>Ga0334883_1001290_pt1 | contig 38337 bp, 32 predicted proteins | sample GraSluR1_MG_6_FD_207230 | JGI IMG/M metagenome (GOLD analysis project Ga0334883, IMG submission 207230) | Sludge microbial communities from methane-producing bioreactor in Wageningen University, Netherlands - Granular Sludge_09_05-R1 | ecosystem: Engineered > Bioreactor > Anaerobic >...
AGAGGAGCTCATCAGAGCACTTCTAGCTAAGGTTAGCCCATTGGACATCAGACCGGAGTTATCTTCTTCTTCCCAAGCAGCTTTTCCAGCGCTAGAGAATCCAAAAATTAAATCTCCTGGCTGAACATTACCTGCAATAATGTTTTCCTTCTTTTCTCGGGCGGTAACCGTTATATCAAAAACGGCTGATTTTACTTGATCTTTCAGATCGGCAGTTTCTCCCCCCAAAAAATGAAGATGGAAGCCATGTTCCTGGTAGAGCTTTTTTAGCTCGGAAAAACGCAGGGCAATTCTTTCCATTATCAATTTTTTCAATTTTGTTGGTAGGTTAACATTCAGAACATCGGTTATTAACCAATGCCCGAAGACAAATCCACTGGCAGCAATATCGCCGGTGTTCATGGAAAGGGCATCATCCACCATTCCGTCAAAGATGCTGGCATCTCCGGTTTCCCGGTAATGCAATAATCTTTGGATAAATTTACTCCCGTCACCATCTTGGTGTTGGGTCATAGCCAGATTAGGGTTATAGGGGTCTGTTATGATATTAACAAAGGCATTGGGATACTCATTGTCAATAATCTCTTTAAACACCCTTTTAACTCCTTCTTTTTGGGCATCAACACCCAGTTGTTGGTACAAACTGCTTTCTTTGCTCATGGTTTTTGGTTTTTTGGTGATTATATCATGGAATTAGTGATTTTCATTCATTATCATTAAGTTTTTAAAGACCTAAAGAACAATAAAAGATAGTATTGTATTACAGCTAATTTGTCAATTAAATTTTGTGATTTGATTTTTCCAAAAAATAAGCTATAATAGGTAGGTAAATATTAACTAAATCAAATATGGCTAATAAAAATAAATATTATTGTCTAGATATGTTCCCATATCCATCTGGATCTGGTCTGCATGTTGGGCACGTTGAGGGCTACACCGCCTCCGATATTTTTAGTCGCTATAAAAGGATGAGGGGATTTGATGTTATTCATCCTATGGGTTGGGATTCTTTTGGTTTACCAGCCGAAAATTACGCCATAAAAACTGGTGTTCATCCCTCCAAAACTGTCGACACAGCTATTGCTGCCTTTATCTCTCAGATGAAAAATTTAGGCCTAGAATACGACTGGGATAGGGAACTTAAGACCTCCGATCCAGAATACTACAAATGGACTCAATGGTTATTTTTGCTTTTATATAAAAATGGCCTAGCCTACAAGAAAAAAGCCAAGGTTAATTGGTGCGAAAAATGCTCCACCGTTTTAGCTAACGAACAAGCCGAGACTGGTTTTTGTGAGCGTTGCGGAGATCAAGTGGTGCAAAAAGATTTAGAACAATGGTTTTTTAAAATTGTTGATTTTATAGAAGATCAGGAATTCGAAGGACGAAAGATAAAAGGTCTTTTGTCGGGTTTAGATGATGTTGATTGGCCCCAGACCACCAAGACTGCTCAAATAAATTGGATAGGCAAAAGCGTTGGTGCTGAAGTAAATTTCACTGTTAGCGATGGTAAAGATAATTATAATTTAAATGTTTTTACTACCAGACCAGACACCCTATACGGCTGCACCTATATGGCCATTAACCCCGAACATGAATTAATTCAAAAATTTTCTGACAGTATAAGAAATTTATCAGAAGTTTCCAAATATATCGACGCGTCTAAGAAAAAAACTGAAATGGAAAAAATGATAGCTACCAAAGAAAAAACTGGCGTCGAGCTAGAGGGAGTAACCGCTATTAACCCCTTAAACAAAAAAGAAATAAAAATTTTTGTAGCTGATTATGTTTTATCTGGTTATGGTTCCGGAGCTATTATGGCTGTTCCGGCTCACGATGAAAGAGATCATGCTTTTGCTAAAAAATATAATTTAGAAATTACGGAAGTTATCAGTGGCGGTAATATTTCACAAGAAGCTTACACCGGAGAAGGCACCTTAATAAATTCCGATATTATTAATGGCCTATCAGTAAAAGAAGCTAAGAAAAAAATTATTAAATATTTAGAAGATAATAAGATTGGTCAAGCTTCAATTAATTATCGTTTGCGTGATTGGTTAATATCTCGTCAAAGATATTGGGGAGCGCCAATTCCTATTATCTATTGTGATAAATGTGGGGAAGTGCCAGTACCGGAAAAGGATTTACCAGTAATTTTACCAGAAGATGTTGACTTCTTGCCGACTGGAGAGTCACCTTTAAAATATTCTAAAACTTTTCATGAGGTTAATTGCCCGCTTTGTGGAGCCAAGGCTCGTCGCGAAAACGACACTATGGACACCTTTGTTTGCTCTTCTTGGTATTATTTTAGGTATTTAGACCCCAAAAATGACCAAGTTTTTGCCGAAAAAGATCAAATTTCACAATTTATGCCCGTAGATTTATACATCGGCGGAGCTGATCATAGTGTTATGCATCTGCTTTATGCTCGTTTTATTACTAAAGTTTTGCAAAAACATGGTTACTGTGAAGTTAATGAGCCTTTCAAAAAACTACGTCATCAGGGCATGATTTTAGCTGAAGATGGTAGTAAAATGAGTAAATCTAAGGGAAGCGTAGTTAACCCTAATGATATTATAGCCGAATATGGAGCTGACACCCTAAAATTATATGAAATGTTTATGGGACCCCTGGAAGATCCTAAGCCTTGGAATACTAAAAATATTTCAGGAATTAAAAGATTTTTAGAGAAAACGATTTCGCTATCTAATAAAATTGGGGAAGATACTTCTATTGATTACAAAGAATTAATTTTAGAATTGAATAAAACTATTAAAAAAGTAGAGGAGGATATTGAAGAATTAAAATTTAATACCGCCATTTCTCAATTAATGATATTGGTAAATACTTTTTCTCAATATGAAAAAATATCTCTAAATCATTTTTCTACGCTATTAATAATTATGTCACCCTTTGCCCCTTTTACAGCTCAAGAGTTATGGGAAAAAATAGGGAAGAGCGGAAATGTCTCTCAAGAAACATGGCCCGCTTATGATAAAAATATTGTAGAAGCAGAAAAAGTTTCTTTAGCTGTTCAAATTAATGGTAAGACCAGGGGGGCCATAGAAGTTGATCCCAACAGCGAAGAATCCGAGGTTGTTTCTTTAATAGAAAAAGATGAAAATCTTAAAAAATATTTAATGGGGGATTACAAAAAAATTATTTATGTAAAAAATAGGATTATTAATTTCATTATTTAATTTTTTTCATAGACTTGACCAACTAAAAAAATAGCGCTAAGATGCCTGAGGGCGTTATTTTTTTTGTAGAATATAATTAATAATGTTCAATTTTCTTTGAAAACCGAATAAAACAAAACCATAAAAGAGAGCACTATGAAAGAAAAAATTAACACTTTTTTACAGGGAGTTAACACTCTATCAATAGTTTGCTATCAGTGGGGAGACACTGGCAAGGGCAAGTTTGTCGATAGATTCGCTGAATGGGCTGATATCATTGCTCGAGGAACTGGCGGTGATAATGCCGGTCACACTATCTATTATGATAGCAGGGCCCATGTTTTTCATCTAATTCCTTCGGGAATTTTGTATGATAAATATGGGAAGATTAATGTTATTGGTTCTGGTACTGTCATCAATCCTCGGACCCTTATTCTGGAAATAAAGCGACTTTTGAAAGATGGTATGACCGTCAACAACCTGAAAATCGCTTTAAATGCTAAGCTGATTTTACCGGTTCATATCCTCTTGGATCGCCTAAAAGAGGCCGAAAAGACGGACAAAATTGGAACCACTGGGAAGGGAATTACCGACGCTTATCTTGATCACTATGGTAGAATTGGTCTCTGCATCAATGATCTTTTGAATCCGGATTTGTTTGCCAAAAAGCTTAAGAAAAATCTGGAAGAAAAAAGAAGATTGCTCAAGACCTACGACATTGAGTTGATTAAGGAAATTTTGCACAGCGATGATTTGGAAAATGGAATTTACTTTCACCCTGAAAAAATCATCAACGAGGATGCTATTGTGCAAAAATATTTTGGGTATGGGCAAGTTATGCAAAGATTCATCACTGACACGGACGCCTTGTTGAGAAAGAGTGTGGGTAAGAAAAAGATTCTATTAGAAGGAGCTCAGGGGATGTTATTATCCATTGATTATGGTAGCTACCCCTATGTTACTTCTTCTGACTCTTCTGGTGTTGGCTTAGCCAAGGGTGTTGGCCTCAAAGAATCCGATATTGATCTTCAATTGGGGATCATTAAAGGATTCTACATGACCAGAGTCGGATGTGGTCCTTTTCCAACAGAATTAGGTGGAGAACTCTCTGCTAAATTCTGTAATGGAAAACATGAACCAGGAATAAGGGTGTTGGAAGTAGAAGAGGTCGCCCTCGGTTTAGAGAGCGGTCGACATGATGATCTTTTTCTGGGAAAATTTATTCGCGCCCAGGGATCTGAATATGGGGCCACTACTGGCAGACCTCGCCGAACCGGTTGGCTAGATTTACCGCTCCTTCGCTATGCCATGCAAGCGTCAGGTCAAGTAAATCTGATATTAACGAAGCTTGATATTTTGAACAGCCTAAATCAGATTGATCCATATTTAGGTATCAAGGTTTGTTACGCTCATGTATACAAAGGAGAAAAACCATATCACTACGGTGATAAGGTTATTAAAAAAGATGACGTCTTAACGGTGGCGATTCCCAATGCTGAATTTCTAAATCAATGCGAACCGATCTACGACTCCTTTAGTCTTTGGAAGGAGGATATCTCACAAATCAAAGATTTGCGAAAAATGCCTCCGAATCTCCGGCTAATTCTCCATTATCTAGAGAGGGAGACCAAAGCAAAGATCAGAATTTTGTCCGTAGGGCCTGAAGCTGAGCGAACATTGTTTCTGTAGTTGCTTAATTTTCCCCTAAAACTAAACACAAAACCGTCAAATCTGGCGGTTTTTTTAATTGTTTCTCTCATTTTACTTTTTTAAAAATAGATGCTAAAATGTATTTAGTTGGGCTATAAAAATACCTAATTATTTTTGTTAAAGACATTTTTAAAACAAATTATGGCTGTTTTATATCAAAAGTATCGTCCTCAGAAATTCTCTGAAATTTTTGGGCAAAACAATATCAAAACTACCTTGCAAAATGAAATTGTGACCAATAAAGTGTCTCATGCTTATTTATTTTGCGGACCTCGGGCTGTAGGAAAAACCACCTTGGCCCGAATTTTAGCTAAGGCCGTAAACTGCCAAGATCGAAAAGAAAAAGACTTTGAACCTTGTAATAAATGCGATAGTTGTTTAAGCATATCTAATTTTAGCAACCTAGATATTATCGAAATAGATGCCGCTAGTAACACTGGAGTGGATAATGTTAGAGAAAATATTATTTCTCTTAGTCGAGTAAAATCTTCTAACAATAAATACAAGGTTTTTATCATCGATGAAATTCACATGCTATCCCTGTCAGCCTTTAACGCTTTATTAAAAACTTTAGAGGAACCGCCAGCTAATGTCATCTTTATTTTATGCACTACCGAAATCTACAAAGTTCCTCTTACCATAATTTCTCGTTGTGAGCGTTTTGATTTTAAGAGGATCAGTGTTAACGACATGATGGCCAAGTTAGAAGTTATTGCCAAGAATGAAAAATTAGATATAGATAGAGATGTTTTAGAATTAATATCTCTTAAGGCTGATGGTCACTTGCGTGATGCCGAAAGTTTGCTCAGTCAGATTATTGCTATTAGTGGTAAAAAAATAGACTTAGCCAGTGCTAATTTAGTTATTCCGTACAACAATCTAGAAGAGAATATTAAATTATTAGAATCTCTAGGCCGAAAAGATACTGCCACTGCTATTAAAAGCATTAACGAATTATTGGACTCGGGAATAAATTTAAAAAACTTTTTAAATGATTTAGTTGAGTTACTTAGGAAAATGATTTTAAATAAGGTTAATGACTCTCTGTCTAGTAGTTTGGGCCTAGATTTAAGTGAGAAACTAGAAATTAAGATTAATGATTTAAATAAAAATTTTTCCCTAAATGATCTTATTAAAATAACCGAGGAATTTTTATCAGCTAGTAAAGAAATCAATCTTGCCCTAATACCATCACTGCCCTTGGAGTTGGCAGTAATAAATGTTTGTCACTCTGGAGGAAATTTTGAGGAAGTCGTAAGCAAAAAGATAAACGAAAGTGTTTTTAAAAAAGAGACTAAGGAAGAAATTCCTCAAAGTAAAAAAATTATTCAGAAGTCAGTGAGCGCTGTGGTTAGTCAAGAAGAAATAGAAAAAAATTGGTTAGAATTTGTCACCAAATTAAAACCACACAACCATTCTCTTTCCTTTATAATGCAATCGTGTAAAATAAATGAGGTTAATGGAAATAAAGTTTGTTTGGCTTTTAAATACAAATTTCACAAAGATCGTCTTGATAGCCCTGAGATAAAAAAAATAATAGAAGAAGTTTTGCAGGATGTTTATAAGACAAATTTGGGAGTAGAGGCTATAGTCGATGAAAAATTAGAAATAAATAATAATAAAAATAATAATAATGAATTAATTGATGGCCTACTAAAAACCTTTGGAGGTAAGGTTATCAACTAAAAATATGCTAGATATAAAAAAAATACGAGAAGAAAAAAAATGGGTAGAGGAGTCTTTGCGTAAAAAATTAGGAAGCGAGGCGGAGTTAAATCTAGATAGAATAATTAGCTTAGATGACAGTCGTAAAAAAATTATTCCTAAACTAGAATCATTAAAAGCTGATAAGAACAAATTATCAAAAGTAAAGCCCGACGAAGAAACTATAAAAAAAATAAAGGATAATAATTTAGAAATAAAGAAACTAGAAGATGAGCTCAATAAAGTGGAGGAAAATTTAAAGGAATATCTATCAGCTCTTCCTAATATTGTCCTAGAAGATGTTTTGGCTGGTGGAAAAGAAAATAATAAAGTTTCTTATACCTTTAAAGATAAACCTAAATTTAACTTTGAACCCAAAAATCATGTTGACTTAGCCGAAAGCCTAGATATTATTGATTATAAAAGAGCCGCTAAAATGTCTGGCTCTGGTTTTTGGATTTATAAAGGAGACGGAGCTTTGCTAGAGTGGGCCTTATTAAATTATTTTATAACTTTTCATATTAAAAATAATTATACTTTTTTAATCCCGCCATTTTTATTAAACGAAGCCTCAGCCTATGCCTCTGGTCACTTACCAAAATTTGGTGAAGATCTTTTTTGGTTACAAGACAATAAACTATGTCTAAATGCTACAGCTGAAATGATGCTGGGTAATTACCACCGCGATGAAGTTTTATCCGAGAGTGATTTACCTTTAAAATATATTGCTTATTCAGCCTGTTTCAGAAGGGAAGCCGGTTCTTATCGTCAAGAAGAGCGCGGAATGATACGTGGTCATCAATTTAATAAAATAGAAATGTTTCAATACACAAAACCAGAAGATTCAGCTAATGTTTTTTTAGAAATGAAAAAACAGGCTCAGGAATTATTAGAAGGATTGGGGTTGCATTTTCAAATTAGTGATTTAGCAGCAGGGGATTGCTCGGCTGCTATGGCCAAAACTGTAGATATAGAAGTCTATATTCCTAGTATGGAGGTCTACAAAGAAGTTAGCTCTATTTCCAACGCCTTGGACTATCAAGCTCGTCGAGGAAATATTAGGTACAAAGACGCGGACGGAAAAAACTATTTCCCTCACACTTTAAATGCCTCTGGCATGGCCACATCTCGTTTGATCCCGGCTATTTTAGAACAAAACCAACAAGCCGATGGTAGCGTTGTTTTACCAGAAGTCTTAAAACCATTTTTACCAGCAAATCTAACTATTATTAAAAAGAAATAAAATCATGAAGATATTATTGGTTTTTGTTTATTATAGTTTTTATTTACTTTTTCCCTTGCTAGCGGTTCTTATTTGGCAACTAGGGAGAAATAGTAAAAAATCAATAGAACTAATTATAATTTTAATAGCGGTTCTTTTTTTGATTTGGATGAGATTTATTGAGCCAGAATTAATAGTTGTTAAAAATTATAACTTTAAAAAATCCGATGAAATTGGTAGGGAATTAAAAGTTGCGGTTTTTTCTGACATCCACTTGGGTGTTTACAGTAATAAAGCTTTACTAGAAAAAGTTGTTAACAGAATAGAAAAAATAAATCCTGATATCGTTTTAATTCCAGGAGATTTTATTTATTTTTCTAGCAAAGAAAAAATATCCAAAGATTTTAATATTTTAAAAGATATATCCGCTCCAACTTTTGCAGTCTTAGGTAATCATGATTATGGTAAAAATAAAAGAAATGTTTCACGTGATTTAAATTCTAAATTAGAATCATTGGGAATATTAATGATTGATAACAAAAGCAAAAAAATAATTATAAACAATGGGCATAAGAATGTCTTGGAGTTTATTGGAGTAGGTGATTTTTGGGTCGGTGATCCTGATTATAGTGTCTTAGAAAAAGATGATTTATATGAAGAAGCTGATTTTACATTTTTACTAACACACAACCCTGACACCGCTTATACTGTTAAAGATTTAACGGGCGATAATTACAAAAATATAGACTTACTAATCGCCGGGCATACTCATGCTGGCCAAATTAGAATTCCGCTTTTATATAATTATATTATTCCCACTAAGTATAATTTTGACAAAGGATTTTACAATATTTCAGATCTAGATGTTTTTGTCACTCCAGGAATAGGGACAGTAGCCCTGCCTTTAAGGTTCTTAAACTTCCCAGAAATAAGTGTTATAAACATCAAATATTGACCTTTCTCTTTTTTTATGGTATAATATACGGTCGTATTAACAAAAAATAATGCCTAAAAAATATCTAAAAATATTAATATTACCCCTTATATTGGCTCTTTTTTTATTTTACAACGAAACTAGAGCTATCACAGTTAAAAATACTTACCCCAAATTAGCTAATTACTTTCTTAAGTGGAGCATCGCTGACTATGAAGTATCGGAGCTAGCTAAATGGGATCTTTTAGTTTTGGATATGGAGGTTCAAGAAAACAGTCGAGCCAACCTAATAAAGATAAGGGAGTTGAATCCTGATATTATTATATTAGCCTATATAACCTCACAGGAGGCCAATGCTGATATCTATAATAGTCCTTGGAGTTATAATGCTAGCCTGAGAAAAAAGCTTTTGAACGGATTGGACGACGGCTGGTGGCTAAAAGATAAAAATGGTCAAAGAATAACTTTCTGGGAAGGTACCTATATGCTTAATTTAAGTGATGGCGCTAAGAGTAATTCTTCTAATAAAAAATGGAATGATTATTTACCTGAATTCATGGCCAAGGAAGTGATTTCTACTGGCTTATGGGATGGTGTCTTTTATGATAACACTTGGAGCGATATTACCTGGGTTAAAGGAGATGTTGATATTTATAATACAGGGCAAATAAAATCAACTTCAGAAATAGACAATGCCTGGGCCGAGGGTAACAAAAAAATGCTTAAAAAAACCAGAGACTTAATTGGGCCAAACTATCTAATACTCGGAAACGGCAAGATTTATGATGGTTATCAAAATCTATTAAATGGAGTAATGTTCGAAGGTTTTCCTGCTGAATGGGAAAGTAGTGGTAATTGGGGAGGAATAATTAACACTTATTCTAGTATTAAAAATTTAAACAGTGACCCAAAAATTACAGTAGTCAATTCTTATAGTAATAGTCGTCAAGACTATCGGGCTATGCGTTTTGGCTTAGTCAGCACCTTAATGGAAAACCATGGATATTTTAGTTTTGACTTTGGAACTACTGATCATAGCCAGATTTGGTGGTACGATGAATATAATACCAGTCTAGGCAGAGCTCAAAACACCTCCTATAATTTATTAGATAGACATAATTATAATTATAAAGATGGACTGTGGAGACGTGATTTCGAAGAGGGAATAGCTATTATTAATTCCACGGATAAAGAACAATTACATGTTTTTAAAAACGAAGAATTTGAAAAAATAAATGGAACGCAAGATCGTAGTGTTAACAATGGATCTATTATTAATTATATTCAAATAAAGGCAAAAGATGCTATTGTCCTGCTAAAGAGAGACTCTAGTTTTACTACTGTGAAAAATAACTCTTTTAACAACGGTGATTTTATTAGAGTTTTTAATGAAGATGGACGCCAGATTCGCTCTGGTTTTTTTGCTTATCTAGATGGATTTCCAGCTAATTCTCAAATAATTATCACCGACATTGATAATGACGAAAAAGAAGAAATTATAGTAAATAGTAAAGGCATTATTTCTATTTATAAAAATAGTTTAAAAATAAGGGAATTTAAACCCTATGACGGCTTGTTTAAAGGAGAAATATCTTTGGCCGTGGCTGACTTAGATGGTGATGGAAGTAAAGAGATTATAACCGGAGCTGGGCAAGGAGGAGGGCCTCATATTAGAGTTTTCAGCAAGGACGGGAAGCCATTGATTGGTGGTTTTTTTGCTTATGATAATAATTTCCGTGGAGGGGTTAGCGTCGCAGTTATGGATTTAGATGGTGATGGAACCCAGGAAATAATTACCGCTGCTGGAATTGGTGGTGGACCTCATATTAGAGTTTTCAGCAAGGATGGAAAGCCATTGATTGGTGGTTTTTTTGCTTATGATAATAATTTCCGTGGAGGGGTTTCTCTGGCAGTGGGTGACGTAAATGGAAGTGGCCAAAAAGAAATAATTACAGCCCCTGGCCCCGGAGGTTCGTCTGAAATAAAGATATTTAATAAAGAAGGGGGATTTATAAAATCATTTCCATCCTACGATCAAGCGCCTAGCTCAGGACTAAGAGTCACAACCGATGATTTAGATAACAACGGAATATCAGAAATATTAGTGGGATCTATTAATTTCTAATTGCTTTTTACTAATAAATTTAATATAATAGATAATAATATGGCTAAAAATAAAAACAATAAAAAAATAGACACTCCTGAAGTTAAATCAGAAGAAGTAGAAATTATCTCACCTGAAAACAGCGACAAAAAATCGTCTCAGGTGGTGACTCAGTCATCGGAGGACAACAACGCTGTTAATATTAACCGCGAAGGAGTTCGAGTTAAGGAGAGTGGCAACCTAGTAATAGGGAATTTAAACTTTATTTTAAATCCTTTAAAAAACAGATGGAAACACAGTTATAACGAAAATGTTTGGCACTTGATAGCTGATATTTTCTTATTTTTGATTATTATTGGTTTAATTATTTTTATTATTGTGACTAATAACTGGTCCGGATCTCGATTGGTTTCCTTAAGTGTATCCTCTAGCAACGAAAGCCTCTCTGGAGCCGTAACCTCATTTGAACTTGATTATAAATCTAATAAAAAAATTTCCAATGCCTCAATCCAAGTAATGTTTCCGGAAAATTTTATACTAGAGTCGGTTTCTCCTAATAATTTTTATAATAAAGACTTCCAGACTTTTGATTTAGGGGAATTAGAAAAAAATTCTTCCGGTAAGATAAAAATAAATGGTTTAGTTTGGGGAGATTTGGGTGACCAACAAAACATTACTTTTATTTTTAATTGTTCTAAATGTGGTCGAAGTGGTATCCCTAATTCTATGTCCTATAACATAGATAGCTTGGCCCTAAATAATTATTTAGAATTAGATGATTTAGTTTATGTAAACAGTGATTTCTCGGGAAAAGTAAAATTAAAAAATAATACTAATAATAGAATTGATGACATAAAAATAAGCCTAGGAGACGATGTTGATATTAGAAGAAGTAATTTTACTCTAGAGAGTAATAAAATTATTATAAATAAAATAGAGGGCGGGGAAGAGCTGGACGTTAGCTTTATAGCTCATCCCAAAAAAGAAGATAGCTTATTATTAAAACCAGAGTTTGAAGTTAGATTATTGGATAACACCTTGTTTTTTCTAGGTAAGGAAAAGTTGGTAGAAATAAAAGATCCCGGACTAGGGATTAGAGTTTTTAGAGGCACGGAAAATGTTAAGGAAAATGATTGGTTATCATATACCCTAAATTACAACAATCAGGAGGCCAAAACAGTTAAAAATGTTAGGATGACAGTTTCGTCAGCTAACCCTAATTTTTCTATAGATTCCCTAAATATTAGTGATTATTCTCAGGGCGTTCATCTATCGAGTAACACTGTTATTATAAATGACTTACTAAAAGATGAATCAGGAAAATTAAATTTAAATGTATTATTTGATCGTAGGCAAAATATCAGTAACCAAGAATTATTTTTAAAAATTAATCTAGAATACGAAATTGATGGTCAAACTATTAAATATACTACTTACTCTAATAAGAACAAGGTCTTAACCAGGGCCCTATCTAGCGCTTCGGCTTATTATTATAGCCCACAAGGAGATCAATTAGGTGTAGGACCACTTCCGCCAGCAGTTGATATGGCTACAAGTTATTGGATATTTTTAGAATTTAGCAGTCTAGGAAATAACCTAGAGAATTTTTCTCTCACAGCCGAGTTACCACAAAATGTTTATTTTTCCAACAATAAAAGAGTCCTAGATGGTCGCTTAATATACGGAGAAATTGGAAATAGGGTTGTCTGGGATATTGATAAAGTTAATGGTGATAACACTAAATACCGAGCTAATTTTGAAATAACCTTAATCCCAGAAGAAGACGATTTAGGAAAGATTGTAAATTTATTAGAAAATATCAAATTTACAGCCCAGGATGTTTTTACTGACCAAGAAATAAATCAAATTTTACCAAATATTAATACTAACTTAATAAATGACAAACTTTCTAGCAATAAAGGAAGGGTTGAGTCCATCAAATAGTTTTTATGATTAATTTAATTCGCCAAATAAGAAAACCCAAATATCAGTCCCTAAATATTATAGAGATAATAAAAGATAATTTAATTAACAACTTAAACTATCTTTATTCTTTACAGCCTCAAGCTGAAATTTTTCCGGTTTTAAAATCCAACGCTTATGGTCATGGGCTCAAGGAGGTTTGTAAAATATTAAACGAAACTCAGGTTAAAATGATAGCGATTGACTCATTTCCTGAAGCTCAAATAGCCTATAAAAACTTTAAGGGAAGGGTTTTAATTCTAGGAGAAATGCCTCTTAGAGCCTATAGATACTGCAAATTAAAAAGAACTGATTTTATTGTCTATAACTCCGAGACCCTAAAATATTTAAGTAAATATAAAAAGAGGGCTAATATCCACTTATTTTTAAATACTGGAATGAATAGGGAAGGGATAGATAATATAGAAGATTTTATTGATAAAAATAAAAATTATATTGATAAAGTTAATATAGCAGGATTTTGTTCACATCTAGCCGAGGCCGATGATCCCGAAAGTAATTTTAATGAAAAACAAGAGGCTCTATTCTTTAAAGGTTTGGAAGTTTTGCATAATAACAAAATTTACCCCCAATGGATTCACTTGGGAAATTCCGGCGGAGTTTTCTTATTAAAAAACAAGATACTCAATGCCTTTAGACCCGGGATATCTTTTTATGGATACAACCCCTTTAAGTCTGGGGCCAACGAAGACATAAATTTAACTGAATCATTAAAACCAGCACTTAAATTAAAATCGACCGTAGTAGCTACTCACAAGGCCTCGGCTGGAGACAAGGTTTCTTACGGAAATAGCCTGAGGCTAGAAGAAAGCACAAATATTGCAGTAATTCCTTTTGGCTATTTTGAAGGCCTAGACAGACGTTTTTCCAACCGTGCAAAATTTTTATACAGGAATAAGGAAAATATTATTTGGGTCAAAATAGCTGGGAAAGTTTGCATGAATTTAAGCTGTTTAGATTTTAAAAATAGGGAAGTAAAGGTGGGAGATCAGGTTGAGATTATATCAGAGATAAAAAACATGGAAAATTCTTTAGAAAATTTAAGTGAAAAAATTGGAGTTTTAAGTTACGAAATATTGGTAAACTTAAAATCTAATATAAAAAGAGTTATAAAATAGTAACAAAAAGAATTAAAAGCTATGAATAAAAAATTAAACACTAGATCACTCGGAAGATGTGGTAAAAAAAGCTATTCAGGAACATTTCAGAAGAACAAGAAATGCAATAGCCTTAGGGTTTTTTGGATTTCCATTTTTTCTTTAATATTATTAGTAGCTATAACTATTTACTTGCTTTCGTCTAATTGGCTCAATATTAAGGTAGTTGAGGTTGAAGGAGTTGATTCAGTTAATAAACAGGCCCAAATAGAAGCTATTGCTTACAAACAACAGGAGAGTAAAAATTTTTTATTTTCGCAAGAAAGCTTGGTTTTTTTTAATAGAAGTGAATTAATTAAGAACCTAGATGAATTTAACTTCTCAGAATTAAAAATAGAGAAAAAATATTTTAGCAAAAAATTAATAATAAGCGCCCAGGAGAGAGAAAAATCTCTGATATTCAAAGAGGGTGAATATTTTCATTTTTTAGATATAGAGGGAAACATTATATCTAGTCAAATTGACTGTCAAAGTGAGTTGTTACTACCAGAAAATTTAGAAAAAACAGAAGAGGAAGTAGAAGGAGAAACCGACAACAATATTTATGAAATAAAAAAAGAAGCCGAGGACTGTTTAAACTTCAATGACGCCTATAAACAGGAAAGCTTATACCCACTTATCGACAATAATGGAGGAAATAGGTTGATAGAGTCTCAAAAAAGAATAAAACTAGAATCGGAATACATTGATTTTTCCTTAAAATTATACAATGATTTAAGAGGGGAGGAGCAATTTGATTTAAACAGAATTGTTTTAGATGATGATTATAACACTATTAAGGCCCGGTTAAACAACAACCTTGATCTTTATTTTAATTTTGAGGATGATTACTTGGAGCAAGTATCTAAATTTTTCACCTTAAAAAGGGAGAAAGGCTCTGAGCTAGAATCAAAGAAATATATTGACCTTCGTTATGGTGATAAAATATTTTACTATTAATTAATTATAAAAATATGGGAGAAGGATTTTTTAAATTTGTTTTTATTACGGCGATATTTGTTTTCTGTTTAGTAGTAATAGGGATATTTCTTATCATTCTAAAAATACTATTATTATTTAACCCAGAGTTAAATATAATGGGTCTAACCATCTACTAGCCCTTTACATAGGTTTAATTTTAGTATATAGTTATACTATAAGGTTAATTAATATACATAATGAGAAGTAAGATATAATTAAAAATATACCTTACAATATAGTGCCCTTCGCTAAAACAACGATAAAGGTCAATTCCCTTATTACCTTAATAGAAAGCGTTTAGACTCCTTTAGGTATTACTTATTGCTAATGTCTAATAATATTAATTTTATGATTAAAATTTAAATCAATCCGGGTCTTAACACACATCTTTGATCTTAAATTTTAAACCCCATTTTTAATCTTGGTCCTAATCCCCTCTTATTTAAAGTATTTTCTGGTATTTTGGGTTACTTACACCCTAAATTAAGCCAAATTTAGAAATAAAACGCTTAGATAGATAAAACCACATAATTGCTTAAAATAACTCTAAAAACAGCCATTTTAAGCCGAATTTAAGACATTTTTATATAATATTTATTATGACCGACAAAAATAAGCCCATTATCAAGCACTTGACTGATTTTATAAATTATTGTGAAATTCAGAAAGGCCTAGCTAATAAGACTCAAGAAAATTATGCCCGTTTCTTGGGTGACTTTTTTGCCTGGTTAAAAGCCAATAATTTAGAAAAACTGAGGCCAGTAGATTTAAGTGAAGAACATGTTTGGCGTTATCGTTTGTACTTGTCTAGAAATAAAAGTATTAGAACCAAGACCGAGTTAAAAAAGGTTAGTCAAAATTTGTATCTGATAGCCTTGAGGTCATTATTGGAATATTTTAGTGAAAAAAATATCACCTCCCTTCCCCCTAATAAAATAAAGCTAGCCAAGGCTAGTGGTGACAGAGAAATAAATTTTTTAAACTTAGAGCAAATCAAAAAATTATTAGAAGCCCCGGACACCTCCAATAAAGCGGGGTTGCGAGATAGATCAATGTTGGAAGTTTTATTCTCCACTGGCTTACGTGTAGCCGAACTTCGTTCTCTAAATCGCGATCAATTTAAAATTGATAAGAATACCGAGGATCTAGAGGTGGTTATAGTTGGTAAAGGATCGAAAATTAGAACTGTTTATTTTTCAAAACGAGCAGTGATTTGGTTAAAAAAATATTTAGATTCGAGAGTTGATATGGATGAAGCCTTATTTATAAATTACTGGAAACCAGCCCAAAGTGGAAATCAACCTCGACGCCTGACAGTTAAAAGTATTGACTCCATAGTAAAAAAATACGTTAAAATTGCCGGACTACCAATGATAACTACTCCACACACTTTACGACACTCTTTTGCGACTGACTTATTGTCTCAGGGAGTTGACTTACGTTTAGTGCAGGAATTTTTAGGTCATCGTAATATCGCTACTACTCAAATATATACCCATGTTACCAAAAAACAATTACGCGACATTCACCGCAAGATTCATTCTGATAAAAATTTATAGCCTTATTAATAATAACTTTATCAAATAAAATAAGCCCCACTTGATTGGGGCTTGTATTTTTTTAAGAAGAGAGCCTGAAAGCTCTCTTGTCTTCTTCGATATTTTCTATTAGAGAAATTCTTTCAGCGCCAGTTGACTCGTCTAAGGATTTTTTTATAGTCGGCCAGGCGTCACCATAAAAATCTTTTTCGACAAATGTCTTTTTATTTTTTGCTTGTCTCTTTGGTGTTAATCTTAATCTTTTACTTCTCCCTTGTATTTTAAGGGATAAATAAATAAAAATGTAAAACCAATTTTTCATTTTTCCTCCTTTTTTAGAAAATATCACTCGTAAAGGCTAACATATCTAAAAAATAGAGTCAAATAAAAAAGTGTTTCTATGGTAGATAACTGAGAGGATTTACTGGAAGTCCCTCTTTTCTAACTTCAAAATGAAGATGTGGTCCAGTAGAAAAAGACCCAGCGCCTGAAGTTCTAGGAGCTCCACCAGTTCGACCTATAACCTGTCCTTGAGCAACATATTCATCGGCTCTAACAGAAACAGCAGAGACGTGACCATAAACAGTAGAAAAGCCGTCGGCATGGATTATCATAATATAAGCATAGGATGTTGATCCGTCAAATTTTACCCTAGCAACATAACCAGAGGCCGCTGCTCTCAAAGTGGTGCCCTGGGCAGCCCTAATGTCCACACCAGAGTGCTCCCCTATAGACCTCCTAAAAGGATAGGTGGGGTCGTGGAAAGTGGCTGTTATGGTATTTTTAGTGACCGGCCAGATAAAACCAGACATTTCCTCTTCTATTCCGCTATTTTCTCTTTGAATTAACTTTTCTCTTACAGTTCTCTCTAAAGATGCTATTTCGGCCATAGCCTGATCGTTTTCCCTTTTAGCAATAGTTAATAATTTCTTGTATTCCTCTTCTGATTTTTGAGTTTCGTCTAGTATAAATTCTTTGTAACCAATCTCTCCTTCTAAAATGTTTTTTTTGTTTTCCAATTCTTTTTTTAACTCCACTAATCTGTTTTTCTTTTCTTCTAAAACCTCCAACTGAGCATCCATTTGCTCTTTTATAGTCTTTAATCCGGACAAGCTGTTAGCAATTTCCTTATTAGTGTTTTCTAAATAAGTTATTTGATTTATAAAGTCAGTAAGAGAGTTATTTAAAAGAATTATTTCCAAAGGAGTAGATTGACTTTGTTTGTGAAGTAATCTTAATAGAGATGAAATACTCTCCTTGTCTCTTTCTATTTGCTTTGTTTTGTTGTCAATATCAATTTCAATTTTTCTTAACTCCAAATTATTTTTACTTACCTCTAAAATAGTTTCTTCTATTTCTAGTTCTGATTTTTTTAATTTAGTTTCTAATATTTCCAGTTGATTTCTAAGAGTATTTTTCTCTTGCTCCTTTGCCTTTATTAGACGACTATATTGTTCTTGATTCTTTTGAATGTTTTCTAATTGCTTTTTCTGATTTTGAATTTGGGTATTTAATACTTTAATTTCATCATCCACTTCTGCTCCGTATTGCGAAATAACCACGTCTGACCTTACAAAAAAAACACCAAGCATTATTAAAAATACCATCAAAAAAATATTGGCTTTTTTGTTTATTATTAACATGTCTATATTATACCTAATTTTTAAAAATATATCAATAAAAATAATAAGAATTTAAATTTCATCAATAAATTTTGGATCTATTAACCCAATCAAGCGACTTTTACTAACCGCATAGCTGTATTCGTTAAAATTACTATAAGACAAAAAAATTCCCTGCTTAGCTCGGGTTAGGGCTACATAAAATAATCTTTTCTCCTCCTCCATATTATCGGATCGAAAAAATGGGAAAGTACCTTCGTTCAGCCCCAGTAAAAAAACATGGTCAAACTCCAGACCTTTAACCTGGTGAACAGTGACAATCGGCACTCTTCCCTGCTCTAATCCCAAAAAATCAATATTTTTTACCAAGCCAGCATAATGTAATAAATTATGTAAAGATGATTTGGGATCTAGATTTTTATTATCACGACTGGCAAAAAAGGTTTTTAAAGTTTCAAAGGATTTTAATCGTTGTTCGGAGTTTTTGTCTTTTTCATAAAATTCTTTAAGGCCCGATTCCGTCCATAAATATTCTAGTAATTCTGTGGGGCGCAATTTATCAATCTGCTTTTCCCAATTATTAATACTCAAGCTTAAATTTAAAAACTTGTCCCTAAATTTTTTCCACAAAACAATTCTGTCTTCGCTTTTCTTTTTTAATTCTGTGATTAAATAGAATAATAATTCAATGGTAGCCCCAACATCATCATCAGCACTATGAGTAGCGGTTTGAAAATTTAAATTTTTAGCAATATTACTTAATTTATAGCTTTCTAAATTCAAAATTTTTCTAGCTAAATCTAAGGTGTCATAATAATCAGAAAAAGAAATATTAATTCCGTGGCGCTTGGAATTTTCTTTAATCATATTTAGGTCAAATAAAACATTATGTCCAACAACCACAGAATTTCCAATAAATTTCTTTAAATTTTTTAAAATCTTTTTAGGATCTTCTCCTTTTTCGGCTAAAAATTCATCACTAATTTTATGAACAAAATAAGAAGAGCCAACTGGTTTTTTACTTTTTAAATAAAAATGAAATTCTTCACCCATTTTTCCGTCAATAATTTCTCGAGCATAAATTTGAACGATATCATCAACGGCCGGGTTAATTCCAGTAGTTTCGGTATCTAAAACAATCATCCGTCCCTCTTTTTCATATTTCAATAACTCACTAAAAGGTTCTAAATAATTATAATTTTTAAAACTTAAAAAATTAGATAAACCAAGACCGCATTCCTTGCCCTGAAAATATATTTTTTTCAAAGTTTCCTCACCAATATTTTTAGCCGGTCGCTCTATAACTCGCTTAGCTGAAAAAGTATCAGCCTTATTTAATAATATTTTTAAATAAGCAAAAATATCTTTAACTTCCTGGCGTTTGAAAAAATTATACTGATCAACTGTTAAAAAAGAAATGTTGTTTTCCAAGAAAACTTGAGAAACATTATTTACCTGACGATTATTGCGAGTTAAAACAGCTATTTTACTCTTAGGATTATCGGCTTTTATTTTTTTAATATTATCAATGATCCACAAAACTTCTTCTTTTAAGTTATAGCCATGAAATAATTTAATGGCCCGATTATCATTTTTATTTTCTTCAATTTTATTTTCCGTTCCACTGCTTAATTCCTTAGTTTGAGGATTTTCCATGTTTTTTAAAACAGACATAAAGGCTTCCAGCAATATGGGGTTAGAGCGATAATTAATACTTAGACCCAATTCTTTAACCGGAGCAAAATGACTTTTAAATAAGTCAGCGATGAAAACTGGTTGCGAATCTCTAAAGCTATAAATAGTCTGATCAATATCACCAATTAGGGCAATATTTTTATGAACCTTGGCTAACTCCTTGATAACTAAATATTCCGATAAATGGGTGTCCTGAAATTCATCCAATTGGATAAAGCGAAAACGATTGGACCATTTAGAATTAATCTCTTTATTGGTCATTAAAGTTTTTAAAGTTAGCAACACTAACTCATTAAAATCTAAAGAATTTTGTTCTGATAATTTTTCCAAATATTCTTCACCAAAAATTATCATATCAGGTGGAATTTTTTTATCAGGAATTTTATGTCCCATTTCTTTTTGTAAAAGAGAGAGGCGATATTTGTAATATACTTCAATGATATTTAAAACTTCCTGTTTTTTTTCTGGGAAAGAGAGATTAGACTTAATAAAAATTTCTCTGATAATTTCAATTTGTTCATCCTCGTCTAAAATAGAAAAATCAGCCGATAATCCAATATTCTTGGCTTCAGCTTTGAGAAAATAAGCACAAAATCCATGGAATGTTTGCACAGTTAAGGCATCAAAATCATTTTTATCATCTACTCTTTCTTTGATGCGACTTTTCATTTCATCAGCGGCACGATTGGTAAAAGTGAGGGCTAAGATTTCATCTGGCCGAACACCCTCTTTTACAGCTTTTATAATACGCTCTGTTAAAACCGTAGTCTTGCCCGTACCAACTGGAGCATTAATTAGATAAGCGCCCCAAGTGCTATCAATAATATTTTGTTGCTGGGGATTGAAATTCATATTTTAAAATTTAGATAAAATTTAGTTTAATTTAAGTAAAATTTAAAGTAGCAAAAACACTACTTCTATGTTAAAATAATGATAGATTATTATTATAACATTTTTTATGGATTTAGAGAAAGAAAGGTTATTATTTAAAAGTGGACATAAATTAATAGCTGCCACCGATGAGGCCGGACGCGGTCCTTTGGCCGGTCCAGTAGTCAGCGCCTGTGTTATTATTGATGAAAATTTTGCAATTACTCCTGAGCTAGAAAAGATTAGGGATTCTAAAAAATTAAGCGCCAAGCAACGTCAAACCCTCTTCCCTATTATCAAAAAAAGCGTTAAGGCCGTAGAAATTGGAATTTGCGATAATGGAATTATTGATAAAATAAATATTTTGCAAGCTAGTTTTTTATCGATGCGCCGGGCCTTGAATAAAATAGATTTAAAACCAGATATTATTTTAGTTGATGGTAAATTTAAAATTCCTAAAATAGACATTCCCCAGGAAGCGATTATCTCAGGTGATAATACTGTTTTTAGTATTGCCATGGCTTCAATTATTGCTAAAGTCAGTCGTGATTTTATTATGGAGGAATTTCATAAAAAATACCCCTTATACTGTTTTGATAAGCATAAAGGGTATGGAACTAAATTACATATGGAAATGATTAGCCTCTATGGACCCTGTCCTATTCATCGTCTCAGCTTCGCCCCGTTTTCGGTGCCGGTTGATAAGATTAATTCTTGAAATATAAAACAAGCTATAATACAGCCTTCTTAACTCTATCTAAGCTTTTACCTTTTCCCAAAACCCAAGCCAACTCCATCGGACTAGGGCTATTTTTTTGTCCAGACAAAGCTACTCGCATTGGCCATAAATAATCACCATTCTTCTTATCATTACTTTTAATATAAGCAAAAATAGCTTCTTCTAAATTTTCTTTGGTCCAATTGTCTTCATTAATCCCCTCCAAAACCGGAATTAATTCTTTTAAATTATTTTTAACATCTTCTAAACTTAAACTTTTCCAAACCAATAATTCCTCATCATAAACAATTTCATCTCTAAATAAATAAAAACTCAACTCATTAATATCTTCTAATTTTTTTAATCTTTCCTGAGAAACAGAAATAACTCTATGAATAAAATCCAAATCGGTATTTTCGTTAATTAATCCTTCTTTAGCTAAATAGGGTCGACATAATTCACTCAATTCCTCGACGCTTTTTTGACGAAGATAATAACCATTTAAATAATCCAATTTTTCTAAATCAAAAACTGCCGGCGAAACACCCATTCCCTCTAAAGAAAATTTTTCGATTATCTCCTCTAAACTCAAAATCTCCTGATCATCTTTAGGATGCCAACCAAGTAGAGCGCAAAAATTAATAATAGCCTCGGGTAAATATCCCTTATTCCTATAATCTTCCACAAAAACATCGCCCTGACGCTTGCTCAACTTTCCTCCACCTTTATTCAAAATTAAAGGTAAATGAATAAATTTAGGCATCTCCCAGCCAAAAGCTTGATACAATAAAGCGTTCTTAGGAAAACTAGCTAACCACTCATCACCTCGAGCGACGTGACTTATTTTCATTAGATAATCATCAACAATATTGGCAAATTGATAAGTTGGCACTCCGTTAGATTTTATCAAAACATGATCATCTAAGTCGGCGGTTTTAAAAACAATTTTTCCCCGAAGCTCATCAACCACCTCCACACAAATATTTTGTGGAATTTTTTGTCGAATAACATAGCTTTCACCATTTTTAATTTTTCCCTCAACCTCCTCGGCGCTCAAACCTCGACAATGACCATCATATTTTGGAGCCTGTTTATTTTCCTGTTGCTTATTTCTCATCTCCTCCAATCTTTCAGCCGAACAAAAACAATGGTAAGCACCATCTTTGGCTAATAATTCTTTAATATATTTTTGATAAATTTCCAAGCGCTGAGTTTGAATATATGGTCCATAATCACCACCGACATGCGGACCTTCATCAAATTTTATTCCCGCCCAAGACAAAACATCCAATAAACTCTCCACTGCTCCATCAACTTCCCTTTTTTGATCGGTATCTTCGATGCGTAAAACAAAATCGCCTTTCATACTTTTAGCTAAAAAATAACCGAACAAAGCCGTACGCAAATTGCCAATATGAACAAATCCGGTCGGTGATGGTGCAAATCTTAATCTAATATTATTTTTCATAAATACTTTATTATTTTTATATTCTTAATTATTTTATGTTAAAATTAATCCTATCAATTTCTATATTTATCTTTTCCCTTTTAGGTAATCATTAAATTTATCAAAAAAAACCTTAGTTGCGTCCCTCCTAATAGGATGAACCTCTTTAACTAAATCTGAAGCCCTTACCCATTTCCAGGCAGAATGATCCCAAAAATTGATTTTAATATCGGCGTCACTCCCCTTGTATTCAGCAATTAATAAACTTTGCACTTGCCCCTTAAAACCATAGCGCCCCTTAGTATTAGCTATATATTTGAAAACATTTTTATAAATCTTTTTTGGAAAAAACTCCCTAATACCTAGTTCTTCATACATTTCCCTGCTACCAGCACGCATTACCCTGTCGCCATCAGTTCCACCCTGAGGCAATTGCCAGTGCCCCTCTTCTTCACTTCTTTCTGCTAATAAAATCTGATAATGATCCAATGGATTTCTATCTTTATTGTCTATAGCTGTATAAGGCAAGGGATTTTTTTTATACAATAAACAAGCTACATTTTTTCTATATTTAAAAGGAGCAAGAAACTTCCAATAAAGAAATTTATTCATAAAAATAAAAACCGCTCGGAATATTCTTTTAAACCTCTTGGGCTGCTTTATCAAACGCCATAACCATTCTAAACCTAAAAATCTCATCCACTTAGGAGCTCGCTTAATTTTCCCAGTTAGAAAATCCAAGGCCCCACCAATGCCAATACCAATTTTAACGCTAGGGACTTTTCCTAGATTATGAAAAATAAATTTCTCCTGATAAGGCGCTCCAAAATTACATATCATAACATCTGGAGAAAAATCTAAAATCTTATTAGGAACCAAAAAATCTAATTTATCATTAACTCTTTTTTCTATTTTTTTAGCAAATTTAGTAAAAATATTTTTTTTCTCAAAATCAAAATTAATAAGTTCTCTTTTAGTAGAAATTGAAAAATCAAAATCAGCCTCCTCAATTAAGAACTTTAAATTTGGGTAGCGATTAGATAAGGCTATAGATATCTCTGAAGAAGATGATAAACCTTTTTTATTATTGACTATTAAAACTTTTTTATTTTTTTCTTCGGCTATTCTTAATATTTCCAAAATAGCATCGGCTCCAGTTAGACGCTTTATTTTTTTCCCCATCAATGTAGCCGACAATTTCAAACCGAAGCCATCCGGCAAGGAAAGACTGGCTTTATTTAAAATATAAAAAAACTCCTCATCTTTTCGAGATTTCAAAATTATCTCGGGATTGGGTGTAACTATATAATTTTGATTATTGGACTCTAAAAAATCTAATATTCTTCTAGAAAAAACTTCCAAACTAATATCATTGTCTAAATTAACTCCTAAAATATTTATCATAAGGCAAGCAAATTATTTAATATTATTCTATTATAGTGCATATTTTCTGCTAATTTTATTATATCCTAAATATAATCTTTAGTAAACATAAAAACAACCATAACTCAATATTAGACTTTTAGTCTTAAATTTGCTAAAATTTTAATATAATAAATATAAAAATTATAATTAATTTATAATAAAATTATATGCAAAAACTTGACCAAGTTTCAAATAAAATTAAAGTATTAACTATTAACAATCCTAAAAAACCAGGAGATATGAAATGGTATAATATTTTAAAGCCTGGGAAAAAAGAAATTGATTACCTTAAAAAAGAATTTGACTTTGAAGAAAAGCACCTAGAGGCCTCTCTATCAAAAATGTCGGCTCAAAGACCGATGATTTATCAAGGAAAAAATTATTTGTTTATAATATTACACTTCCCCATCCAATATAAAGGAAGAATAATCCCGGGAGAAATAGAATTTTTCATCGGGCACGGATTTTTAGCAACACTTCACGACAATAAAAACAAAACTTTGAATGATTTTTTTAATTATTGTCAAAAAGAATCAGTCTTCCTAGAATCATACCAGTATGAATCATCAGCTATTCTGCTTTATGAAATTCTCGAGAAGCTCATACAAGATTCATATTTGCTATTAGATGAAAACAATATAAAAATCAACGAAGTAGAGAAAAAAATATTTTCTCAACAACAAAAAATTATTACTTCAAAATTATTAACTCTAAAAGTTAATATTATTAATATCAGAAGAATTGTTCAAAACCATAAAAATATCATGAAAAAATTAACTGAAATGAAAAGTAGTTTAGTTTCTCAAAAACAAATAACTCGATATTATGACATGCTAGCTGAGCACAGTCAAAGGATTTGGGAGTTTTCTGAGATTCAAAAAGAGATAATTGAGTCATTACATGATACTAGCGAGTCAGTTATGAGTTATAAAATAAATAATATCATGAAAACTCTTACTATTGTCTCAGTTATTTTAATGCCCTTAAATTTAGTAGCATCAGCTCTAGGAATGAATATGGATCCCAACCCACTTAAGACTCAAAGTGGTATTACCTACCTAACGAGCGTCTCTATTGTCTTTATTATCTTAATTATAATTATGTTAATATTTTTTAAAAGAAAAAAATGGTTATAAAAAAAATTTAAAAAAATAGGCGAAAAATAGGTAAAATCACTAAAAATACTGGCGAAAACCAGTATTTTTTAAAATCTCACTTACTATTGACATTAATTTATTATTGTGATATAATTACCTATTAATTTAAAGATATGAAAATATATATAATTGGACAAAAAGGAATACCGGCAATGGGGGGCGGAGTGGAAACTCACGTTCACAATTTGTCTTTAAAATTAGCTGAAAAAGGCCACGATGTTTTTGTTTATACTAGGCATAGTTATAGTGATAAGAGATTAAAGAAATACCAAAATATTAATCTAATTCCCCTGCCTAGCATAAAAACAAAAAATCTAGATGCTATCAGCCACACAATATTGGCCTGTTTTGATTTTATTTTCAAGAGAAAGGCTGATGTGATTCACTTCCATTCTATCGGACCAGCTTCTTTAATTTGGCTAATAAAAATTTTCCGTCCTCGAGTTAAGGTTGTCTTTACCTTTCATAGTCAATGCTACTTTAACGCTAAGTGGGGTAAATTTGCTAAAAATTATTTAAGTTTAGGAGAAAAAATCGGATGTAAAATGGCCGACGAGGTTATTGTTGTTTCTAAAAATCTAAAAAAATACGTAGAGGATAAATACAAGATTAAAGTAAAATATATTCCTAACGGAGTTAACGAAGCTAAAATTATTCCGGCTAATATCATAAAAAGTAATTGGGGGCTAGAAAAAGACTCCTATATCCTGTCTGTATCTCGTCTAGTAAAAAATAAAGGGCTGGAATATTTAATTGAGGCTTACAAAAATATTAATACTGACAAAAAATTAGTTATTGTTGGAGATGGTCCGTATATTAGTAAACTAATAGAGCTGTCTTCAGGAAATAAAAATATTATTTTTACCGGAAAGCAATTTGGGGATACTTTAGCTGAACTATATTCTAACGCTAATCTATTTGTTCAGCCGTCCGAGGCTGAAGGCCTATCAATTTCCTTGCTAGAATCTATCTCTTATAAGCTTCCAGTTTTAATTAGTGATATTGAGGCAAATTTGGAAGTTGTTGGTCCAGATGCTTTTTCTTTTGAAAATAAAAACACTTCTGATTTAATCGAAAAATTAAAGTTATTTTTAAGTGAAGAAAATAAAGAAGACATTGACAAGAAAAGGGAGAAAATATATAATAATATAATGGAATATTACAATTGGGACGATATTGCTAGCAAAAATATTGAATTATACAAGTAAATAAACGCCACTTTTATTGCTGTAATAATAAACAAATATATACGGCAATAAAGAAGTAGACCCTAGTCCTTTAACAACAATACCAAAACAACATACATACTTCTGCACTTCAAATTCAACTAATATAATAACAAACCAAAAAAGGAGACCTCGTGTGAGAAACTAAGCTCGAGGAAAAACCATGAAAACAACGACTATTGTGATGATTGCTACACTCGCTTTTGTCTTGGGGGGGTGTAAAGATTTCGACATGGCAACGCCATCGTCGGACCCTAATGTTACACCAGTCCCATCAGGACAGTACACCTGGCCAGGATGTAATCCCAGGCCGGTGGAATTCCTGGGAAAAACCCAGGTTGCTTCTGGCTCCTACGATTATTCCTTCCGGATACATCTGGACGGAAGTCAGGTGGACCCCAATCCCCTTACTCTGGGATCATTCTCAATTCCTCATGTAGGACCGACAGGATGTGCCCCTAGTAATGGTGACGTAATATACAACAACGTTTCAAACGATGCCCAGTATTATCTGGACAAAATTGAAAACGGATGGGTGTATTACCGGATCAGGTCTGCTCCAGGTCACACTTTGAAATACAATATCTCAAAGATGCCCGGGGCAATTCCAGGCAACTGGTTTCTCAGACATGGGTTGGCCTACGATGACGGTGTAAACAACATCATCATCTTTACAACCAACTGAGGCACGCACACGCACCAAAAAAAACAAGAAAGCCGAGCAAATGCCCGGCTTCTTTTAATTTTACAGACAATATTATTTTAATAACGATCTGACAAACTCAACAAATAAAGGATGAGGTGCTAAAGGCCGAGAAATATATTCGGGATGAAATTGAACTCCCACAAAAAAAGGATGATCTTTTAGTTCAATAGCCTCAACAATATGACCATCAGGTGAAGTCCCTGAAATTATTAGTCCCTTTTTTTCAAACAATTCTCGATAGTCATTATTAAATTCATAACGATGACGGTGTCTTTCGTTAATAACATCTTTAAATCCCATTTTATTATAAGCATTAGCCAATCTTGTTCCCTTTTTCATTTTACAGGGCCAAGATCCAAGGCGAATAGTCCCTCCATAGCCCTTTTTCTTAATTAACTCTTCCTGCTCCGGCATAATATGGATGACTTTATTTTTACCTTTAGGATTAACCTCTTCTGAATTAGCATCAGATAAACCACAAACATTACGAGCAAACTCAATAACGGCCATTTGCATACCATAACATAAGCCCAAATAAGGAATCTTCTTTTCTCGACAATATTTAATAGTTCTTATCTTCCCTTCCGAACCACGGCTACCCCAGCCCTGAGGGACAATGATACCATCAAAGCCCTTAAGAACACCGACTCCCTTCTTCTCGACATCCTCTGTGTCTATCCAACATAATTGTGGGCAAACCTTATTATGAGCTCCAGCATGCTTTATAGCCTCAATTACAGAGATATAAGAATCACTCAAATTAAAATCTCCCGTACAAAAATATTTTCCAACTATACCAATCTTAACTTCCTTTTTGGCATTTTTAATATTACTTATCATTTGTGCCCAGCTCTTAGATTGTTTAATGGATTCTTGATTGGCCCTAGGTTTCAGCTTTATTTTTTTTAATATTTTTTGACTTAAATTATTTTTTTCAAAATTAATTGGAACTTCATAAATAGAATCTATATCAGGAGCAGCAATAACATCCTCTTTTAAAATATTGCAATGCATAGCTATTTTTTCACGACGAACATCGTCAATATCTTTTTCCGAGCGAGCCACAATAAAATTAGGTTGAATTCCAGCAGTATTTAGAGTTCTAACTGCATGTTGAGTTGGCTTGGTCTTCATCTCCCCTATTTTATTAGGAATTGGTAAATAGGAAACCATCACAAATAAAACATCATCAGGATTTTTTAACTTCATCACTCTAGCTGCTTCTAGAAATAATAAATTTTCATATTCACCTACTGTTCCGCCTATTTCAATTACCATTATTTCAGCCTTACTTTTTTCTACCGCCTTATAAATCCTCTCCCTTATCTCTCTAGGAATATGAGGAACAACCTGAACACACTTACCCTCGTACTCTAAATTACGCTCTTTATTTATAACGGTTTGATAAACTCGACCGGTGGTCATGTAGTTTTCCTTATAAATATTTTTATTTAAAAACCTTTCGTAATTACCAACATCTTGATCAGTCTCATCTCCGTCCTCGGTAACAAAAACCTCGCCATGCTCTACTGGATTCATGGTCCCGGCATCAACATTAATATAAGGATCAATTTTAATAGCACTAACTCTGTATCCTTGATGTAATAAAATTTGAGCGATAGATGCTGTGGTTACCCCCTTACCAACTCCAGACATCACCCCGCCAACAACGAAGATAAATTTTGGATTTTTTTTATTAGACATATATTGACAATTAATTATATTTGTATTATTATTCATTGATAACCCTAGAGGTTTTAACCAGACAAAAAAAGGAACTATGCTGTATGTTTACAAGGGATTTCTAAGAGAAAATGGAAGATCAGAAAAGCTTTGCTTGTTTAATGAAGAAGAAAAAACAGCAGAATTTTTCAAAAAAGAAAAAGATCTTATCCAGTTCATTATTGAAAATTATTGTTCTGAATACAATAATTTAAAAAACGATTGGCAACCCTGGATACAAAGGATTTTAAAAGGTAAGTTCGATTTCGAAATTACCAAAAGATTAGCACCGGCGGAAGTGGAGCGCCTAATTGACAGGACTAAATCTGTCCTGTATTAAAAAATTTTTCACTAAACTGACCGTTCACCAAGAACGGTCTTTTTTTTATTTCAATAAATCTATCGCTGACTTTAATTGAGGATCCCTATCCTCCTTATAATCATCATAGCTCAAAACAACCTCTTTATCAGGAGTAATCCCCTTTTCGTTAATATTTTCCCCGGCTGGAGTTAACCATTCGGCCATAGTCATTTTTAAAGCTGACCCATCTCTTAATGGTTTTAATATTTGGACCGATCCCTTTCCATAACTTTTTTCACCGACAATTACTGCCTTACCATGATACTGCAGGGCTCCAGTCATAATTTCAGAAGCTGAGGCACTACCACCATTTATTAAAACAACTGTTGGATAATTTGTTAAACGATTTAAACCACTGGATTTATAATCCATAACTCGACCATCTCCAAACTTTTCAATAACTGCTATTTCACCATCTATCCACTCCCCCAACAAGGCTACAGGTGTTTCCAAATATCCACCAGGATTATTTCTTAAATCAATTATTAATCCCTTGGGATCAGAGTTATAAATATTATTAACTGCTTCAAGAAAAAGTTTTTGAGTATCGTTATTAAAGGAAATTATTTTTATTAAATGAATATCATCATCTAAAATATTGTGAGTAACACTTTTCACTATAATAGTATCTCTAATAATTTTAAATTCTAATACTTCTTCTAAATTTTCTCTAAAAATTGTTAAAACAACCTCAGATCCTTTTGGTCCCCTAATTTTGCTAACAGCCTCATTTATATTCATTCCCTTAGTTATTTCACTATCTATCTCTAAGATTTTATCGCCGGCCATAATTCCAGCTCGAAATGCTGGAGTTCCTTCCAGGGGAGAAATAACGGTTAGAACGTCATCCCTTATACCGACCTCCATTCCCACTCCTTCAAAAGAGCCAGACATTTCTTCATTAAAATCCTTATTTTCTTGAGGATCCATAAATTCGGTATAAGGATCACCCAAGGCTGAAACCATTCCTTTTAAAGAACCATAAAACATTTTTTTTTCGCTAAATTCTTCTTTGTTTATATAATTATTCCTTAAAGTATCCCAGATGTCCCAATATAAATTAAAGTCTACATTTTGAGACCATTGTCCATTATCTTTATCGTATTTACCAGTAACCTCTCCTAAATACAAGGCCTGATTTTCTGATAAGCGAGCAATGGTTTTATTACTGGTCACCAAATGAGCTCCACTAAAAAAAATAACAACAGCGAGAAACAAAACCAAAAAAACTCTGAAGAAAGAACCCAAAGCTTTTTTAAATTGCTTTATTTTTCTTTTATTTTTATCCATAAAATTAGGACCTAATCAATTTAACAAATGGGAATCGTCTAATATCCATAATAGCCGAAGGCTTTCGACGAGACCTAATCTTATTATAATTAACTATAAAATCCGGTTTATATTTATTAAATTTAAAAAGAGAAATTATTTCTCTTAAACTACTGACCTCCTTCCGACCACTTAAATTACAGCTAGTAGAAATTAAAGGAGATTTAACGGACTGTATTATTTTAACTAAAAAATCATTTTTTGGCAAACGAACTGCTACGCCGTTACTCTTTTTTACACCAAATTTATTTGCGAACTCATCTTTAATATTTAATATAAAAGTTGTTGGTCTAGAGTTTTTATCTAGCCAAGATTTTCTTAAAAAATCCTCCTGCTCCTTGGAGACTAGAAAATATTTTTTTAACATCAAGAAATCACTAACTAAAATTATAAAAGAATAGTTTTTCGGCCTATTTTTTATTTTATAAACCATACTTATAGCCGAAGAATTATCAGCTAAGCAACTTAAACCGTAAATAGTGTCAGTTAATATTACGCCAATATCCCCTCTTTTAAATCTGTCTACCACTAACTTCGCATCTAATTTATTTGAAATCTTTATTAAATCCATTTTTTTAAATAATAGTTGTCTCTAACATTCTAAGAGCATCTGGAATTAAAGGTGTAACCCAATCAACTGCGCCGACTAAAATTGGAGCTAATTCGGAATCAGTTATTACGGAAGTTAAAAAATCACTAGAAAAAGCGTAGCGAGACGAAACATATATTATTACGCCTAAAATAAATAGGCCCTGAATCAAGCCCAGCAAACCACCGAAAGATCTATTAAAAAAAGATATAACTGGTAAAGAGCTAATTAGGCGTAAAACTTTACCAATAATTTTAAAAATAATATTCAAGAAATAATTAACCACCGACAAAACTATAATAAAGGAAATTATTTTAATCCAAGAATCAGAAATAAAAGTTAAAAAAGACAGGAAGTCACTTAAATACAAATAAATATTTAGCGATATTATTATAGATAAAATAGCTGATATTAAACTAAGTATCATTCTAATTAAACCTAAATAAAAACCATACAAAACAAAAATACCTAAAAAAACAATTAAAATTAGATCTAAAATAACCATAATCTTAAGCTAATTAATCAAACGAGGGAAAAGAATCTCTCCTTTTTTTATTTTCTCATCCTTAAATTTGCTAATTATTTTATCAGCCGCCCCCGGAATAAATGGATAAAGAGCTAGGGCAATATCTAAAATATTTTCGCTGGATTTCTGTAAAACCCCTTGCTTTTCATTTTCTTCCGTCATTTTCCAGGGAGCTTTGAGACTTAAAAATTCATCCGTTTCTTTTATTTTAGAAACTATTGAAGATAATACTTCATTAATTTTATAATCATTCATTTTTTTGTCAATTTCTTGAAAAAAATCATTATCCTCCTCTAGCAATGGAATATCTTCTTTATAATTAACCTCCTTCAAATTAACCCTCAAACCTGATTTTTCTATCAAGTTAGAGACTCTAGCGACCAAATTACCCAAACCATTTACTAGATCAGAGGAATATAATTTCTCTAATTTTTCATAGGAAAAATCGCCATCTTCGAAAGTAGATATTTCCTTAGCTAAAAAATATCTAATAACATCGGGATGATATTTATCTGCTAGTTCCACAGGGTTTATAGTATTGCCAGAACTTTTACTTATTTTTTGCCCATTAATGGTTAAAAAACCGAAGACCAAAACTCCTTTTGGAACTGGTAGTCCAGCTGACATTAGCATAGCTGGCCACATAGCTGTCTGTTGGCGTAAATTATCCTTACCACAAACCTGCATCCCCGGCCAGAAATCATTAAACTTTTCTAAATTATCGGGCCAACCCAAGCAAGATATATAGTTTACTAGGGCGTCAAACCAAACATAAATAACCTGACTATCATCACCAGGAACAGTTATTCCCCAGGGCATTTTCTCCCTAAGACGGGAAATAGAAAAATCATTCAAACCTTTTTTAATAAAACTATTTATTTCATTAAGTTTCCCCTTGGGGCGAACAAAGTCGGGGTTTTCTTTATAAAGTTGCAATAGCTTTTCTTGGTAATTGGAAAATTTAAAAAAATAATTTTCCTCTTCGATATTCTCTACTTGCAAACTAGGGTGAAGCGGACATTTTCCCTTTTCTAATTCTGAATCTGTCTTCTCCATCTCACATCCAACACAGTATTTTACCTTATATTTCTTCTTATAAATATCACCATTTTCAAGGCATTTACTCCAAAAACTAGCCACAGACTTAGCGTGGTCACTGTTAGTTGTTCTAGTGAAGCTATTGAAACTTAAATTTAATACTTCGTGTAAATCTGAAAATTTCTGAGAATACTTATTACAATAATCAATAACATCAACTCCTGTTTCATCTGCCTTTTGCTTTATTTTCTTCCCATGTTCATCTGTTCCGGTGTTAAAAAAAACATCAAATCCTCTTTGTCTTTTGTATCTAGCGATAATATCAGCATTAATTATTTCCTTAGCAAAACCTATGTGCGGATCAGAATTAACATATGGTAAAGTAGTGGTTATATAAAATTTATTCATAGAAATACTGTTTAATAAGATTAATAAATAATAACTGTAAACTCCCCTTTTAAATTATTTTTATCCTGTTCAAATTTTTTATACAGCTCTTCAACTGAGTCGCTATAGAAGCTATGGTGTTTCTTGCTTATCTCTCTAAAAATCATTATTTTCTTAGAAAAATTTAAATTTAATAATTCTTGTAAAAGCTTGGATATTCGATATTTTGACTCATACAGCACCACGGGATATTTTAAGTCCAGCATCTCTTTTATAGCACTAATTCTTCCCTTCTTGTGAGGCAAGAACCCCAGGAAAAAAAACTTATCAGCCTTTATACCGGAAACTGATAGGGCGCTTGTCAAGGCTGAGGGGCCAGGAATTGGCTCAATATTAACGTCTGGTAACCTCTCTCTAACCAACTCAACTAATTGTCCTCCAGGGTCAGAAATATTAGGAGTCCCAGCGTCACTTACTAAGGCTATCGATTGACCCTTTTTTAATATCCCCAATATTTTTTCATATTTTTTATCACCAGAATGATGATGGAAGGATATTAAATTATTTTTAATATCATAATAGTCTAAAATTTTCTTACTAACCCTAGTGTCCTCACATAACACAAAGTCAACCTCCTTTAAAATTCTAAGAGCTCTTAAGCTAATGTCTTCTAAATTACCAATAGGTGTTGCAACAACGTATAAACTACTCATAATACTAACTTACTAAATCATCCTTTCTCTCCTTCATATATTTTATCCAATCATCAAAAATTTCCACCAAGACCTTGAAAGGGGCTTCTATTATGAAGTCTAAAACAAAAACAAAAATATTAACTCTGGAAGCATTGTTTGATAAAAATTTTCCTACAGCTACTATCGGGGTGTAAAAGAAGTCAAACAAAAAGGTAAAAATATTCTCCTTAGGCTCAATGATAATAAATTTTTTAATATCTCTTTTAATTCTAAAACTAAAAAAGCTAACAAACATTAAGAAGAATAAAAATATAGTAATACTAACCCAATTAAACTGAACAAAATCTAAAAATTTAATAATAAAATATATAGTTACAGAGAAGCCAACTAAATAAAGGAAGTTAAACACAAAATCCATGATAAACTTTCTTTTGGGTGGCTTTCTCAAAACGATAGCGTTGCGGCGACGTTTTTCGCTATAAACTATCTCCTCAACTCCAGCTATTATTTTCTTGGTATTTTCCTTAGCTGGGGCCCAGGTGAAAATTATCATTATAAAAAGTAAGAAGGCTGGAAAAGAAACATTTATAGCCAAAGAAAAAAGATTTAAATCCTCGCCAAACCACTTAACGGCTGGTATTTCTATTAAAAAAACAAAAATTGACTTAGTTAAAAAAATGTAAACAATACTTCTAAATCCAGCGCGCCATAATCTGTTTTTTATTTTCTTAAACCTCTTTTCGCAAGTTTCTTTAATTAAATTAACAAAAGATTTATGATTATTTAAGGCCTGATCATAAACCTTGATAGGATTATCCCCTATAACCTCTTGTAAGATCGAAAAGTATAAAGAATAACTCTTAGCAATTTTGTCTAATTGCTTGCCTAAAGGGTGATTTAACTGGGTTAAGGCAACTGAGTGCAAAACATCTATTTTTTCAGCCACCTCTGATATCCCCTTGGTATCAATTTTTGACCAGTTTTTATTATAATACTTAAAAACAATGAAATTTAATAAATCTTCATCGAAGTTGAGATAATTTCTGGCTATAGCTAAATAAATTTGAAGATCCAAATCCTTGTTGTGCGGTAAGTCCTTGGGCAAACTAATATTACTCTTTAAAATTTCATACATATCACTTACGACCTCCCTCTTTACATCATCTTTGTCTAAATTTTCCTCTATTTCAGCCGCCGCTAAGGCTAATATCCAATTTAAAAGTTTTTTCTGGGCCTTACTTGTCCTCCTCTTATTCCTCTTCCTCTTACCATAAAAACTAAAAAGCAGGTTTTCATTTCTAAAGCAATCATATTTTAACTTAATATATTTTTCTAATATACTGGCAATCTCTAAAACCTTAGTCTCCGCTACAGAATTGTTCTCTAAATATCCAGCTTGGATAAGCTCAGTTAATAGATGAATGGCTAACTCCTGGCTTTTGAAGTTTTTTACTATAAGGCCCTCTATCAATAGCTGTCGCTTAAAGATACGCTTAATAGCATTTTTTCGAAGTAAGTGGTCATCATCATAGTCTACAGCATTTCTAATTTTTTCATAAACAAAAGACAACTTAGAAACCATAGCTGAAACAACTATTTTAGAGGAGTCTTCGACTTCCTTTTTAGGGCTATTCTTCTTTACATACATCAACTGAAAAAGTTTTTTTGCACCAGTGCTTAGGCTTAATTGACCCTCTTTTTTCTTTTTTAAATGAGGACTAACCATAAAAAAATATTAAAATAAATAAAAAAATAATACTACTATCACCAGACATAACATTATTATTATTCCATATAATACAACATAAAGCAATAATAATACTCTAACATAATACAATAAAAAAAATAAAAAATCAATTTCTTGACATTTATGATTAAATTTACTAATATATAGCCATAGCCAGCAGGCTGTTTTTAATTTAATTTAAAGATATGGAAAAAATTGTAAAATATGTAAAAGAATCAATTGTAGAGCTCAAAAAGGTAACCTGGCCAGGGAAAAAGGAAACCCAACGCTATACTTTTTTAGTGATAGGAATAAGCTTGTTAGTGGCTGCCTTTTTAGGATCTCTAGACTTTATTTTTAATATTGGTTTAGAATTTTTAATTACAAAATAATATACTAATATGGCAAAACAAAATTTAAACCAAGGTCGACGTTGGTATGTACTACACACCTATTCCGGATATGAGGAGAATGTAGCCCATAATTTAAAGCAAAGAATAGAAACTCTAGATGTAAGCGACAAAATATTTAACGTCTTGGTTCCAATTGAGAAAAAAATAAAAATCAAAAACGGAAAAAGAAAAATCGTTGAAGAAAAGATTTTTCCTGGATATGTATTAGTAGAAATGGAAGTAACCGATGAATCATGGTATATCGTTAGAAACACCCCAAATGTTACTGGATTTATTGGAGTAGGAACAACACCAACCCCAATCAGTGAAAAAGAGGTTCAAGCCCTTATGAAGAGAATGGGAGTTGAAGAACCAAAATTCAAAATTGATATTGAAATTGGAGAAGTAGTTAGAATAAACGATGGCCCCTTTAAAAACTTCGAGGGCAAGGTTACCAATATTGATGAGGCAAAAGGAAAAATCAAAGTCAATGTATCAATGTTTGGTCGCGAAACTCCAGTTGAATTAGATTTCTTACAAATTAAAAAAATATAATAATAAAGTAATTTGATACCAATTAAAAAGGTTTGCTTCTTCAAATTATTTTTTAATCAATATGGCAAAGAAATTATTAACAAAAATAAAACTACAAATTCCAGCGGGTCAGGCTAATCCAGCCCCTCCAGTTGGACCAGCTTTAGGTCAACATGGCTTAAGCATCCAAGACTTTTGTACTAAATTTAATGACGCCAGTAAAAGCCGTATGGGAGAAATAGTCCCAGTAGAAATAAGCGTTTATGAGGATAGGACTTTTGATTTCATAATGAAAGCTCCTCCAGCCTCTGATCTTATTAAAAAATACGCTAAAATCAAAAAGGGATCTGGCAAGCCATTAAGTCAAAAAGTAGGATCTTTAACTAAAGAGGAATTAGCCGAAATAGCTAAAATTAAAATGACCGACCTAAACACCGAAGACCTAGATCAAGCTATGAAAATAATAGCCGGAACAGCCAGGCAAATGGGAGTAGAAATAAAATAAAGATATGAACATTGAAAAGCCCAATAAAGATATTAACGATAAAATAAATAATCCTTTTATCGAAAAAGAAAACGACATAATGTTAAATACCCTCCAAGAAGAAGATAGAAAGATTCTACAGGAAAAATTATTATCTCTGTATAGACTTAACACTTCCCTGCACCTGGAATATACAAACAAAGAAAAGAGACTAAAAGAATTGGAAATGTTTAAAGAAAAACTAGACGATGCTATTATTTATATCACTAATATCTATTTGATTTTAAAGGGAAAAGATATAGCTGATGTTAAAGAGGTAGAAGAATCAGATTTTACCGAAAAAGACCTTTCAAATTTAAACTTAAAAATAGATTACAAAAAAGTAGATGATTTTACCTTTAGTAGTAAAAGAAGTTTGATAACTCTTTTTAATGCCTGTAAAAATTTGCAAGCCAAATTAGATAAAAAAATGCAAGAAATCTCAGAAAAACATGAAAGGCAAAAATTAGAGAATGAAAAAGAAAAGTCCGAAGTTTATTAAATAATTTATTAATTTAAATGGTGGGAGAAAAATATTTTTAGAAATTTTTCGCCATTACCACTAAAAAATATGGAATTTGATAAGAACAAAAGTTATTCGATCAATGAGGCTGTTGAATTGTGCAAAAAGTTAAACAAAGTTAAATTTGACCCCTCAATTGAAGTTCATTTTAGCTTAGGAATTGACCCCAAAAAAGGAGATCAACAAGTTCGATCAGCTGTAAGCTTGCCACATGGGACAGGAAAAACAATTAGAGTAGCAGCTTTTGTTTCTCCCGACAAAGTTGAAGAGGTAAAAAAAGCTGGGGCGGATTTAGTTGGAGGAGAAGATTTAATAGAGGAAATCAAAAAAACTGAAAAAACTGATTTCCAAATAGCAATTGCTGATATGGATATGATGAAAAATCTGTCTAAAATCGCTAAAATATTAGGTACTAGAGGTCTAATGCCCTCACCCAAGAATGAAACAGTCACCAACAACCCTGTTAAGGCCGTAGAAGAGCTTAAAAAGGGCAAAATTAGCTTTAAAAACGACGACACAGGCAATGTTCACTCTATTATCGGAAAAGCCAGTTTTGATACTCAAAAACTAGTAGAAAACCTAAATTCAATAATAGACGCTATTAAGAAGGCTAAGCCAAACTCATCTAAGGGTAT
>Ga0334883_1001291_pt1 | contig 38332 bp, 32 predicted proteins | sample GraSluR1_MG_6_FD_207230 | JGI IMG/M metagenome (GOLD analysis project Ga0334883, IMG submission 207230) | Sludge microbial communities from methane-producing bioreactor in Wageningen University, Netherlands - Granular Sludge_09_05-R1 | ecosystem: Engineered > Bioreactor > Anaerobic >...
AAGGGGGACCCCGTACAGCCACCCCCTACCGTACCAAACGATGGCAGCCTTCCTACCTATGTATTTTTTAGCTGCCGAACTATGTAATTCCTACTTGCCAAACACATTCGCGTCGCGGCTGACCTGCCAGGTGGTAGAATAAAAAACTTTATCAATAAAAATGATGGGACGCTCCTTTTTAAAATACTCTTATCAAGGGAGTTTTGATCATTTGTTAAGCCTGAAAGAAGCTTTAGATAATCAAAGTGAACTGGTTCGTCAAATCATCAGAAACTCTCCATTTCCGATCGCTTTCTTAGACCGGCAGGAAAGAGTGATCCGGGTTAACTTGGCTTTTGAAAAGCTATTTGGTTACAGCAGAAATGCTTTGGCAGGCAAACCAATCGAGCAAATGATCGTGCCGGAAAACAAGCAGAAAGAAAAAGATGAATACTTTGAGAGAATAAGAAATGGGGAAACTGTAAAAATATCCACTGTCAGGAATGATAATGAAGGCAGGGAACTGGAGGTGGAAGTGTATTACAGCCCCATTTATCTGGAAGGGCAGTTTTCCGGGATATTTGCCATGTATAGAGACAAGAGCTCAGAGATTAAAGCCCTGAAAGAACTGAGAAGGGAAAGGGCTTACTTCAGCCAGCTTTTTGATTTTTCGCCAAACGCAATAGTCCTCCTCAATTATGAAGACCGGGTTGTTCAAATAAACCGCGCCTTTGAAGAATTGTTTGGTTATAAACCTTATGAAATTAAGGGCTCGCAGTTGGGAGACCTGTTACTAAAAGACAGGGATAGTGGTGAAATACACAGATATTCCAGGGAAGTAATGGGAAAAGGAAAAACTATCAGGGCTGAAACTGTCAGAGTAGCTAAAGATGGACGGGAAATAGATGTTCACCTGACCGCATACCCTGTTGTCCTCGATCATGACCGCCTTGGTGCTTATGTTCTCTACCAGGATATATCTGACAGGAAAAAGTGGGAAAAAGAGCTGCACCAGCTTTTACACCAGGACCATCTGACCGGTCTTTATAATCGTAAATATTTATATGAGAGTTTGGATGAAAAGCTGAAGGATGCGGAGGAGCAGGGCAAACAAGTTCTGTTTCTATATCTTGATCTTGATAGTTTCAAAGAGATTAACGATAATTACGGGCATAAAGCTGGCGACGCCCTGCTGGTTTCCCTGGCCGAGAGGTTCCAAAAACACTACCAGGACAAAATGGATATCTGCAGGATAGGGGGCGATGAATTTATACTGGTTATTAACGAATACCCTCTAAAGACACCTGAAGAATATATAAAAGAGCTTGAGACACTTTTTGTAAAGGCATTTAAGATAGAAGGAAAAAAAGTTTCAGTAACCGGCAGCACCGGTTATGCAATTTTCCCGGAAGACGGTGTTAATCTTGATCAGCTTATATCACGGGCTGATGCAAGAATGTACCATACGAAAAAAATCAAACGTATACAAAGGAATCCGGTTCGCAAATCGGTTACGTTGGAAGAATTGCTGGATGACTTCGAGCCTTGATAAACTTATGAGAACAAGAAGGACACTGTGATAATAACAGTGTCCTTCGGAGGTTAGTTGGTTCTATGTAATTTCTATTATCTCAAGCGGGTGTTTGGGCATTAGTTCTATACCGTCTTTTTTAATTACAATAGGAGCTTCGTAACGGAAGCCGATACCGTCATCGGAACAGGCATATTGCATGGCGCAAATTAACATTTCATTTTCCTGGTATTCGTGGAAAGGATCGGTCCAGTAAGGGATTGGTCCGTCGTGTTTGCCAATTCGCCATTCGTCGCCCATCATACCGATGCCGTGCTCAAATCCGGGAACCATGTAATCGGCAAATCCTTTCTCATCCGCGTAGGAAAGCATTTCTGCAGCAAGTCCGGAAGGGGTGATGCCGGCTTTGTAGGTTTCCAGTGTTAACCTGACAATATCAACAAAGTTATTTGCATGCCACCGTTGTCGATCGGTGGCCGGGGCGAGAAGATAATTAACTGAATGATCGCCCAGGCCGAGTTTGAACATGGCATGCAGGTCAACCATCAGGGGTTCTCCGGCCTGCAGCTTCCTTCGGGTTGGCGGAGTGCAGGCTCCCCCTGTATAACCAGTCCTGTAACCGCTGGCAATTTCGTTGCCACCGGTAAATGACCACTCCCATTCACTGCCTTCTTTACGCATGGCCAAAGCTGCAATGCCGGCTATTTCAGTTTCTGTAAGGGTTTTAAAACCACCATCGGCCAGCGCTTCGTATACGGCTTTGTGGCCTGCGTCAACTTGGCGTGATGCTTCCCTGAACCGGTTTATTGTTCCCTCATCCTTGACAAGGGAAAGTCTGTCGATGATATAATGGGCGTTAACTAAATCAGCATCGGGAAGTGCTGTTTTGAAGCTTTCATATTCATACTGGGTAAGGTTACCCTCGGGGAGGTAGTTGGAAAGGCCCGTTTCATAACCTATTCTCCCATTTCCGGCATTCAGGTCTTCAATTATAAAGTCGGCGATCTGGGTGATTTGATCCTGCCCTCCCATTGGGGCATAACCACGGACATAATCTTCTTCAAGCCAGGTGTCGTCGGCTACCCTGGCAGCATCGATGACAAAGGTAAAAGCAACAGGCATTCCTTCCTTTGGAATTACAATATAACTTCGCCAGGGGCAGAAAGCATCAAGCGTCCAGGAAAGAGTTCTCAAGCGAGAACCAAGGTAAGCGTCAAGTCCCTCTTTGGCCATTTCCCTCTGAATGTTTTTGATGCGCTCGGGAAAATCAATATAGTATGGGTCCTTCAGATTCACTTTTCATATACCTCCTTCTTTAATAATCTGCTTCTACCCTGGAAATAACCTTGTTGAGACGGTCTACAATAGAAGCGAGCTTTAATGCCTTAATCATGTTGCCTTTCAACTTTAGTTTGCCGCTCATCAGGGCGACCTGGGCGCCCATCTCGGCCCGGGATATTTTCGCAAAAGTTTCGTAATCACCGGTTATGGCAAATTCAGCTTCCGGGGCATCTCCTTCACCTACCTTGAAATCGTCAAGGGTTCCGTCAACGTACTTGAAAAACATAAAGCGTTTTTTTCCATCCGGGCAATTAGTGTAGATGTTTGACATAGAAGAGGTAACCCGGTTCATTCTTTCAGGGGAAAGTTCGCTTTTCAAGAGCTTTTCGACAGCTTCTTTCCACTCCGGGCCCAGATAGGTTAACTTGCCTGTCATATAAAGCACCTCCTATTTTATTGCCTGTCCTAACGGAGCAGGCCTTTTAACACCAAATCTACGGAATCACGGAACAACTTTTCCGTTTTCTCTTGCCCCGATACGATATAGGTATCGATAATGAACATTTTATAGATTGAAAACAGAAGCCAGGTTACAGCATCAATATTTAGTGGCCTGAATATATTTTCGGCTATTCCCTGCTCAATAATCGAGCGCAGAATATCTCTAGATTTTTCGTTTATCTCAGCAAATGGGTCCTGTTCGCCAAACATGGGGAATATATCTGGGTTATCAATTAAAACCTGACGTAATGCCTGATCTTCTGTCAGGTATTGAAAAGCTTTAAAGCTCATTGTTTCAAACATGTCAAGGGGGGAATTATCTTTTTCAACCGCTTCTCTAACCCTGTTCTGCCAGCGTGAAAGGGCTGAGGCAACCGCTTGATGGTAAAGGTCTTCTTTGCTGCTGGCATAGGTATACAAGGCACCCTTAGTTAACCCTATTTCTGAAGCGATATCCTCCATGGTTGTTTTCTTATAACCATAACGACCAAAGCATTTTAAGGAGGCATTCAGAACTTCATTTAACTTTTCTTCTGCTGCCATTGGAACCCCTTCGGTGAATTATTAAACAATGCGTTTATATGTTTAGTACATAATATGTTTATTCATTTGAACTGTCAATAGTATATTAAAAAATTTCAGTAATATTAGGACTCATTGTAACTAATCTTGACAGGACGGCTTTTGCTGGATAAAGTTTAAATAAACTAATAAACAAAATGTTCAATTATTTATTAATGGAGAAGTTAAAACCACACACACAGGAGGTCTTCAGATGGTTAGTCAGGCTAAGAATTATAAGGGAATAACCGGAAAAGATAAGAAGGTTACCATGGTAGCAGTCAGGGATATTCGAGCCACATCAATCGAAAAAGCAGTTAGTGAGATTATAGAAGCTTTTCCGGAGGCCAGGAGAAAAATATCTAAAAGCAACAACATATTTATCAAGGTTAATGCTGTATATTTTCATCCCTTTCTTTATACTTCTCCTGAGCTGATCACTGCCGTGGTAAACTATGCGCGAAGTATTGACCCGGGGAAAAAAATATTCATCATGGATAACTGTTCACAGGGTAATTTTACGCGACTATGTTTTCATGCCACCGGTCTTGACAAACTGGCAAAAATAATAGGTGCCAAGGCACTCTACCTTGACGAACAGAAACCGGTCAAGATAAATTTTAAGCCAGGCATGCAGGAAAGCTATAATTTCCCGGCAATCCTGAAGCAGCACCTGATTGATGAGCGGGAGAATAGCTGTTACATCAACCTGCCGGTGCTGAAATCCCACTGCCAGGCCCAGATGACCTGCGGGTTGAAGAACCAGATGGGACTGGTTTATGCAGAAGACCGGGCCCGGCGACATAATCATCTTTTACACCAGCATATTGTGGATATCTACAGCTATATAAAACCTGACATTACCATAGTTGATGCCCAAAAAGTATTAGAAAGCGGACCGATGCCAGCCGGAAGATATGTAGATAGTTTGCTGCATGATCGCAACCTGATTTTTGGCGGCCCGGATACCGTTGCAGTTGATGCTGTTGCCGCAACAGTTCTTGGTTATTCTTCCGATGAAGTCAGGCATCTGGCCCTGGCCGGAGATGAAGGCCTTGGAGTGGCTGTGCTGGATCAGATTGCGATAGATGGTGAAATGCCGGTGTTCGAAGATCGCGTACCCTGGGAATTTCAGACTCATTTTCCAACTAGCATTACTTTTGTTAAAGGGATCGACGGAGTTTGTACTGAAGGGTGCCTCGGTCATGCCGAGCAAGTTCTCGAACTGGTTGTAAATGACGGTTCATCTCCGGAAATGCTTGAGGGGCGTTATCTTACTTTCGTTACCGGAAAGAAATTTTCAGACGAACAACTGGGGCAAATGCAGGAACCTATTGTAGTTCTGGGTAAGTGTGCCTGCCGCGATGCCCTGCCAAGAATTAAAAATATTTATAGTGAAGTAGAAGTTCTTGATACCTGCGGCCGCTGTGACAATATCCTGAATATAGCCCTGAAACGACTGAAGGTAAACCCGGTGAATATGACTCCTGTAAGTCTGCCAAGGTTACTTGTACTCTGGCTGGCCGGCAAAGCCCACGGCCTTAAATATAACCTTCCACTTTAACTCATCAGCAGTAAAAGGTATTGGAGGTTTGCAAATAGAATTATTATGCACAAGGGCAGAAACAAATATACAGTCACACTGCCGTTCATAGTCTTGCTGCAGGTATATTTGCAGCCCTGAAAGGGGTGATTGATATAGCTGTTAAGGAAAGATGGGTATATGAACCAGCGGAAAATGCCAAACTTTTTCCATGGGGTCCTCACAGCTGCCCGGCAGAAATTAACCTGGACGGTATTGTCCTAATGATGGAAGAAAGAGAAAAGGGCTTTTTGTATTCAAGAAAGGGTGCGGGTGAAGCTATTGAAAAGCTTGTTTTAAGTAAAAAGGGAAAGCTTTACCTCAGCCCGGTGGAGCCTGTAAATAAACCGCTTGCGTTAAGTTCTCATCTGCTGATAGACTTTGCTGCGCCGATCCTGGTGGAGCCGAATTCAACCCGCAGTGTATTTTTAAGCTTTCCTGTAGAGATAGCAGTTTCTGTAGGCAGGCGGGGGTCCGGTGAGAATGTAATTGATATTTTTACAACTTCCAAAATGAAACATACGCTTTACGGTACTGTTAAAGACGGAGTAATCTGTAAGTATTGGGCAAGTGAGCTTTTCAGCGTGCTTCCAAGGTTAAACCCCTTGGAGACCGGGGTTTTGCAGCTTGAAATACAGAACCCCAATTCAGGGTGGGTGGAAGTAAACAAAACGGTACTAAGCGCTTACGGCATGAAAATTTATTATAACGGCAACATGATAACTTTAAATGCTGTTATGAAAATTATTAATGATAATGATGCAGAAACCAGCTTTATCGACAGCCCTCTGCAGCCGGGTCTTGTGCCGGCGGCAGAGCGATACAGCACGCGCCTTTTAACTCAGCAGGGGAAAATGCTGATGGAGGATGGTTATTAGGATGATCGAATGGTTGAATAATATTGTTTACGGTTCGGTAACCTGGTTGAATCTTTTAATAGCTCTCATTATATTTTTGGCATCCCTGATGTTGGCAAAAATATTATCTGTGCAGCTGCGGCGTTCTTTGAAAGAAAGAATGAGCAGGGAAAACCTTGACCTTTTAACCAAGCTGGTTAGCTATGGACTGATAATAGTTGCTATCCTGTGGATTATGCCGACTATTGGAATTGAGCCTTCAGGGTTAATGGTCGCCGGCGGTATAGTTGCTTTGGCCGTTGGTTTTGCCAGCCAGAGCATTATTGGCAACCTGATTTCAGGCCTGTTCCTGATGGGTGAAAGACCGGTTAAAATTGGTGATTTAATTGATATTTCCGGGCAGATGGGGGTTGTTGAAGATATTCATATTATCTCCACTACCATCCGCACCCTGGAAGGAAATTTTATCCGTATTCCCAATGAAACTGTTTTTACTTCCAGCATAACCAATTATACCAGCAACCCTGTCCGCCGTTTTGAATATTCTGTTGGTATCAGCTATGCTGATGATGCCGAGAAGGCTATAAAAATTATTAAGGAAATAATTGACCAGCATCCTCTTGCCCTGGTTAACCCCAAGCCGCAGGTATATGTTGAAACTCTTGGTGATAACAGCGTGGATATCATGATTAGAATCTGGTCGCCTGCAAAAGAGTGGTTTGCAGTGAAAATGGAGCTGCTCCGGGTTTTTAAAGATGAGCTGGAGGAGTCAGGGATAGAGATTCCTTTTCCACAGAGAGTTGTCTGGTTTGGCGGCAATCAACAGCAGGAAGTAGAAGGTTAAAAGCTGAAGGCAGCAGTGTATCCGGCATCCGCTGTAATTGATTCTTTTCGTGAAAAATATCATATTTTAAGGACTACCTTAGAAATTAACAACGGGGCCGCCCTGAATTAGCAGGGCGGCCCTGATAAATCTGCCTTAAATAAGGGGTTAACCTTTCTTTTTGGCTTTGGCCAATTTCAGAGCATCGAAAAGCCCACGCTGTTTGATCGTTTTCATGGCCAAACCTTTGCTGGTCATTTCAAAAAATTTGCGACCAAAGCGATTTAGCGCTTCTTCATCGATTTCAAAACCAAGCCCTGGTTTGTCTGGTATTGTGACACATCCATCGCTGTCGATCATAAAATGGTTCTTCATGATTGCATCGCGGTATTTGGGTATCCAGGCTGGTGGCTCATAGGGGAATTCGATCGGTTCACGATGGGGACTGGCTGCGGCTATCTGCAGATTAATAGCAAAGCCAACCCCGTTGGTCCAGGTATGAGGTTTGAATTTCAAATTTCTTTTTAACGCCTCTCTCATTACTTTCACTGCGGTGTCGATGCCGGAAAAGGTAGCATCTGGCTGATATATATCGAGTGATTCTTTCTCGAAAAGTATTTTATGCTCATGCCATCCGGGGGTCAGTTCGCCGCCAGCGATAGGGGTCTTGGTGCGGCGTCTCAGCTCTGCCATTTCGTCAAAGGCATACATATCAAGGGGTTCTTCCAGCCAGCCGAAGTCATATTCTTCGCAGGCCCTGGCAAATTCTGTTGCCCGCTCCAAATCCCAAATTGCGGGCTTATTTATTATAGTTACCGGCCAGCCCTGGTTGGCATCTACCCCAAGTTTTATCTTATCTCCGACTGCTTCGCGGACAGTTTTTATTTGGGCAATATCATCTTTGAGTTCATGATCGTGAACTCGTAGTTTTAGAATTTTAAAACCCATTTCCCGCATGGCCAGAACTTCTTCGGCTCTCTTACCAGGTTCATGAATTTCACCGGTTGAACAGTAGGTTTCTATTTTTCCTCCTTTTCCACCAAGTAGTTCGTAAACCGGTTTGCCTTCTTTTTTGCCGATGATATCCCAGAAGGCTGCTTCAATCCAGTTGTTTCGCCAGCCCAGGTAAGATGCTTCCCGTAATAGCTGGGTTACCTCGTCGAGTTTTTCAACTTCCTGTCCGATCAGATACTGGCCGAGAAGTGACCCCAGCCCTTCGCGTTCTTCTTCCATGGCCATGCCGGCACTGTACCCGACAATGCCATCATCAGTTGTGATCTTGATCAAAGTGCTGCGATTAAATTTTTGAGGATAGCCGGGTATCCAGGATGGATAAAAAGCTTTCGGCAGGGGAATAGAGATGTGATACAGTTCGATTTTTTCAACTTTCATTTTTAGCACTCCTTTCGATATTATTAAAGGCGATCGAATGTTCGATCTTTTTGCTGACTAAACTTCATCGGCGAGCGTCTCTGGATCTTTGACCTGATTGTTTTCTAGTGGCAGTAGTTTTTTGAACACAGTAATCATTAAGAATCCTGTTATATACATAGTTATGCCGTATATGGCTGTTGTAACAAACATGGAGCTGTGAAAATCGCCCATCAGGTCCTGGATGAGCAGGGTAATGGTTACCGCCAGGGTTGAATTGCGCAGGCCGACCTCCATAGAAATAGCACGGGCCTGAACGTTCGCTAGTTTAAGCAGCTTGCTTACACCCAGCGCCAGATACATACCAAGGATGGATAGAAAAACCACCATAATGTAGAAAAGCAGGCTATATCTCTCGGTATCGGCAAATTTCTCTGCATTGGTGAATATACCCACACCGATTACCATTAATAAGGCGAAAACCCCCAGGGCTGAAAAGAATGGCGTAGCTTTTTTAGCAATAGAAGGCCATTTATTTCGGATGGACATTCCAATGATCAGGGGAACCAGAACCAAGCCGATAATGGTTTGGACGATTAAGCCGGCAGGAACATTTATATCTGGTATATTGCTGCAGAAAAGGGTAAGAATCAGCGGGGTAAAAAAGAGAGCCAGCACTGTAGAAATGGAGGTTAAAGACACCGACAGGGCCAGGTCTCCTTTGGCGTAATAGGTCATCAGGTTTGATGTTACACCGCCGGGGCAGGCGCAGATTAATACCAGTCCAGCATAAATAAAGGGAAAGCTGTGATAAAAGCCGAGGGCATAAGCCATGCCCAGCGCCAGCAGAGGCATCAGGATCCACTGCAGGATAAGCCCGATTATTATACTTTTTGGTTGTTTAAAAACGCGTACAAAGTCTTTAATCGTCAGGGTAAGGCCCATGCCGAGCATAACAAAAAAGAACATGAATACAACAGATGTTTTAAATACCCTGTCCAACAGCAGTTGTTCGGGCTTTTCAGTAAAACGGATAAACGTGTACCCAGTGTTGTCAACAGTTCCGTCGATTAGCATACCCCTGAAAACAAGCTTATCACCAAGAACACCATCCAGGCCGGCATAATAATCTGCTTCCCCGGTCTGGTCCATTTCAGAAGCAGGGGGCATTGAAACAATATACAGTTCACCATCAAGCCTGCGTACGAGGAATAAGCCGCCCAGGTCGTCATCTGTTGTTTGCCCTTCTGTCTCTAAATATCTCAGGTTACCTTCAAATTCGACTAATTCGGCTTCACTCCAGTTCAGGTTTTGCCCTTCCCGGATCAGGTTGTTGAAGAGCGTCAGCTCGCTGTCACGGGAAGCCCGTGACAAATCCCTGTATAAAGCTTCATCTGCAAGCACCGTTGAACCGCTCATTAAGATCAGAACAATGATTATTCCAGACAGGCAAAATCTGATGAAGCGGGAAGATAAGACTTTTTTACCCTGCATAATCACCCTCCTTTTTTATTCTGTCAATTTAATGTATAATTGGTTATACCAAATTATATGATTGGTATAACCAATTGTCAAGCAATACTAATTGCGCTTTTTATTTATAAAGCTTGTGAGCTAAGCGCAAGTATGTAAGAGATATGGAAAGAAGGTTGTAAAGAATGAGTGTAGGACTTCCTGCTGTAATATTTGAAAAAATAAGAAACGATATAATCAATGAAGCATACCCGGTTGGCAGCAAATTACCTCCGGAACGCGAGTTGGCGGTCAGGTATAAAGCAAGCCGCTTCGCCGTCCGGGAAGCAATAGCCATGCTGGCTCAGAACGGTTATGTCGAAACCCTGCCGCAGAGCGGAACATATATCAGAGATTTTTACCGGAACGGGTCGCTTGATACTCTCGTTCAGACACTGCATGTCCGCCGCGTAATTGACCGACAGACACTGGACTCGTTGTTAAATTTCAGGTATACGACAGAAACCAGTGCCGCTGCTGATGCTGTTCAGCGGGTGACCGACAATGATTTAAAATATCTCGGTGAAAACCTGAAGAGGAAAAAGGAAAACCTTGATCAGATATTTGTTTTATCAGAGTGTGATTATGATTTTCACTACAAGATAGTATCTATTTCCGGTAACGTAATCAGCCGTCTTATATTTCAGTCCTTTAAACCTATATACTCATTTTTTACCGAGTTTTTCTATTCATTACAGGGAGCGGCAGAAACATCTCTTGTTTTAAATTTACAGCTTATCTCGGCTTTAAAAGAACGGGATCGGGAAGGTGCTTTTCAAGCTATGGCAGATATTCTAAAGTACGGAGAGAAAAAAGTATATGAAGCGATTGATGATAATGATGAGTTGATAGAAATCAGGCAGAGATAATTAAAGCGCCCCTGCGGGGGCGCTTTAATTATTTTACCAGGCCGGCTCGGCCAGGCCTGCCGCGGTTCGGCGATAGGGCAGCCAGGCCAGGGCAAACATTTTAAGCATAATATCTTTCTTGAGCGGTTTAACTGTAAAAGATTCAAGTTCTTCCGTGAGCGGATCCATGGCAGCAGCCAGTAAATCTGTTTCACGCCTAAATTCTTCCTCCAGCTCCTCAAGCCTCTGGCGCTGGACTTCCAGTGTTTCAACTGCCCGCTTAATATCTTCCTGCTTGCTGATAGCTCTGCCTGCTCCCCTGGCTGCAGTAGTAGCTCTTCCCAGGGTTGAAGCATTGATTGCGGATTTTCCCAGGAAAGAACCAAGCAGGGTTGTGCCTACCGATATGGCTGTCTGCATTTTATGTTGTTTAGCCTGGTCTTCATGTCTGCTGACAGCCTGTTCTGCTTTGCGAACCCGTTCTTCCATGGTGGTAATGCGGGAATTATATTTCTGCCGCAGTTTATCCATTGCTGCGTCACGTTCTTCCCGGGCGTTCTGCTGTAAGCGAACTCTAAAATCTCTTTCCGATTCACCCGGCTCCGAAACCTGCTTAAACTGCTTGCTCTGCATTAGCTCGAGTACTTCATTTCTGTAAAGCCAGTCAACATATTCCCTGGACCATTTGGTGTAATTCTTAGGATCTGCCGCAGAAGCGGGCACGTTTTCATAAACTGCTCCTTCAACCGGCGCTGTTTCAATTTCCGAAAGATCAAGTTCTTCCAGCCTCAAAGCCTGGCTCCAGTCAACAGGGAAAACATCATCAGTAATAGCTGTAGCCATCAGCAGCTCTCTGCTTTTGCGCAGGTTGATCCTGTCATTAACAAAGGCCATCTGGGCGCTGCCAAGGGCCATTGGCCTGTATACTATTGTTTCGCCTGCCCCGAGTCTGCTGCGAACCGGAAGGTAAGCCTGGTTAATACCTGGAGGCAGAATATGAACACTGCTATCCGGGGCTGATTTTGTATCTTCCCGGACTTCTGCTCCCGGGGTTTGGTCAGCGGGAGCTGTTACAACAGGTTCTGCAGTAATTTCGTCAGCAGGAGGTGCCTGAATGGACGGGGCCTGATGAACGACTGGTTCATTTGATAGAGCCTCACTTACCCGACTGCGCATTGGGTCCATCAGGTTCTTGATTTGATTACGGGTAAGAGGTCCGCGCAGGTAAGACATGCACCATCTTGTTTCAAAAACAAGAGGAGCGGCCTGATGGACATTGTTCATCAAAAACACTCTTTGTCCAAGGCCTGAAATTACCTGCTCCATTTCTTTGCGGTTGAACTTAACACCCTCGGCTGCTGCTGCGCCGGAAAGCCCGTCTATTAAGCGCATTTTATCCCTCTCAGTCTGCAATCGCCCGATAAACCAGGTGCCTGTATTGGCCAGGCCCTTGTAATCAAGGTCAACCGGGTTCTGAGTAGTCAGCATTATCCCCAGACCATAGGCCCGTGCTTGTTTTAACAGGGTAAGGAGGGGGGCTTTGGATGGCGGGTTGGCAACGGGAGGGAAGAAGCCAAATATTTCATCCATGTAAAGCAGGGCACGCAGGCTGGTAGTTCCAGACTGGGAACGAATCCAGCTTAAAACCTGGTTCAGGAGTAGTGAAACAAAAAACATCCGTTCATTTTCGCCAAGATGAGCAATTGAAAAAATTGATACTTTAGGTTTTCCTTTTGTGGTGTGAAGCAGGCTGTTAATATTCAGTGATTCACCCTGGAGCCAACCGGCGAAGCTTGGTGAAGCCAGCAGGTTGTTTAACTGTGAACTGAGTGTAAACCGGTCTTTTGAAGGGTAAAAAGACTCCAGGCTCATTACTCCAACCTGCGAGAAAGGCGGGTTTTGAATTTGTTGAATCAGGGAAGCGAGATCAAGGTCGCGACCTTCCTGCCAGGCTTGACTCAGAATGGTTGAAATGAGGATATGCTCCCTGCTGTTGATTGGGTCGGCGCTGATCCCGATCAGCCCAAGAATACTGCTTGCTGTTCCGCTGACCCTGTCCTGCAGCAATTCGAGATCCTCAATGATAGCCGGAGCCGGGGCGGCAAATGAATCTAGGATGGAAACCGGTATTCCGGCCGTACTCCCCGGTGTATAGATGACAAATTCTGCTGAATTTTTTAGATAACGAATTCTTTCTCCGTCCTGGTTCCATGACGCCAGGCCATTGCTCCATAAATTGGCCTGTTTTTCTGCGTAGTCGTCTGGTGATAGCCCTTTCTTACGGGCGTCATCCTCGTTAATCCAGGGTCGGAAGTCTTCCGGTTTAAGGTCAGGAAAAGTTAACAGCAGATTGGTTAAATCTCCTTTGGGGTCAATTACAATGGCAGGGATATTGTCGAGTGCTGCCTCTTCCAGCAGCGCTACACAGAGTCCTGTTTTCCCGCTGCCGGTCATACCGACACATACGCCGTGAGTAACCATATCTTTCGAATCATACAGAAGCAGCCCTTCCTCCGGCTTTTTCTCAGCCAGGTTATAGGGTCTGCCCAGATAAAAAACACCAAGTTTTTCATAATGCTCCATTGTAGTGCTCCCTTCTGCAGTTGATCGGGCTTCAGCCCGGATAGAAGCGAATAACATTGTAATCTATTCTATTAAACATAATTTTTCCTTTTCCTGCTGCGCAAAAATAGAGAAGCGTTTTCACAGCCCGCGTTGACTTTAAAATGACGTTTTGATAATATATTAATATATAAATCCTATAATATTACTATATAAGCTTAGATAGGTCTGGAGGTTAAATATGAATATAGCCGGAGATGTAACAGGACTGATAGGCAGGACTCCCATGGTCTTCTTAGATAGGATCAATCCCGGTGGAAAAGGCCGTTTGGCGGCCAAACTTGAATTTTTAAACCCGGGAGGGAGCGTCAAAGACAGAATTGGCCTGAACATGTTAAATTCTGCAGAAAGAGAAGGCATAATAGGTCCCGGCTCGGTAATAATTGAGCCGACCAGTGGGAATACAGGGATAGCGCTGGCCATGGTTAGTGCAGTAAAGGGATACAAGTGTATTCTGGTTATGCCTGAAACTATGAGCGATGAACGTAAAATTATGCTCAGGGCCCTGGGAGCCGAGCTGATTCTCACTTCTGGCAGCCTGGGGATGAAGGGAGCGGTGGAACAAGCCGAAAAACTGGCTACAGAAAACAGTAATTACTTTATGCCGCTGCAGTTTGCGAACCCGGCCAACCCCGAAATACACTCAGTTACGACAGCTGAAGAAATATGGTCTGATACAGACGGCAGGATTGACATATTGGTTTCGGGAGTCGGAACAGGCGGTACTATAACGGGAGTAGCCCGCGAACTGAAAAAACGAAAACCTTCGCTTTTGGTTGTTGCGGTGGAACCAGATGAATCTCCGGTTTTATCAGGCGGAACACCGGCTGCGCATAAAATACAGGGTTTAGGTGCAGGTTTCATCCCCGAAGTTCTGCAGGTTGACCTGATTGACGAAATAGTCAGGGTCAAAGGAGAAGAGGCTGTTGAGACAGCGCGTAAAATGATCAGGGAAGAAGGTTTGCTGGTCGGAATTTCTGCAGGTGCGGCTGTTCATGCGTCTTTGAAAATTACTGAAAAAGATGAAAACAAAAATAAACTAATCGTTGTTATCTGCCCCGACCTGGCGGAAAGATACATCTCAACGGCCTTATTTGATAGTTGAAACTGAAAGAGCACAGTTTCATACAAGGAGGTTACGGTTATGCAGCTCTCCACGAAAGTGCGCTATGCGATAAGGGCTATGGTTGACATGGCCATGCAGCCCGGGGGTGAACCGGTTAAACTAAAAGATATAGCCTCAAGACAAGATATCTCTCTCAAATACCTGGAGCAGGTAATGCTTCCTCTTCGTGTTAATGCGTTTGTCGTAACAAGGAAAGGAAGCCGGGGTGGTTACACCTTAACCAGGCCTCCCCGCGAGATAACCCTGCTTGAAATAGTTAAAAGCGTGGAAGGCTCTGTAGCCCCGGTAGAATGTGCTGATGATCCGAACGTCTGTGAACGTTCGGAGCATTGTTCAACACACCTGGCCTGGATTGGTCTTAAAGAAGCGATAGAAGATCAGCTTGGCCGGATCAGCCTGGAAGATTTGGCAGAGAAGCAGCAGCTTTTATATTAACTGCTCTCTTGCCATTATTGCTGAAACTAGATGATGGACGAAGGTGAGTATAATGAAAAAAGTTTCATTATTAATAGAAGGTATGCATTGTGCCTCCTGTTCCAACAGCCTGGAAAAGGCTCTGAAGGATACGGAAGGTGTGATTGAAGTAGCGGTTAACCTGGCAATGGCCAAGGCTTATTTGCAGTATGATCCTGAGCTGATTTCTATGGATCAATTATTACAAAAAGTGGAGGATGCCGGTTTTAAAGGAAAACCTGAAGATGATCCATCACTGAAAGAAAATGTTTTCCTGGTGGAAGGGATGAGTTGCGCCTCATGTGCAGTGGGCCTTGAATCAAAATTACAGAATGTGGATGGTGTTAACGGGGCTAGGGTAAATTTTGCTTCCGGAAAAGCATATGTCAGTTATGATCATTCCCTGGTCAGCAGGGAGAAACTGGTTTCTCTGATCAACGAATCAGGTTACATGGTTGTCAATGGCGCGGAAAATAGTGAAACAGCAAAACAGGATACTACTGCTGAAGATCGTGAAGAAACGCTAGTCAGGCAGGCAGCTGCCAGAATGTGGCTTGCCATTGTCTTTGCTTCCGTGATCATGGTCTTGATGATGATCAATATGTTTATTCAGCCTTTGCCAGGCTATTTTGCAATTTCGGTGGTTTTGGCTTTTCCGGCAGTATTCGTTGCCGGCTGGGAAACTCACCGGGGAACTGTAAAAGCCCTGAAACGTTTCAGCGCGAACATGGATACGCTGGTAACCCTTGGTTCTGCCCTGCCATACCTCTTAAGTTTATTAAACTTTTTTTATCCGCTGACTACATTTGTTGAAATGGCTGCCAGTATTATGGCGCTGCACCTGGTTGGCCGTTACCTGGAAACCAGGGCCAGGGGCAGGGCTTCCCAGGCAATTAAAAAACTGCTGGCTCTGGGAGCGAAAACAGCCCGAATCATTGTTAATGGCCGGGAAATAGATGTTCCACTGGAGCAGTTGCAGGCAGGACATGAAATGCTGGTTAAACCAGGTGAAAAAATACCTACCGACGGGGTAGTTCTTGAAGGCAGCAGCAGCGTCGACGAATCGATGGCTACAGGTGAGTCAATACCTGTTGAGAAGATGATAGGCAGTGAAGTGATTGGGGCAACTATTAACGGGCAAGGTTTTCTCAGGGTCAGGGCAACCAGGGTTGGTAAAGATACTTTTTTGGCCCAGGTAATCAGGCTGGTTGAAGAGGCCCAGGGTTCCAAGGTGCCGATCCAGGAGTTTGCCGATCGGGTTACCGGTTATTTTGTTCCGACCGTGATTCTGATTGCCCTGGCATCATTTATATCCTGGCTTCTTTTCCCAGGTTTCCATTTGGCGGTAATCAGATTTTTCGACTTGCCCTGGACCAATATTGAAGCACCTGTGCTAACCCTGGCTTTTATGGCAGCGACTGCTGTTCTGGTAATTTCTTGCCCCTGTGCTCTGGGTCTTGCCACTCCGACAGCTTTGATGGTAGGCAGTGGAATGGGAGCGGAACAGGGGATACTAATCCGCAGCGGCGAGGCAATTCAGACAATGAAAGATGTTAAAATAATAGCTTTTGATAAAACAGGCACCCTGACCAGGGGTCAGCCGGCAGTAACAGATTTCAGCACTTTTAACGGTTTTGCTCACAAATCCGTACTTCTTCTGGCGGCAAGCCTGGAAGCTGTTTCAGAGCACCCGCTGGCTGGAGCCATAGTGGACAGGTCCAGGAAGGAAGGGTTAGACAGCCTTCCTGTCAGCGAGTTTAAGGCAGCAACAGGACAGGGAATCAGCGGTTTCGTTGAAGGGAAAATGGTTCTTGCCGGCAGTCGACGTTTTATGAAATCCGCCGGGGTCTCTTTCGATAGTGTGGAAGACCAAATAACATTATATGAAGAAGAGGGAAAAAGTATTGTGTTAATTGCTGTTGGCGGAGCGCTGGCCGGTATAGCTGCTGTCGCTGACACCCTGAAAGACGAGGCGGTCCAAACAGTGAAAGAGCTGAAAAATATGGGCCTTAAAACTGCAATGATAACCGGGGATAATCATGTTACGGCAGAAGCGATAGGGTTGCGGATTGGAATAAATGAAGTTATCTCAGAAGTTCTTCCGGAAGGAAAGGTTGATGCAGTAAAAAAACTGCAGTCAGAACACGGGCTGATAGCCATGGTTGGAGATGGGATTAATGATGCTCCCGCTTTAAAACAGTCAAATGTGGGGATAGCGATCGGGACCGGAACTGATGTGGCGATTGAAGCTGCAGACATTACCCTGGTGAGCGGTAACCTTGGGTCGGTAATATCAGCTATTAAATTATCGCGGGCTACATTTAATAAAATACGCCAGAATTATTTTTGGGCCTGGTTTTATAACAGTATTGCAATTCCTGTTGCTTTTCTGGGGCTGCTGCATCCGATTATCGGTGCCGGTGCGATGGCCCTGAGTTCCCTGAATGTGGTGCTGAACTCACTGCGTCTCAAAAAGACTAACCTGGCTCCCGACTATAGAGGAAACAAATCCTGATTATCCGGTTGAATTAATGATGCGCCCGTATTATAAACCAAAAGACCTGCTTAAATAGAGCGGGTCTTTGTTTATTTAATAACTCTTCACACTTTTTTGATTGATTTAACTGAAGGTCACCGGCTTTTTTACCAGGGGATTATAAAAATTATTTATTTGGCAGGAATGATTATTAAAATATAGAATATAATTATAAACAAATATATAATTATACAGGAGGTTATCGGTTATGAGTGTAAAAGTAGGCCAAAAAGCACCTGACTTTGAAGCAAACGTCTTTCATGAAGGGGCTTTTAAAAAAGTTAAACTTTCGGATTACCAGGGCAAATGGGTGATTATTTGTTTCTATCCCGGTGATTTCACCTTTGTCTGACCGACAGAATTGGCGTCAGTTGCCGCCAGGTATAAAGAAATCAAGGATCTTGATGCTGAAGTTTTATCCTGTAGTGTAGACAGCCAGTTTACTCATAAGATCTGGCAGGAAGTTGAACTTTCGAAGATGGTTGAAGGAGGCGTTCCATACCCGATGATGGCAGATACCGGGGGGAAAATCGGTACCCTTTACGGTGTCTATGACGAAGAAGGCGGAGTTAATGTGCGCGGACGTTTCCTGATCGATCCCGACGGAGTTATCCAGGCTATGGAAGTTTTAACTCCCCCGGTTGGGCGCAATGTTGATGAGCTGATTCGTCAGCTTCAGGCATTCCAACATGTTCGTAAGACAAACGAGCCTACTCCTTCAGGCTGGAAACCGGGCAAGAAGTCGCTTAAGCCAGGGCCGGACCTTGTTGGCCGGGTTTGGGAAGCCTGGAAAATCGGAGACTAAAGGAGTATTGAAAGTGCTGTATTTTTATTGTGTTAAAACCTGAACAACCTGTCGTAAAGCGAAAGCGTGGCTTTCGGAAAGAAGGGTAACTTTTTCATATCGCGATATTATCAGGGAACCGCTGACGGAAGAAGAACTGATCAGGATGGCTTCCCTTAAGGATTTAACTGTTAAGGAGCTGTTAAACCCCGGGAGTACTGTTTTTAAAAAAATGGGCTTAAAGATCGAAGCGCTTGATGATAAACAGGCAGCAACTTTAATCAACGAAAATCCCAGGATCATGCGTAGACCTCTTTTAAGTAATGGTCGGGACCTGGTGATAGGTTTTGATGTGGAAGAGTATTCAACCCTGGCGGGTGTATAACCCTTAATAAATACTGTTCAAAAAGCGGCCCCGGTTTCTAAAAAACCGGGGCTGTTTTATTGACGTAACCTTCATAAACTAAACTTATTCGGTTAATATATTAGTATAATGCTGGTGGAGGCGACACTATGAAATTGGAATGCAGGGGTATAAGTGTTGAATGTGTAAAAGGGGATATAGCTTCCCAGGTTGACCTGGAAGCGGTTGTTAATGCTGCTAATGCTGAACTGCTACCTGGTGGCGGGGTGGCCGGAGCCCTCCACAGGGCAGCCGGGCCGGGATTAGAAAAGGAAGGAAGGCAACTGGCCCTGCTCAAGCCTGGCCAGGCAGTGATTACCGGGGGGCATAATCTTCCCAATCGCTTTGTCATTCACTGCCTTGGGCCGGTATATGGTATCGATAAACCGGAAAAAATTCTGCTGGCCGATTGCTATCGTAATGCCCTTAAACTTGCCGAACAACATCAAATTAGCAGTATAGCTTTTCCATCAATCTCAACCGGAATCTTTGGTTACCCGATGGCAGAGGCTGCTACAATAGCTTTTAAGACGGTTGGAGAAATGCTACCGTTTTTAAAACGGGTTAAACTGATTCGTTTTGTCCTATATGATGCTGAAGCCCTGCAGCTACACGCTGAAATAATGAACGGTATTTTATAAAACAGGAATATAGCGGGCACTGATTGAGAAAGGTATTAGCATGTTTTACTCGAATAGAATAATTAACCATAGAGTAAATAAACAGGCAGGGCAGGTGAAAATATGGACCCAAAAGATGAAGCTTTTGAAAAAGCAATCAATACTATAAAAATTGAACTAAGCGATCAGGAAAAGGTAGCGCTGCATGATCAGCTTGGTCGATTTCAGAAATGGCTTGAATTGATGGAGATGGCAGAAACAGAAGGTTCTGATCTGCATTATTTCGGTTGCAGCGTGGAAAATAATATGAGAGAAGATCGACCGCTGGAAAGCGATCTGGAGGAAATCAGAAAAGAAGCTGTTGAGTTTGAAGATGGTTTCTACCTGGTTCCCAGAATAATTGATTAAACCCCGGCAAGGAGGTTTGCTGTGAAGGCAACGGAGCTAAATGCGCTTAAAGCTGCGGAGGCGATTAATAATCAGGAAGTGTCGGCTACCAGCTTTGTCGAAGAGATAATTGATTACTGTAAAGAACTAGATAACAAGAAAAAAATATTTTCCCACCTGGCTGACGAAAAAGCGCTGGAGCAGGCAGCCGCGGTCGACCAAAAAGTTCAGGGTGGTTTCAATCTGCCCCTGGCAGGGGTGCCACTGGTCATTGCCGATAATTATGCTTTCAAGGGTATGCCTGCTGCTATTGCTTCCAGGACCCTGCAAAATTACCATCCGCCATTCAGCGCAGCAGCTGTGGAAAAACTAACTGGTGCCGGAGCGGTTGTGATCGGGAAAACAATTGTTGGAGATATGGGGCTTGATACAGTTGCTGAAAAAGACAAAGAAGGTTCTTTATTTAAAGCTCCTCTTTATTTAGCAAAAGGGGGCGCTGCTGCCGCGGCAGCAGGTGGCTGTATTTTATCCCTGGAAAGTGACAGCAGTGGCATAACCAGGCAAACAGCTTCGCGAAACGGGGTTTTTGGCCTGCGCCCCACACCCGGAAGGGTTTCTAGGTTTGGTTTAAATCTGTGTTGTGGCTCATTTGATTATCCCGGTTTTGCTGCTGCCCACCTTGGTGATTTAGCTGTTTTATTACAGGCATCAACAGGATACGATGAGCGTGATGTTATGACTGCTGCCAACCGTATCCAGCGTGATAAATTTGTTTACGATAATAACCCGTCAAGGTTAAAAATCGGTTTCTTTCCTTCGTATTTAGACTTTCTTGATGCAGAAGTGGCAGATACTTATGAAAAAATGCATCTGCTATGCAGAAAAATTGGTTTTAAAACTGTAGACTTGAAGTTGGGAATCCTGCAGGAATCTCTGCGGGCTTTTTATGTAATCTCATATGCCGAAACATCATCAACTTTGAGCCGGTTTGATGGTATCCGTTTTGGCTCTGCGGCAGAAAGCGATGACCTGGAGGAGTATTATTTCAAAACCCGGCGGCTTACTTTCGGGTCTGAAGCATGCCGCCGTTCAATAATTGGTACATACCTGTTAAGTGATGAAAACTATGGACGTTATTATAAAAAAGCGCTCAAAGTATTGAATAACACCCGGCGGCTTTTTGCAGAAATGCTGGATAAGTGCGATCTACTTCTTATGCCTCTTTATAAATCTGCTTCTCCGATAGCTGGTGCAGACTTTATTCAAACATACGAAGAGAATTGCTTGACTGCCCCGGTAAACATGGCAGGATTACCTTCCCTGGCTTTTCCCGGCGGTTTTCAGGTAATAGCAGAACCCTTTGGAGAAGAAAAATTGCTGGCGCTGGCGGAAAACCTTTCAATCGTTGAAGAAGTAACAGGCAGTAACAGCGAAAAGGGGGAGGTGTGATTAAATGGCCTACGAAATAGTGATTGGCCTCGAAGTCCATGTTGAACTGCAAACAGCGAGTAAACTGTTTTGTTCCTGTCCAAATAGTTTTGTATCAGAGGCAAATAAACATACTTGCCCAGTGTGCCTGGGGTTCCCAGGAGCACTTCCCCGTTTAAATCGCGAGGCAGTAAAGCGGGCATTAACGGCTTCACTGGCTCTTAATTGTCAGATCGCCCTGACCAGTTATTTTGATCGTAAAAATTATTTTTATCCCGATATGCCAAAAGGGTACCAGATCTCTCAGTTTTTTGAACCTATAGGAAGGTACGGTCATCTCGATATTGAAGACGATCGGGGAGATCTAAAAAGAATCCGTATCGGACGGGTTCACATGGAAGAAGATGCAGGAAAGCTCGTCCATTCACCTTCTGGTGACGGGGCGATGGTCGATTATAACCGCGCCGGAGTCCCGCTGGTTGAGATCGTGACCGAACCGGATCTTTGTTCACCGGGCGAGGCAAGACGTTACTTGGAAAAGTTAAAGGCAGTTCTACAGTACGCTAGGGTATCAGACTGTAAAATGGAAGAAGGCAGTCTCCGTTGCGACGCGAACATATCACTGCGCCCTGCCGGCAGTAAAGTGCTGGGCAATAAAACAGAATTAAAAAATATGAATTCATTTAAAGCTGTGGAACAGTCATTGGAGCACGAGATAAAAAGACAGAGGAAGATTCTCGACAATAACGAACAGGTATTATCGCAAACGCTGCGCTGGAATGAGGAAAGCGGTACGACGATTGCCATGCGGGGTAAACTTCAGGCTCAGGATTACCGCTGTTTTACTGATCCCGAACTGACCCCGGTTTGCCTTACAGATGAAGAAGTTGAAAGAGCTAAAACTGCCCTGCCGGAGATGGCGGAAGAAAGGGCCCTTCGTTTTGTGAAGGAGCTCGGGCTGCCGGTTTATGACGCAGGAGTTCTTACAGCAACCAGGGACCTGGCTGATTACTTCGAAAGCTGCCTGAAACACTTCAATAACCCTAAAACAGTCAGTAACTGGGTAATGGGTGAATTAACCGCTCTTTTAAACAGTGCCGGCCAGGAAATTAAAGGCTGTCGTTTTAGTCCCAAATTCATGGGAGAGCTGCTTGAAATGATCGATGAGAAGGTTATCAGCGGGAAAATTGCCAAGGATGTTCTCGATAAATCATTCAAAAGCGGGAAAGCTCCGCACGAAGTTGTTAAAGATGAGGGATTATTGCAGATCAGCGATCAGTCAGAACTGGAAACGTTAGTTAAAAAGGTGATTGCAGGTAATCCGGATAGTGTGGAAAGTTACCGGGGTGGTAAAAAGAAAGTTATCGGTTTTCTTGTTGGCCAGGTTATGCAGGAAACTAAAGGTAAAGCAAATCCCCAGGTTGTTAATGAGCTGTTAGTGAAGATTATAGAAGAGAATGGTAAATGATACATACAGGCTGGTCTAGCAAGAGTTAATACAGGTAATAATAATTAAGGAAGGGCTAATGCCCTTCCTTTTATGTCACTTTTATGTGCCCGTTATTTCCTGATACGCCCACTCAAGCCATTGCATGGCCAGTTTCAGATCTTCTGCCTCCACCGTGGCGCCGCACCAGAAGCGCAACCCCGGAGGAGCGTCCCGGTAAGAGCCTATATCAAAAGCCGCTTTTTCGTCGGCCAGTAATTTAACCAGCTCTTTAATTCTGTCAGGTTCGAGTTCTACTGTAAGGCATACACTGGTGTTGGATCTGGTTTCAGGATTTGATGCTAAAAAAGAGATCCAGTTCCGGGTTGTTACAAAATCTTCAATTATCCGCAGATTATTCTCACTGCGCCGGACCAGGGCCGGCAGGCCGCCGATGCTTTCTGCCCAGCAGAGAGCATCAATATAGTCTTCATTACAAAGCATTGAAGGTGTGTTAATTGTAGATCCCTCAAAAATATCCTTAATTAAATTACCGTTTTTTGTCAGCCTGAATATTTTTGGTAAAGGTCTGGGAGGGTTAAAAGTTTCAAGCCGCTCTACTGCCCGCGGTGATAAGATTAATACGCCGTGCCCGGCTTCTCCCCCCAGTACTTTTTGCCAGGAAAAAGTGGCCACATCAAGCTTGTCCCAGGGGATATCCATGGCGAATACAGCTGATGTTGCATCGCAAATTGTTAACCCTCCACGGTTGATGGGGATAAAATCACCATTCGGCACTTTAACTCCGCTGGTAGTGCCGTTCCAGGTGAAAACAAGATCATGTTCAAAGTTTACCTGGCTTAAATCAGGCAGGTGGCCGTAATCAGCAGCATACAAGTTAACATTTTCAAGATTAAGCTGCCTGGTAATGTCATCAGCCCAGGCTTTGCCAAACGATTCAAAGTAGACAACGTCCACAGGCCGGGCTCCAAGCAGGTTCCACATGGCCATCTCTAGAGCTCCTGTATCGGATGCCGGCACGATTCCAACCAGGTAGTCATCAGGCAGGTCAAGCAGCTGCCTGGTTTTTTCAATTGCTTTCTGCAGGCGGGCTTTCCCAATATTACTGCGATGTGAGCGTCCCAGTATGGAGATATCCAGCTTGTCCAGGCTGTAACCGGGACGTTTAGCGCATGGTCCGGAAGAAAAATTGGGACAGGCCGGTTTTTGCTCAGGTTTTACGTTCATTATTTTGTCCTCCAGCTTCGTTAACATTGTGCAGATAATATATATCAACAATTGGCGCCTGTAAATAAATGCGAGTATCCATGTTACAAAAAGCACAAGCGAATAATTTTTATTTTACCTTATTGTCATGCTGCTGTAAACGTGAAACCGGTTTTGCACTAAAAATTTTTGTTCTCTTAATGTGATCTGTTATAATAAGAATGTAGTAATGAAAAAAGATATCAATTAGAATAACAACTGCAGCTTATTATTTATAATGCGTTATCTAATAATGAATAATATTTTCATTAAGGAGGGGTGTTCCGTGCGTCGTTTTGTTATATTTATTCTGGCCCTGCTCATGGTTACTGTTGTAAGTGCCTGTTACAGTAGTGATTTTAAGCATGCTGATCCGGGGAAAACAAGAGCTGTTACCACAATTTATCCTCTTCATAACATGATCAACGAGCTGGGTGGTGAGCTGATTAGCGCTGATTATCTGCTGCCTCCCGGTGCAAGTCCTCATACTTTTGAGCCGACGGCAGAACAGGCCAGATTAATCAGTGGCGCCGAGCTTTTTGTTTATATTGGTGCGGAGCTGGATCAGTGGGCGGTTAAGATGGCCGATGGCTCAGATCCAGGACAGAAAGTTCTTGACCTGTCGCTTGAGGTACCTCTTATAACCCGCGAAACTAAGGAGAATGACCAGGATTCCTGTGAAGAGCACGGCCATGACCACGGACCTGCCGATCCTCACTACTGGCTTGATCCGGTTTTGGTCAGGGATTATCTTGCCCCGGCTATAACAGATGCTCTAGTCTCACTATCACCTGCTGATGAACAGTATTTTCTTGAACAACTTGAACTGTACCGGGAAGAGCTGAATAAACTTGACCGGGAAATAAAAGCAGAGCTTGCAGCATATTCAGTAAAGAAATTCATAACATTCCATTCAGCCTGGCACTATTTTGCCCTTCGCTATAACCTGGAAGAAGTTGCTGTAATTGCCAATTTCCCCGGTCAGGAACCCTCGGCCGGCTGGATGGCTGAGTTGGTTAAACTGGTTGATGAAAAGAAGATTAAGGTGATATTTGCCGAGCCCCAGTTTTCTTCTGCACTGGCTGAACAAATAGCAGCAGAAAGCGGTATTGAAGTATTGCTGCTCGATCCAATTGGGGGAGAAGGCCTTGGAGGCAGGGAAACCTATCTTGATTTGATGCGTTACAATCTCGAGCTATTCAAGAAGGGATTTTCAGAAGAATAACGAGGCTGAGGTTTATCAGGGGAGGCTGCCGGTTTGAAAACTGTAATCGATGCCCGAAATATTACTGTGATGCTTAGTGGTAAAGAAGTTCTTAAAAAAATCAGTTTTTCCGTGCGGCAGGGGGAACTTGTTGGTATTATCGGGCCGAACGGGGCCGGTAAAACGACTCTGCTCAGGGCTCTGTTGGGCCTGGTTCCCCTGGCAAATGGCACCCTGAAAGTAATGGGCTGCTCATATCCAAATTTAAAAGCGGCAAGAGCAGGAATCGGTTATATGCCACAGAGACAATCGTTTGCAAGAAACATTCCCTTGTTGGTCAGTGATGTTGTGGCAACCGGATTACTGTCGCATAAAACCCTGTTTAAAAGGCTTGATAAGGCCGAGAGTAAAATTATTGAGTCGCTTGATGCAGTAAGCATGAAGACTTACCTGAAAAGATCTTTTCAGGATCTTTCAGGAGGAGAACAGCAGCGAGTTTTACTGGCCAGGGCCTTGGTTCGTCAGCCTGGTTTGCTGTTGCTTGATGAGCCGAACTCCGGACTTGATTTTAATGCTCAAAGACAGTTTATAGAAATGCTTGATAAGCTAAAATCTAAAATGAATCTTGCAATAGCCTATGTCTCACATGATCTTGTTTCCATTGCTGCTTCTTCTGACAGTCTGCTCTGTATAAACCGGACCATGCATATACATGGCGATCCGGCTGAAGTAATCCACAGCCCCCATTTTGAATGTGTTTATCGCTGCCAGTTTGATTTGCTGAATAGTATTTTGCATGAAAGGGAGTGTTTGAATGAGTGAGATGATTTCCTATGCTTTTATGCAGAAAGCACTTCTGGCGGCAGTTCTTGTAGGTCTGCTCTGCTCTACCCTATCTTTTTTTGTCGTAATCAAAAAGCTTTCTTTTCTTGGTGCCGGTATTTCGCATACTGCTCTTGGAGGTATTGCTATCGGACTCGTCACCGGCGTTGACCCGGTTTTAACAGGATCAATATTTGCAGTCGGGACCTCAATGAGTATCGGTTATATCAGCAAAGCAGGAAAGGTAGGCGAAGATACGGTTATTGGTATTTTTTATGCAAGCGGGATGGCTCTGGGCATCACCTTGATCAGCTCGTTTAAAGGATATTATCCGGAGCTGTTTACCCTGTTGTTTGGAAATATTTTAGCGGTAACAGTCAAAGATATATTAATAATGGCGGCAGTATTGTTTACTGTCCTCCTGTTTGTAGGTATTTTTTTTAAAGAGCTGATTGCGATTTGTTTCGACGAAGAAATGGCTGAGGCTGGGGGAGTGCCTGTAAACCTGATATACATGGGACTTCTGGCGGCAATGGGTTTGACTGTGATGGTGTCTATTCAGCTGGTCGGTGTTGTTCTTGTGTCAGCACTCATTGTTATTCCAGGTGCAATCGCCTCCCGCCTGAGCAGAAATTACCGCAGCATGCTTTTAGTATCACTGTTATTTGGTACGGGAGGAAGTTTATGCGGGCTTATTATATCCTATGTTTATCCTGTCCCTCCCGGTGCGGCTATTGTCCTAATCCTTGCACTTTTATTCGGCCTGATCATAGCTTTTAAACTTCTGTTTGATAGAAAACGCCCCATACTGATTAAGGAATAGCACTGAATGCTCCGGACCGATGAAAGCAGGTGTTTTAATGAAAGAGAAACAACTGGCAGCGATTAAAAATATATTGAGGAAGAATGGTTATAAACTAACCTTGCCCCGTTTGGTAATTATTCAATGTCTGCTAAGGAATAAAGACCATCTAAGCATTGCCGGTATTTATGAACGTATTTGTGACGAAAACCCCGGTATCGGTATGACAACTGTCTACCGGACTGTTGACCTTTTGCTTGAGCTGGGTATAGTCAGAATTTTAATTTTAAAAAACAGCCAGCCACTCTTTGAGCTGAATTGGCCTAACGACCATCACCATCACCTGGTTTGCAGACGCTGTGGAAAAGTTGTTGAGTTTGGCAGCTGTAATTTTAAACAGATTGCCGGTGAAATTGAAAAGGTTACCAACTTTACAATTGAAGAGCATACCCTGGAGGCATACGGGTTATGCCCGAAATGCTCAGACGTCAATCATTCAACAGAAAAGATATAGTAATAAATTGGCTGCCCCCCATACTGGGGTTCTACTTCGATGTTAGGATATTCCTCAGCTATAGATTTAATCAGGGCAGCAGTTTCGCTATGTACGACATCCTGTCCACTGAAAATTGTAACCAGGTCGTCACTTTCAGTGACAATCTGCCTGAGAAGTTCTGCAGCTACCTGTTTTAGGTCGTCGCCTGATGACATGATCTTATCGCTGTATAGACCTACATACTGTCCTTCCCTTATCTCTTTGCCTCCGGAAAAAGTGTCTCTTGTGGCATAGGTTACCAGGCCGGTTTTGACCTCTTTGCTAGCTTTCTCCATCGCCTGAAGGTTTTCTCCGGTCGGAATGCGCGGATTGTAGGCAAGGAGGGCGGCCAGCCCTTCGGGCAGGGTTTTTGTTTTTAGTACCTCTATTTCCTTATTGGCCAGGTTTTTAACCTGTTCAGCGACCATGATGATGTTTTTATTGTTTGGCAGAATTATAGCGCCCTGCTGGGGCAGTTTTTCGACAGCTTTTAACATCTCTTCCACGTTGGGATTCATTGTTTGGCCGCCGTAAACTATTTCATCGGCCCCCAGGCTGAGAAAAATTTCCCTGAAACCCTCACCAAAAGAAACTGAAATGATACCGACTTCACCTTTTTCATGGGGCAGAACCGATGGCAGAATAAAAACATTTTCATTGTTGGCATGGCTATTCTTTGCTCTATCTGCTTGCTGGTCGATCATGTTTTCTATTTTTATGTCATGCAGCGAACCGTAATTCTGGCAGGTTTGCAGAACCAGGCCCGGTGCTTGGGCATGGATATGAACTTTAATGAAGCCCCGGTCTCCGACAACCAGCAGTGAATCGCCCAGCGGTTCAAGCAATCTCTTCAGGGTATCCAGATTATCCAGGTTATCACTCTCGGTTATTAAAATCAGTTCTGTGCAGTATGGGTTTTCAAGGTTAAACTTTTCACTGGTTGCAAATGCTGGAGTATCAATTGTCATGGCCCCGAAGGCCGGCTGATTATCATCTTCACCTTTGTTTGTAAGCAAATCGTTAATAGATTTTTTCAGGGCATAGAGACATCCTTCAAGGAATACAAGCAGACCAAGGCCACCGGCATCAACAACACCAGCCTCTTTAAGAGCCGGCAGCATTTCAGTAGTTTTTGCCAGGGCTGTTTTTCCGTTTTTTATAGCTTCTTCGATGCTGTCCTGCAGGTTGCTGCCTCTGCGTGAAGCTGATCTCAATCCGCGGGCCATCTCTCGCGAAACGGTCAGAATAGTTCCTTCGACCGGTTTGGATACGGCTTTATAGGCATAAACTACCCCGTATTGAAAAGCTTTGCTCAGTTCAGCTGAAGTTATTTTTTCTTTTCGCTGCAGACCGTGAGCGATTCCTTTTAAAATTTGCGAAAGAATAACTCCTGAATTGCCACGGGCACCGAGTAGGGCCCGGGAGGCGACTATTTCAGAGAGTTCGCCTATCGATTGCCCTTCATAGGCCAGGGTACCTTCTACAGCGGCCTTAAGGGTCATACTCATGTTCGTACCTGTGTCACCATCAGGAACCGGGAAGACGTTTAAAGAGTTTATTTTATCTTTTTGCTGTTCAAAGAATAAATTTGCGCCAAGGATCATTTTTTTAAAATCCCCTGCACGCAAAAAAGTTCTTGCTTCTTTATCAACCGGATTATCCAAAACTTGTCTCCTTGTTTTATGATATCAGTTTTTACTTAACTGAATAATAACACAGTTCTCATGGTAATGTCACCTTGCCGCTGCCGTTCTTTAAACATGATTTCTTAGCATTAATTCAGAGGGATGGGGTTCCAGGTAGGTTTGATTTTCAAGGTAATCGATACTGTACTTGCGAATATAGTGTTTCAGTATAGTTAAAGGGACAATCAGCGGAGTATAACCTGCAGCATAGCTATCGATCAATTCCAATAGCTCTGATTTTTCATCAGAAGAAATGACTTTTTTAAAATATCCCATTATATGCTGCAGCACATTTACATTCTTTTTAACCGTTGCTTTTAGTTTTAAGGCTTCAAGAAGATTGTCCTGGTAATTTTCATATAGCTCTAATGAAGCTATATTTTTACCATTTGCCACGAGTTTACCCATTACAGATAGATGTCGGGTGCTGTGAGCCATTAATTGCAGTTTATGCCGGGCATGAAAGTGAATCAAATTTTTATAGCTCGGTTCCTGCTGCATAAAAAGCTTCCAGCGGTAAAAGCAGAATATCCGTTCAATAAAATTTTCCCTTAATGGTATATCATGCAGACGTCCTTCTTCTTCGACCGGAACTGAGGGAAATGCTTTTACAAAAGCATCGGCGAATAAACCCCGGCCTGTATTCCCGGAGAAGCCCGATGAGTTGTATATTTTTATCCGATGCAAGCCTGAGCTGGGCGATTTGCTTTTAAAGATGAAAGCAGACAGGTTTTCCTGCTCCAGTTCCCGGATTTTTCTTTTACAAAAACTATTCATTTGATCTGTATAATCTACCTTGCTTCTTATGGTTATCAGACGTGGAGCTTCCGGATCTCCTTCGAGGTGCATCGCTTCACGGGGTACAGGCAGACCGCACTCTACCTCCGGGCAGACAGGGACAAAATCAAAATAATAACCAAGAATATCAATTATATAACGATCCTGTTTGTGACCACCATCATAACGTACCTTGTTACCAAGCAGGCATGAGCTTACTCCAACTTTAATTTTACTGTTCACTTATTAATTCCTCCTCCACAAGTTAGGTTCGATTAAAAGCATCTCTTTTCCTTTGCAAAATTTTCTTATCATTAAGAAGGGTTAAACTGGGGCTTTGTCGAAAAAACAGAGATACTTTGCATCCAGGGAAGGATGGTGCCGGTATTCATGCTGGAGGGCAGGCGCAATTATTTTTGCAGTAGGACAATATTTTATTTCTTAATTCTCGGAATAGTATTCTTTTCACTGCCGGCAGGCTTGGTGGAAGCCCGTTCGCTTGAAATTGTGGAGGTTGATATAAGAGCAGAAATATTACCCAATGGTGATCTCAGGGTAGTTGAGAGCCGTACTGTTGATTTCAATGGCCAGTTTCAGGGTATGTATCAGGAGATTGATTTTTTTGAAATTGAACTTTACAGTGAAATAAATGTTCGTGAAGGAGACAATTATTACACAATTGTAGACCAATTTCCCACGACAGAACCGGGGACCTATTCGATCCAGGTTTATGGTGAAGATTATTTTACCGTAGACTGGAGTTTTTATGCCCTGGATGAAAAAAGAACTTTTACACTTGAATATATTGCCCGTGATGTTGTTGTGGTTCATAACGACGTGGCTGAGTTTAATTACAAGTTCATCGGGGATCGCTGGGGTTTCCCCAGCAGCAGCGCTTTTGTCCGCTTAACTCTTCCCAATGGAGCGGAATCAGAAGATGTAAGAGCCTGGGGGCATGGTCCGCGTAATGGTGAAATAGACATTATCAGCCCTTCCGAGATAACCTGGTGGGTGGCGCCTCTTCCAGCCAACACTTTTTTGGAGGGGCGGGTTACTTTTCCTGTTTCACTTGTTCCGGAGTCAGGCAGGTTTAGCGGCAGGGAAGCCCTGCCTGATATTTTAAAAGAAGAACAGCGCTGGGCAGCTTCTACAAATGCTTTGCGTTATGCTCATAAGTTTCAGGGCTACATAACCATTTTGCTGTTAGCCCTGGGAGGCTGGCGGTTGCTGGTTCTCTGGCGAAAAGCGCTGAACCGCAAGAGCGCCTACCGGGGCGATTATTATCGTGAGTTGCCCGGTGATTACTCTCCGGCTGCAGCAGGGTATCTTTGGAACAAGAAAAAGATCATGCCTGATAACCTGTCAGCCCAGATTCTTAACCTTGCCCGGTTGCGGCATTTAAAAATTGAAGAGATACCGGGTGGCGATGATTTTCAGCTGGTAGAACAGCAATCAGAGCGCCCTCTTTCCTCCCTGGACACCTTGATTATGGAATTTATATTTAAAACGGTTTATAAGCATTTTGCAACTGACGAGGATAAGGAAAACGATGAAAAGGCTGGTCAATTGAGTAAGATAGTTACTTTTAAGCAAATACAGGAATATGCTAAGAAAAGGGCAAACCAGTTTTACAGCTTTTACAACTCCTGGTCTTCAGCAGCAAAAAAAGCCGGAGAAGAACAAAAATTTTTTGGGAAAAGTTCTGCCTTTAACTGGGGATGTCTGCCGCTTATCCTGATGATCGTACTAGCCCTAGTTGCCATGATCTGGTGGGAGCTATATCTTCTCGGTGTTATTCTGATTATACTGCCTTTCATTTTGTTTTTTGCATCGCCAAATACTTACTATACTGAATACGGTGCTGATCAGCTTATGAAATGGAGGGCTTTTCGTAAATTCCTGCTCCATTTTTCATCTATGGACCGTTCAGCGGTTCCTTCACTGGTTATCTGGGAGCATTATTTGGTTTATGCCGTGGTGCTTGGAGTGGCCAAACAGGTTATTGACCAACTTGCCCTTGTTTTCCCAAAACCAGAAATTGATCCCACATTTAACCAGACCAGCTGGTCTGGTTTTGGTGCTGCACACAGCCTGGCGGCCATACACAGTATGAGCAGGATGACCACTTCCCTGAACAGGACAATCAGCGGGGCCAGGCGCACGGCAAGTTCAACAATAGCTGCTTCAAGGTCCAGTTCGAGTTCCAGGTCTTCAGGCGGCTTTTCATCAGGCAGCGGCTTTGGCGGCGGTGGTTTTTCAGGCGGTGGTGGTGGCGGTTTTGGCGGTGGTGGCGGCGGCTTTCGTTAAGGGGAACCAAAAATGTTGTATAATGGTCCTAGTACCTGAACTACTTAAGGGGGAGGACTTTACTGATGAGAAAAACGATGAGGCTATTAATCCTTGTACTGCCGCTTATTATAGTATTAATGGTTCTACTTCCCGGGTGTCAGCCTGCCGATACTGCTATTGAACAGCAACCTGTGATCGAAGAAAGTGGTGTTCTGGCCGGAAGCGGGGAGAATGGTACGGTATTAATAACTGTAAATGGCACTACCCTTTCATTCGGCTTGGATGAAAGTGCGATGCTGGCAGATATAAACGTGGGGGATGAAATTGTTTTTACCTACATTGAAGCTGAAGAAACGCTGCTAATACTAACAATTGAGAAGATTGTGAAGGAACCGGAACTGCTTACCTGTAGGGGTATTTATAACGGTCAGATTGACAGCCATTCAGTGGAAATTGAAATTGATGGCAAGCCGGTTGCATTTTCTATCAACGGCAACTTTAATCCTGATTTGATTGAAAGTGGTTCCATAATTGAATTTACTTATACAGAAAGTGAACACAGGCCCCTGATTATTTCTGTAGATAATGTTGAGCAGCCGGCTGAAGAAGATGATGACTTTGTGATTGGGGAAGGAATCTATGTTGGTCAGATTGATCCCCAATCGGTTGAAATTCAAATTCAGCGGGCATTTACGCTTGCTGGAGATATTGATGTTGAAAGCATTGAAGATGGAGCCCTGGTTGCTTTTACATATATGGAAAGTGGTCAGCAGGCGGTAATCGAATCAATCCAAAAGGTCGAGCAGCCTATCGAAGGTGATTATATGCATGGAACGCTGGTGGGCCGGATTGATGCCAACTCGATTGAGGTTGAATATTACCAGGCTTTTACTGTTGGTGAAGTGGATCTGGATAATATCGATGATGGAGAAAGAATTGTATTCACCTACAGAAGCGGTGAACACCGGCCTGAATTAATTTCAATTAGCATGCCTTGATCTTGATTATTGCAAAAGCAAAAACATGCAGCTTTAATTGTAAGTAAAAGGCCATCACCTTAACCGGTTTGCCAGTGATGGCCTTTCAGTGGTTTCTTATATATTCTTGTCCCCTTGTTTTACAGGCTTTGAACATGTTAATATAGGTAAGTGTATCAGAATTATCATGTTTAATTACAGCTGAATCAGAGTAGCTGAACATGGTGATTCAGGCTGGAAGGAATATGATAAAAAAGGTTTAGTGTTTGAGAGGGGTATTTTAATGGCAGATTGTAAAACATGTGGTATGTCATACGACCGGAATCAATATCAGGTATGCCCTTACTGCGGGGAAGAGTCCGGGGAGGATTCTGTTATTAATAAAGAGATGTCGGGCAGTGGAGCGGCAGTAAAAGAATCTGCCGGTGGCAGTAATGATCAAAAAGAAAAAAACAGGGGCTCGCTTGATTCAGATAAAAGATCTGCCGCTAGCAGTTTAAAATATATTATAACCGGTGCAGTTGTTCTGGCAATAATAGCTGCTGTTATCTATGCTATATTTGCTTTCAGCAATTCAGGTATTACTGTTCCTGATAAATATCCTACAATCCAGGAAGCCATTGATGCTGCTGAAGACGGAGACGTTATTGTTGTTCAGGTTGGCGTATACAGGGAAAATCTAGATTTCAGGGGAAAAAATATAACCCTGCAAAGTGTTGATCCCGATGACGAGGCTATTGTAGAGGAAACAATAATTGACGGTGGCGGAAGTGGAACCGTAGTATCTTTTCGCAGTGGTGAAGGCGAAGGGGCTGTTTTAAGCGGTTTAACCATTACCAGGGGTAGCGGTGTGTTAATTTCCGGTGGTAGCTCACCGGTGATTGAAAAATGTGTTATTGAGGACAATAACGCAGAATTTGGAGCCGGTATTGCTATATTTGATTCCGCCCCGACAATCAGGAATAATACCATTAGAGGTAATTCGGGCTTTCTTGGAGGCGGATTATACATAGAAGAATCCTCGCCTTTAATTGAAAACAATCTGATCACCGGTAACCGGGCCGAAATGGGTAGCGGGCTCGTGATTATTTCAAACTCAGCTCCCGAACTGGTCGGTAACAGTATTGATAATAATACGGCTACCAGATTAGGCGGTGGTGTTGTTGTGGCAGTCTATTCCACCCCTGCTATCCGGGATAATTCTATTACCAATAACCGTGCTGAACTTAACGGGGGGGGGCTGCTAATCGAAGAGTCAGAGCCTTCGGTAGAAGATAATTTCATTTCTGCTAACAGGGCGGCCAACGGTGGAGGTATTTTTGTTGTTAATACATTAAGCAAAGCACTGGTGATCAGGAACAATAATATTTCTGATAACCTTTCCTATATTGCAGGAGGAGGTCTTTACCTGGAAGGTTCCTCTCCCACTGTCGAAAACAACGAATTTAAAAATAATATATCCGAATACCTGGGAGGGGGAGCGGCAATTAATAACTCAGCCCCGTTTTTTGGTTCTAATATTTTCGAAAATAACCAGGCGCAGGATGTTGGCAGCGGGGGAGCAGTGTGGATATCTGAAAACTCGGTATATGAAACAGCCGAGCCCGATACAAATAGGTATACCCGGAATGTACCGGATGATCTGTTTCAGCAATAAAGAATCCCGAAGGGGATGATTGTTGCCAGAAAGGAGCACTTGATAACATGTCAGAAAAAAACGGAGGAATCTCCGCGAAGTATAAAATAATTGTTGTGGGAGCAGTCGTACTCATTGCCGCAGTGATTGCCGCAGTAATGCTCTATAATCCCAACATTTCTGTTCCAGGCAAATACAGGACTATTCAGCAGGCAATTGAGGCGGCATCAGATGGTGATATCATCGTTGTGGAGCCCGGAGTTTATTATGAGCAGATTAACTTTATGGGGAAAGAGATAATTATTCGCAGCACCGATCCTGATGATCCTGAAGTTGTTGCGGCTACAATTATAGACGGCCGTAAAAGGGGTTCGGTTGTTACCTTTAACAGCGGGGAAGGACAGGATGCAGTGTTGGAAGGCTTTACTGTAACAGGTGGGGTAGGAACCCTGCTGATGCTTGAGCACCAGTATGATGGCGAAGATATTGTAAATGAAGGTTACTACGGTGGTGGCATCCTGGTTAGCAACGGCAGTTCGCCCACAATAACAAAGAATGTAATCAGGGGGAATAGTGTTGATCTTGACGGTGGAGGGATAGCGGTTCAGGAAAACTCTAACCCTGCAATAACCGGTAATGTTTTTGAGAATAACAATGCTTTTAACGGCGGGGCAATATCAATATGGCAGTCGAGCCCTGCCATTGAAGATAATCAGTTCGAAGATAATCAGGCCGGCTACCTTGGTGGAGCTATTCTTGTTGATTTTGACTCTTCACCCGTGATTGATAACAATGAGATATTTAATAACGGTTCTACCAGCGGCGGCGCTATAGCGGTATGGTATAGCAACCCGATCATATCAGCTAACAGTATCCATAATAACTCAGCAATATGGTACGGTGGAGGCATAGCAGTTTTTGATTCATCGCCCAGTATTGATAGTAACACTATTTCTAGAAATTCGGCGACCAATAACGGTGGTGGCCTGGCAGTGGCTGAAAATTCTTCTCCCATTATCAGTAACAATATTATATCCCGTAACTATACCGAAGAAAACGGTGGAGGGATAGCTGTTATTGAAGGTTCTTCACCGTTGATTCTTGATAACGACATATCTGAAAATGCAGTTTTATATGGCGGGGGAGGAATCTACATTAATGATTCCAGCGCTGAAGTCAGCGGGACCAACCTTTCCGGCAACCTGGTTCAGCAGGATGGCGGTGGCCTTGCCGTGTTAGCCGGTTCAACGTTAGTAATTGGCAACAGTATAATTGATGACAATACTGCCGGCAGGGCCGGAGGTGGGCTGGTTATTGGCGACGGTTCTACAGTTACAATAGAAGATTGTACTATATCGGGGAATAAGGCAATTACGGGTGGCGGCATTATTTCACAGGCATCTGAATCGAATGTGGTAAGAACAATTATTTCAGACAACATTGCTCAGGCCGGTTCCGGCGGCGGGGTTTTTCTGATGGTTAATTCAAACGGCTCGTTTAGCAATTGTGATTTTATCGGCAACCAGGCCAACGAGTTTGGTGGAGGCATGGTGATTTTTGATGATTCCTCTGCAATGTTGCGCGGAAATGCTTTCACAGGTAATGAAGCCCAAATGGGCGGCGCCTATATAGGGTTTGGCGATGCCAGCATCGATATTACCGAACCGGATGACAACACCTATAACAATAATATCCCTGAGGATGTAGATCCTGTTGTTGAAGAGGGTGAAACGGTAGAGGATGAATAAGTGGGTTTGATATTCTGGTAGCATTTATAAACCGGGAGGCATTTACTCTTTATAATATAAGTAATGTCTCCCGGTTTATTTTACTAAGCGCAGTATTTTTTAAGACATCAGCTTGTTTTCACTTTCCAGCGCCTGGTAAGTTCGATATCCTCCGTTCAGATTCTTCACTTTTTTAAAATGTTTTTGTTTAAGAATTCTCTTGGCGAAATAAGAACGCAAACCTATACTGCAGTATGTTACTGTTTCTTTTTTCGGATCAAGCTCATTCACCCTCTCCCTGATTGCACCGAGGGGAATGTTGATGCTGCCGGCGATATTGCCTTCTTCATATTCTTCAACTTCCCGAACATCAATGATCTGCCGATCAGGGGTAAGATTATTTATAAGATCTGCTGCTTCGGTTGTTTCATAGTCTGCATCAAGCAAATTAGAGGCAACAAAACCAACCATATTCACAGGGTCTTTTGCCGAAGAATAAGGAGGTGCATAGGATAGCTCGAGGTCGTGCAGGTCGTATACTGTAAGCCCGGCCCTGAGAGCGGTGGCAATTACGTCTATTCTTTTTTCAACACCACTGTAACCTACAGCCTGGGCCCCGAGGATGTTCCCTTCCGAGCTGAACAGTAGTTTCAGGGAGATGGGCTTGGCCCCGGGGTAATAACCGGCATGATCATTGGGATGAACAATTATTTTATTATATTCAATATTTTCGGCCTGCAGTAATCTTTCATTGGCACCGGTTGTTGCTACTGTCATGTCAAATATTTTTAATACAGAGGTTCCCTGGGTTCCCTTGTAGCGATCTTTGCGTCCGGCAATATTGTTAGCGACGATCCGTCCCTGTTTGTTTGCCGGACCGGCCAGGGGGATAACTGCCGGTTTTCCTGTAACAAGATGCTTAACTTCCACGGCATCACCAAGTGCAAAAATAGCCGGATCACTGGTTTGCATCCTGCTGTTTACAATAATGCCCCGGTTTACTTCTAGTCCAGACTCCGAAGCAAGCTTGATTTCCGGTTTTACACCGATTGAAAGAACTACCAGGTCAGTATTTAACATTTCACCATCGGACAGCTCAACGCTAAGGCTTTTATTATTACCCTCATGGAATTCTTTGACCCCATTCCCAAGGCGAAGATTCATGTTCATTTCACGCATGTATTGTTGCACCAGGGCAGCCATTTCGTGATCGATGGGGGGTAAAACCTGGGGAGCAAGCTCAACCACGGTTATTTCAAGGCCCCTGTGCTGAAGGTTCTCGGCCATTTCCAGGCCTATATAGCCGGCCCCAACTACTACTGCTCTTCCGGGATTGGCAGTTCTGATAAAGTCAAAAAGCCTATCGGTGTCGCTCACGCTGCGCATACTGAAAATCTTTTTGTTATCAATGCCTGGCAGGGGGGGGCGAATTGGCTCAGCTCCGGGAGATAAAACAAGATAATCATAATTTTCCCTGTAACTATCACCTGTCCGGAGATTGGAAATCTCAACTTCCTTATTGTCTCGGTCAATTCTTACCGCTTCACTCTTTGTCCGTATATCGATATTAAACCAGCTTTTAAATTTTTCCGGGGTCATCACGAAAAGTTCTTCACGATCTTCGATGGTGCCGCCAATGTAATAAGGAAGGCCACAGTTGGCGTATGATATATATTCACCCTTTTCAATCAATATGATCTCTGCATTTTCATTCAGCCGCCTCAGGCGAGCGGCGGTAGAAGCTCCTCCGGCTACGCCTCCGATTATTATAACTTTGTTTGCCATAACCTTATATCCCCCTTGAATTATCAATGTTAATTATTATAACATAATATTACAATATATCAATTTAATTTTAACCCTGGTTGACAAAATGATCAGCTTAAATTACGATTATCAGCAGCATTTGTTTCATTAAATTTTAATAAAGAATCGGGGAAGCGAAACAGTGTATATTGAAAATATAAGTCCGGTGCTTTTT
>Ga0334883_1001293_pt1 | contig 38317 bp, 21 predicted proteins | sample GraSluR1_MG_6_FD_207230 | JGI IMG/M metagenome (GOLD analysis project Ga0334883, IMG submission 207230) | Sludge microbial communities from methane-producing bioreactor in Wageningen University, Netherlands - Granular Sludge_09_05-R1 | ecosystem: Engineered > Bioreactor > Anaerobic >...
CAGCATCCTTCGGAAGGTAAATCAGCAAATCCACCGCCACGGACTTGCCCTTATTCGTAAGCGTCATCGTAACCTGCTTGCGAACCGCCTTGCCCCCGAGCGCATCATCCGCCTTCTCCACTCCATACTTCACCTCCTCCGGCCGACCCGGCGCCTTGCCGTAAACATGCTCCTCGAAAAGCCGCAATATCTCCCCGCGCCGCTTCTCCATCCAAACCTTCGCCGAATCGACCTTCGTCCCGTCCTCACAAACCAGCGGATCGGGCAGTGTATAAGCTGGCACCTTCGCCTCGTCATAATTGGCCTGTCCCAAAACCGAACCCGCAACACCCAGCAATATCCATCCGGCCAGCAGTAGTCGTGTGCATCTCATAGCAGACATGGCAACCTCCGTAATCTGTTTCACTCGTGCGCAGCCACGCAATATTAAAAAAACATGATCCGCGATCCGCATCGCACCCTGTCCACTCCATGATAACATCGCCTCCCCGCGCATTCAAGTCCCCCGTATTGCGCGCGAGTTCAACATTCCAAATCCGGCCCGCGGCGCCCTGGGAGCGCAAAACCGTTTGCACAGAGGACAAAATTTGGAGCCTCTGTTCGCCGGGGGGGATTTTGATCTCTGTGGGCCCCGAACGGTTTTGCTCGGCGCTCCAATACCAGACAGTCTATGGACGCCAGTCGGCCGACAATTGCCCTGTGGCAACTGCCACGGCTCATTGCTATAATACTGCCAGATATTCACTAATTGCGTCTTATTGAAAAGGAGGCTCAGATGAGAATTAAAGACGGCATAATCATGTTGACTCTTGGCGTCCTGCTTTGCACTGCTGCGGACGCTGCGGAACTGCCCAAACCCACAATCGAGCCGCTTGCCCGAACCGTCGACCTCAACATCGGCGAAAAAGCCGAGGTCAAACTCCACGACACCCGCACCGTCAAAGTAACCTTGCTCACCCTCGACGAAACCCGCGACAGTGTCCGTCAGGCCGTCCGCCGCGCCCAGGTAACCGTCCGCGTGGAAGACAGCACCGTCCAGCTCGTCTCCTCCACATACAACCTGCCCACCACAACAGGCAGCATCCAGATCGACTGTCCCGTAACCAAAGGCTATGTCCAGAACAGCAGCAAGGACAACGCATGGGGCCTCCTCAAAGACGCACGTCTCCGCCTCTGGCCCGCCGGCTCCCCCTGGATTCGCCCGGACACATTCGTATATCCAACCAACCTCAAATGGTTTTCAAGCGACACCCAGATGGGCAATGTCCCCTGCTACGTCAACGCCTGCGACATACCCGACTCGAAGAACATCTACTATCACTACGGCCTGGACTTCGGCGGCGCCGAGTTGCTCGCCCACGTATACGCCGCCACCGACGGCCTGGTCGTCTCCGCGGGCGATCACGTGCTCGACGGCTACAAAGACACCCCCGTCAGTCCGCGATATGACGTCGTATACGTCCTCGACGACCGAGGCTGGTTTTACCGCTACAGCCACCTCGCCATGATCGCCACCCCCGTCATCCCCGGCAAGCGAGTCCGTATGGGCCAGCCCATCGGCCTGCTCGGCAAGGAAGGCGGCAGCGGCGGCTGGTCGCATCTGCACTTCGACATAAAGAGCCGCCAGCCCTCCGGACTGTGGGGCACCGAAGACGCCTACCCCTTCATCTGGCAGGCATATCAGCAGCAGTACAAGCCCGACATCATCGCCGTCGCGCGCCCACACCACCTCGTCTTCACCGGCCAGACCGTCAAACTCGACGCGACAAAGAGTTGGAGCCGCAGCGGGATCAAAACTTATGAATGGACGTTCTGCGATGGAAAAGGCGCCAAAGGCCCCCAGGTCGATCGCGTCTACGACCAGCCGGGTCAGTATAACGAAATCGTCAAGGTCACCGATTCAGCCGGCAAGGCAGCTTGGGATTTCGCCGTCGTATATGTCATCGACCGCCACAAAACCGACCCCCTGCCCCCCGCAATACATGCCAGTTACTACCCCACCTTCGGCATACAGGCCGGCGATGAGATAACATTCAAGGTCCGATCCTTTCGCACACAGCACCACCGCGAACTCTGGGACTTCGGCGACGGCAGCAAACCCGTAACCGTCTGTTCCGACGGCAACGCTAATGTCCACAACCCCGACGGCTACGCCGTCACAACCCACCGCTACCAGAAACCCGGCGACTACATCGTCACCGTCAGTCGCGCCAACCAGCTTGGCCATAAAGCCGTAACCCATCTGCACGTGCACGTCGGCCCGCGCAGTGATCAGCAGAAGTGACGCCCGTAATGAAGCTTTCAAAACTTGGCGACAGACTCGCAAAAACCTCCGGCATCAGCCGCCTCATGGACGACCTCGGCACTGTGCATACCGGCAACCTCTGCATGTTGGGCGGCGGCAATCCCGCCCACATCCCCGAAGTCCAGCGACACTTTCACCGCGCCGCCGAACAACTCCTCGCCACCGACGGCCGATTCCAAAAAGCTGTCGGCGAATATGACCCGCCACAGGGCAGCTTCGCCTTCATCGAGGCCGTCGCCGCCCTCTTGAAAGAACAATTCGGCTGGGACATCGGACCCCAGAACATCGCCCTTACCAACGGCAGCCAGTCCGCCTTCTTTATCCTGTTCAACATCTTTGCCGGCCCGGCCACCAACGGCGCCAACCGCAAGATCCTGCTCCCACTCACCCCCGAATATATCGGCTATGCCGATGTCGGACTCACCGAAGACATCTTCATCGCCAACCGCCCCCAGATCGAACACCTCGACGACCGCTTCTTCAAGTACAAGGTTGATTTCGACAAGCTACAAGCCACCGACGACATCGGCGCAATCTGCGTCTCCCGTCCCACCAACCCCACCGGCAATGTCCTGACAGACTGCGAAATCAGCAAGCTCGACGCCATCGCGCGAAATAAAGGCGTCCCCCTGATCATCGACAACGCCTACGGCACCCCGTTCCCCAACATCATCTTTACTGACGCCAAACCCCACTTCAACGAAAACACCGTCGTCTGCATGAGCCTCTCCAAACTCGGACTGCCCGCCGCACGTACCGGCATCATCATCGCCGACCCATCAATCATCCGCCTCGTCGCCCAGGCCAACGCTGTCATGAACCTCGCCCCCGGAGGCATAGGCCCGGCGCTCGCCGCCGGCATGATCAGCAGCCATGACATCATCGCGCTGAGCCGCGATGTCATCCGACCCTTCTACAAGGCCAAAGCCGATTTTGCAATTGAGATTATCCGCACTGAATTGGCTGATACCGACTATCACATCCACACACCCCAGGGTGCAATCTTCCTCTGGCTCTGGCTGCCCGACCTGCCGATTACGTGCGAACAACTTTACGAACGACTGAAACGCCGCGGCGTTATCGTCGTACCCGGCAACTTCTTCTTCCCCGGCCTGGCCGGTGACTGGAAGCACAAACATGAATGCATCAGAATAAATTACTCCGCCAATGCCGCCGTCGTCGAAAAAGGTATACGCGTGCTGGCTGAGGAAATCAAAGCAGCCCGCTGATAGAGATGAAACGACCGTGGAATTCCCAACCAACAAACTCCGGCCGCAAAAAAACTAACCCAGCCGTTCACACACCGCGGCGCGCATAACGTCTTCGTCCGGTTCTGCCCCGATGAAGATCTTGTACTGTGCCATCGCCTGACGTATGAACATCTCCACTCCGCTGATGCACTTCGCACCCGCCGCGCGCGACTCCTTGAGCAGCCGCGTTTCCAGTGGATTGTAAACCGTGTCAAATACCACCATATCCTTCTTTATGAATTCCGAAGGCACCGGGGTGGCATCCGCATCGGGCGACATCCCGATGCTCGTACAGTTGATCAGCACACGTGCATCCAGCGTAGCCAAATCGGGCAAGGCCGCATACCGGCACTTAAACTCCCCGGCAAGATCGCGCGCCTTGCTGATCGTCCTGTTATAAATAGTAAGGCGCGCCCCCACGTCGGCAAGCCCCGCAACCACCGCCCGCGCAGCCCCGCCGGCGCCGACCACCGCGACCTTCACGTTATGAAGGTCGTGAGGCCCGATCCCCATAGCCGCCGTCAACGCGTCCCGCGCACCCGCATAATCCGTATTGTAGCCGCTGACTATACCCCCGAACCCGATCTTCAGCGTGTTCACCGCCCCGATAGTAACCGCCAACGGCTCCACAAACTCACCCGCCCCGTTAACGAAATCCAATGCATGAGTCTTGTGCGGAATAGTAACGCTGAACCCGCCAAAACCGAGACCGCCGCCCGTACCTCCGCCTCCGCCCCTAACGATCACGTTGTTCATGAATTCATCAAATGACGGCTTCTCCCCTTCCACCAGAAGCGGCAAGTAAAGCGCCCCGATCTCCCCTGCTTCGAAACATGCATTGAACACCGCCGGGCTCATCGAATGACCAATCGGCGAACCGATTACCCCGAAAACCTCCGTCGATTCCCCGATCTCATCCCACCGGTACAACCCCTTCAGCTCGCCGATGCTCAACTGACCCGGCGCCGTCGCACACGAAGCATCAAGTGATGCAAACGTCGCGAATCCCCCCAGCTTCTTCGACAACACCCGCGTAATCAGTCCCGACGCACCCATGCACAGCACTATCGCCTCCCGATCACCGTGCAGCAGCACATCTATCGCCGCAAAGCAATCATTGATATGATTGGCCTTGTACACCACCTTCGGGATCGCCCACAGTTCCGCCCGGATGATCTCATTGTAAAGCTTCGCCGGATCAGCAAAAGGCCCCGCAAAATCATGTGCCGACAATATCAGGCCCGCCTTCGGACGATTCGCAAGCGCCGCCTTGACTTTGTCCCGGGTATCGCCGGAAAAATTATCGAATTCGCAGTCGACAAAATCCGCCCCTGCGGCTATCGCCTCCGCCAGAAGCTGCGCTCGCTGCTCCACCGACAGTTCAGCCGCTCCGCCCTGGGCCGCATCGCGGCATGTCACAATCACCGGCAGTCCCGTCTTCCTGCCCGCCGCCAGCACACTCCTGACCTTCTGCACGTCGCAGCCTGCCAGATAATCCGTGCGCAGCTCCAGCATCTCCGCGCCGGCCTTCTTCGCCTCCCTGATCTGCTCGACCGCGGCATCTACTGTCTCTGACCCTATGGACACTGCAAGGTACGTCATAGTAACACCATATATCGGCAAATCACGACTGCCGCAAGACAAAACTCTCGCCGAGTGCAACACACCGGTTTTGAGCAATACAGACTTGAATCGCACCCCTGCGGCCGATATAATGCACGAAAAATATGCACCTCTTGCTGAAGGGATTCGCATGAACACTCGTCGCCATCACCATCGCGCCATCAAAAGGCACATACTCGCCACATGCCTTCTCGCCGCACTCCTGCTCGCTGGCTGCCATGCCCCCCCCGAACCGACTATCAAAGGCATCGACCCCCTCCTGATCCGTCCCACTGCACGGCGAAACACCATCGGAACCTCTGTCGAAAACCGCCCCATTGAGACCATCGTACTCGGCAATGGTCCGGATGTCGTCCTGATAATGGCCACTATACACGGCAACGAGCCCGCAGGCACACCCCTCGTAGAAATGCTGGCGGCACATATCGAAAAAGACCAGCGGTTCCTGACGGGCAGAACCGTTGTACTAATGCCTCTGACCAATCCTGACGGACTGGCCGCAAACACCCGAGCAAACGCCAGAGGCGTCGACCTGAACCGCAATTTCGCCGCCGATAACCGCCAGGACACCGAAGAATACGGAATGATCGCACTCTCGGAGCCCGAGTCCCGCGCCATATCTCAGGTCATAACCATGTACCACCCCAACCGCATAATCTCCATTCATCAGCCTCTCAACTGCATCGATTACGACGGCCCGGCGGAAAAACTCGCAGCCCACATGGCCAATTGGTGCGATCTGCCCGTCCGAAAACTCGGAGCCCGTCCGGGCTCTCTCGGAGCATACGCCGGAGAAATGCTGAACATCCCCGTAATCACGATGGAACTGAAGCCAAGTGACCATACGCTTTCGCAAAGAGAGCTATGGAGGCGCTACGGCGGGGCCTTGCTGGCCGCTGTCCTCTATCCCGGACCCGCACCCCGCACAGACAGGTGATTGAATGCGTTCCGGCCCGATCATCATGGCCACACTGTATGCCCTGATGCTGTTGTGCCTTCCCTGTCATTCCGCCGATGGCTGCTCCCAATTCTACTGGGAAAACCTCACTGATCTTCCCCACGCCGCTGACCAGGCATTCTTCGGTCTCCATAACCGCGTCCTCATTCTCGCCGGAGGTGTTACCGCTGCTGCCCCCGATCGCGCGAATCTGTCCGATCGAATCTGGATCAAAACACTGCCGTCCGACGCAAACACCACCACTCAATGGCGCCAGGCCGGATCGTTGAACCGCCCTGCCGCATTCGGTGCGTCCGTGTCCACTCCTCACGGCCTTCTGTGCATCGGCGGCGCAGACTTTGAAGAATGTCTCAGTGACGTATTCCTGCTCAGCTACAGCCCCGACTCCGACACTGTCCAAATCCTCACCCTTCCATCCCTCCCGGCGCCGGCGGCATTCGTCGCCGCAGCCTGTCTCGACGATGTCCTCTATGTTGCCGGCGGCCAAACGACCCCCGACCGGCGGACCGCCACGAACAACTGCTGGTCTCTCGATCTGCCCGGCATCTTGACCCGCTCCGCAACTTCGACGCCCTCGCCAACATTGGTCGCATGGAATTCGCTTCCTCCGCTGCCCGCCTCCCGAACCGGATCCACACTCGCACCGCAGCACAATGGTCGTCATTATTCAATTTACCTCCTTGGCGACCTGCGCACCGAATACACCGCCAGATCCGCTCCCGCACGCCAGGCCTTTCGCTTCGATCCCGCAAGAGGCCGCATGCCCCCTCAGTGGACGCGCATCGCCGATTCACCTGTCCCCATCACTTCCGGTTTCTCCATGCCGCTGGGCCAAAGCCACATCTTCGTTCTGACCGCCCCCTCGCGCGACTCCGTCGAATCCGCCGCCTTTATGTACCACACGATTACCGACACTTGGGTTCGCAACGACCAGCCGCCTCTGACAGCCGCCTTCGCCGCCGCTGTCGACAACACCGTCATCGTCGCCGGCCGCGCCTCCTCCGACGACCCGAACACCTCCGTCTGGAGAGCCGCACCCCTGCCCGCTGCACGAACGCTTGGAGCCACAACAGCCGCAGCAGCAGCCAACTATGCCGCCGTAGTCGCCTACCTCCTGATCATCGTAATCATCGGCGTGTCCTTTTCCCGCCGCAACCGCAACACCGACGATTTCTTCCGTGGCGGACGACGCATCCCCTGGTGGGTCGCCGGCCTCAGCATCTTCGCCACGATGCTAAGCTCCATCACTTACATCGCCATCCCCGCAAAGGCCTACGCAGCCGACTGGGTCTACTTCGTCGGCCACGTCATGATACTCGCGGTCACGCCGTTCATCGTCTTCCTGATCCTGCCCTTCTTCCGCCGCATAGACGCCACCAGTGCCTACGAATACCTTGAGAAAAGATTCAACCTCTTCTTGCGTCTCTTCGCCGCCGCCTCGTTCGTCCTCTTTCAAATCGGCCGCATGGCAATCGTCATGTTCCTGCCCGCCATCGCCCTCGCCGCTATTACCCCACTGCACGTCTCCCACTGTATCCTCGCTATGGGCCTACTCAGCATACTTTATTGCACCTTCGGCGGATTCGAAGCCGTCGTCTGGACCGACGCACTCCAAACCGTCGTACTCCTTACCGCCGCATTCCTCAGCCTCGGCATGATTGTAAACGCCCTTGAAGGCGGGCTCGGCGAGCTTGTATCCACAGCCTCCGCCGCAGGCAAGTTCCACATGATCGATCTCGATTTCAGCTCTGCGAGTTTCACCACCACCGCCCTCTGGGTCGTCGTCATCGGCACCGTCGGCCAGAATCTCGTCAGCTACACCTCCGACCAGGCCGTCATCCAGCGATACGTCGCCACTGCCGACGCCCGCAAGGCAGCAAAAGCCCTCTGGCTTAACGGCATTCTCTCCGTCCCCGCGGGCATACTGTTCTTCTCGCTCGGAACCGCCCTCTTTGTCTTCTACAAAACCCATCCCCAGCACCTCGACTGCACCCTTCAGACAGATGCCGTCTTCCCGCTCTTCATTGCACGCCAACTGCCTCCCGGCCTTGCAGGCCTCGTCATCGCCGGCATACTCGCCGCCGCACAGTCCACCCTCTCCACGGGCATGAACAGCACTGCAACTGTCCTCGTCACCGACTTCGCGCGCCGCTTCGACATGTTCGCCTCCGATCGCGCCTGCCTCAACCTTGCACGATTCCTGACCGTCCTCATCGGCGCCGCCGCCACCGCACTCGCACTCATGTTCGCCTCCGGTGACGTCCGCTCACTCTGGGACCAGTTCCTCACCGTCCTGGGCCTCTTCGGCGGCTCCATGGCCGGTGTCTTTCTGCTTGGCATCTTCACCACACGCACCACTCCCGCGGGCGCCGCGTTCGGAGCCGTCGCAGGCGCCGCCGCGCTTTTCGCCGTAAAGACATTAACAGACGTCCACCTGCTCCTCTACGCCGCTGTCGGCATCGCCGCCTGCATGATCTCCGGACGTCTTGCAAGCGAAGTCTTCCCCAAACAATACGCCTCCCTCGATGGCCTGACAATCTACACACTCGACAAAACCACCCGCCCGGAATAGAATCAATCCAAACCTGTACTATTTGGCTGTTCCAGGAGAATACCAATGCATGAACATATCACAGGCCTCGTAGCCGCCCCCTTCACCGCCCTCAAGCCCGACGGCGACGTCAACCTCGACCTCGTAGAGCGACAGGCCGACTTCCTCAGCCGCAACGGAGTTCAAGGTGTCTTCATCTGCGGCACCACCGGCGAAGGCCCTTCCCTCACCACCGCCGAACGAATGGCCATCGCCCGGAGATGGATCGATGTCGCCGCCGGTTCATTGAAAATACTCGTCCACGTCAGCCATACCTCCATCGCCGACACCCGCGAGCTCGCCTCACACGCATGCCGGATCGGCGCCCACGGCGTCGGACTCATGGGACCTCTGTTCTTCAAGACCAGCGGCATCCCGGACCTCGTCGATTACTGTGCAGCCGTCGCCGAAGTCGCCGACCCGCTGCCTTTCTACTACTATCACATCCCCTCATTCAGCGGAATCTCAGTCTCCATCGCTGAGTTTCTAAACGCCGCAAAGAAAGAAATCCCCAACCTGGCCGGCGCAAAATACACGCACGAAGACCTCGCCGACTATGCTGCCTGCCTCGCCCTCGACGACGCCCGCTTCGACATGCTCTTCGGCCGCGATGAAATGCTCCTTGCCGCTCTCGCACTCGGCGCTAAAGGCGCTATCGGAAGCACATACAACTACAACGCCCCCCTCTATACCGAAATCATCAAAGCCTTCACCGCCGGCGACCTCCCCCGTGCCCGCACACTCCAGAACCGCGCCGCTCAAATCATTGCAGCCATCGCCCAAACCCCGTGCGGCTACCTGCCCGCCGCGAAGAGCACCCTCAAAATGCTCGGCCTCGATCTCGGCCCCGTCAGACCGCCGCTCAAAAACATTACACCCGAACAATATCAGAACCTCAGGGAAAAGCTGGAGATTGCTTCTTTCTTCGAGAATACCTGCAAATAGACCTTTTCTCTGCCATCGAACTCCGCTTCATTTCGCACAAAACTCCGATTTCACTGTGTGGTTCAGACTCCGTCAAGCCGATATAAACCGGCAGGTCCGGTCAAAGGCGCCGGCAGCAGTGAAGTTAAGTGCGCGCTTAAGGGGGGCAAATGGGCACTACGGCAGGGTTGAACCGTACTTGCAGGATCGTTCTGTTACTTCTTCTCGCCGTCTGCGGATCCGCCGAGGCTATAGAACGAGCAAGGGTGGATTTCGAATATGTCAAGGACCGCGCACGCCAACTTGCCGACAAGCCATACGAACCGCTCACTGCCGATATCCCTGACTTCCTCCGCAACCTCGATTATAATACGTACCTCGCAATCCGCTCCGATCCATCCAAGGCCCTTTGGGCTAAGGAAGAACTACCCTTCTACGTAACCTTCAGCCTCCCCGGCTATATCTACAACTACGCAGTCCGCATACATGAATTCACCCAAACCCACGTCCAGGAGGCGCCCTTTGCACCGCATTTCTTTGATTTCGGCAAACATGCAGATCTTGCACCTCGCATCCCAGCCTCCCTGGGATACGCCGGATTTCACGTCTTTTGCAATCAGTCTGCCTGCAAAAAAGACGAAGAGGTCGCCGTCTTCCTCGGCTCCAACTACTTTCGGGTTGTCGGAAGTGGGACGAGATTCGGAATGTCCACAAGAGGATTAGCGATAAACACCACCCGCGACGATGAGGAGTTTCCTCTGTTCCGTGAATTCTGGCTTGGTAAGCCCCGCCCCGACTCAGACAATCTGATCATTTACGCACTCCTGGACGGACCGAGCGTCGCTGGAGCCTATCGATTCAGAATAACCCCCGGCCCCACCACCGAGGTAAGGGTGCGAACATGCCTGTTTTTCCGCCGCACCGTTGAGCAGGTGGGCATCGCGCCTTTTTCAAGCATGTTCTATTTCAACGAAAACTCAGTTCACAAGCCGCTCGATTATCGGCCTCGCGTCCACGATTCCGACGGCCTGTTGCTGCGAACCCCCGATGGAAAATATGTCTGGCAGCCGCTGATAAACCCCGCCGACAAGCTGGTCACTACCTACCGATTCCCGCGACCGGCCGCATTTGGCCTGTGCCAGCGCCAGCGGAGCTTTGAAAACTACCAGGACATCGATCAGGCCTATCAATCGCGCCCCAGCTCATGGGTCGAGCCCGGCGCAGGCGACTGGGGCCCCGGTGCAGTGGTCCTGTACACCTTCGCCGCCGACTCTGAAACCAGTGACAATGTAGTGGCCTTCTGGCAGCCTGCGAAATCTCCCCCCCCCGGTCGCCCGGTATTCTTCGAGTATTCGCTGTTCTATTCGCTGCATGAACATTTGCCCGCTGGCTACACCGTCGCCACCCGAACCGGTGGACCTGTCTACCCGATCGACCTGAACCAGTACATCATAGACTTCGATGGCGAAGAATTGCGCAGCCTGGAACCGACCGATGGCGTCGAAGCCGTCACAGCCGCGGATCGAGGAATCAACCTTGAGCGGCCCATCCTCGTCAAGAACCACAACAACAATAACTGGCGCCTGATCCTGCAGTTCCGTGTGCAGGATCAAGCGATGAAAAGAGGCAGGTTGACCGCATACCTGAAACAGCAGCAACGTCGATTAACCGAGACATGGAGCTACGTATGGACCGAAGAACGGCAGTTTCCACAAACCCCGCAGCAGCAGGCGTTTGGAACGACGCCTACGCAAGAGTAGACGCATATCTGTCCTCCCTCGGCGTCGATGGACCAATGTTGCGCCACGATCTTGCACATCAGGTAACCGCCGCCGCCCGCGCCGTCGACGACATCCGACAACCTGTAAGCGCAGCCATGACGGAATTAAGAAATGCAATCACAGCTTGTATAGGCTCAGCCATCGACCTATCAGAACTGAATAAAGAGGAAGCGTTTCTGCAAAGCCGTCTGGCCCTTTTGCTCACCGATACGCCCCACCGATGGCCAACGCTGCTCATGTCCGATGTACCGTTGCCCCAAGCTTTCGTCACGGCCCTCAACCGCCGTTTCCCCTGGACGCCACGATTCTGCCCCGCCCGCATGGAGGTCCGGCCGTTGGAACTGGGCCTCGTACCCCATCTCGCCGAGGCGGCGCTGCAAACACTCGAACACACGCCCTTGTTGCGGCTTATCGTCATCTGGGGCTCTTTCGCTTCCGTGTTTGGGCTTCTGTTTTACTTGACAAGGTAACTTCCCATGCCCCCAAAAACAGGTGACGCCCAGTCAAGGCCGCAAAATGCGACGCTCTCACCCCGCACCCGAACTGTCCGTCGCACACTCTTTCTCTGTGTGTTCCTGCTGGTCAGTTGCACCGGCATAGTCTTCTTTGCCGATTACCTCTGGCGCACACAGTTGTACGGCCTCAAATACGCAATGCTCGCCCTCTACGCGATCCTCTTCTGCCTCATATCATTTCTGTTCTGCAACGCCCTCTTCGGCTTCATTGAGCTCCACAGCCCCGGCAGACGGATGTCAATCAACTCGCAAACACCCCAGGAAGACGAAACCGACCAGCCCCTGTCACCAACGTGTGTCCTCTTCCCCATTCACAACGAGGATCCATGCCGCGTTATGGCCGGAGTCAATGCCGTATGGGAATCCCTCAAATCAACCGGCCACGTCGACGCTTTCGATTTCTTCGTCTTGAGCGACTCCACCCGCCCCGACTGCTGGATCGAAGAAGAGATCGCATGGTTCCATACGACACGCCAACTCGACGCATCTGACCATCTTCATTATCGACATCGCCCCGACAACGCCGGAATGAAAAGCGGCAACATAAGCCACTTCCTCGAGCAATGGGGCTGCCGATACGAATACATGGTCATACTTGACGCCGACAGCCTCATGACCGGACCCACCCTCGTCCGCCTCGTTCGAATGATGGATGCCCATCCCAGAGCGGGAATCATTCAGACAACCCCCCTAATAGTCCGCGCAGAAACGTTCTATGGACGAATTCAGCAATTCGCCGCCTCCCTCTACTCCAGGGTCTTTGCCGCCGGCATGAGTTTCTGGCAGGGAAACGAAGGCAATTATATCGGGCACAATGCCATCGTGCGGGTAAAACCGTTTATGGCCAACTGCCGCCTCCCCGAACTGCCCTGGAAGGAGCCGCTCGGCGGCCATATCTACAGTCACGACTTCGTCGAAGCCGCACTGATGCGCAAAGGAGGCTACGAGGTCTGGCTCGCATACGACCTGCCGGGCAGTTACGAAGAAGGACCCGCCAACCTGATCGCGGGCGCATGGCGTCACCGACGATGGTGCCAGGGTAATCTGCAGCACTCATGGCTGCTCTTCTCAGGCGAACTGCCCCTCATGAGTCGGTGCCATTTCCTTCTCGGCATCCTTGGGTACACCAGCTCGCTCCTGTGGTTCCTCTTGCTGCTATTCAGCACACTCGTCGTACTTCAGTTCGAGCGATCAGGCCTCTCGCTGATTCCGAGTTCCGGCTTCACACGTTTCCTCAATCTCTCGCTCACTCAACACGGAATCCTCCTGTTCGCCCTCGCCTTTGCCCTGCTGCTGTCCCCCAAGGTGTTCGGCCTGCTCGACCTCTGTCTGGACCGAAGCCGCCTCAAGGTTTGGGGTGGCTTCTGGCGCACTGCCGCCGGCGTTGCCATCGAGACTGTCGTATCCATCTTCACCGCACCGCTGCTGATGCTCTGGCATGCGCTGTTCGTCGTAACCATCCCTATGGGAAAAGGCGTCAAGTGGATTTCTCAAAGCCGCGACCCCCGACAGGCCCTGAGCTGGCGCCTCGCCGCCTCCACTCACGCATGGGCTACGATTATCGGGGCGACCTGGATGTTCGTCGATTATTTGTACAACATGAGCTTCTTCCACTGGATGCTGCTCATCAACGGCCCACTCATCATGTCCATCCCGTTCAACATGCTCCTCTCATCACTCAACATCGGTACATGGCTCAAGAAAAAGGGCCTGCTGATGATCCCCCAGGAGCGACAGCCGGTACCTGAATTGCAGACGTTAGCTCATGCCGAAAAGTCACTACGCAAATCTCTCGACAAGCTCCCTCTGCCCGCGTCTTCACTTGCGATCATGGACCCCTACGTCAACGCCCTGCACATAGCCATCCAGCGCCGGACTGCCGCCTGTGTCGCCATGCCGCCGACGCAGGACCCTGCCCACAGGCTGATCGCCGACCCAAAAAACGATCAAATGCAATGGCTCGAACTGCTGCTCGACGACAAGGCCTGCCTTGCCCTGCACCATGAGTTATGGGATCGACCCCAATCCATGTTGTCCGACACGTGGAAGCAGCGACTCGCCGTCTATCAAACCCCCGCCCCGTCCCATTTCATGTCTCGCATCAACTGAACTGTCCAAAAAACCGCGATCGCCAGGCGCCACCACATGCAGCCGCTCCACCCTCGCCTGTCACGAATAACCCGCCCCCTGCCGCACATTCTGCAAAAGCGCTGGCTTTTGTGGCGAAGTTTGATAGAATCTGTCCCGCCGGGCGGCAGTCTGCCGCTTTCTTGCTTTGTCCAGCGACGCCGGATTAACCAGTCCGCGCCGCATGGCTTTTTCATTCAAAGGATACGCAGGCATGGAGAAAAAGAAGGTTCGGACCGGAATCGTCGGAGCTGGCTTTTCGGCGTCCTTTCATTATGAAGCGCTCCGCAAGGTACACGGCGTCGAGGTCGAAGTCGTAGGCGTCTACTGCCCGCCCGAGGACCAGCGACGCCAATACGCGGCAAAACGCGGAATCTGGGCTTTTGATAGTCTCGAAAGCCTCATCCAGGCCGTGGACGTGGTCCACGTATGCACGCCCCCCGTCGTCCACGAGGCGGTCGCCGTCGCCGCCCTGCAGCAAGACAAGTTCGCCATAGTCGAAAAACCTCTGACCGGCTACTTCGGGGATGGCTCCGAAGCTTTCAGCGGCGATACCTTCCCAAAACAGGACGCCCTCGATTTCGCACTGGCCAGCGTCGACCGTATGCTCGCCGCCGAAGCTGCCAGCAAAGGCCGAATCCTCTACGCCGAAAATTGGGTCTACGCGCCCGCCATCCAAAAAGAACGCGAGATCCTCGAGAAAACCGGAGCCCAGATACTCTGGATGCACGGAGAGGAAGCACATTCCGGCTCCCACGCCGCAACCTACGCATACTGGAAATTCTCCGGCGGAGGAGTCATGATCGGCAAAGGCTGCCACCCCCTCACCGCCGCACTCTACCTCAAACGAGTCGAAGGCCTCAAACGCAGCGGCAAACCCATCCGCCCTCAAGCCGTCAGCGCCCGAACCCACGCGATAACTCGCCTGCCCAGCTTCCGCGACGAAGGCCACATCCGCGCCGACTACCACGACATCGACGACTTCTCGCTGATGCACGTCATCTTCGAAGACGGCACTATCGCCGACATCTACGCCTCCGACATCGTACTCGGCGGCATTCATAACTGGCTCGAGGTCAGTGCCAACAACCACCGCACCATCTGCAACATCAACCCCAACACCGCCATGCAGACCTACAACGCCGTCGAGGCAAATTTCGCCGACGTTTACGTCGTCGAGAAGATCGGCACAAAGCAGGGATGGTCGATGCCGTCCCCCGACGAGGACTGGTTCACCGGCTACCCGCAGGAAATCGAGGCCTTCTACAGGACCATTGCCTACGGCGACCCCCTCGAAAGCGACAGCCGCCTGGCCGCCGACTGCATCTCGACCATCTACAGCGCGTATGTGTCGGCGGAAAAGAAGGGCGCCGAAACGGCGGTCAAGGCTTTCTGATGCGACTGCGAGGTTCAGCGTGATTCCACCGGAACGATTTGCAGCTCTCTACAAGGCAATCGATGTCGCGCGCAAGGCGGCTGTCGTTATTCTCTTTTCCTTCATCGTCGTATCAATGGGCTTGCAGATCATCCTCCGCAGCCTGGAATGGACCGACGAAATCCTCCGCTACATCAACATCTGGGTCATCTTCCTTGGCGCCGGCATTGCAGTGCAGAAGAGCGCCCACCTCCACGTAGGATTCGTCATCGACAAGATCGGCGGCCCCCGAACCCAGCGCGTCATCCGGACCGTCCGCCTCGCCCTCATTATCACAGGACTCCTGATCGTCGCCGCCGCAGGCGCCGTAAAGGCCTTCAGCCAGGCACGCGTGCAGACGCAGATGGCCCCGATGTCCATCACATGGTTCTACCTCGCCATACCCGTCGGCTGCATACTTATGGCAATCGATTACCTGCTCATTATGCTGTACGGGCGGCATCCGTTTGCAGACAGCGAAGACGCGGAGGAATCCGCATGCTGACGGTGGCGTTGTGCTTTCTCGGTCTGATCCTCCTGATCGTGCTGGGTTTTCCCATCTTTGTGGCGATCTGCCTGGTGGGCGCCGCCGCCACGATCGCGTCCGGCGATTCGCTTATGCTGGTGGTAACGAACATCTTCGGCGGAATCGACAGCTTCAGCCTCATGGCCATTCCGCTCTTCATACTCGCCGGCTACGTGATGACCGAGTGCAACATCACCGAGCGCCTGGTGGATTTGTCCGACGCCCTGGTCGGCCGGTTCCGCGGCAGCCTCGGGCACGTTAACATCCTCAGCTCCATGTTCTTCGCAAGCATCCAAGGCTCCGGCGTCGCCACCACCGCCGCCATCGGCCCCATCATGATCCCGCCCATGATAAAGCAGGGCTACGACAAAGACTACGCCGTTGCCGTCACCGCCTCCGCCGCGGTAATAGGCCCCATTATCCCTCCCAGCATCGCCATGATCATGTTCTCCTACTACACCGGCCTCTCTGTAGCGAGGCTCTTTCTCGGCGGCTTGATCCCCGGCATTCTCGTCGGCCTGGGACTCATGACCGTCAACGCCGTATATTGCCGCATCCGCGGCTACGATGCCGTACCGCGACCCCATGGAATAAAATCCGTGCTGCGGGCAGTCGTCCGATCGCTCGGCGGATTGATGATACCCGTAATCATCGTAGCCGGCATCGTCGGCGGCAAGTTCACACCAACTGAGTCCGGCGCCGCCGCCGTCATCTACGGCCTGATCTACGGGTTGGTCTCCCGCCGCCTCAAGCTCAAACGCCTCCCCGCCGTCCTTATCGGAGCCGCGCGCACCACCGCCGCCGTTATGATCATCCTGGCCGTCTCCAAGGTCTTCGCAAATGTGATGGTCAGGGCACAATTCCAGCGTATCGTAGTCGAGCAGATCGCCGGAGGAATCGGCAATCCCTGGCTTGCAACGCTGACGATCATGGTCTTCCTTATCTTCCTCGGCTCGTTTCTCGACCCGACTGTTTTGATCACTATGTTCGCCACCACCGTCGCCGCCGTCGGCGCCAAACTGGGCTTCGATCCCGTCCACTACGCCGTGCTGATGGCGATTACGATGCTGCTGGGGGCGGTCACACCCCCCGTCGGATCGATGCTGTTCGTGTCGTGCTCGATTGCACGGCTGCCCATTGAGCAAAGCGTCCGGGTCTTGCTGCCGTTCTTTGCCGTGCTGCTTGCCGTTGCGGTGGCGGTTCTTTTCTTTCCGCAACTGGTGCTCATTCCCGCGGGTTGGGCGGGTTGACGCGGCCGGGCCGCCCTGTTAACATGAATACCGAAAGGAGCATGCACATGCGTACATCCAAAAGAATCTTTCTATGCTTGACCGTCTCCGTCGTCCTCGCCTTGTTGCTCACGGCGGCATCCTGCCGCAATTCCGGAGAAAAGACATACCGCATGCGCGCCGCAACACCCCTTGCTCCGCATGGCACCGTCGGCAAAGCCCTCGCCCGCTTCTGCGAACTCGTCGAGGAAAAAAGCCACGGCCGAATACGAACCGAGCAATTCTACATCGGAGAACTGGGCAATCAGCGCGAACTCGTCGAAATGGTCCACGATGGATCGCTCGAAGTCGTCACCTCCCTCGCCTCGGGCACCGCAAGATACGTACCCCAGCTCGCCCTTTTCGAATACCCATACATCTACAAGGACGAGGCCCACCTTGTCCGCGTCCTCGACGCCCTCGAACCTGAAGTCTCAAGACTCCTCGCCCCCCACAACTTCATCGCCGTCGGCGGCCAGGGCATGGGCTTCCGCCACATGCTCAACAAAACCCGCCCCATCGAAAAGCCCGCCGACCTCAGAGGCCTCAAAATGCGCGGCCCGAATCCCATCTATGTCGGCATGTTCAAGGCACTGGGCGCAAACGCAACAACCACCGACTGGAGCGAAATCTACAGCGCACTCCAGACAGGCGTCATCGACGGCCTTGAGGCCTCACCGGACATGCTCCTGTCAATGAGGTTTCACGAACAGGCAAAATACCTCTCCAAGACCTCCCACATCGCCGCCTGCGTCTATTACATGATACGCAAAAATTGGCTCGAAAGGCTCCCCCAAGACCTCCAGGCAATCGTCCTCCAGGCCGCCCGCGAAGCTGCCGAGTATCAAAACGCGCTGGACGTAGAAGTTCAGATCGACGCCATGAAACAGATGCAGGCCGATGGCGTACAGATCAACGCCGTTGCCGACGTCGCCCAGTTTCAGGACCAGTTGGCCTCCTGGAAAGCGGACTACGTCAGGTCACAGGGCAAGGCATGGCAGGAGCTCTACGCCATGATCACCGCCGTCGAATAGCCGCAATCCAGCCCGAACACGACCCGCACTTAACGCGGACTGTTCAGTATCGCATGTGCATGCCGCGAGTAATACCCGCGGTAGTCCTTCTCATACGCCCTGAGTATCTTCTCCGCAAGCCCGTTATAATCCCCGCACTTGTACAGCGCCCGAGCCAGCACCAGTTCGCGAAGCGAAACGTTTCGCGTGCTCGTGTCGACCGGGCTCGCCGGCTGTTCCTTTCGCATCACGGCGATATCCGTATACGCGTGCCCGCTCATCCCCGCCTTGCCCAGCAGCTCCGCCAACGGCCGAACCGCCGCCGGATCTTTCAGCATCTCCAAAGCCACCGCCACCGCTCGATGGTGTGAAAACTCCGCATTTGCATCAAGCTGTGCCGCCTTGTCAAGGATCGGCTTCAAACCCCGCTTGTCGCCGGTACGCGCAAGCGCAATTATAAGCGTGTCAAGATAACTCAGGCTCCGCCCGAACTGCCCCATACCGGTGTAATTCCAGCCCTCGTCCCACTCCGATCCGCTGATCGCCGCGATAAGCGTCTCCGCGCCCGTCCCGTCGCCCAGCACGCCGAGGATATGCGCATAAACCAGCTTGTGATCGTCGTTCTCCGCGCTCCGCCACGCCGCCCGCAGCATCGGCAGAGCCGTCTCCGGCTGGGCAAGCACCGTCTCGATCTCTTCATAATCGTTCACCACCTTCTTAACCGCCGCTGCTACAGCAGCACTCGGCAGCGGGAAAGAATCCTTGTCAGTAAGCACCCGCTCCGGAAGCACGCCCTTCTCCACAAGGTGCCTCTGCAGCGCCTTTATGTCCACCGTGCGAGTTGTCAGGTTCTCACGCACAATCATCGCCGCTGCCACACCCGCGGCATAACCCTGATTCTGCACGTCCGGCTGCATCCGCAGGACCGGCATCGCGTCCCGGTGTGCGCTTATACCCAGACCCGTAACAAGGACCCCGTCAAGACCCTTCGGCAGCAGGCACCGGTAAGGCAAATCCGCAATCATGCCCGCGCGATCCGGAGGACGGATATAAAACACCGGATGAACCGTATAACCGTGCGAATCGAAGTTGCTCATCGCAATCACAATCGTGTCAGCAAAGCTCCGCCGCATGTAAATATCCACGGGCGACAAACAGAAATCCCCCACGACCTGCCGCCGCTCCCGCGTGTCGACAATTTGCCCCATGTCATAAGCGTTCTTGAACTTCTCCCGCCCCAACACAAACGCCGCCCAAACGTCCATCACGTCCCCGTCGTCGATGAACGCATAGTCCGTATTCGTGTAGCTCGCCCCCAGCTCGCGAGGCGGCAAACCCGTCCCCTGCACCGCAATGTGCGTATCGTCGGTCAGCACGCACTCCGCCCCCGCCGCCGCGGCGATCCCCGCGTTGCCTGTTGCATCGATCACACACCTGGCAAGCACCACCCCGCGACCCTCCGGCGTAGCCACAACAACGCCCTTCACACGACCGTCGTCGACGACTGCCCCGGCGCCAAGCACGCCGAACCATATATCCGCACCCGCCTTCCGCAGTTCCCGCCGATACCACTCCATCCTCATCTCGACGTTCCACGCCCCCCCCGAGCTAACCGCCTCAGGATGCATCTCACGCAGAGCCTTGTCGATCTCCGCCGTAAACCCCACGCGATTGCCGTGATAATACTTGCTGATCAGCCCCAGGGTTCCGATACCGCCCAGACCGTGCAGGTATTCCAACACCAGCGTCTTCGCCCCCTGCCGCGCCGCCGCAATCCCGGCAGGAGCCCCGCCGGTCCCCCCGCCCACGACCACAACGTCGTACTCGCCTATTACCGGCAGCCCCCGCTCCGGAAACTCAACCGTCTTGATAATATCACGCCGAGGGTAGATATCCGTAAGCAGCTCCGCCACGCGCCCTTTGACTGTCGCCCCGCCGCCCTGCACCAGCGGCTTGAAGCGCCCAGCCGCCCTCACGCCCCGCGCATCCGCCGCCGCCTGCCTGCCGACCCTCGCCCCAAGATCCATATACTCCACCGGCCGCAGCATTGCCCCGGCAGCCTCGCGCGAAACATCCGCGCAACCGCCAAGCACGTAAACCCGCCGCACTCCCGCCGGACGAAGCACGTCAAGACTCACCCGATCGCTGCCCGGCCAGCCGCCCCCAAGGCTCCGCACGCAACGAACCGCATCCGGAGGAACCTCGAAAAGAACCTCCGACGCGTCTGCCTGCGTCAGCTCAAATGTCCGATCGCGCGCAATCTGCTCCGCACGCGCAAAACTCGCAAACGAATTGTCCGCCATCTCAATATTCAGCGTATGCTCGAATGCCCCGAAGTCGCGCTTCTGACCCGGCCGAGGAGCCACGCGAACCGCCAGCCGCCTGCCGCTCGCCTTGTCCCCTTCCATCTGCTCCGCGATAACAATCCGCTTGAAAATCCGCACTCCGCCCGGCGAATCCTTCAATGCCGCACCCGCCATACGCGCCACTGCCGCCCGATGAGTTGCATCGATCACAACCTTCGCCTTCACCGCCTGCCGACCCGACCGATTGCTCATGACAATACCCGCGGCGTTGCCCGCCTCGTCGACAAGAACGTCCGTCGCATAGCACCCGAACAGAAACTGCACCCCCGCCTCTAACAGCGCCTCGTCAAAAACACGCTTCACCTGCATCGGCGTCACCATCCATGGAATCTCCCGCCCCGCATCCGCCTTAAGGCTCTCAGCGTCCTCGACGATGATCTCTCCCAGCAGTATCCGCCCCGCCTTCGGACCGCGAGTGCATTCGCACCTCACGTACCGTGCCGTCGTCTCCATCTTTGCCGACAAAAACACCGGCTCCTCTTCGTAACCCTGCCCCAACTTGTCGTTGTCGACAACCCCCGCCGCACGCCAAGTCTCCTTGTCCATGCTCACGAAAACCCGCACACGCGCCACCTCGAAATCATCGTTCCGCTGAAACGCCAGAACATGGACATGACGCAAATCACGAACCTGCCCCAGATCGATATCGATCGTCACGTCGCCGTCGTACTGAACGCTCTGCGTCGGAGCACCCGTCCAACGACCGTCCGTCAGCATCGGCCTGCTCTCCGAATCCCTGTGCAAAGCCGCCGAAGGAAGGCTCGCCCGATACGTAAAAGCAACCCCCTTCGAAACCCGCCTCACCGCCGGCTCTTTGTAAACCGCACGAGCAAGCTCGCTCACCGCCTCTTCACCATCGTCCAGCCAAAGTCGGTACGTCCCGCACATATCCTCCCCAAGATACGGACGCGGCGCAGCCAGGAACACGCTTGCCCCGCTCTTCGCCGCCTCCACCGCCGCTGCCACGCCCCCGCTCGTCCCCCCAACCACAACGACGTCCACGTCGTACGTAACTGGAATCGAATGAGCCGGCTCAACAACGCTCCGCCCCCCCGCAAACGAAACCACCGACAACACGGAAACCACCAGGGACAAGACAGTCAAATTCTTCATCGTAAAAACTCCTGTTCTTAATTCGCAGGCGTAACCAGATACCACATCGTTTCATAACGAGGCGACAACTCCACCGTCGCCAGCCCCCCCGCCGTATTCACGGCAACTTCCGCCCGAGCCGTCCCGTCCGGCCCAAGCGCCCGGCATCGCCAACGCCCCGCCGGCAATGCCACCCGCCCCGTAACAGGCTCGATCCCCACCGGCCCCCTCCCCCAGTTCCGACCAACCGTCCGACGGTCCTCCGAAAACTGCATATCCACATTTTCACACCGCCCGCAGGCCGCAATTAATATCCTCTTCGACCGCGACAAGTCAACCGCGTCCAGAGCCGTCACTGTAACCGCCGCAAAACCGGGCGACTCAATCACCACGCGACCCGATGTCGCCTCATCCGCCCGCACCGCATGACCCGTAAACACCAAAGCCCCCGCCGAAGCCGCAGCATACGCACCCCGCCTCTGGCCGTCAACGTCCCAGCGCACGCTCGTCCTCGCACCCGCCGAGGCGGCACTTCTGACCGACCGCCACGAAAGCCGCGACGCCGCCTGCACCCCCAGATAATCCTCCCATGCAAGGCTCGCCCTTTCACCAAGCACCCCGAACATGTTCCGATCATACTTGTTATGCAAACGAACCAGCGACCCCAGAACTTCGCCGCGCTCGGCAAGTCCAGCCGCCGCCATCCCGTCGAGCGACCCCATTCCGCCCAGCCGAAACATCGCCGCCGCACCCGCCATAAACCCCCACTTGCCCGGATTCGAATCCACATCGAAAAAGCTGTTCAGCTTATCCCGATCCCAGTCATCCGTCCCATGGCTGTAAGTGTAAAGCCACACCCCGTCCCAGTCCTGCGCCGCCGCAAACGATGCAATCATCGGAACACACTCCGCCTGCGAATCCAGCGGCGCCGGATGGTTGTATTCCGTAACCGTAAACGGCTTGCCCGCCAATCGCTCCGCCGCCATGCGAAACAGCGTAGCCTCCGCCGGATAATCCGTCATCGCCTTCTGATCGACCAGCCAGTTGCCGCTGTCCCACGGCCGCCCCGGAAATCGCGGATGCTGCCAGTAAGCATGCGCATCGACAAAATCCATGTCGCTCTGCCCATATAACCCCAACGGCCCAAACACAATCGTCCCCGTCACAAGCGACTTGCTGCCCAGGTCCTCCTTCACATACCGCCGCATCTCATCGAAATACGCTTTCTCGGTCTCCGCCAGAAAACGCATCCGATCCTCAACCCGAGCCGGCGTCTCCGTCTCTGAATACAATCTGACGCTGCCGTCCTCCACCTTCTCGCTCGCGCCCAGCCCTTCAAGCCCCCCTGGTCGAAGCCGCACGTCCGCCAGATAAACCGCATCCTCGCTGTTGCCCAACACAAAACTGAGCCGAACATTGCTGTCGCCCGCCCGAGCCGTAAACCCCAAACGATACTCCTTCCAATCCTCTCCAAGCTCAACCCGCCGCGACAGCCCAAGATTGCTCCACGGATCATGCGCCATCGTAACATTGCACGTAACGCTCCGCCCACGCGCCGCCGCACCCGCGAACGTCGCCGTATAATACCGCTCGCCCTCGACCGCAAATCCCCCCTGGTTGAACTGAATATGCCACTCCGTCCCGCTCAGCGCCGCGGGCTTAATCTCCAGCGCACGCCGACCGCGATAGCTCGTAACTGACGCCTGCGCCTTCGCACCCGAATGCTGCTCCAGGTTCCACCCCGTCGGCACACCCGACGCCGACCGCCCACCGCTCCAGTCCCCGTTCTTCAGCATATCCGCACCGGGCGCCTCCGCCTGCCGGCTCCACTCCCTCCGCACACCCCCCGTATCCCCGTACCGCCGCGCAAGCCATGCGTTGTACTGCTTCTGCAAGACTTGCGCATAGTACTCCGGCAGCCCCCGCAGATTCTGCTCCGCGCCCCACATGAACAAACTGTTCTCATTGGTGATCTCGACGATCGCAATCGCCGGATCCGCCGCCCACGTAATCCCGCGATACTTGTTAACCCGCCTCATCAGCTCCCGCGCAAAACCCTTCTGTGCCTCCACAAGTTCCGGCGTAAAGATATTGATCATCTTGTCGTAGCTCGTGTTGCCCTTCGGCAGTCCGAGGTACTCACTGTGCGCACGCCCCACGTGCAGATTCAGATTCACGTAAACGCCGTGTTTGGCCAACTGATCGATGAAGAAATCCAGCTTGTCCAGCGCCTCAGGCTCGATCCCCTTGCCGTCCCGCGCCGTCCATATCCCCCGCGGATAACGCGACGTATCCAGATGATGAAAACGCACCGTATTAACCCCAGCCGCCGCAAGACGCGCTGCCACATGCGGTGCATCCGCATGAGTCGGAAGATTAGCCCCGAATGAAAGATTCACCCCCCACAGCCGTACACGCTTCTCCCCCCGATAGAAATGAAACCCCGACCGCACCACAAGCCGATCCGCCTCACCCTCGATAGGTTCGGCCTCAAAAGCTATAAGCGACTCCGGGTTTGACCGCGCCGGTATAACAAACGGTACAAACTGCTGCGCAGCCGCCGCCCCCGCCAGACAAAAAATCACGCTCGTCGCAAGTGCTGCATGTCTCACGTCAGTCCTCCGAACAAATAACACCCTCTCGGCCGCCTCGCCGAAAAGCCCGCGGGCAAACCCTGCACCCGCGGCATCTCACGACGCCACCGCGAACTAATCCGCTCAAAGCAGCGGCCCAACCGCATTCTACCCGCTGTCGCCGCCTATTTCAACCCCGGCAGAAGACGCACAAGCCCGTCCGGCTCACCCATCGAAGCATCATACGGTCGAATCCGAAAACCATAGCTGTAAGCCTGCGCCGCAAGCATGTACTCCGGATGGGTCCGGGCGCCCCAACTGTCGTCGCCGCCAACACCCATTTGTCGATAGTCGATATTAACGGTGACATTGCCGCTCCGAGGCAGTTCATGAATATGCGTCGCCTTCTCGAGCGCCTTGGCCGTATAAGGCCACGCACTGAAATCGACCGTAGGCATACCCGCAACAAGCAGCCCCGCACCATCGCCGTTGGTCAGCGTAAACCACCGCACGTCGCACCGGTTGCCGTTCTCCTGAGGACGAACATACTCGTGTATAAGCTGCTCGACGCTCGCCGAATACCGCCCAATAGCAGCACCCGTCTTGCGATCCCAGTAGTTCTCATGCGGCCCGCGACCCAGCCACGAAACCTTGTCAAAGTCGCCCGGAACCTCCATCGTCATGCCGAACCGCGGCATCTCCGGCAACTGTCCCACCACCTCGACCACCGCCTGCACTGCCAACTCACCGTTGCCGAAAACCGTATACGTAAACCCGCACGCCGACTGTCCGGCCCCAAGCATTGCTATCACGCCGATCTCCACCTTCCCGGGTGCAGGCTGCTCCACCTTCACGCTCGTAACCGTCCGGTTCGCCCCCGCATCCTTCCAGACGCCGTGCCGAGCGGGCATCCCGTTGCCGCGGTCGTTATCGATCGGCACGCGCCAGAAGTTCGGCACAAGCGGCGATGCTATGAGTTCCTTGTCCTTGTACGTAAACGACTGGATCGCCCCGTCCGCAACTCCCACCGTCAGCAAAAAGTCCGCACCTTTAACAGTAACCGCCTTCTCCGAACGAACATAAGTCAGCGGCGCCATCCCGTCCACCGACGCGGCAGTCGCCGCCGGCACGTCCAAAGGCAATTCGAACTGCTCCCATGCCACAACATGACGCTTCGGCGCCCAGCTCGTATCCTCAGCCAGCGCAAATGTAAACTTCAAATGGTACTCGCGACCCGCCTCAACCGCCGGCTTCTCAAACGGCGCCCTCAACTCCTGCTCGCTCTGCGGCCCAAGGTTAAGCTGACCCAGATACCCGCTCTGAACAACCTTGCCGTCCTCGGTCAGCTCCCACAATGCGTTGACAAAGCTCAGATCCTGAAAATAGTAGTCATTGCGAACAAGAACCTTCCCCTCAGCCAGATCGACCGGCCTTACCTGTATCTGCTGATAGACCTTTTTCACCTCATGCAGCGACGGGTTCGGCTTCCGGTCCGGCCCAACCAGACCGTTGCAGCAAAAGTTCCCGTCGTTGGGCTGATCACCGAAGTCCCCCCCGTACGCCCAGTACTCCTTGCCGTCGGGCGACATCTTCCTAAGTCCCTGGTCCGCCCAGTCCCAGATGAATCCCCCGATCAGCCGCTCATGCGCACGAATCGCATCCCAGTACTCCTTCAGGTTCCCCACCGAATTGCCCATCGCATGTGCATATTCGCACATCACCACAGGCCGATCGTCGTCCTGCCGAAGACCAAGTTCCACGAGCTGATGTATTTTAGGATACATCCGGCTTATCACGTCCACGTAAGCATAATCCTTCGGCTTGCCTTCAGCCCCTTCATAGTGAATCAGTCGAGTCGGATCGTAATCTTTGATCCACCCCGCCATCGCCGCATGATTCGGCCCGCACCCGCTCTCGTTACCCAACGACCAGAATATCACCGACGGATGATTCTTGTCGCGTTCAACCATCCCGATAGCCCGCTGAACAAAAGCCCCGTGCCACTGAGGGTCGTTGGCCAGGTAACCACCAAGCCCGTGACTCTCAAGGTTCGCCTCGTCGATGACGTAAAGTCCGTACTCGTCGCAAAGATCGTACCATATCGGATTGTTCGGATAGTGCGACGTCCGAACCGCGTTGATATTGTTCTGCTTGAGCAGCTTGATGTCCTGAATCATCCGAGTAACCGGAATCGCCCTGCCGTGATCAGGATCGTGCTCATGACGGTTCACACCGTAAAACAGAACCGGCTGACCGTTGATCAGCACCTGCCCGCCCGCAACTTCTATACGCCGAAAGCCCACGCGACAGCTCTCCGCCTCCACAAGCCCCCCGTCGCCGTCATGCAGCGTAATCACTAATGTATAGAGATTCGGAGCCTCCGCCGACCACTTCTTAGGCGACTTGACTCTGCCCTCAAGAAGCGCAAACTTCACGTTGTCCCGCTGAGGATACCGCTCATTGATTATCTGCTCTACCGGCCTGCTGAGCGCCGCCCCGAATACGGGCTTGCCCCCGTCATAGAGCTGTGCATGCACCGTCCACCCCTTCGTATCAACCTTCTTAAACTTGCGAATCTTCGGACGAATCTCCAGCAGCCCGTCCTCATACCTGTCGTCAAGACCGGCGCGCACGTGAAAATCGCTGATATGCACCGCAGGCGTCGCCATGAGGTGCACGTTCCGGAATATCCCGCTCAGCCGCCACATGTCCTGGTCTTCGAGATAGCTCCCGTCCGACCACCGATACACCTCAACCGCTAAAGTATTGGCCCCCGCCCGAACGTACCGCGTCAGATCGAACTCCGCCGCAAGCATGTTGTCCTGGCTGTACCCCACCCGCTGCCCGTTCACCCATATATAAAACGCGCTGTCCACCCCCTCAAAATGAATGAATACCTGCTTGTCTTTCCATTCCGCCGGCACGTAAAACGTCCGACGGTAAGACCCAACGGGATTGTAGCTGTCAGGTATATACGGAGGATTCACTTCGAACGGATACTTTATGTTCAGGTAGATCGGTATACCATAGCCATGCATCTGCCAGTTGGCCGGCACTGGTATGCTTTCCCATCCGCTGTCGTCGAACTCCGACCTGTAGAAATCCGCCGGCCGATCACTCGGCTTGCCCACCCAATGGAACTTCCACTTCCCGTTCAGCGACAAATAGTTCGGCGAGTCGTTGCGAATCCCCCGAAGCGCAAGCTCCACCGTCGGATACGGAATCAGCGTTGCATGAGCAGGCTCCTTGTTGATCCCGAACACCTCCGGGTTCTCCCAGTCCCGCCGCCCCTCGGGCGCGGCTATAACCGCCGGCGCCGGCGCACTGACAGGCGCAGCCGCGGCAGCGGCCCCCTCATCCTCGCCGACTGTCGGCATCTGCATGGACCCCGCCAAAGCCGTCTCCACCTCAGACTGCGCCTCCATTTCGCAGCCTGCAAAAAACGCCATACACACAATCAGCAAACCCGTTAAGCACCGGACCATACAGGGCCCCCTTTCATATTCTTGACGATCTCTCCACATCACAGCCTCCCTTACAACGGAAGCCGCGACAGCAATCCCTTACCGGGCAAGACCTATCGGGCTGAACAGCACATAGAGCACAAGCGTAACAATCACCACCGCGATACCGGCCGTCCGGGCCCCCTTCGAGCCCTGCAAGTCGATTGTGCCCTGCTGCTTGAACTCCACCGGCTCAGCCAGCGGCCTTGCCTTCGTGATGATCGACATCACCACAATGCACACCACAAGACTGATCGCCATCCTGTTCAGGAAGTTCCCGATCAGCGTGCTCATCAAATCATTTTCCATCAGCCGCGCGAACGTCGACAGATACTTCAGCCCCCCGTACATAATCACATTCGTGATCAGACCGACCGCCCCGCAAACACCCGGCGCACGCCTCACAAGCAGCCCGAACACGAACACCGACAGAATCCCCGGAGAAAGATACCCCTGGCTCTCCTGGATAATCGTGAAAATACTGTGGCTGAACTTCGGGTTCCCAAGCGCCGGCGCCAGAAACACCGCGATGACGGAGAACACCACCACGCATATCCGACCAAGGAATACAAACGTCCCCTGTGAAGCGTCCGGCTTTACCCACTTCTTGAAGATGTCCATCGTAAAGATCGTCGACGCCGCGTTCAGCATCGCCGCTAATGAACTCACAATCGCCCCCAACAGAGCCGCCAGCACGAAACCAACCAGCCCAACCCGACGAGGAAGCACGTTCGCCAGCAACTGAGCCAGAGCCGAATCGTACTTGTACCCGATAAATTTCTCCGTCGTAACCTTCGCCCCCGCCGCCTTCGCCGCAGCCGTCGTAGCATCGTTGTACTCGCCCAGCTCCCCTGCCATCGCCGAGAAAACCTCCTGCCACGATTTATCGTCTGATTTGAAAACGGTATAAGGCTTCGTCTCCAGCTTCTCGTAAGCCTCCCCCGTTATCGGAAGAACAAACTCGCTGCGTATCCTGTTAGCCTTCAAAGTCGCGATGTCCGGGTAAACCGCAATGGTTATCACGCCCTCCTGCTGGACCTCACCTGCCGACGGCGACTCCGCCACTCGCACATACTGCGTATCAGGATTCGCCTTCAGGTACTTCGCAAAAACCGCCGCATTGTCGTCCACCGCCTTCAGCTTCATGCTCGGCGCAAACAGGTTAAATGCAATTATACCCGGTATCACGATCACAAACGGAATCAGCAGCTTCATCCCCGCCGCAAACACGATCCCCTTCTGACCCTGAGCCAGCGACGCCGAACCCAATGTCCGCTGAGTGATGTACTGGTTCAGACCCCAGTAATAAAAGTTCGGTATCCACAAGCCAAGAAGCAGCGCCGTCCACGGAAGAACCGAATCGTCCTTCGGCAAAAACATATTCAGCCGCACCTTGTTGAGCGACACAAACCGCTCCATCGTCCCCTCGTCCCCCACAAAAGACTTAAGCCCCACCGCACCCGTGCTAACATCCTCGATGTAATAGGCCTCGCTCGCCCCGCCCAACATCTTGAACGCAAAAATCATCACTATCGCCCCGCCCACGATCAATGCGCTGCCCTGGATCAGATCCGCCCACGCACAAGCCTTCAGTCCGCCCGCCGCAACGTAAACCATCGCGATCAGACCGATCACCAAAGACGCCTGCGCCAGCGACGGAACATACGGCATCTGCATCTCCTCCGCCATCGTATTCACCGTAAGCGCACCCGAATAAGTAACCGCCCCCAAAAGCAGCATGTAAATCAGCAGCATCATGACCGCCATGATCAAACGCGCCGACGGATGATACCGATACTCCAGAAACTCAGGTATCGTATATATCCCCGCACGAAGAAAATACGGCAAAAACGCAAACGCAACCACAACCAGAGTAATCGCCGCCATCCACTCATAGCTGGCAATCGCCATCCCGACGTGGCTCGCCGCGTTGCCGCTCATCCCCACAAACTGCTCCGACGAAATATTCGCCGCGATCAGCGAAAAACCGATCAGCCACCACCGCAGACCCCGACCTGCAAGAAAATACTCCTCGCTCGTCTTCTCCTTGCGGCTCTTGAGCAGACCGACCGTAACAACCGTCACAACAAACAACACGAAAACCAGCGGGTCAAGAATGTTCATTCGACGCTCTCCTGAAATTAATCATGAGCTAAAGCTGTTTGATGGCTTCCTTTTCCACACGCCGCAATTATCTCCATTTGCAGCCGTTTGGCAACACGTTTCTCACCGCCCCGACGTCCCGCTCCCCAACAGCTCCCGCTCCGCCTCAACGTCCCACTGCTCCACCATCCGCAGCGGCATCCCCTTCACATGCGGATAAAGAATCGCCTTCCCGTCGATCCGCGTCTCCTTGATCATCTTCAGCACGTCGATCGCGTTGTCCAGCGACCCCACCGCCGCAACATAATTGCCCGCGTCGATATCCTTCGCGTGTATCGCCTCCAACGTCGCCGCCATATCGCTCGGATCCCCCCCGCTCGACCCCACCAGCTTGATCTCGCGATAGTGAACCGCCAGCGCATCCAGCTCCAGAATATGGCTCCCCTTCGGCAGCCCCCCAAAAAGATTCGCCACGCCGCCGTCCGCCAGCAGCCCGATCGCCGCCTGCTGCACCCCCCGCACCCCCACCGCCAGGATAATATCGTCCGCCCCCGCACCAGCCGACTCCCGCCGCACCGCCTCCTCCAGACGCCCCGCCTCAGCACACACCAGCCGCGTCCCCCTCTCAGCCGCCTTCGCCCCGATGCACTGAACCGTCCTGTCCAGCCGCTCCCTCTGCAAATCCGACACGATCAGCACACGCGGCCCAAACCGCAGCGCAAGCTCCGCGTGCATCCGCCCCATCGCCCCCGCCCCCACGACCACCGCCACGCCTCCCGGCAATAGCCCCAACTGCCCCCGCCGCGCCCCGTGCGGCCCATCCTTCACAATATGATAATTCCGCTCCTGAGCAGAGTAAATACAACTGATCGGCTCCGCCATCGAAACCTCGAAGTACCCCATCTCCTCCGAAGGCAGCGGCAAGAGACACTCCGCCGCCAATACCTCCTCCTGAATCAGGATATACTCCGCCAAATGCCCCGGCAGCGTATACCCCACCGCGCACTTGTGCATACCCTCCCCGCCGTTCCTGTACCTCTCCCGATGCAGCATCGGCCCAACACCCACCGCCGGCTGTATCGCAAACCGCTCACCCGCCGAATACCGCCCCGCCAGATTCTTGCCCACCTTAACAATTGTTACCGCACCCTCATCCCCCAAAATCACCGGCCACCTCCCCATATCCCAGCCGTTAATAAACGTATGCTCCGGCCCCTGCGCGACAAGCTTCAGAATGCTCGTACAAACCCCCGCCGCGTCAACCCGAGCCAAAAGCTGATCCGCCCCCGGCTCCGGCACCGCAACCGTCGCCACCTCCAGGTTCTCAAACCCCGCCCCTTTCGCCACAACCGCCTGCATCGTCGCAGGAACCCCACCCCCAACACCAAAACCGCCTGCATCCATCTTCATATCATGGTCCTTTCCGCACGAATAATAACCCAAAAACCCCCGCCACGCCAGAAAAACTCCCCCACAACCGTAGCGAGGGCATCCTGCCCTTGTAACGTAGCGAGGGCATCCTGCCCTTGTAAAGTGCCAAGCCCATCCTGCCCTTGCAAAGTAGCGAGGGCATCCTGCCCTTGTAACGTGCCAAGGCCATCCTGCCCTTGTAAAGTGGCGAGGGCATCCTGCCCGCGCAAGCCCAGGCGCCTTGCCCAGGTCAGGCCCAAGCAAAATAGACGCAGAAAAACATTTTCCCGTTTTCAAACCCGAACAAATACCATATAATCGACACAACAGCGGGGGAGGACCGTTTGCGGCACGTTAAGCAGGAAAACGCCTGATGAGTTTATCAATCGTAATACCCGCCTTTGAAGAAGGCAAGAAGATCGCCCGAGACATCCGCGCCGCCACCGCATTCCTCAAAGACCACAACATCCCCGGCGAGATCATCGTCATCGACGACGGAAGCGAAGACGACACCGCCAGAGCCGCCGAAAAAGTACCCCCAACCGTCGGCATCCCATGCCGAGTCTTCCGACTCGAAGCCAACCGCGGCAAAGGCTACGCCGTACGCACCGGCGTAAAACACGCCATCGGCGAATACATCATGTTCGCCGACAGCGGCTGCTGCGTACCCTACACCAACGTCCTGCACGGCCTCGAAATGATCCAGAACGGCGAGTGCGAAATTGCACACGGCTCAAGAAAAATGGCCGGCTGCAGAATCAACCGCCCCCAAAGCCGCTGGCGCAGAATCTGCTCAAAAGCATTCCGATTCGTTGTCCACGCATGGCTCAAAATGCCCCCAGACCTCACCGACACCCAGTGCGGATTCAAAATCTATCGAGCCCAAATAGCCAAGAAGCTCTACGCCGAATGCGTAACCGAAGGTTTCAGCTTCGACGTCGAGATCATCGTCCGTGCCCACCGCTACGGCTACAGAATCAAGGAATTCCCCGTCGAATGGACCTGCGACTGCGACAGCAGAATCTCACTCAGCCGCACCTCGCTGCGAGTCTTCCGCGAATTGATCAAAATAAAAAGAATCCTCGGCAAAGAGCAGCTAAACGCCGCCGCCCAAGCCGTAAAAACCTGACCCCAAAAAAAAGGCTCAACGCCGCCCCCGTCCACCGCCCGCCATTACGATCCCGGCACAGATGGCAGCCCCTGCGTGTTCCGGATCATCTCGCCGACCTGCCGGAGCGTCTCCACGTCAATCTGGCGGAGCTTGCCCTTGTAGTCGGGACCCACGTTGATGGAGAAGATATTGCCGTACTTCACCGCCCCAAGGTAATCATGGTAGAGTTTCTCCGCCGGATGCGCAAGGTGATCGTGCTTCGGCAGCGAATAAAACCAGTCCGCGCCGCCGGCGCGATGCGGCCCTTTCGGCAGAAGGGGGTAAGTGAACTCCGCCACGAGGTAGCCCTGATAATCCTCATCGCCGGTGTCACGACCCACGCCGGTTCTCTGGCTGACCGGAGCGGGTCGACCGTGCTCGCCCAAACGAATATCCCCGGCCCTCTCGCCATGATTGAAGCCGATGAAACAGCCCGGCTGAAATTGCTTGCACCACTGCACAGTCTCAGCGTGGCCAAGGCCGCCATCGGTTTGCGCATGATCAAACCAGATGTATTCGATCACCCCGTATCGCGTCAGCAGTTCCTTGAGCTGCGCCTTCTTCAATTCGCCATTCTTCATGTCGGGCCACGTCCAGTCGCCTTCCGAATAATACAGCGCAAGCTTGATGCCGTATTTGTCGCAAGACCTGCGCAACTCCGCCAGCACGTCACGACCGAGAGGCGCATTGGTGACTTTCCACTCGGTCGTCTTCGTGTCCCACAGGCAGAAGCCGTCGTGGTGCTTCGTCAGGAACAGGATGTAACCCATGCCGGCCTCCTTGGCGGTGCGAGCCCACTGGTCCGTATCCAATTCGGTCGCCCGGAAAAATGACACATCCGTAACGCCGTGCGTCCATTCTCTGCCCGAAAAAGTACTGAAGCTCCAGCAGACAAACATGCCCCACTTGAGGCCCTTAAGTTCCTCCGTGCGTTTCATCATGTCCGCCGGCTCAGCCCCGGCCGCAAACACCACCAGAGGCAACAATGCCATAAAGGTCCATTTCATACCAACTCCACTCCTTTTCTCCAAGACTTCTCGTCCATTTCGTCCATCGTCCATTAGTCCATCACCCTCCGCGCCGCTCACCCCGCCCAAGGTCCACGCGTCCACCGAATTACGCGTTCCCATCCCGTCCAACCCTCCATCATCCCATGTCCATCCCGTCTATCCCGTCCATTTCGTCCATCGTCCAATCCCGTCCATCGTGTCCATCAAGTCCATCTCGTCCATCGTCCATGTCCCCTCCCCACCATATCCACGCACGCCGCACCTCCAAACAAAAAACACCACACAATACTCTATCTCCTGCCACTCCCACCCCTCACCGCTTCACCCGGAACTGCCCCTGACAGTGCGGACATACGTTTTCCCCATCCACCAGCGTATTCAAGAACAGCACCCCCTTGCACCGCGGGCATTTCGCCGTAAGCCGCTTCTCCGCCGAACCCCCCAGCACCTGCCGCTGAGACACCCCCCGCCATAAGAATAGTACGCCGAAGGCGTGGCCGCTGCATTCAACGACGCGAAGCGGCGCCCGCCCTCAATCCTCACCCAGGCCTCCACGCCTGGCCAGAAGCCAATCGCCAAACGCTGCTCCTCTTCCCCCGCCGCCGCCGTCCCCCATACCGAGCATCATAATGCCCGGCATAAGTCAATATCGACTCCCGTGTAACCCGCATCCCCACTCGGTCACTCCTCACGCGTCGATCGCTAACTTCCACCCTTGGCACTCTGCTAAACCGTCAACCGGACCTCGCCGTCTCCCGGAATTCATCGTACCACTTCAGTATCCGCCCCGCCGTCCCCGTCCCGTTCAGCAGCGCTTCGCCCTCCTTCATCACCCCGCTGAACGTCGACAGAATATACTCCACGTCGTCCCGCTCAATACCGTACAGCAGAAAATACGCCGCGTCCAATTCCGCCATCAGCTTCGCCCGCTCCGCATCCTTCCACTTGTGAACCCCCTCCGCAAACCCGGCCGCCTCAGCCAACGGCCGCATGTCGTCGCTCGTGCAAGTCAGCTTCAACACACGTTCCGAAATCCACGTCTCAAGCGTTTGTCTGCGGTTCCACGCACATCTGTCGCCGTAGAAATCCGGCGTAAATATTGGGAACTGTTCTACAAGAAAGAAGTTAAGCGTCACGCCTCCAATTTTCTGTCTGATCACAAAATCAAGTGCAAAACTGTTTAAGTTCGCCAGCAGGCACATTTGCCCCTTCGCACTCATGCTCGAGCGCACTAATACGAAGTGGTTCGTGACGCCGGCAAATGGCATTGCAGCCGCGATCATGGTACGCTGGTTGGTTGGGCTTGTAATATCTTTGAAGCCGACAAAGAACGGCGGGCGCTCCTTCAGAACTTTCTCGACCGCGCTATCATCAACCCACCACCGAGGCTCAACCGTATATTCCGGATTCTGATGGCTGACCAGCGGCGTGCCCACGGTCTGCCCCTGTCGCATCCAGTTCTCATCCTTCACAACAACGCTCGCCGCCCGATGATCGTACATCTGAATCATCTTCGCCTCGTACAGCGGCACGAATATCTTCTTGCCCCTCGTCCAGTTCGCCCCGACCCGTTTGAACTTCTCGCTCTGCAGTTCTTCCCCCGTCCTAAACAGTTCCGCGTCGTTCGTCTGGTGGAACATAGTAACAAACTTGATGCCCCATGGGTTACCCCCATGCTTGCGACTGCGGTCCCACAGAACCGGCGCCCGCCGATAGATCGCCTTTGTAATCTCCGCATCGCGGCTCGACCGGAAAACCGGACACGTATGCGTATTCGGGTTCAGCAGCCGGATATCCTCAGGAGTCAATGCCACGTGCCGACGGTCGTCGCGCACCTCCTCCATCTCATGTGCGAAGAATACGAAATCCATGCTGTCGTGCTTGACGTTCTCACCCCCAAACAGCAGCACCGAGAACTTAAAGCGTCCATCTACATCGCTGAATATCTTTCTGCGGTTCTCGAAATCATAAAGTCCCCCAAGCGACTTGTTCTCCACAAGTTCACTGAAAAAATCCTTGGTCGTGTTATCCGTCGCAATCCCCGACGGCACCAACAGTCCCACCATCCCGTCCTTGTCTACGAGCCGTCGCGCCAGTTCCGCGAACACCGCATAGGTGTTGATATCTCCCTTTCCCGTCAGCGGAAACTCCCCGCACGCGCGAATATAGGCCAGGTTCGCCTCCGCCTCTGAGCCCGCCTCCGCGTAACGCGCATACAGTTCCGGATTCCCCTCCTTCAACTGCTCAATCAGCTCGCGACGTCGCGCCGCGCTCACCGCCGCCGCAATCTTGTCGTCTCGCCCGTCGAAGAACTCCCGCTCCTGCAGTTTCATCCGCTCCCACGGCGGATTGCCGATCACGCAGTCAAATCCGCTCCGTCCGTTGCCGAAGACTTCCGGGAATGCCTCCTCCCATTTCATCGCCCGCGGATGAACCGCCCGATCGCTCACAAGGCTGTTGCCGCATACAATATTGTGCGACAAGTCCGCCAGCGTCTTGCCCCGGTTCGCCGACCTCAGCCACAACGCCAACTGCGTGATCTCCACGGCCTCCGGCGACAAATCCACGCCATGTATGTTGTCGTGCAGAATCATATCCGGCACGGCCTCGCGCAAATCTCGAATATCGACCCCCTGGTGCGCGAAATGCTCCAACACGTCCACGTACAGATGTTCGAGCACGTCGTAAGCCTGGATCAGAAACGCTCCACTCCCGCACGCCGGATCGACGACCTTCATCGCCCGCAGTATCCCAAGGCACTTCTGCCAGTAGTCCCGTGCCCGCGCATCCTCCTCGGCCGCCTCTGCCTCCATCCGCGTAAGACCCATGTTGGCCGCAAGCGCATCGAATCGCTCGCGTGCAAAACGTTCAATCGTGTTATACGTAATGAACTCCGTGAACTCCTGCGGCGTGTAGTAGATCCCGAAGCGTTTCCGCTCCGCCGACTTGCCCATCTTCGGACCCTTTTCCCCGTTGGGGATTTCCCCGAAAAGTCCCCCCGTCCGAATCCGTTCCACGTCGTGCACCGACCGCTCGAACAAATGCCCCAACACGTCCACGTTCACTTCGTGCTGAAAATCATACTCCCCGATATGCCGAAACATCGTCGTATGTTCGTCATCGAGTTCGAGATCGTCCACCTCCTCTTCCGCCCGAAACAGTCCACCGTTGTACGGCGAGATACCAGCCTGCGGATTTCCCTTGTCCACGCTGCGGAACAGATTCAAAAAATTCTGCCACTTCGGGTTCGTCGCCCGCGCAAATGGCGCTATGATATCCGCTGCCCTTTTCAGAGACTGCCGCGGCAGCAGGTCGCGATCCTCACAGAACGCTATGAAGATGACTCGGTCCAGAAGCCTCTGCGCAATGTAAATGGCCCGTTCGAGGCTCTTGTTGTGCGGCTCCATCATCAGGTACTGAATCAGCCGTATGCGGTTTGCGTGATACTCGTTGTAGAGCCGGTCCCCCACCTCGCGCTCCCGGTTCACGGACGCCTCGAGCAGCACGTCCGCCCGCGGTTCCTGCCTCATCGCGCTGACAAGCAGCCCGTCGTGCTGGAACAGGCAATAGAATTGCGCGAAAACGTCCGGCTTGCGCAGTTCCTGCAGCGTAAACCGCTCGAAGACCCGTGGGGTATGGTTGCGGTGATACAGCCTGAAGCTCACGTAGTTGCACACGATCCCCCACGGGCACTCCGGCAAAGCGTTGAGATAGTCCCAGCACTGCTGCACCGCCGTACGCCCGTCGAACCGGTCGCGATCAACATTGACGCGGGGCCCTTTCAGTTCAATGACCGCCCGAGGCGTTACTCTGCGCCCCTGCTCGAACCGTCCGATCGCCGCATCCGCAATCCCCCCGTTCACGGAAAACTTCTGCTCGATCTCCCAGCGAGGCAGATTTTCGCTAAACCGCTTGTACCCCAGCGCCTCCCCGAACACCTCCCCAATGAACTCCCCCTCCAGATTGCTCTCCGTCCGCGTATGAAGCTTTCCTTGCGACTCCAGGTCGGCCCATCGGCACACAATCGCATGTGCCCGCGCAAAAGCGTCGCTGTCCACAACTATCTTGCTTCTTGACTCCCGATCCAACAACCTTGGCAGGATCAGCCGCTTCTGCCGCCGGCTCTCCCCATAACGCGCCGCGTCTATTTCCGGAAACAGGTAATTACCCTTCGCGCTCACGTCCATCCTTCCCTGAAAAACGCTACCATGTGCGTTGCCCCCTCAGATGCTCCGTATTGTAGCCGTTTCCCTCCTCCCAGCAAGTCAAATGCCGGCGGACTAACTAACAACAAACTAAGACTACTTCCTCAACAGCCCAGCATTATACCACCCCCCACGCCAACCGCAACAAACCAAGAAAAAAACCTCGCCATCCCCAAAGAACATATCCCGCCCACCCGGCAGCAGTCGGCGCCAACCCCACAGCGCCCACCCCCGCCACCTTCCATCGCACCACTCGCCGCTCCCCACAGTGTCCAACTCCCCATCCCACCTCCACAATCATGCCAAATCTCCACTCCCTTAATCTCCTTAACTATCTCCTTCTCATCCGTTATTAACTTCTTCATTCTCTTCAATACCTTCATGGTGCAAGCCCCCGCCGCCAAATACACATAGCCTGCCCACAATAGCAGATAAGCAACTACGAAATACTAAACATACCCGACCCCCCGCATCCCCTCCTCCCGCTAAAACCTAACCGCTAATAGGTAACCACCGCTTTTCGCACTAATCCGAAAAAAACACCCCCTTAAGAAAACTCCTGCGCAAAAATATGAAAAAACGCGCACTTCTGCGCAAAAAAACGGCCCCCA
>Ga0334883_1001297_pt1 | contig 38251 bp, 52 predicted proteins | sample GraSluR1_MG_6_FD_207230 | JGI IMG/M metagenome (GOLD analysis project Ga0334883, IMG submission 207230) | Sludge microbial communities from methane-producing bioreactor in Wageningen University, Netherlands - Granular Sludge_09_05-R1 | ecosystem: Engineered > Bioreactor > Anaerobic >...
CGTCCACCGCGGCCCAGCCCAGCTTGGTGGCCAGGACCCTGTCACTGGTTGTGGGGCTTCCGCCCCTCTGAACATGACCCAGCACAGTGACACGGCTTTTCAGGCCGGAATGCTTTTCTATCCTCTTAGCGATATCGTATGCGTTGCCGTCTTCGTCGCCTTCGGCTACCACCAGGATGTTGGAGGTTTTTCCCCTGGCCACCCTTTGCTTCACCTTTTCACAGACACCGGGAATGTCGTTGGGGGTTTCTGGAACGAAAACCGCTTCCGCCCCAGCGCCCACCGCCACCTCCAGTGCGATGAAACCCGCGTGCCGGCCCATGACCTCTACAATGAAAAGCCTGTCGTGGGCGGCGGCGGTGTCACGCACTTTGTCAAGCGCAGACAATGCGGTGTTCACGGCGGTATCGTAGCCTATGGTGAAGTCTGTTCCCCAGATATCGTTGTCAATCGTGGCCGGAACGCCGACCACTTCAACGCCATGCTCCAGGCTAAGGTCGTGGGCGCCCCGGAAGCTGCCGTCGCCTCCGAAGACCACAAGACCGTCGATGCCCATTTCCGCCAGGTTGGCCGCGGCAAGAGCCCGGCCTTGGGGGGTCATGAACCTGTCACTCCTGGCGGAGTGCAGGATGGTTCCGCCGTGTTGAAGGATGTTCGAAACATCCCGGGACTCCATCCGGCGCATCAGGTTGTCCACAAGCCCCTCATATCCCCGCTGCACCCCGAAAACGGCAAGGCCGCGGTGCAGGGAAGCCCTGACCGCGGCCCGGATTCCGGCGTTCATTCCAGGGGCGTCGCCACCCGAGGAGAGAACGGCGATTTTCTTCACTTCTTGCCGCTGACCGCGGGAGCGTCCACCAGTTCCAGTATAACCGCTTCAGCCGCGTCCCCGGCTCTGTGACCGAGTCTGAGTATTCTGGTGTAACCCCCGGGACGGTCTGTAAAGCGGGGGCCCAACTCGTTGAATACCTTCTTGACCGCGACACTGCCGTAAACCATGCCGGCCACCTGTCTGCGGGAGTGGACGGTGTCGGTTCTGCCCTTTGTAATGATTCTCTCCGCCAGGGATCTTGCCACCTTTGCGCGGGCGAGGCTGGTGGTAACCCTTTCCTCGATGATCAGCGAGGTGACAAGGTTCCTGAGCATTCGTGCCCTGGCTTCCCTGGTGCGGCCGAGCTTGGGTGTTGTTTTTCTGTGACGCATCAGTATCCTATTCCGTTCTCAGCTTCAGGCCCTTCAGCTCAAGCTTCTCGTTGATCACCTGAAGGGTTTTGTCGCCTACTCCGTTGAATGCCTTCAACTGACTGGCGGTCATGGCGATAAGCCCGCCTATGGTTTCAAACCCCGCGGACTTCAAAATATTCACATACTTCTTGTCCAACTGGAAATCCTCGTCGTCGAGGGGAACCGAGTCCCAGGATGCGGAAATCTTTCCGGTGTCGGAACTCACCGGGGCAGAAGTGGTTTCCTCCGGGGTTTCCTGGGCGGATTCGCCTTCCATGATCATTCTGAAATGCTGTATCAGAATGTCACAGGTTTTCTGAACCGCCTCCTGGGGCGTAAGGCTGCCGTCGGTGTCGATATCGAGGTAGAGACAGTCGTAGTCGGTTCTGTCGCCCACCCTGGCGCTCTCTACGGTGTAGTTGACCTTTCGAACCGGACAGAACCAGGAATCCACGAGAATCGTGCCGATTTCCTGGCCTCTTCCGCTGTTGAACCATTCGTCAACCGTGACAAAACCCTTGCCCTTTTCCACCGTGATGGTAAGGTCAAGCACGCCCTTTCCGGTAATCTCGGCGATTTCCTGCTCGGGGTTGGCCACGCTGAGGAAGGAGTCACCCTTAAGGGAAGCGGCGGTATACACGCCGGGCCTGTCCTCCTTGAGGGAGAGAACACCGGGTTCTTCTCCCGTATGGCGAATGCTCAAGGATTTAACATTGAGAACGATATCCGAAGCGTCCTGCCTGATCCCGGGAAGAGCGCTGAACTCGTGGCTGGCGCCCTTGATGGTTACGGAAACCGGAGCGGCGCCCTCCAGAGAGGAGAGCATCACCCTTCGCATGGCGTTTCCCAGGGTGCGGCCAAAGCCTCGTTCAAGAGGCGTTATCGCCAGCCTGCCATGGGTTTCAGTAAGGGTTTCCTGTTCCCACTGAATACGGTCCGGCAGGTAAAGTTTCATGAATTCCATTCATCATCCCCCTGAAGGCTTGAGAATCCCTCCTACGACTTGCCCCTGCGTCTCTTTGTAGGTCTGCAGCCGTTGTGAGGCAGCCGGGTGATATCCTTTATGGCAAGAACCTCGAGATCCGTGGATTGAAGAGCCCTTACCGCGGCCTCCCGGCCTGAACCGGGCCCCATCACCCAAATCTCGACCTTCTTAAGGCCCGCCTCTATGGCTCTCTCCGCTGCCTGTACCGCAGCCTGGCTGGCGGCGTAGGCGGTGCTTTTTCTGGTTCCCTTAACGCCTGTGGTTCCTCCGCTGGCCCATGTGATTACATTTCCCTGCCGGTCGGAAATGGATACGAGGGTATTGTTGAAGGAAGACTTGATATGCGCTACACCGTTGATGTCAGAAACCTTGGTGATTTTCTTGACAGTACGCTTTCCCTTAGCCTTGGGCAAGGTCTACCTCCCTACCGCTTCCTGGTGTGGCCCTGTTTGGGACCCTTACGGGTCCGGGCATTGGTGTGGGTTCGCTGTCCCCGGACTGGAAGACCCCTGCGGTGCCTGAGCCCCCGATAACAGCCGATATCCATCAGCCGCTTGCGATTCATGCTGACTTCGGCCCTGAGGGCGCCCTCGACCTTGAACTCCTCTTCGATCACTTTGCGAAGAGCTGCCACATCGCTCTCTGAAAGGGCATCGGTATTCCTGTCCATAGGAATTCCCACCTTCTCCAGAATGAACCTGGAACTTGTGAGCCCGATACCGTGGATGTATGGAAGAGCGTAGAGGACATGCTTGTTCCTGGGCAGGTCAACTCCTGCGATTCTCGCCAATCTTACACCTCCGTCGCCGTTTTATCCGGCTATCCCTGCCGTTGCTTGTGCCGCGGGTTCCGGTGACAGATGATCAGCACCTTCCCGTTGCGGCGGACAATGCGGCAATATTCGCAGATTTTTTTCACCGAACTGCGTACCTTCATTTTACAACCTCACTTGTATCTGTAGGTTATCCTGCCGCGGCTCAGATCGTACGGGCTGATCTCCACCGTGACCCTGTCACCCACCAGAATCCTTATGTAGTGCATTCTCATCTTGCCGGAAACATGGCAAAGGACCACATGACCCTCGGGCTTGTCCAGCTGAACGCGACACATGTTGTTGGGAAGTGTCTCAAGGACTGTCCCGTCAACAACTACGCCCTGTTCTTTCGCCAAGTGCCTTCACTCCTTTCCGAGAATAAGAGAACTCCAATTATTTGCATAAATGTCTACGCCGTCAATACTTCCGGTTCACTCCCGCAAATCATCACAGTATGCTCCGCGTGAGCCGAGAGGGATCCGTCGGTTGTGGTGACGGTCCAGCCGTCGGAAAGGGTTCTCACGAAGGCGTCTCCGGAGTTGACCATGGGTTCGATGGCAAGAAGAAGGCCGTCGCAAAGCTTCATTCCCCGTCCGCGAACGCCGTAATTGGGCACCTGGGGTTTCTCGTGAAGCCTTCTTCCGATGCCGTGTCCGACCAGTTGCCTTACCACGCTGAACCCGTTCCGTTCCACCTCTTCCTGAATCGCCTCGCCAATGTCTCCTACATGACCGCCCTGCACCGCGGCGGCTATGCCCAGTTCCCGGGCTCTGTAGGTGACATCCACAAGCTTCCGAGCCAGGGGAATCACCTTTCCCACGGCGAAGGTTTCCGCCGCGTCGCCGTGAAATCCACCCTTGTAAGCACCTACATCAACGCTTACAAGGTCGCCGTTTCTGATTATCCGCTCCGGTGAGGGGATGCCGTGGACAACCTCGCTGTTCACGGACACGCAAACCCCGGACGGATATCCATTGTAGCCCAGGAACGAGGGAACCGCGCCTTCCCCGGTGATGACATTCCTGCCCAGCCCGTCAATGTCCGCGGTGGAAACACCGGGTTCGATGAAACCTCTTACCTCGTCCAGAACCTTCCTGACGATTCGGCAGGTTTCACGCATCGCGGACACATCCGCCGGGGAGGTTACTACCGCCATGGTTTCATTGCCTTCATAACCCGTTCGTGAACCTGTTCGACGGAGCCGATTCCATTAACCCTCACCAGCTTGTCGGAGTAGTAGATCTCCAGGGGTTTGGTCTTCAAATGGTACTCGGTGAACCGTCGTCGTATCACCGCTGGGTCGTCGTCGTTTCTTCTCATCAGGCCCGCGCCGCAGCCGCCGCACCGCTCCGCGGCAAAGGGAGCGTGGGCTCCGCATTTGCTGCAGTGCCTTCTCCCGGCGAGCCTGGCTACGGCTTCGGCCTTGGGCACATCGAGAAACACCGCAACATCCACCCGGCGGCCGGCATTCTCAAGATACTCGTCCAAGCTCTCGGCCTGAACGGGATTCCGGGGATAGCCGTCAAGCAGCGCGCCCGGCAGCTTGCCGATGATGCTGAACACAAGCTCGTTCACGATCTCATCGGAAACCAGCTGTCCCGCTTCCATTACTTCCCTGATCTCGAGACCCAGGGGGGTACCCTGCTGAATCTCCCGGCGAAAATGCTTGCCGGTGGATACATGGGCGAGCCCCAGGGTTTTTGCTGTGAGTTCAGCCTGGGTGCCCTTGCCCGACCCCGGAGAACCGAAGAAGGTAACTATCATCTACGCCCGCGTATCCTTCCCTTGGTAAGGAAACCGTCGTAGTGTCTCATCAGCAGATGGGTCTCTATCTGTCTGAGGGTTTCCAGTGCCACTCCCACAACGATCAGAAGGCTTGTGCCCCCGAACATGAAGTTGATTCCCACGTGCCTGATCAGGATCATGGGAAGCACCGCTATCAGGGCCAGGAAGATGGCGCCGGGCAGGGTGACCCTCACCAGAACCCGCTCGATGTACTTGGCGGTGGATTTTCCCGGTTTTCTTCCGGGAATGAAACCGCCGTACTTCTTCATGTTGTCCGCCAGATCCTGGGGATTGAAGGTGATGGCGGTGTACACATAAGCGAACACGATGATCAGAGCCGCGTAGATTATGTTGTAAAGAGCGCCTCCGGGAGAGAGCCAGCTGTTCACCCACTGGTCTATTCCGGAGTTGGGAAAGAACATGGCGATGGAGGACGGAAACATCATGAAGGACTGGGCAAAGATCACCGGGATGACCCCCGCGGTGTTGAGCCGTATCGGTATGAAGGTGCTCTGTCCTCCGAAGATTTTCCTGCCCCTTACCTGTTTTGCGTAGGTTACAGGAATCTTTCGCTGGGCTTCCGTCATCAGAACCACGAAGGCCACCACCGCAAACATGAACACCAGCAGGAAGATCATGCTGATGAAGTTGGTCTGTTGAAGAACGAACACATCCCGGTAGAGGGAAATGATGCCCTCAGGCAGCTGACCCACGATTCCCGCGAAAATGATGAGACTTATGCCGTTGCCCACACCTCTCTCGCTGATCCTCTCACCGAGCCACATCACGAAGATGGTTCCCGTGATCAGGGTGAGAACCGTCTGGAGCGTGAAGCCCAGGCCGGGATTGGGCACCACCCCTGGGACCTGCTGGTTCATCCCCACAATGTACTGGGAGATCCCCAGCCCCTGAATCAACCCGAGAAGCACCGTTCCGTACCGGGTGATCTCGGTCATCTTCTGCCTGCCCGCTTCGCCTTCCTTCTTCAGTTTCTCGAAGTAGGGCATAACCGAGGTCAGAAGCTGAATGATGATCGAAGCCGAGATGTACGGCATGATTCCCAGGGCGAAGATACTGGCCCTGCTCAGCGCGCCTCCCACAAAGAGGTCGTACATGCCCATCATGCCGCCGGCGGCGTTGAATGCCTCCTGCAGGGCGGATCCATCGATTCCGGGAACGGGTATGTGCCCGCCCACCCGGTACACAGCCAGGAGGAGGAAGGTGTAGATCAGTTTCTTCCTCAGCTCCTGAATCTTCATGATGTTTTCAAATCCGCGCATCAGGCGATCACCTCTGCGGTACCCCCGGCGGACTTGATGGTGGCAAGCGCTGTTTGGGTGAATGCGTGGGCGCACACGGTGAGTTCCTTTTCAAGGGCGCCGTCGCCGAGAATCTTCACCGGGCGGCTTCTGGAGGAGATGAGCCCTGCGCATTTGAGGATGTCCGGTGTGATCACCGCCGCGTTCTCGAACCGGTTCAGCATGCCCACGTTCACCACCTGGTAAACCACGGCGAACCTGGCGTTGTTGAACCCCTTGTGGGTCATCCGGCGCTGAATGGGAAGCTGACCGCCCTCGAACCACGGGTGAATCTTCGCCCGGGCCTTCTGCCCCTTGTGTCCCTTGCCGGAGGTTCCGCCGATACCGGTTCCCCGACCGCAGCCCCGGCGGCGGCGATTTTTTGTGGCGCCTTCCGCGGGACGGAGGTGCTGCAGTCTTCTCATGCCTTCACCTCTTCCACTTCTACAAGGTGTCGCACCCTGAACACCATCCCCCTTATCTGGGGGTTGTCGGGCTGCTCCACCACCTGGTTGATCCTCTTGAGCCCCAGGGCGGTGAGGGTGCGCTTCTGCACCTCCTGCCTGCCTATGCAGCTTTTCACTTTCGTGATTCGCAGTTTACCCTCAGCCATTGCTCTCCGTCCTTCCGGCAACGATCTTGGACCGGATGGCACTGACCCTGCTGATCGAAATCAGGTCACTCAACCCGGACATTGTGGCCTTTACCACATTGTGGGGGTTGTTGGTACCCTGGGCTTTTGTAAGAACATCCTTTACTCCGGCACATTCCATGATGGCGCGCACCGCGCTTCCGGCTATGACCCCGGTTCCGGGGCTTGCGGGCCTGAGAAGCACCTGGCCGGCGCCGTACTTGCCCACGATGTCGTGGGGAAGGGTGCGGTTGTCCACCATGGGAACATCGATCATGCTCTTCTTGGCGGCCTCTGTCGCCTTCCTGATGGATTCCGGAAGCTCGGTGGCCTTGCCCAGACCCACTCCCACTTTTCCATTCTGATCTCCAACCGCGACGATGGCGTTGAACCCGAAGGTTCTTCCGCCCTTGGTGACCTTGGCGCAGCGGTTCACCGCGATGAGCCTGTCGATAAGGCCATCGTCTTCAACCACTTCAGGTTTGCGCTGCCTGCCCTTGGCCTCCCTGCGATCTCTCGGATTCCTGCCGCCCCTGGCGCCCGGACCTCCACCGGAAGCGCCCGCGCCCCGGGGTGACCTGCCGCCTTGTCTTTCTTCAGCCATTGAAAGCCCCCTAGAAAACCAGTCCGCCTTCGCGGGCCTTTTCAGCCAGAGCCTTCACCCTACCGTGGAAGGGATGACCGCCCCGGTCAAATACTACTTTCTCAACGCCAAGCTCCCTTGCCTTCTCAGCCAGCCGGGCTCCGAGGAGCGCGGCCTTTTCACTCTTGCTTCCGGACAGGGTTTCCGCGATCTCCCTGGAATCGGTGGTGAGGGAGAGGAGAGTTTTCCCGGCCAGGTCATCGATCAGGCAGGCCACCATGTGCCTGTTGCTCCGCCGGACAAATAGCCGGGGCCGGGAAGCGGTGCCCGATATCTTCTTCCTGATGCTCCTGTGCCTTTTAAGGAGGCGCTGCAACTTGCCTGGTTTCGACATTTCTGCCTCCCTTCCTAACTTGTGGCAGACTTGGCGGCTTTGCGCTTTATCTGCTGGTCGCTGTAGCGGAAACCGATGAGGTTGTAGGGCTCCACCGGTCGGATTTTGTAGAGAGCCGCGGCGAAATCCCCCACGAGATGCTTGTCGTTTCCGCTGATTGTCAGTGTGAATGTGTTCTGACCAAGTTTCAGATCGACATTCAGTCCTTCGGGTATGGAAGCCACCACTTTGTGGGAGAAACCTATCTGCATTTCGATGGATTTCCCCGTCAGCTCCGCCTGGTAGCCCTTGCCCTGCACAATGAGTTCCCGGGTATGACCACGGGTTACTCCGAGGATGCGGTTGTTCAACTGCGCCCGGGTAACTCCGTGAAGCCGTCTCTGGTCCGGGCTGTCGTCCCGGCGGTTGACATGGATCATGTCACCTGTGACTTCGATGGTGATACCGTCCGGGAGCAAAAACGTATCCTCTCCCCTGGAGCCGGTGGCGGTCACGGTATTCCCGGAAATGGTTACCTTCGCGCCACTGAGGGGGATGGGAAGCTTACCGATTCGTGACATTCCAACCCCCCGCTACCACACGTGGAGCAGCACTTCGCCGCCCACTTTGTGTTTTCTGGCTTCGAAATCGGTGATGACTCCCCTTGGAGTGGTGAGAACCGCCACTCCCCTGCCTCCCATTATCTTCGGGAGACGCTCCACTCCGGCGTAAACCCTGCAGCCGGGCTTGGAGATCCTCTTGATTCCCACTATCAGGGGAGTTCCATTCCTGTACGCCAGGTACACTCTCAACACTCCCTGCTTGCCGTCCTCGATTCGGCGGAAGCCGAGGATGAAGCCGTGGTTGTACAGAACCCTGGCGATGCTTGACTTCATTTTCGACGCGGGAATATCCACCATCTTGTGGCCCGCCGAGGAAGCGTTCCTGATCCGGGTCAGCATGTCCGCAATCGGGTCAGTCATTGACATGTTTCACCCCTCCCTACCAGCTTGCCTTGCGGATTCCGGGAATAAGGCCCCTGTTGGCCATATCCCTGAAACAGATCCGGCAGATCCCGAACATGCGCAGAAAACCCCGTGGTCTTCCGCACAGCGAACACCTGTTGTAGTTCCTGACCTGGAACTTTGCGGGTCTCTTCTGTTTGGCGATAAGGCTCTTCTTGGCCATTCTACGCCCCCCTTCTGGCGCTGCGACGGAATGGCATTCCCAGGAGGGCGAGAAGTTCAAGGCCTTCCTCATCGTTCTTCGCGGTGGTGACGATGGTGATGTTCATGCCTCTGAACTTGTCGATCTTGTCCACATCGATCTCCGGAAAGATCGCCTGTTCCTCCACGCCGAAGTTGAAATTGCCCCTGCCGTCGAAACCTTTGGGAGACAGGCCGCGAAAGTCCCTCACCTGTGGAAGGGCGAAGTTTATGAGCCTGTCAAGATATTCCCACATTCTGTCACCCCTGAGGGTGGTGAAGACCCCGATGGGCATTCCCTCACGAAGCCTGAAACCGGCAACGGATCGTTTTGCCTTTGCGACAACGCTTTTCTGGCTGGTGATAGCCTCCATCTGGGACTGGGCGCTGGTTATGTTGTTCGCGTTGTCCATGGCTTCTTTTCCGAGCCCCATGTTGACCACAATCTTGGTAAGTTTCGGGGTCTGCATGGTGTTTCGGTAGTTGAACTTTTCAAGCATCTTTCCGCGGACTTCCTCACGGTAGATCTGCTTGAGCCTGGGCACATACTTCTCGCTCATTCAGTCTCCTATCCCGCGGTTATGGTCTCGCCGCAGGCCTTGCACCTGCGCCCGAGACGGCCTTCTTCGTCCCTGACGCGGCTCATTCCCGATGCTTTGCCGCAGTCCGGGCAGATCACCTGAAGGTTCGAAGCGTCGATGGGAGCTTCCTTCTCGACGATTCCACCCTGCTGATTCTTCTGGGAGGGTCGGGTATGGCGCTTTATGATCCTTATTCCCTCCACAACAGCCTTGTTCTTGTCCCGGAACACTTTCAACACCTTGCCGCTTCTGCCCTTGTCGTTTCCGGTGATTACAAGAACCTTGTCGCCCTTGCGCACATGCATCTCAAATCACCTCCGGGGCCAGCGATACGATCTTCATGAAACGCTGGCGAAGCTCGCGGCCCACCGGGCCGAATATCCTTGTGGCCACCGGCTGGCCGGCATCGTCAAGGATCACTGCGGCGTTGTCGTCGAATCTCACGCTGGATCCGTCGGCACGGTTGAGTTCCTTGCGGGTGCGGACCACAACCGCCCTTCTTACATCGCTCTTCTTCACTGTCCCGCCGGGGGACGCCTCTTTCACTGTGACAACGATCAAGTCACCAATTCCCGCATACCGACGCCCGGTACCTCCCAGCACTCTGATGCAAAGGACCTCCCGGGCGCCGGAGTTGTCGGCTACCTTGAGCCTGGATTCCACCTGAATCATCTCCGGCCTCCCTACTTGGCCTTCTCGACAACCTCAATCAGGCGCCATCTCTTCAAGCGAGACAGAGGACGGGTTTCCGCAATGGTAACCACATCCCCAACGGTACACTGATTGGTTTCATCGTGGGCGTAATACCTGGTGCTGGTGCGGACGCGCTTCTTGTAAGCCGGGTGGGCTTTGACCGTGGTGACAACCACCACTGCGGTCTTGTCCATGGCGTTGGAAACCACGGTTCCTCTCAGCACTCTTCTGTTTCCTACTCTTGTTTCGGCCATGGTCAGTTCCCTTCCCCGGCTTTGGTTTCAATGCCCATGTCTATCTCGTGTAGAATGGACAGGGCCCTGGCAAGGTCCTTTCGAACCAGACGGACCCTAACCGGGTTGTCGAGCTGCTGGGCGGCCTTCCGGAACCTCAGGTTGAAGATCTCCCTCTGGAGCTCCCTCACCTGTTCCTCAAGCTCTTCCCTGCTCATGGCACGAAATTCATGAGGTTTCACTGGTGAGCCTCCTTGTCCCTGATGACGAAGCGGGTTGGAACCGGAAGCTTGTGCCCGGCGAGACGCATGGCCTCCCTGGCGGTATCCAGCGCCACCCCTTCGATCTCAAACATCACTCTGCCCGGTTTAACCGTGGCGACCCAGCGGTCAACGGCGCCTTTGCCCTTGCCCATTCTGGTTTCGGCGGGGGTGGATGTAACGGGCTTGTCGGGAAAGACCCGAATCCAGACCTTGCCGCCCCTCTTGATGTGACGGGTCATGGCCACTCGGGCGGCTTCGATCTGAGCGCTGGTTATCCATCCCGGCGCCAGGGCCTGAAGCCCGAACTCCCCGAAGGATACCTGGGCTCCGCCCTTGGTCATGCCCCGCATTCTTCCCCGGTGCTGCTTACGGTACTTAGTTCTTTTCGGCATCAACATGCTGCATCACCGCTCTCTCAGGATCCGGCCACGGGGGCTTCGTGAACATCGCCGCCGTAGATCCAGACCTTCACGCCGATTACGCCGTAGGTTGTCCGGGCCACGGCCCTGGCGAAATCGATGTCGGCCCTGAGGGTATGAAGGGGCACCCGGCCTTCGTGGTAAGTGTTAACTCTCGACATTTCCGCACCCCCGAGCCTTCCGGCGCAGGAAACCTTGATACCAAGGGCGCCGGCCCTCATGGTGTCGGAAATTGTTCTCTTGATGGCCCTTCGAACGGAAACCCTGTTCTCCAGCTGCCTGGCCACGTTTTCAGCCACCAGTGTGGCGCTCATTTCAGGGTTGTCTATCTGGTCCACCTTCACCTTCACCGATTTGTCGGTCAGTGCGGTGAGCTCGCTGGTGAGCCTGTCGATGGTCTTGCCCCGGGTGCCGATCACCATCCCCGGTCTGGCGGTGCTGATGGCGATGTGCACTTCCTGGGGCTTCCTGAGGATGGTTACCCTGCTTATCTGAGCCTTGTCGAGAAGGGGGTTTCCGAGGATGTACTTTCTGATCTTTGCGTCTTCCTCAACGAGCTTCGCGAAATTTCTTCCCTTTGCGAACCAGACCGAGTCCCAACTCCTGGTGATTCCCAGCCTGAGGCCAATAGGGTTCGTTTTTTGTCCCATCTTTACCTCTTCTCCCGTCCGGCTTCGTCGCCCTGACTCACCCTGACGGTGATGTGGCTGGTCCGGTGAACAATTCGAGTGGCCCTTCCCCTGGCCCTGGGGCGCCAGCGGGCGATCATGGGCCCCTCGTCTACAGTGATAAGGGAAACCCTCATTTTTTCCGCTTCAAGCTTGGCGCCGTCGGAAATGAACACGGCGTTGGCCACGGCGGAATCCAGGGTTTTGGCAATAATCTTGGAGGCATTCTTTGGAACCGTCATCAGGATGGAAAGCGCCTGACTCACGGACTTGCCTCGGATAAGATCGGCCACGGCTCTCGCCTTGCGGGGGGGGACCCTTACAAACCTTGCTTTTGCAACGGCTTCCATTTCTTCCACCCCCTACTTCTTCTTCTCGCGGTGACCGCGGAATGTTCGTGTGGGGGCAAACTCTCCGAGCTTGTGGCCCACCATGTTTTCAACAACGAATACCGGGACGAACTTGCGGCCGTTGTGCACCGCGAAGGTGTGTCCCACAAAATCCGGCGAAATGGTGGATCTTCTGGACCAGGTCTTGATGACCTTGTTCTCGCCGGTTCCGGTCATGAGCTCCACCTTCCGGAGAAGCCCGGCATCGATGTACGGGCCTTTTTTCAGGGAACGCGCCATCGCTACTTCCTCCTCTTTCCGGTGGGCCTGCGCCTGGTGATCAGCTTGCCGGATTCCTTGTTCTTTTTCCTTGTGCGAAGGCCCTTGGCCAACTGACCCCAGGGAGAGCAGGGGTGCCGTCCGCCGCTGGTCTTGCCCTCGCCGCCGCCCATCGGGTGGTCAACGGGGTTCATGGCCACGCCCCGCACATGGGGCCTTCTTCCAACCCAGCGGCTTGCGCCGGCCTTTCCGGGAACCACAAGGTTGTGTTCGGTGTTGCCCACCTGGCCGATGGTGGCCATGCACTCCACCGGAACCCTTCTCATCTCCCTGGAAGGCATGCGCAGGGTGGCATACCCGCCCTCCCTGGCCATGAGCTGAACGGCGGCGCCGGCACTGCGGGCTATCTGTCCGCCCTTCCCGGGCTTCATCTCCACGTTGTGCACCATTGTTCCCAAAGGAACCTTCCTCAGCGGAAGATGGTTGCCGACCTCAGGAGGAGCCTCGGCTCCGCTGAGAACGGTTTGGCCAACCGCAAGGCCTTCGGGAGCGATGATGTATCGCTTATCCCCGTCGCAGTAGACCACCAGGGCGATCCTGGCGCTGCGGTTGGGATCGTACTCGATGGAATCGATCCTGCCCGGTACACCGGGTTTGTTCCTTCTGAAATCGATGATGCGGTACATCCTCTTGTGACCACCGCCCCGGTGCCTCGCGGTTATCCGACCCTTGTTGTTCCGTCCGGCCTTGCTGGGAAGGGGAACCATCAGGGACTTTTCGCCCTCACTCCTGGTGATCTCCGAGAAATCCGGCGACACCTTGAATCGAGTACCGGGAGTGGTGGGTTTCCATCGCTTCATACCCATGGCTACACCCCCTCAAAGAAGTCTACCGTGTCTCCCTTTTTCAGGGTGACAACAGCCTTTTTCCAGGAAGAACGGCGGCCCGCGAAGCGGCCCATCCGCTTCAGCTTGCCTTCCATCCTCATGGTGTGCACGGAAACAACCGTCACACTGAAAATCTCCTCGATTGCCCTGGCGATCTGATGCTTGGTGGCGTTGGGCTTAACCTTGAAAGAGTAAGCGTTACGGCTCTCCCGGGCTTCGGTGGATTTTTCTGTGACAATGGGCTCGATGATTATCTGCCTTGCATCCATCACGAAAGCCTCGCTTTCAGCTCATCCATGGCCCGTTCGTCCATCAGGACCACCTCGGAGTTGACAAGTGTGGTAACCGGGACGCTTCGCGCGCTGGCGGTGTAAACACCGGGGATGTTCCTGGAGGCCCTTGAGGCGTTTTCGTCGCCCTCGAGGGTAAGGATCACCGTTCTCCTGCCGGCGCAGCCGTTTCCTGCCAGCATTCCCGCCACCTGTCGGGTTTTGCCTTCGAGAAGGAAGTCGCGGATGAGTCTTAGGTTCCCCTCGTCGAGCCTTTCGCTGAGAATTCCCGCAAGCGCCTTCCTGCGGATCTTGCGATTGAGCTTGATGCTCCAGGGCCGGGGTTTGGGCCCGAAGGCCACGCCGCCGCCACGCCAGATCGGGGATTTCCTGGTACCGCTGCGGGCGTGACCGGTATGCTTCTGCCGCCAGGGTTTTCTCCCGCTGCCCCGAACCTCGGAGCGGGATCTGGTGGAGGCGGTGCCCCGGCGGCGATTCGTCTGTTCAACCCTTACAATTTCCCAAAGCACGTGGGTGGAGACACCGGTGGAGAACACTTCATCCGGAAGCTGCACGGTATCCACCTCTTCGCCGCTCATGGTGTACACTCTTGCGACAGCCATCAGTTCTTGCCTCCGCTCCTGCTATGCTTCCGAATCAGGAGGTATCCGTTTCTGGACCCGGGAACCGCTCCCCTGAGAACCACCAGGTTCTTCTCTCCGTCAACCTGTACAACCTCAAGGTTCTTGACGGTGACTTTGGTGTTTCCGGTCTGTCCCGGCATCTTCTTGTTCTTCCAGACCCGTCCCGGGGTGGCGCACTGGCCGATGGATCCCGGAACTCGCTTGGACTTGCAGCCATGGGTTTCATCACCGCCGTGGAAGTTGTGACGCTTGACCACTCCCTGGAAGCCCTTGCCCTTGCACAACCCGGTTACATCCACCTTCTCTCCGGGGCTGAAGATCGCCACGGTGATGGTGTCGCCGGCTTTGACTTCGCCCTCGGGCTTTCCAACTTCCTTCAGCCGGGATACGGGGGGAACCCCCGCCTTGTCCAGATGCCCCTTCTGGGGCTTGCTGAGGCGGTTCTCCTTCTGTGGCCGGTAACCCACCTGCACCGCGGCATAGCCGTCGCGCTCCGGGGTCTTCACCTGAACCACATGGTTTGGCGCCGCCTCGAGTACAGTAACCGGTATGACCCTTCCGTCTTCATTGAAGATACGGGTCATGCCCAGTTTACGAGCCATTAGTCCGCTCATATACCACTTCCCGTCGCTGAAGTCCCCTTGAGGCGGGGGGACGAGCGTTTCTGTTCTTTTCTCCGCCGTCCGCCGGAGCATCCGCCCACGCTCCCCGGTACGGCATTTCCTCTTAACCCGGCACCGCCGGATCAGTAAGGAGGATTACGCCGGTTATTTAATCTCTACATCCACGCCCGCTGGAACATCCAGTTGACGAAGGGCTTCGGTGGTCTGCTCGTTGGGATCTCTGATCTCAATGAGCCGCGAGTGGATTCGAAGCTCGAACTGCTCACGGGACTTCTTGTCAACATGCGGGCTTCGAAGCACTGTAAGCATTTTCCGCCTTGTGGGCAGAGGTATCGGGCCAGCCACCCTCGCGCCGGTATTCAGCACGCCCCTCACAATGGAGGCGGCGGACTTGTCAAGCAGACGGTGATCGTAAGCCCGAAGCCTGATTCTCAGCCGTATCTCGTTCAACCCATCTCCTCAAAAACACGAAACAGAGAAAACAAATGCGCAAAACACCCAGTCGGGGAATCCCGCGCCGCCAGTTACCGGTTTGGCCCGTCAGCTCATCGGAGCGTCAGGGGTAGGGAATATAGAAGCAAAACCGCAAAACCGCAACAACCCCTCCCCATTTCGGGGAAGTGCAAGCCTACCATGGAAAAACCTTTCTGTCAAGCCGGGCGGGGAAACGGGTACGGAATTCCCCCGAAGCCTATATAATTGACAGATATTGGTATGCGTTGCAGTTGTTCTCTACGGAAAGGAGCGTGTGCGCATGTGGAAATCATGGATTGCCCGAAAAGACAGGCGGAAGGATCGCACGGAGGTTCCAATTCAGGCGGTGCAGAAGCAGCTTGAACATGTTGCCCGTGAGGGAGGCTTCAAGGCTGTTCTGCTCACCACGGAAGACGGCTTCACCGTAGCCGACATCGAATCGAAGCTGGACTCCGAGTCACTGGCGGCCCTGGCGGGCTTCGTATGGGAAATGACAAGGAACGCCGTGGACCTCACGGGCTTTGAGAGCATGGATCAGATCACAATGGGGGGAGCGTCCGGTGATTCTGTGATCTGCCGGTCCTTCGACATCTCCGGCCAGCCCGTCGTGCTCACGGTGATTGCCGAAGCCAAATCCTCATACCGCCATCTCACCGATCAGGCGGTGGAGGGCATCAGGCGGATACTGGCATAAGCCGCCCCGCACGATTCGCCCGGCGGGGTTGACATCGACGCTGTTCGGGTTTTATGCAGTGACGGCATATACCGGAAGGGGTCTCGCCATCATGGACTGTAAAAAAGTTGAAAACATCCGGCGATGCTCGTGCAGTTACGACCCTTGCTCCCGCAGGGGTGTGTGCTGCGACTGCATAGCAAGCCACCTGAGAAACCGGGAGCTTCCCGGATGCTGTTTTCCAGAAGCCCATGAAAAAACCTGGAATCGGTCGTTTGACAACTTCGCGAAGCTTGTCGGTGAGGGAAAGGTCTGATAATCAGGGAACTCAGGGAAAGACTGCACGCAAGGGCCGAGGTCTCCGGCGGTGAGGCGGCGACGGCGGCAATAGTGAGAACCCATCTGGAGAGTACCCGACCGGCAAAAATTCTCACCGGACTTGGAGGGCACGGCATCGCCGCCCTGTACCCCGGAAGAACCTCCGGGCCGGTGGTCATGGTGCGCTGTGAACTGGACGCACTTCCCCTTCCGGACGGAACCGGAGCCTGCCACGGCTGTGGCCACGACGGCCACATGGCCATTGTGGCTGGCCTGGCGGCACGACTGGGCGCGCGACCCCTGGAGAGGGGCTCCGCCCTGCTGCTGTTCCAGCCCGCCGAGGAAACCGGGTCCGGAGCCGCGGCAGTGTTGGCCGACCCGGAGTTCCGGAAGGTGAAACCCGATTTTGCTGTGGCCCTGCATAACCTCCCGGGTTTTCCCCTGGGGGGCGTCATCCTGAAACCGGGGGTTTTCGCTTCCGCCTCCTCCGGGGTCACCGTGCGCCTCACGGGATTGCGAAGTCATGCGGGTGAGCCCCAAAAAGGAAGAAGCCCGGCCCTGGCCGTGGCCCAGCTTATCCAGGCCTTCAGCGCCGTGCCCCAGTTCAATGCCGGGCTTTTCCAGGCCGCGAAGGTCACGGTGATACACGCCGTTCTGGGCGCCCGGGCGTTCGGCACATCACCCGGAGAAGCGGTGGTCATGGCCACCCTCAGGGCGGCGGACCCGGATGTGATGGGACGGCTGTTCAAAGCATGCGAAGAGTTGGCTTCGGGAACCGCCGCGGCGTTCAACCTCGAAATGTCTTTCCACAGGGAGGAGGAGTACCCTCCGGTGATAAACGATCCCATCTGCGTTAATGCCGTGGGCAAAGCCGCGGAGAGGCTGGGAATGACGGTTGTCAACGCAGGGGAACCCTTCCCCTGGTCCGAGGATTTCGGGCATTTCTCCGGGAACTTCCCGGGAGTTCTGTTCGGCCTGGGCGCCGGCGAAGAGGCAGCCCCTCTTCACCACCCGGATTACGCGTTTCCGGATGAGCTTCTCCCTATTGGAATCGAACTCCTGCTGGAAACCGTCAGGCAGCTCTGTCTGGATGGAAAGACATGAGGACTAGACCCACCGCCGCATCGGAAATAGAACTGAGCCGCAGCGCCCTGAAGGGCAACATCCGCTTCCTGAAGAAAACCCTGGGAGGCTGCCGGCTTATCTCCGTGGTCAAGAGCAACGCCTACGGCCATGGAATCAGGTGTTTCGCGCCGCTGGCCAGGGAACTGGGAGTGAACATGTTCGGCGTGTTCAGCGCCGACGAGGCGTGGAGCCTGCTGGACGCCGGAATTCCCGGGGACGAAATCCTGATCATGGGATACATCCACGAAAGTGACCTCCCCTGGGCCACAGGGAACAACATCTCATTCTATGTCAGCGATCTTGAGTGCATTAGGGCCGCGGCGGCGGCGGGAAACCGGGAAAACCCCTCGAGGATCCATCTTGAGCTGGAAACCGGGATGAACCGGACCGGGCTTCCACAAGACTCCCTGGAAACCGCGGCGGAGATTCTTAACAAAGAACCCGACGCCGTCAGGGTGATGGGAACCTGCACCCACCTCGCCGGCGCGGAAAGCACATCCAACCATCAGCGTATACAGAAGCAGATGACCCTCTTTCATGAACTCTGCGGCTTTCTTCTCCAACTGGGCATCACGCCGGGCATGAGGCATGCCGCCAGTTCCGCCGCGGCCCTCAGCCTTCCGGAAACCAGGATGGAGGGCGCCAGGGTGGGGATAGCCCTGTACGGCTACTGGCCCAGCATGGAGACCAGAATGCACCATATGCTGGACACCGGGCGGAAGATGGAGAACTTCCGCGACCCCCTGAAGCGGATCATCTCCTGGAAAAGCCGGGTAATGGGGATCACCATGGTGAAGCCCGGGGAATTCGTGGGCTACGGAAGTTCCTTCCTCACATCCCGATGTCAGCGGGTCGCGGCGGTTCCGGTGGGATACTCCCAGGGCTTCTCCAGAAGCCTTAGCAACCTCGGTCATGTGCTGATCCAGGGCAGACGAGCGCCGGTCTGCGGTGTGGTGAACATGAACATGATGATGGTGGACATCACGGATTGTCCCGGCGCGGAAAAGGGTGATGAGGTGGTCATCATCGGAAAACAGGGCCGCAGGGAGATCTCCGTGCGCTCGTTCGGCGACCTGGCGGGCCACCTAAACTACGAGGTCCTCGCACTTCTGCCGGAAAGCATTCCGAGGGCAGTCACGGCCTGAGCATCAGGCGGTGCCCGGAAAACCGGCAGTTCCACCTCTGCCATATTTGATGGGTACGATGAATCATATCCAATCTTCCCCTATACAGAGAATCCGCATCATTTGAGGCGTATGGACTGTGCCCGTACTATTCTGTGAAATCCTAGCGGTCGCATAGGAGGGCGGCCATCATCCCCTCAACTGGGTATTGTTGAAACGACCAAGAACCAACAAGCCTGGAGAAGGAAGATGATGACCAATCGTAAGCTGGCGAAAAGCGAATCAAATGTCCAGAGTCTGATGAATGACAGTGACGCATTGAGGGAAGTTGTTCAAAGAGAAGTGCAGAAAGCACTAAGCGAAGAGTTCGAAGCCCACATGGGCAGGGACCCTTACGAAAGGGATAAGGGGCGGTCCACCCACCGGAACGGTTTCAAGTCCCGGACTCTGACAACCCGTGTTGGGAAAATCTATCTGCATGTTCCCCAGGCCCGTGACGGCTCATTCTCTCCTTCGGTGTACGAGCGCTACCAACGGGTTGAGAAAGCTCTTTATCTTGCCCTGGTTGAGACCTACAGGATGGTGTAGCAACGCACAAGATCAAGAAGATCACCGAGGAGCTGCTCGGTGACCAGATTTCCAAAAGCACCATATCAGCATGGTGCAGCAAGCTGGATGAGGAGCTTGAAGAGTTCAGGGAACGCCCTCTTGAAGGAGAGTATCCCTATCTGGTCGTGGATGCGCAGGTGCACCATGTGCGCAAGTCTCGCCGGATCGTCTCGGAATCGTGCCTTGTGGCGGAGGGGATCCGGAAGAGCGGTCATCGGGAAGTGCTGGGTGTGGCCATGGGGAACGGCGAGAGCGAGCAGGGCTGGCGGGAGTTTTTTCTATCTCTGCGGAAGCGTGGACTCCAGGGCGTGGACCTGGTGGTGAGCGATGACCATGTGGGCTGGTGTCCGCGGCGATGATGTGCTTCCAGGGCAGCCAGTGGCAAAGATGCCAATTCCACTTCGGCAGGAATGCCAGGAGCCACATCCCCCGCAGAATGCACTATGAGATGCACCGCAGGCTGAAAGAGGTCTGGGATTCAACAGATCGTGAGACCACCGACTACCTGATTAACCGGATACTTTCAGACTACTCCAGACAGCCTGAATTCTGCGACTGGCTTGAGGAGAACATCCAGGACTGTCTGGCTGTCTTTGAGCTGCCTCCTGAACACCGGAGAAGACTCAGAACGACTATCGGTGTTGAGAGGATGAACGAGGAGATCCGTCGCAGGATTATTCCTGTCAGGATATTCCCAAACCGAGAGAGTGCCCTGAGACTGCTTACTGCACTCTGGCAGGATATTCATGAAGAGTGGTTTACCGGAAGACGATACCTGAACATGGAACTGATCGAAGAGTGGGAAGAGGAGCGGAAAACTGGAAGTGAATTGGAGCCAGTTGAGGGCTTAGGAGAAAGTCACAGAAAATTCAGGACTTGACCGGCGTATGTCCTCTGTAAATAGTCCTGCCTCCCTGCAGTTCATGAAGCGGCAATCAAGTGTTTGCTCATGATCTATGCAAATACCTATGATTGCATTAATGATGAAGTATGATTTACCGAAAACTCTCGATTAACTTTATCCGTAGAGAGCACGGAATGTTCAACAGGAACACGGACAGGGAATGGGAACGGCTGGGCAGATCCGAACCTTACTTCGGCGTGGTCACCAATGAGAAGTTCAGGTGCGGGAACCTCGACGAAAGGAACAGGGAAGAGTTCTTCCGTTCCGGCGAAACCCATATCAACCGGGTCCTGTCCATGGCAGAGCAAATCCGCCCGGGTTTCTCCATCAGAAGGGCGCTGGATTTCGGTTGCGGGGTGGGAAGGCTGGTGATTCCACTCGCCGGTCTGTCGGAACAGGTCACCGGCCTTGATGTTTCCGAGTCCATGCTGCGGGAGGCCCGGGCCAACTGCGATGCCCGGGGCCTGAAAAACGTTGCACTGATGAAGTCGGACGACCGGCTGGCCTCGTTGAACGGCAAGTTCGACTTCATCCACTCCTTCGTTGTCTTCCAGCACATTCCGGTCACCAGGGGATACAGGATATTCGGCGGCCTTCTGACGCACCTCGAGGCCGGCGGTGTGTGCGCGTGTCATTTCACATACGCGAAAGACACGAAGGCGAAGTATGTCATGCACTATCTTACGAAGTACCTTCCCTTTTCCAGAAATTTCATCAACCTGGTTAAAGGCCGTGGCTTCATGGCTCCGCAGATGCAGATGAACAACTACAGCATGAATGTCATTCTTGAAATGATCCGCGGTGCCGGAGCTTCATGCTGCCATCTCGACTTCACCGATCACGAAGGGCATCTGGGCGCTGTGGTGTACTGCACCCGATTTGAAGGCGTATAGCTTGGTTGTTTTGTGAGATATTGCGTTTCTATTGGAATTACTATAGACCGAGATGGAGGCTCTAAATGAATTCTCCCAATAATGGACTATTCAATGTTCTCGATTTTGGTGCTACTCCCAACCAAGACATTGATTGCTCAAACAGCATTCAAGATGCAATTCAAGCGGCTTACGATAATGGTGGTGGAGTTGTCTTTTTTCCAACAGGACATTATGCACTCTACAATGGAATAGTTGTATATGAAGGTGTTCGTTTACAGGGAGAAGTAGATGCGATTCAAGATATTCATAATCTCTGTGGAGCGGCTATTCTTGCTTATGCCAATGAAGGCCTGATTAACGGTGCTCCACTATTCACGATGAATGGAGCATCTTCCGTTTCTGGGCTTAGTGTCTACTATCCCAATCAGATTATTCCACCGCAGTGGCCAGAGCAATACTCCTACATAGTATACCCGTATACATTTTTTGTTGCAGGTGCAAATTGCACAATTGAAAACATTACATTGTACAATAGCTATCGTGGGATTTTGTGTGGTAGCAAAGAACTCGGTATCTGTAGTCTTGAACACAGGATTCGGAATGTCAGCGGAACAGTTCTTGATATAGGAATCAAAGTGGATTACTGCATAGATGTAGGCAGAATAGAGAACATACATTTTATTCCAGCATATTGGGCGTATGTTAACGTTATAGAGCAGAATATTAGAGATAAAAACCATGCCTGGGTGCAAAAGCAAGTCATAAAATCCTTAGTCGCATACTCTTTCGGTCATACTGATTGGGAGTATGTTCGAGACACTTTCGTATGGTGTGCTAAAACCGGATACCTTTTCTATGAAAGCTACGATGAACAGCAATCGAATCCGGGTAGCATGAACGGTCAAATGTGTGCTACTTCTTGTGACCGCGTTCGTTACGGATATGTTATTAACTATCTTCAAAAGGATGGTATATTAGTTACTAATTCTCAAATAAACGCTAATGCTCCAAGAAGTACTGGACAGGAAAACTATGGCGTAGTGGTTAACGACTCATGTGTCGGTAGTATTAGGATGACTTGCTGTAGCTTTTTTGGCTATCAAGATCGTAATGTCTTTTTCAAAGGAAAGGGTTTTCTAGGTCTATCAAACTGCTACTTTGAGAATTATGAGACAAACACATGCTTCCCTCAGATAGAGTCATATGATGGCAAGATTCAGGTAATGTCATGTAGTTTTGCTACATACATCCAAAGATACAATATTCAAATTAGCACCGGGACGATCAGTGCAATAGTGTGCTGCAACAATTCTACATCAATGAACTTAATTCATCAGAATATAAATGGACTAAGGATTGTGAATAGTATCGGTGTACGTGCAATCATATCCAATAATGAAGTATTTGACCATGTCACTCCCTAGATGTATCAATCATCCGTAGCCAGCACTCGCGCAGAACAATACGGTTTGTCAAGTGCTTTCTAATGAGTTGCATTTGGAGTTGCTTGCAGGTTCTTGCGGCGGATCACAGTTGCATGATCCGATTCGGTGTTCATGGAATGATAGGTGTTCCTGTCGCGCTGCAGGTCTCAGGATTGGCAACTGCACGATGCCGCCCGGGCATTCTCAGCAGACTATCCCCATCCGCTGAAGCAGCTCTCTCTGAACATTGGGCGGTGTGTTCAGGTAGGAATGGAACTGCATTGAGAAGCCGGCCCTTCCCTGGGTAAGGCTTCTCAGACTGCTGGTATATCCGAACAGCTCCGCGAGGGGCACCCGGGCGCGGATGTTCCTGGCCTCCCCCCTCTGATCTATGGCCTCCACCTGGCCCCGGCGGGAGTTCACGTCACCGAGCACATCCCCCAGGTAGTCGATGGGGGTGATGATATCCAGAAGCATTATGGGCTCACGAAGTACGGGAGACGCGTCTTTCAGAGCTTCCCTGAGGGCCTCGGCAGCCGCTGAGGAGTAGCCCAGTTCGGTGGAATCGGTTTCGTGAATCCGGGCTTCCACAAGGGTGATGCGGACGCCGTCAACCGGATAACCCGCCAGGATGCCGGCGCCGATGCTGCCGGCGATGCCTGCCCTGACCGCTTCGGCGAAGGAGGCGGAAATGGTTTCGAGGGAGCAGTTGATCTCCACCCCGGCGGTGATGGGCTCCACCTTCACCACGGAGTGGCCGAAGTTGCCCCGGCCGGCGATGAGCCTTTCGAAGACACCTTCCCCCCTTCCCGAGCCGGACACGCCCTCCCGGTAGGACACCTGGGGGTTGCCGGTGTGGACCTGAAGCTTCTTCTCCCTTTTCAGGCGGTCGACCACTATCTCAAGATGGAGTTCTCCCATGCCCATGATAACGGTCTGGCCGGTATCCTTGTCCACCCCCACCTTCAGGCTTGGGTCTTCGCTGGTCATCTCCGCCAGGGCTTCTTCCAGCAGCTTGTCATCCCGGGCCCCCACGGGTTCGATGGCCATCTGCATCACCGGCTCGGCAAACTCGATCGATTCGAGGATCATCGGGTGATCCGGGTGGGTAAGGGTGTCTCCGGTGGCGGCGTCCTTCATCCCCGCGGCGGCGATATCACCGGCCTGAACGCTGTCGAGATGGTCGCGCTTGTCCGCGTGCATCCGTACGAGGCGCATCATCCGTTCCCTCTTGCCGGTTCGGTTGTTCAGGGTGGCCTGGCCGTCACGGGCGCTGCCGGAATAAACCCTCATGTAGGCAAGCCTGCCCATGTGCTGGTCAGTCTGGATTTTGAAAACCAGGGCCGTGAAGGGCGCGTCGACACTGCGGTCTCTGGAGAACTCTCCGCCCGAAGAGAGGTGACCGGGAACCGAATGCAGTTCCTCCGGCGCAGGCAGCCAGTTGATGATGGCGTCCAGCAGCCTCTGCACCCCTACATTCCGAAGCGCGGCGCCGCACAGCACCGGGACGAAACGCTTCTCCAGCGTTCCCCGGCGTATGAGGGCGGTCATCTGCTCCGGCCCGAGGCCCCCGGAAAAGTACAGCTCCATGGCCTCTTCGGAGAGGTCCGCCACCGCCTCTCTTATCTTCTCCCGGGCTTCCGCCGCCTGTTCCGCCATCTCTTCGGGAACGGCATCCTCCCGGATGCTTTCTCCAAGGGTTTCCGGGTCGAAGTAAACGGCCCTTTCGCCAATGATGTCCACAATTCCACGAAAAGAGCCGCCGCTGCCGATGGGAAGGGCCACCGGAAGAGGGCATGCGCCAAGGATGTCCCGCATCATCTGAAGCACCCGGAAGTAATCAGCGCCCTGACGGTCCATCTTGTTCACGAAGGCTATGGCGGGAACGCCGTACTTCTGAGCCTGGCGCCATACGGTTTCCGTCTGGGGCTCAACGCCGCCCACCGCGCAGAAAACCGCCACTCCCCCGTCGAGCACCCGAAGAGACCGTTCAACCTCTGCGGTGAAATCCACATGCCCGGGGGTGTCGATGATGTTTATGGTGATGTCTTTCCATACACAGGTGGTGGCGGCGGACATGATGGTTATGCCCCGTTCCCGCTCCTGGGGCATCCAGTCCATCACTGCGGTGCCGTGGTCCACATCGCCCATCCGGTGGGTGCGGCCGGTGTAGAAAAGAATGCGTTCGGTGACCGTGGTCTTGCCGGCGTCGATATGGGCGAAGATACCTATGTTCCGCAAAGCGCTGGGACTGCTCATGGGCAGACCTACCCCCCCTTATTGTCAGTTTTTCAGAGAGGCAACCTTACAACGGGGGGGCTTTTTGTCAAGTTCTTCCGTGAATTGAACGCTCCCTTGACGCCCTTTCGGTGTCGGGATCGGAAACCGCCTCTACCGCAAGAATTCCCCCGATGTAATCCGGGGGAAGGCTGTTCTCCTGGGCGCCCCGAACAACATGCTCCAGGTACCAGTCAAAGGGTTTCATGGACGAATCAATGATTGTGGCGCAGTAAAGCCAGGCCGTCACCACCACCCCTTCGGACATCCGCACTTCCACAAGGCGGTTCTCATAGCCGAATCCAACCCCTTCGATGGCGTCAAGCCTGTCCTTCTCTCCGGCATCCATCTCATACACCACACCCATAACCTCATGGGATGGATCGCCGGTGAAGAAGGCGTCGCACTTGGCGGAACCGTCCCTCTCCCCGGCCTTGTGAAACATCAATCGATACCCTGAAACCGCTCCCACCCCGAGTTTGCGCACCGATGGGATTCTGGCCGAAAGACGGGCCAGTGACATGTTGGAACCGTAGGCGAAGTAATTCATTGAAGCTCCAGTCTGGCAAGAAATCTGCAACCTCCGCCACAACTTGGCAACACGCCGCAGTTTCGGCAAACGCCCCGGCGATGTTCTTCCCTGAACCAGTTCACCTCCGGAGCAAGCCTAAGCGTTGAGAACCCGGCATTTAGAAGATTTCCAAGAACCATCGGGCTCTGCTCGCAGGTTCTCAAGCCGCCATCCGGTCCGATGGCCCATTTACCTTCCCCGCAATTGCACCGGGTGAGAATGATGCCCCAGTCCCCGATGGAGGGAAAAGCACAGGGTTCCATGGGAATTCCGGCGTACACCGGCAGAGAGAATTCAACCGCGGCACCGCCGGCGCTTCGGAAAGCCTCTTCCAGCTCCTGGGAAGATGGTGTAAGCAAACCGTCTTCGGGCCCTCCGGTGGGAACGAACCTGTTCAAACACACGGCGTCGGCTCCCAGCGCCGCCGCGAGGCCCACAACATCCCGGGCGTTTTCACAGCTCCGGGATGTAAGGCAGTAGCAGACCGTCACGCTGGCGCCGGTTCCGGATGCCCCGGCGATACCCCGGGATGCTTCAGGCAAGGAGGTTTCGACTCCGATGTCGAAATGTCTCACCCCGGAGCGAAAAAGCTCGCCGGCCAGGGCGGGAGTCAGCAGCAATCCGTTGGTGGCCACAGCCACCGCGAACCCGGTCTCCCGGGCGGCAGCGGCGATTTCCGGCAGATCATCCCGAAGCAGGGGCTCACCCCCGGTCAGGGTGATGCCGGCGCCGGGGGCATCGGCGGAGAGCCGGGAAAAAAGGTCTCTGATCCCGGGAAGCGGAAGTTCGTCGGGAAAACCGAAGTCGTTACGGTGCCACACATTGTAGCAGAATACGCAGGACAGGTTGCATCTCGGGGTAACCTCGAAGGCGAACCAGTAAGGGCTCAGCGAAACCCCTCCAGAAGGTCGGCCAGCAGAAACTCGAGGGAGGGGAGCATGTCATCGTGACTTCGCAGCCTTTCCTCCCCCACCTGTTCTTCAAGAGCGCTGTAAAGCATCTTTATCTCTATGATGGTGTAATAGTACGACCCCTGAAAGTGATACATATCCGAAACGGTCCCCAGCAAGGCCCAGGTCTCGAATCTTTGGAACAGGGTATCCATAGCGGAGGCGAAGACCTCATCAGTGATTCCCCCGGCACTCCGGAGCAGCTCCAGTTGCCTCAGCCGCGCCCCCAGGTCGAAAAGGGCTTCCTCCCTCATCACAAGTGTCCAGGGAGGAATCATCCGGGTGAGGAAAGTTGGATTGAGCCGGCTGAGCCTGAGCGCTCTGGTTTCCATCAGGTGTATGATGTTTCCCACCGCGGCCCGAATACCCTCGTTTTCGCAGGATGATGACAGGGCATCCCCGCAACGCCTTAGCCCGGCGATGATGCTGTCCGCCTTCACCGGATCCAGATTTCCCCAGGTGGAGAAAGACATCTCCAAAGCACCCGACCCGTTACCAGAGATGGGAACCTGGTTCAGAAACTCCCAGTACTCGCGAATCTTCCCCCACTCCGGAGACCGGGTTATCCCGCGGAGAGCAAGACGGTTCATCATGTCGGAGGGTTCCCGGGTAACCACCGGCGGCGACGGTGGAAGAGCCTGGGGAAGCATCAGCGGCCCCGGATATCAAGGGCGCCGGTTACGGTCACCAGTTCCTTCACCACCCGCCTGACAGCCGAAATGTTTCTTCTGTCCGAGAGTTCGCCGCTCTTCTCGAAGGCTTCGTCGGCCCCGGAGACAGCATGCTGGGCGGGAACAACCAGAACACCCAGGTTGGTGAGAAGAATCCGCAGCATCGAAAGGCTGCGCAGCCCACCCAGCCGACCCGGGGAGGCGGCGATGATGGCCGCGGTTTTTCCGCGGAAAGCTCTCAGTGGCTGCTCGTCCGGTGTTTCGGAACGGGAGGCCCAGTCCAGCGCGTTTTTCAGAAGAGGCGTGACGAAACCGTTGTACTCCGGCGATGCGATTAGAAACCCGTCATGGTCAGCAAGCAGTTTCTTGAACGCAAGGGCGTTCTCCGGAATGCCCCTGGAGGCCTCGAGATCTTCGTTCATAATGGGCATGGGGTAATCTCCCATATCCACCTTTGTCACCAGACCCCCGGCCTCTTCGGCGAAACGCGCCGCCTGCGCCAGCAGCCCGCGATTGTACGAGCCCTCCCTGGAACTGCCGGCAAAGGCCAATATCAGGGGTTTTGAACCCTTTCTCTCACTCAAGGCCGGTTTTAACCCTTCCCCATGTGGCAGTCGGGAACGACTGGTAGGCCAGGATTTCTATCTCGGCCACTGTGTAGAATGCGTGATAGGTTGTGAAATCATCGGCGCCGTCGGGACCGCGGGCCATGAGGATGGGGTAGGTGTTTCCGGGAACAAGGGGCTTGTCGTAGGGGTCGCCGGAGTCCAGGGGAATGGTGAAACGAATCTGGGTGCTCCCCTCCGATTCCTGGCCGCCGTCGATAATCACATCGTGGGTGCCTCCCAGAAGAGTATCCGCCCGGTGCGAGGTGGTCTGCCAGCCCCAGTCGTCACGGATGAAGGTTTCCCCCCCGGAGACATACCCGATGATGATGTTGGCGTCCAGCATCATCATGGAAGGGTCGAACCCCACCGCGACCCATCCTGTTGTGGGGCCGGTGAGTTCCACCGCGAGTTTTTCCCCGGCCTGGGTCTGCCAGCGAAGCAGAAACCCGTCCACCTCCAGCTGCTGCCACCCCATGGACACTCCCGTGGAAAGCATCAGCGCCGATACCAACAGAAGGCTTTTCATATTCTTCCCCTTTCCCGAGAAAAACCGGAACGGCGTCAACACCAGCCGGATTTCTCTGGCTGCAATATGTAAAACAATATCCACGTGTTCCAGTAGGGATTGAGTCATCGGTTGAAACGGCTTTCCGCATGTTGCCAGCCCCGGCGTCAGTAGACCTCCGAACCTTGAGTTGCCATAATAGAGTGTAACACTGTGGAATGGAGGGACCCATGAAGGTATTCCTTGCAATGCTGGCCGCCGCTCTGCTCCTGCCCGGTTGCGGCAACAACACATCAGGCCCGTCGGGGAACGAGGGCTGGAAAACATACACCACCGACAATGTAACCATGCAATGGATGGTTGAGGAGGACCAGACAGTCCTCCGGGTCAGGCTTTCCGCCCCGACCACCGGGTGGGTGGGAGTGGGTTTCGACCCCGAGGTGATGATGCAGGGAGCCAACTTCATCATCGGTTACGTTTCCGACGGAAACGGTCAAATCCGTGATGATTTCGGCACCGGCGTCATCGCCCACCAGGCGGATACGGTTCTCGGCGGCACAAGCGATGTCACACTGATAGCCGCCTCTGAAGCCGGAGGCGTCACCGAACTCGAGTTCACGATTCCCATGGCTTCCGGAGACATCTACGACACGGTGCTTCAGGAGGGCGCGACCCACACGATCCTTCTCGCCTATGGCCCCAACGGCGCCGACGACTTCACAACCCCGCATCAGTACGCAAAGGCGGTATCCCTCGAACTGTAGGAGGTTGTCATGAAAGCAGTCGCATTGGTCCCAATTCTGTCGTTCGCCCTTTCAGCCTATGGCCCCGGCATGCTGAACATCGAAATCCCCACACCCTATCTCGAGCAGGGAAGCCTTCAGTTCCGGATCAACCACCGGTTCTACGGTTCGGCCCTGAAGGACGAACCCTTCGAGAACTTCTTCGGAATGGACAACGGAGCAAATGTGGGGGTGGACCTTGGCTGGTTCCCGATTGACGGGCTGGAACTCCGGGGAGGACACATCCGCTCGGGAAGGGAATACAACATCGCAGGTTTCTGGAACGCTCCCATCGACAGGTTTCAGGGCATGTTCTCCATCGGGTACTCCTCGGTGAAACCCGCGGCCAACCAGGACAGGGAAGGGGGAGTCACCCTTCTGGGCTCGTTTTCCGCGCCCTTCTCCAATGGCAGGATCATCCCCACGGTGAACTACTCATTCGACGGCAGAACTGAGCGGCACGGCCCTGGTTTCGGGCTCTCGGTCGATGTCACGGAGAAGACGGCATTGATCGGTGAGTTCTTTCCAGTGGTGAGCCGGGATGATGAAAACCACAGTATTCTTTCCGAGGACGCGTTCGCCCTGGGAGTAAGGCACTCCACCTGGGGCCACCAGTTCGTGGTCTGCTTCAGCAACAGCTCCGGTATCGGTCCCCGGGGACAGCTGCACGGCGCCCCGGACAACGATCTCTCAATCGGTTTCAACATCAAGCGGCTGTTCTAGCAGGAAAGGAAAAACATGGGGAAGTTCGCTCCCGACCCCGATGAACAGGTTTTCATCGACAGGCGCATGTACACCCTTCAGGGTGGAAAGGTCAAGTTTCCGGTGGACAGCAGGTGCGTTCTGACCAACCGGAGGTTCGTCTATCACAGCCTGGGGAAAATGGCGCCCTTCTACTTCCAGCTTGGATTCCTTCTCAAACTGCTGGTTCACGGGAAACCCGAGAGCATTCCCCTTGAAAGCCTCAGCCTTTCCAGGGGGAGTTACGCCATGAACAAAAAACTGCTTCTCATCTCCTCCGATGACGGCAGCGAGCTACTCATGGATAATTTCGACAAATCCCTGGAATGGATAAGCTCAACCCTGAACGAAAACGGCATGAGTCTGGTCCAGACCGGCGAAGACCACTGGAGGGTCAATCTGTAGACACAAGAGCAACCCCGGCCTGAAAAACGACGAAGGGCAAACCGCAATGCGGGCTCTTATCGACCCCGCACAACGCCAGTAGCATGTAACTAATTGCAATACATTTCTTTCGTGAATAGCCCTCCTTCGTGCTATAATTCCGGCACTTTTTTCAAGGAGGCAGCTTTCCAAACATGAGATACAACACAAGAGCATGGACCATAGTTCTGGCCGGTATGGGCATCAACCTCTCCTTCGGCGTTCTTTACGCCTGGAGCATTTTTGCCGCCAACCTGCGGGAATCCTACGGCTGGAGCAGCACCCAGTCTTCATTACCATACACCCTGGCTGTGGCCATGTTCGCTGTGATGATGATTTTCGGCGGCCGTCTGCAGGACAGGTACGGCCCAAGGCTTGCGGTAACCATGGCGGGAGTTCTGGTCGGCGCCGGAATGGTTCTGTCCAGCGTGCTGACCACGGTGCCGGGGCTTGTTCTCTCATTCGGGCTGCTGGCCGGGGCGGGGATCGGCCTGGGCTACTCGGCCACGACCCCTGTGGCAATCAAGTGGTTCCCGCCGGCCAGGAAGGGGCTGATCTCGGGGCTTGTGGTAGGGGGTTTCGGCGCGGCCACCATATACATAGCGCCGCTTACCAACCATCTGATCGTGAACTACGGCGTCTTCAGCGCCCTGAGAATTCTCGGCATCGCATTCTTCTCTGTGGTGGTTGGTCTGGCGCAGACCCTTAGAAACCCTGATACAGCCGCGCCGAATGCTTCTGCGGCGGTCACGGTTCCGGGACGCAGTTACCACTGGACGGAGATGATTAGAACCATGCAGTTCTATCAGCTCTGGGTGATGTTCGTTGCCGGGGCGCTGGCGGGGCTGATGATCATCGGCCACCTGACCACCATAGCCAGGGTTCAGACCGGTCAGAACATCGGATTCCTGCTGGTGGCCTTCATGGCCGTCAGCAACGCGTTGGGCCGCCCTATCGCCGGCTCCATTTCCGACAAGCTTGGAAGGGCGAAAACCATGATGATCCTCTACATCGCCCAGGGCGCGGTGCTGGTTTTCTTCTCCAGCTTCACCAGCTTCGCCTCCATCCTGTTCGGCGCTGCCGTGGTCACATTCGCTTATGGTGCGATGCTTTCGGTTTACCCATCCGCGGTGGGCGACTTCTACGGCACAAAAAACCTGGGGTTGAACTACGGAGTGCTCTTCACCGCCTGGGGCGTCGGCGGCCAGATAGGACCAATGATGGCGGGAAGGATTCTCGACGCCACCGGGGGCTATACCGCCGCCTAATACACCGCAGCCGCTCTCTGTTTCGTGGCGGCGATAATCGGTTTCACTTTGAAACCGGTTGTAGCGGCGGAGCAGCGGGAGCAGCATTTGCTTTGAGTTGGGGATTGACTATTTTGCCAACTGGTTTCGGGATAAAGCGTGCGGCTTCAGAGCAATACAATCAACCCTGCAGCGGGCGGAATGCTTAAAGAGGAATTCGAAAAACTGCTGGAAACCGGCATCAGGCACGGAGCCAGCGATATACATTTCCGGCCCGGCGCGCCGCCCATGTACCGGGTCGAGGGAGTTCTGTCTCCCCTCAAACACGGCGCCCTGAAACCGGCGCAAACCCGTGCCATCGCGGAATTCATTCTGGGCGATTCGGTGGGCGAAGACTATTTTGACAAGCTTCTGGAACACGACACAAGCTACTCCATTCCCGGTGTCTCCCGATTCCGGGTGAACATCTATCGCCAGAGGGGCTCCCTTGCTCTGGTGCTCCGGATCATTCCCCCTGAAGTGCCCACCATTGAATCGCTGGAGCTTCCATCGGTGGTAAGAACCCTTGCCGATTCGGAAAGGGGGCTGATTCTGGTAACCGGAGCCACCGGCGCCGGCAAAACATCCACCCTGGCCGCCATGGTGGATCACATCAACAGAACAAGAAACACACACATACTCACCATAGAAGACCCGCTTGAGTTTCTGCACAGGAACATCAAGGCTTCCATTTCCCAGCGGGAGATAGGAATGGACACCGGGGACTACACATCCGGCCTGCGAGCCGCCCTTCGGCAGGATCCCGATGTGATTCTGGTGGGGGAAATGCGGGAGACCGAATCTTTCTCAATAGCGATGAAAGCCTCGGAAACCGGGCATCTCATCCTGTCCACCGTGCACACCACCGACGCAACAAAAACCATCAACCGCCTGATAAGCATGTTTCCGCCGGAGGAGCAGCAGTCGGTACGGCACAGAATCGCCGAAAACCTCACCGGAGTCATCTCCCAGCGTCTGGTTCCCAGGGCGGATCGCCGCGGAAGGTGCGCCGCGATGGAAGTTCTCATCGCAACCCCCACGGTTCGGGAAATCATCATGGATATCGACCGTCTCGGCGAGCTGAGGGAAGTGATGGAAAGTGGCCGGGCCAGATACGGCATGCAAACCTTCGACCAGCACCTTCATGATCTTTACAGGAAGGAAGTTATCAGCGTTGAAACCGCATTGTCCGCCGCCACCAGTCCGGCCGACTTCCAGCGGGCGCTGACTTTCGACTGAGCATCATCCGCAATATCATGTGGCCGTTTTCAAAACACCCGTCCCGCCATCGAGAGCCACTCTCCACTCCACGGATGTGGTGCTGCTGAGAAACCTCCTGTCATGGCTCACCAGCAACAGCCCGGATCTGAGGTCGCTCAGGGCTTCCTCGAGGCATTCGATCCCGGGAAGGTCAAGATGGTTAGTCGGTTCATCCATTATCAGAAACCATGGGTTATCCAGCAGCCCCAGGCACAGAAGGAGCTTCCGGGTCTCGCCCGGGCTTGGAACGGCGCTTCCGAGCAGGGGTTCCGGGGAGGAGCCCAGCCTTCTCACACAGGCCATTACACGCCCGAGGGCTTCCGTCCCCAGGGCTTTTGCCCTGGCAAGAGCAGCGGCGGATTCCCCCCGGGTGAGTTCCTGGGGAATGTACAGAAGCCTTCCTTCGGGAAGGTCCAGCCTTTCCACCAGAAACCTCAAAAGGGTACTTTTCCCCGAGCCGTTCGGGCCGGTCAGGGCTATTCTGTCACCCCGGCGAACAACCAGGGGCGGGTGATGCAGGCGAAATACACCGGCTTGAACAACCCCTTCCGGCAGGTCCGCCAGATAACTCCGGTGACACTCCTCGCCGGGTATTTCTATTCCTGACCTGTGGGTCTTGCGGTAGGTTATGGATTCCATCTCCTCCTTGGCCCGTTTCGCCCTGCACCTGGCGGTGGTGGCGAGCTGCCCGGCCTTCTGAACGGAGCTGTCCACCCTGGATGGACCATCGGCGCCGGTAAGACATATCTCCCTGAAGGTAAGCCTCCGGCCGCTGCTCCGGGCCTGAAGGGTCATGGAGGTCAACTGCCTGCGCCGGGCATTCCGCGCCAGTTGCCTGTACTTCTCCCCGGCAACTCGTCTTCGCTCCCGAAGAGCCTCCTGTTCCCTGCTGTCCTCCCGCCGGGCCACGGTGTAACCGCCCCGCCTTATCACCAGACCTTCGGGGTAGAGGATTCCGCACCGCGTGGCCAGGGTGTCCATGAGCTGCCTGTCATGGCTCACCAGCAGCCCGATTCCATCGAAGCCCGCAAGGGCCGCTCCAACAAGTTCCCTGGCCCGGGCATCAAGGTGGTTCACCGGCTCGTCCACTGCCAGTATGTCCGGAGCGTCACCGAGAGCCAATGCAAGTTGAGCCCTCTTTCGCTCGCCGTGGGACAATGTGTTCCATCTCCCCGGCCAGTCCCAACCTATTCCCAGCCTTGTCATCAGGTCGGGAAAGAGCCATGACTGTACGAACTCCTCGAATCCGTCCGGCGGATTGTCCGTTCTCTGAGGGCAGTACAGCGCCTTGCCCGGAATGGCAACACTGCCATTGTCCGGCGTCAGAAAGCCCGTCGCGAGTTTGAGCAGGGTGGATTTGCCGCAGCCGTTGGCCCCGGCTATGGCGGTCCACCCGGTTCCGATGCTGAAGGATATGTCTCTCAGCGCCGGCTCAGGGCTCCCGGGGTATCCGTATGATACGCGGTGAAAAGTGAGGGCTGCTTGATGCATGATTTCCTTCCGGTAGGGTGTGAAAACGCAGGGGCTTCTTCACCGGATGGAAATGATCATCAGACCCTCCTGGATTGAGAACTAACAGCACAAATATGATAACACACTGGTACCAATGGGTAAAGGGATGAAGACTTCCTGGTGTCTCCCGCTGCCGGGCAGCGCGGAGAAACGGCTCTGTGAAGGCCAGACAGGATTGGTCCAAGCAGTACCTCTGATCTGGGGCATCCGCCCCTTACGGAGACGGTACTGACAGGCACGCAACTCCCCAGGATCTCCATACCCAGGGCTTGGCAAGTGTGAACCAGAGTTCAGCCCATCCCGGGCTGTCGGAACCTCTCAGCACTTCAGCCATTGAGTTGGTTGCGCCCCAGGTGTTCACCACACGGTAGCCCGAAGGTGGAAGACCGTAGGAAACAATAACATCACTTCCTGTACAGGACTCCGGAGGTACCAGCTCCATTGATCCGATGAAAGGTTTGGCTGGCCATTGCACCGCATCTTCAAGCGAATAGTAACGAGGTGTTGACGGGAAAACTTCCCATAGGCATACCGTCTGATTCAATCCGTTGTTCGCCTCATACATGGCATTCAGAATACTTCCACTTCGCCTGTGAATGCTTGTTTCCCAAAGAGAGACAGTGGCCAGGGCCACAGGAACAGCAAGCAGCACTGAAAACCGCTTCTGCCGTGCCACAAATCCGATACCTGCCGAGGCAAACAGAAACACCAGTGGCATTGCGGGAATGAGATATCTCGGTTGAAAGTTGTCGTATCTGATCGCCGACAGCACAAAGACAAGAAGACCTGCGATGAAGGGCAATGTTTTTCTGAACATATGCCTTTCAAAACCGTTTCTTCCTGCAATCCTCGCTATCACAACCGAAATGCCTAGGGAAGCTGGAAACCCCGGGAACAACAGAAAGATGTTAGCGGCTCCAAGAAGCCCGTTTGAGGCAATGCCCAGTATTGAATCCAATGGGGTTTCGCGGCTCAGATGAAACTCAATGACCTGGCTTGTCAACAGACGATAGTGCATGATGTACGATGGAAACAGAATAATAGTCATAAGCAGAGCTGCCGCCACAATATGCAATAGCTTGTACCAGTACCTGGAATGTCCCCTGCGGAAGTCCATGATGAAGGCTGATATGCTGATCAAACCGATGAGAATGCCCGCGGAGATCACAGTAATCCTCAACCCCGCTGAAGGCAGTACCGCAGAAGCAAAAAACGCCAGAAAGGGAACAACACCAAAAGCCCAGCGCCAATAGCGCTTCAGAATCGAGCCGTGATACTGGCAGCAGGCTGAGATCAAAGCGGGAATCCAGAATATCAGGGCCGAGGGACGGGTGCCAGCCGTAATCGCCATTATTACCGCCAGGAAAGCACCTTTGCATAACGAGCCGTCATATCTCACTGATGCGAACAGCAACCACGAAACCGCGGCAAACATGGAGATCTCGGGTGTCAGCTCGAAGGATTCCACCAGAAACATCGGCGATCCCAGGAAAGCCAGAAGGAGCATGGATAAATAGCTGAAACCGGCTTGCCTGTCTCCGGCTATCCGCCTGAGCGCCAGCAGAAGGCCAAGGATTCCCAGAAAAGCAAGTGAGAGCTGAATTCCTCTCAGAACATAAACCGCTTCTCCTCCCGCACCCAGCGTTAGAAGCAGATTAAGCAGATAGGGGTTTACCAGACCATACAGCATGAATGTCTGGCTGTAGTTGCCAAACGCTGCCAGCCTTGCTCCTGCACCGATCGTAAAAAGCGAATCGGCGTACAGCTGCAGAGAGCGTACATTCGCAAGCGAATGAAGCCACGGTAACGCAAGAACTGTTATCAGGATTAAAAGAACAGGTTTCTTCATAAACTGAAACCACATGACCCAATCCAGATTTCACTACCTGCTCAAGCAGATTATCACTTGATACTTGCTTGTATATCGAATGCGATGCAATCTGATCCACTCAAAGAAGCCGGAAACATGAATCACAATACAGGACAACGCAGATGAATACTACTCTCATTTTCTCTGGGAGCAATCCCCCCTGCTCTCTCCAATGGGTCGGTCAAGCTCCGAGGTTGCGGGGTTAGAACGGGAACACGGACAGTATGTCTGTGGGAAGTATTATGAATGTGTTGTTCGGGCTCTCAGCCAGGGTTCCCATCACTTCTATGTACTTCCAGTAGAGAAGCCTTTCCGATATCTCCGCTGAGACTATCTCCTGGAAATCGCGGATACCCTCGGCTTCCACCCGTTTTCTGTCCGCTTCGACCCGTTCCTGTGCAAGCCGTTGCTGCGCGGTCTGGACATTGTATTCCTCAACCTGTCTGTTCGTAAGGGCGTCGATCAGGTCACGGGGGATTTCCATGTTTACTATCGGCGCTCGAAGCAGGTTTATCCCCAGCGGCTCCAGAGCGATTCGAAGTTCGTCCTCGATTTCCGCGTTCACGACGGGCCTCATACCGGTGTACAGGTCTTCCGCCATGTAATGCACCATCACATCCTTCGCGATCCTGTTGATCAAGGGATTGATCCTGATCTCATAGTACTCGGGACCCACAATACGGTACATCTGTACCGCCGCCGATGGCTCGAGCTGGTACACCACGTCCAGGTCGATGTCGATCATGATTCCCTTGGAACTGGACGCGTTCATGGAGTGGGAATGCACCTGCTCACGAATGGACATGACATGGCACTGGGTCCAGGGCGCCTTCAGGTTGAACCCTTCCCGAAGATAGTTCTCGTGCACTTTGCCGAAGGTGCGCAGCACGCCCACATGACCGGGGGGAATGATCTGGACGCTGCTGAAGAAAACAACCAGCCCGACCAACCCCCAGCATATCCAGGAACCGATGGTGAGGTATCTGCCGGTGTTTCCTGAGACCCCTCCCATCCTGAAATCCACTACATTCTCCTGACCCCTGGAAGCGGCCAGGTTTCTGCGGGTCTGCTTCTCCGTCATTCGGGCCTTGGTTGACGCAATTCCCAGTACAACAGCAAGGAACAGCAATAGTACGATTAATCCCATTTCCGTCTCTCCCCTTTCGTTTCACCGTGTTCGCTTGAAAGGCGGATGCTCATGGATAGTGATTCAACCCCCACGACTTAACATAGCGCATCAACGGGCGGTTCTCACCAGCCTGAAGCCCAGGGCGCAGTTCCTTCCATCCTGATCCCGAAAACCCCTGAACGCCGACCGGTGAAACTCGGTTGCCCGGAAACTGCTTCCGCCACGGTGAACCCGGGTCATAACACCGGGGGACTCCCAGGGGCTTCCATCATCGGGCGCGCCGAAGTATCCGGGGTGGCCATTGTCCTGGCACCATTCCCAGGAGTTTCCGCTCATATCGTAAAGCCCCCAGGGATTCGGGAGCTTCAGCCCAACCGGGTGTGTTGTTCCTCCGGAGTTGTTGAGGTGCCATGCGTAGATGTCTATGAGGCTTGAGTCGGGGTCTTCCCCCCAGTAGTAGCGGGTTTGGGTTCCCGCCCGGCAGGCATACTCCCATTCGGCCTCACTCGGCAGTCGATACAGGTAATCCATGTCCATTTCGTTGAGGACGGCTATGAAATCCTGTGCCTGGTTCCAGGACACATAGTACACGGGATAGCCGGGACCCGCCCCCACAATGCCCGCAGCGGGGTTTTCGAGGTCTCTCAACTGGTAGATGTCCGTACCCATCAAAGCCTGCCACATCCCCTGAGTAACAGGGGTCGTCATCATCTCGAACCCGTAGTTGATGGTCACGGTGTGAACCGGGCGTTCAGTATCACGGGAATCCTGCTCACCCAGGGGCGCCCCCATCTGGAAGGAACCCGCTGGAATCGGTACGAAATCCATATGCGGAAGAACCGGATACCAGCCCGGTGCGCTGGAATCACAGGAAGCGATCAGGACAAGAGCCGCAGCATACAGGCAACAAGATACTCTGGTGTTTGATGTTTCGCCGTCATCAACCATGGATTACCTCTTCTGTGACCAATGTACCCGCTGCCTAACAGTGAGAATACCCCGCAAGAACTCAACGGTCAATCCGCGTTCCCCTTTCAGCCGCCATCCAATCCGGTTGGGCTGCTGAAGGGTTTTCCACATCGCAAGGCTGCCATAGATTCAGGGAAAAGACAGCAGAGAACAACAGAGGGCGATATGACCGTTTTCACCATTGGCTATGAAGGCAAGAGCATTGAGCAATACAGAGGACTCCTGTGCGAGAACGGCGTAAGGATTGTTTTCGATGTACGAAGAAATCCCTTCTCAAGAAAGCCGGGATTCTCGAAACCGCAACTGACTGAAATTCTTGCCGCGGTCGGGATTGAGTACCGCCACCTTCCGGAACTGGGTATCGAGGCTGAAAGAAGACGGGGGC
>Ga0334883_1001298_pt1 | contig 38216 bp, 25 predicted proteins | sample GraSluR1_MG_6_FD_207230 | JGI IMG/M metagenome (GOLD analysis project Ga0334883, IMG submission 207230) | Sludge microbial communities from methane-producing bioreactor in Wageningen University, Netherlands - Granular Sludge_09_05-R1 | ecosystem: Engineered > Bioreactor > Anaerobic >...
TCCTCAAACCCCAACTGGATGGCGTCGTAGCCATCGGTGTCGGGCGTCTTCCGCTGCACCACCACGCACGGACCCGCCAGGATCACCGTCACCGGCACGGATCTCCCCTGCTCGTCGTAGATCCGCGTCATACCGACCTTCTTGCCCAGTATCACTTGTGCCATCTTCGTCACCGCTCGTGTTGGCCACCGACCTGCAGGGCGGCAATGTGCTCCAAACCTATGTTACTGCCCGCCGCTACCTTCCCACCACGCCCTCCGCCACACCACCCCGACCTAGCCGCTGGTCGTCTTGATCGCCACGTCCACCCCGCCCGGCAGGTCCAGCTTCATCAGCGCGTCCACCGTCCGAGCCGTCGACTCCAAGATCTCGATGAGCCGCTTGTGCACTCGAGTCTCGAAGTGCTCCATGCTCCGCGAACTGCGGCCCAGAGCCGTCGGCTTGACGATGCAGTGCACGTGCTTTTCGGTCGGCAGCGGCACCGGCCCCGCGATCCGCGCTCCCGTGCGCTCCGCCGTCTCGACGATCTTCTGACAGGAACGGTCCAGTATCTCGTGATCGAACGCCTTCAGCTTGATCCTGATCCGCGACATCTTGGCCATAGGACTGGGCTCCCTCTGAATCTGGCTGCACGCCCTGACCGGCTCCCGCCGATCCCCGTACCCTCCAACTACTCAATAACCCTGGTCACGACCCCCGCGCCCACCGTGTGGCCGCCCTCGCGCACCGCGAACCGCAGGCCCTCGTCCATGGCGATGGGCACGATCAGCTCCCCCGTGATGGTCACCCGGTCGCCCGGCATCACCATCTCGGTCCCCTCAGGCAGACTCATCACACCCGTCACGTCCGTGGTCCGGAAGTAGAACTGGGGCCGATACCCGCTGAAGAACGGCGTGTGCCGACCGCCCTCATCGTGGTTGAGAATGTACACCTCGGCCTCGAACTTCGTGTGCGGAGTGATCGAGCCCGGAGCCGCGATGACCTGCCCGCGCTCCACCTCGTCACGCTCCACGCCACGCAGAAGAGTGCCCAGATTGTCACCCGCCATCCCCTCGTCCAGCGTCTTGCGGAACATCTCCACACCCGTCACCACCGACTTGCGCGTCGCCCGCAGCCCCACGATCTCCACCTCGTCACCGGTGTGCACCCGGCCCCGCTCCACACGGCCCGTGGCCACCGTACCGCGACCGGAGATGGTGAACACGTCCTCCACAGGCATCAAGAACGGACGATCCACATCGCGCTCCGGCTCCGGGATCGTGGCGTCCACGGCCTCCATCAGGTCGAAGATGCACTTGGAGTGCGGATCGCTGGGGTCGCCCGAGGCGTTCTCCATGGCGTTCAGCGCGCTGCCACGGATCACCGGCAGATCGTCGCCCGGGAAGTCGTAGCTCGACAGCAGCTCGCGCACCTCAAGCTCCACCAGGTCCAGGAGCTCCTCGTCTTCCATCTCGTCGCACTTGTTGAGGAACACCACGATGTGCGGCACGTTCACCTGGCGGGCCAGGAGGATGTGCTCCCGCGTCTGAGGCATGGGCCCGTCGGTGGCGGCCACCACCAAAATCGCCCCATCCATCTGGGCGGCACCGGTGATCATGTTCTTGATGTAGTCCGCGTGACCGGGGCAGTCCACATGGGCGTAGTGCCGGGTGGGGGTCTCGTACTCCACGTGAGCCGTGGCGATCGTCACGCCGCGCTCCCGCTCCTCCGGGGCCGCGTCGATCTGGTCGAAGTCCATCACGGCCGCGCCGTAACCGTCGCTGGCCATGGACAGACACTTGGTGATCGCCGAGGTCAACGTCGTCTTCCCATGGTCGACGTGACCGATGGTACCAATGTTAACGTGCGGCTTGGTTCGCTCGAACTTCGCTTTTCCCATTGTTGGCCCTACCTCCCGGTCAGATCGCTTTACAACGAGCCATATCAACAAGTGCGAGGGCTCTGACGCCACTCGCACGGTTGTTCAGTGGAGCCCACGACCGGGATCGAACCGGTGACCTTGTCCTTACCAAGGACACGCTCTGCCGACTGAGCTACGTGGGCTGCTGCGGAGAAACTGACGCGACGGACACGTGACCGCAAGCCCAACTCGGTTCCCCACCCCGCGTACCTCCACTGATTGGGACCGGGTCTGGGCGTGCGTAGCGCCGTCGCTGGGGTCTGGCTGGGTCGCTGTTATCTTGGTGGGTGGTGGAGGGGGGAGGATTTGAACCCCCGTAGGCTTAGCCAACGGATTTACAGTCCGCTCCCTTTAACCACTCGGGCACCCCTCCACCGAAGACCGACCATCTCGACGGGCCGCCATCAGCGGCGCGAAGCCTAATATAGCACCACAGGCGGCTTTTGGCAAGCCCCTAGATCACGACTTGCACCAAATACTTGCAGTGGAGCCGACGATCCGATTCGAACGGACGACCTGGGCATTACAAGTGCCCCGCTCTTCCAACTGAGCTACGTCGGCCCCGGACGGCCTTGTTGTGTTCCCGCACACCCGACCTGGCGCCGACCGACACCGCACGTCGCAGAGGCGCTCTGTCTAGCCGAACATGATATCCCGGGCGCAGCGGGCGATCTTCTTCTTCGCTCGCTGCAGCGCGTTGTCGACCTGCTTGACCTGCAGCCCCAGCTCACAGGCGATGTCGTGGTAGGAGTGTCCCTCGATGTAGCGCAGCAGGACGCGGGATTCGAGCCTGGAAAGGTCGCTGCCGATCCGCCGCTGCATCTCGCGCTGCAGCTCGCGCCCGACCACGGTCTCCTGCGGGTCGGTCTCGGCCATCTCAGGGATCGTGTCGCCGAATGTCCGGTACTCGTCCCCATCGTCGATGGGCACATCGGTGGACACACAGGTGTTGAGGACTGAGTGTTTCTGCCGGGTGGCCGTTTTGACGGCGGTGATGATCTGGCGTGTGATGCAAAGCTCGGCGAACGACCGGAATGCACAGAGATGGTCGGCGGAGAAATCCCGGATGGCCTTGAACAGGCCGATCATGCCCTCCTGCACCACGTCGTCATGGTCTGCACCCGCCAGGAAGTACGCCGCAGCCTTTCCCTCCACCAAGCTTCTGTACTTGCGCAGAAGCTGCTCAATGGCACGAATGCAGCCACCTCGCGCGTGCACGACCAACTCTTCGTCGCCCATGCGGGAATACGACTGCGACAGCACCTCTATGTCGCCTACCTGCGCCACGAACATCACCTCCGTCCGAGGCTGAAGACACAATCAGTAGGCCGTGCCAGATGCCACAAGCGATCCGACAGCACCCTGGAAACACGAAACATATCTGTATCACCGACGCCGCTGAAGGCGCCGGGGGGCTTATGAAGGAACACTCCGCCGTGGCTGAAAAGGGCAGGCGAATCGGGTCGCCTGACGGCTGCGGGCGGTGACGGACTGTATAACATAGTATAGTCCACCCCTGTACCGGTCGTCAAGCGTCGCGCTCTTGTGACGGCGACGCTTTGTTTGTATAATGACCCGGTTCCGGTCCGCTCCCGGCGGGCCGACTCTGGAACTCACCACCGGGCTCCCCGGCGCATCACCCATAGCGGTTGCATGTGAAGAAAGGAAGTCGCTGACGATGTGTGGTATCGTGGGATACATAGGGACCAGACAGGCCCCGGCGATCTGTTTGGCCGGGTTGCGCAGGCTCGAGTACCGCGGGTATGACTCGGCGGGCATCGCCGTCGTCACCGAGAGCGGGAACCTCGACCTGCGCCGGGTCGTAGGCAAGCTGGACGTCATGGCCGAAACACTGGAAACCCAACCGCTACTGGGCTCTCTCGGTATTGGTCATACCCGCTGGGCAACCCACGGCAAACCCTCCGTCGAGAACTCCCATCCGCATCTGAGTTGTGATGGGAAGGTCGCCGTTGTCCACAATGGCATCATCGAGAACTATCAGGAACTCCGCGCCCAGTTGGAGAGCGAAGGACACCAGTTCAAGAGCCAGACCGACACTGAGGTCATGGCCCATCTCGTCGAGAAGTACTACGATGGCGACCTGCGTGAGGCCGTCCGGAAGGCCGTACTGGACCTCCACGGCGCCTTCGCCTTCGGCATCATCTGCAGCGACAGCCCCGGCGAGCTCATCGCCGTGAGGCGCTTCTCGCCCCTGGTTGTGGGAATCGGTGAGGGCGAGAACTACATCGCTTCCGACATGGGCGCCATCCGCGCGGAGACCGACAAGGTCTACGTCATCGGCGACGACGAGCTGTGCAAGATCACCGCCGCGGGGGTCGAGATCACCGACCTGCAGCTTGGTCCCCTCCAGCGCGAGGTCTACGAGATCCCCTGGCCCGCAGACGCCGCCGAAAAGGGCGGGCACAAGAAGTTCATGCACAAGGAGATCCACGAGCAGCCCAACGCGATCCGCGCCTGCCTCGCCGGCCGCCTCATCGACGCGGACAAGCCCATCCGGTTCGAGAACATCGGGCTCACCGCAGACGAAATCAAGAAGCTCGACAAGGTCGTCTTCACCGCCTGCGGCACCGCCTACCACGCCGGAGTTGTGGGCCGGTTCCTGATGGACAAGCTGGCCCGCATCCCGGCCGAGGCCGACCTGGCCGCCGAGCTGCAGCAGCGCGACCCCGTCGTCCTGGATAACACGCTCTGTGTCGTGGTCAGCCAGTCCGGAGAGACGGCGGACACCCTCGAGGGCCTGCGCGCCATGAAGAACAAGGGCGCCAAGGTCATCGGTGTCATCAATGTGGTGGATAGCTCCATCGCCCGCGAGAGCGACGGTGTGGCCTACATCCAGGCCGGCCCCGAGATCGGCGTGGCCTCCACCAAGGCCTACACCCTGCAGATCCTCACCATCGAGCTTCTGGCCCTGTATTTCGCCGAGGTGCGCGGCACCGCCAGCCCCGAGGAGCTTCGGGAGATCAAGCAGGCCCTTCTCGCCCTGCCGCAGCAGGCCGAGGAGCTGCTCTCCCGCGAGGACGATGTGCTCGCCGTGGCCAAGAAGCACTACAACAAGCCCAGCGCCCTGTATCTGGCCCGTGGCGTCAACCTCCCCTCGGCCATGGAGGGCGCCCTCAAGCTCAAGGAGATCAGCTACATCCACGCCGAGGCCTACTCCGCCGGCGAGATGAAGCACGGTCCCATCGCCCTGGTCTGCCCCGAGATGTTCGTGGTCGCTCTGGCTCCTCAGGGGCCCACGTACTACGAGATGATCGGCAACATCATGGAGATCAAGGCCCGCAGTGGCCCCCTGGTGGCCGTTGCCTACGACGGCGACGAGAAGATCCCCGGCACCGGGGTGGACCCGGACGCCGATCCCGGCGACATCGCCTCCCAGCCCAACGACATGCTCTGGGTGCCCCCCACCCACGAGTACGTGTCCCCCATCACCATCGCCATCCCGCTGCAGCTCCTGGCCTATCACATCGCCGACCTGCGCGGAGAGCACATCGACCAGCCCCGCAACCTGGCCAAGACCGTCACGGTCAAGTAGCCGGGCTTTGCCCCCGCACACCGCGGCCCGCCTCCATCCGGAGGCGGGCCGTTTGGCGTCTGCAGGGCGGTCAGGGCAGACCGCGACGGGACCCATCCCTGTGCGCAGACGAGGACACGATGATTGGCCCGCCGGCCCGGCCGCCGCTGCCGCCGGGATTCGCCTCGCGGTCGTTCTCCCCTACCGCCCTCCGGTGCCCTTCCCTGCCGCCCGGAGCCCATATCCTGTCCCCCGCCGTGTTCGCCCGGCGTTGCCGTGCCCTCCGGCCTTGTGCTACACTCTTCGGACCCCACGGGGCGCAGTCTGAAGCACCGCACACGGGAGGGCCGGGCATGTCATTGGAGGACCTGAGAAGAGGCATCGACGCCATCGACGAGCAGATCGTCCACCTGCTCAGTCAGCGTGCGGGCATCGTGGAGCGCGTGCGGCAGGAGAAGGCCAACACGGAGCGGCCGATCTACGACCCGGGACGGGAGGCCCAGCTCCTGCGCAGGATCTGCGAGATCGGGGCCGACCCGCTGCCCTTGGAGTCGCTGCGGCTGATCTTCAAGGAGATCATCTCTGCCTGCCGGGCGTTGCAGTCCATTCGCGTGGCCTACCTTGGCCCGGCTCTGACCAACACGTACCTGGCCGCCCTGCAGCAGTTCGGCGCTTCGGCGGAGCTGCGGCCCTGCCGCTCCATTCAGGACGTGTTCGACATGGTTGTGCGCGGGGAGACTCAGGTGGGCATCGTGCCGGTGGAGAACTCGCTCAATGGGGTGGTAGCCGAGTCGTATGACTGTTTGGTGGAGACGCCGCTTCTGATCAACGCCGAGGCCTTCCTCCCCATCCATCACGCCCTGCTGTCGAGGGCCACGCTGGGCGAGATCAAGCTGGTGTACAGCCATCCGCAGGTGTTCGCTCAGACCCGGGAGTGGTTGCGGGAGAATCTGCCGGGCGTGGGGCAGATCGCGATGACCAGCACCGCGGCGGCGGCCAAGCAGGCCGCGGAGGAGGAGGGCGCGGCGGCCATCGCCCCGGGTGTCGCCGCGGAACCGTACGGGCTGGAGATACTGGCCGCGAACATCGAGGACAGGCCCGACAACCGCACGCGGTTCTTCGTCATCGGGCAGGACCCGGCGGTGCGCACCGGCCGGGACAAGACCTCCATTGTGTTCTCCACCGCCCACCGCGCCGGCTCGCTGCATCAGGCTCTGGAGCCTTTGCACGATCACGGCATCAACATGACCCTCATTCAGTCGCGCCCGTACCGGGGGACGATGTGGGAGTACGTGTTCTTCGTGGATTTCGAGGGGCACGTGACCGACCCGACGGTGGCGGCCGCTCTGGCCGCGTTGCGGGAGCAGTGCTCCACACTGAAGGTCCTGGGGAGCTACCCGACGGCGGACTGAGGCTTCATGCGGCCCGCCAAGGCAGGCTCTACTCCTCGTCCAGGCCTCGGCTCTCGAGCCCTCCGCGGACCACCAGCATGGGCTTGTTCAGCCGCAGGGCGACATCCTCGGCCAGAGACCCGAAGAAGACCCGTCGCAATCCGCGGCGGGTACCGGTGGCCATAACCACGATATCGTGCTCTTCGGCGGCCTGGAGCACCTCGTGCACACGCGAGCCCGTCGCCACGGCCCGCACCGTCACGTCGCCCGGTTGGTCGTTGGCGACGACGTCCGGCAGCGCCGCTTCCCTCTCCTGCAGTTCGGCCTCGGTGGCGTCCGGGGGCATGAGCCACAGCACCGTGATACTGTGCGCCCGTACCATCGCCAGGGCGCAGACCACGGGGCGCACCACCAGGAGGTCCTGGTCCCCGGCAATGGGCACCAGGATGCGTTCGGTGTGGAGGGCGCCGGCGAACCGCACCACCACCACCGGGCACAGCGAGTCATCGGCCACGGCCTCGACCACGCGACTGAAAGATGCCACGTCCTGCCCCAGGGGATGGCCCAGGACGATGGCCTGGGCGTTCCCACGCTCGGCGGCCCGCAGGATGCCCTGCGCCACCTCCTCGGCGTGCTCCACCTCCGCGGTCACCTCTTCATAGCCGAGGCTCGCACATTCGCTCCTGGCGATGGCGCAGGCCGGACTCTCGGCCCGCACCCGGTCCGTCTTCCAGAAGTCTTCAGGCCCGGAGTCGTCGATCACATTCAGCGCCACAGGGGTGGCGCGATAGTGGTGAGCCAGCAAGGTGGCAATGCGCATCACCCCCGCCGCCGTGGCCGGATTGCCCAAAGCCGCCACCACGGTCCCTTCGGGCCGTGGTGGCGGAGTGAGCCGCTCCCAGGTCCACGGCACCACACCGGCGGAGGCCGCGGGCGTACCGGTCCACGGCGGGCCAACCTTGTCGTGCGGAACCTCACCGGCCCACTTGAGCATCAGGCGAACCAGGGGCGGGCCGGCCAGCTCATTGACCACCACGCTGGCGACCACGACATTGATGATCACCGCGCGGATCTCCTCCAGGCTCTGATCCTGGCGGACGAGGTAGGCCAGACCGATGGCCAGGTCCGCCTGCGGTAGGAGCCCGAGACCGAGCACGCGCGCCCGCGAGGGCGGCATGCCCGCCGAGCGGGCTCCCAGCCATGCCCCGAGCACCTTCCCCGCGACTCGTGTGAGCACGAAGACCACCCCAATGCCACCGGCCTGGACCATGTCCTCCAGGTGCAGCTCCGCACCCGCCAGAGCGAAGAAGATCCCGTAGATCGGGGGCTCGAAGTCATTGAGGGCTCGGAAAGCGCGCACATCGCGGCGGTCGCGGTTCACAACGGCGAAGCCCGCGGCCACACCGGCCAGCAAAGGCGATAGGCCGGTGTAGTTGGCGATCCCGCCGCAGAAGAACACCGCCGCCAGCGACACCACCAGCACGTCGTGTCGGCTGTTGAGCTTGTGCACCACGTAGTCGGTAAGGAAGCCCACCAGGAAACCCACAAGCAGGGAGGCGATGGTGGTGAACTCCGGCATCAGTATCCTGAGCAGTCCGCCGCCGCTGCCGGTGCCCAGGAGGCCTTGAGCCGCCGCCACACAGAGCCCAAACAGCGTGATGCTCAGGGCGTTGTTCACCACCACATTGGAGAGCAAGAGCCGCGAGATCGGCCCGGTAGCCCGGAGCTCGCGGAGCACCGCCACCGTCGAGGCCGGAGCAGTGGCCACCGCGATGGAGCTGCAGATCAGCGCGATGGCCAAAGCGACGTGATAGTCGCCCTCACCCACACCGGAGAACCAGGCGGTCAGGCCCACCGCCGACCCCACAATCACGAAAGTCCCCACCACTTCCCCCGCCGACAGGCGCACGAGCACCCGGGCCGAACCCCGCAGTTGGCCGATGTCGAACCGCTCCCCGATGGCGAAGGCCACCAGCAGCAGGGCAATGCTGGTGAACATGCGCAGACGCGTCTCTACCAGCTCGGGAGGGATGAGGTCGAAGCCCGAGGGCCCCACCAGCACTCCGGCCAGGATATAGCCCGTAACCGAGGGGAGGTGAACGAGCTTCACCAGTCTGGCACACGCAAAGCCCGCCGCCAAGAGCACACTCAACGCCAGAGCGACATCCACTTCGCCCAGGCCGGACAGTTCGACGGCATCCATGCAGTCGGTACCCTCCTTGGCGCATTCCCCCGGTTGGCCCGGAGCTTCGGAGTCGTCGTGTGGACACTATCATAAGGCAGTGAGGGGCCGCAGTCGAGCCCGCCACCACCTGCAGCCCCCACCGCGTGCGCGGTCAGGCCCTCACAGGCGGCGTGCCGCGACCACCAGGCGGTTGGTATCGAGCGTCGGTTCGCCCCCGGCCAGCGACCCGTAGATGCGGATGTCCTCCAGTCCGGCGCGCGTGACCATGCCGGCGATCTCATCGGCGGTGTACGCGCGGATCGACAAGACGTGTTCGGTGGCTCTGGCGCCCTCGAGACAGATCACCCTCATCCGCCACGATCGGGGGTAAAGGCACATCGTGTGCTCCACCAGCGTGTATCTCCCCGAGCCGACCTCCCGCCATTCTCGGGTCCCGCTGCGTAGCGAGCTGCGCCCGGTGGCGTCATGGTTGGCCAGGTCCAGCAGCAGTCGGCCGCCCGGACGCAGAGCGCGGGCCGCGGCCTCCAGCACCTTCTGGTCCTCCTCATCGCTCTCGAGGTAGCCGAAGGCGGTGAACATGCACAGGACGGCGTCGAACTCGCCCTCGAAGGGGATCTGGCGCATGTCGCTTTCGACCCAGCGCACCTGCGCTCCCGCAGCGGCCGCCGTCTGTCGGGCCTCGGCCAGCAGGGTGGCCGACAGATCCAGCCCGGTCACGATCATCCCCCGCCTCGCCAGCTCGATACAGTGGCGGCCCTGGCCACAGCACAGGTCCAGCACCTGCAGCCCCGGCTGCAGGTCAAGTAGCGTACGGACGCCGTCCACCTCGCGGCAGGTGCGCTCCGGGTCGTCGGGGCCCACGCTCCAGAACGTCCGGTAGTCGTGCTTGAAGAACTCCTGGTACCAGGGTCGGCCGTTATCCATCGCAGGGCACCTCCCGGTGCTTCTCAGCCACGACGTGGTACGCGCCACCGCCCGGCCCCTCATGCCACTCCACCGGCCGCCACCCGGCGGCGAGCAGCAGGCGCTCGGCCCGCTCGCGCTCCAGAAGCAGGAGTGGGAACCAGTCCGTCGCCTTCTTCTGGTACTCCAGGCGGATGTGGATCTGTCCCGGCGGAAGGCCCGCCTCCCGGTTCCTCGCATGGTAGGCCAGGTGCTCCGGAATCTCAGTGCCCAAAGGGTCGCGGGCCGAGCCCAGGAGCCTGCCGCCGGGGCTCGTCAGCCGCCAGAGGCCGGACAGCAGGTGGATGGTGCCCTGCTCGGTCCCGCCGATCCCCATGCCGTTGGCCATGAGCGTTACGGCATCAAGGCTCCGCTCCGGAAGGTCCACCGTCATTGCGTCGGCGCACAGCACCCGGACGCAGCCCCGCTCCTTGGCCACTTGCAGCGCGCCCGGCGAGACGTCCACAGAGGCCACCTCATGCCCGCACCGCTGCAGCCAGAGACTGTGGCGCCCGGGCCCGCAGCCGATGTCCAGCACACGTTGCCCCAGCCCGCGAAGGAGCCTTTGCTCCTCCTCGGGCGGCTCGAGGAAGTAGTCGCCCGGGTACCGCGGACTACTCTCCCCGTAGCCGTCATCACGGCGGATGACGACGGGCTCCGTGCCTCCATGGTAGTAATCACGCACAATGCGCCCCCACAGGTCTTCCTCGACGGGCAGTCTTGGCAGCTCCATACGACACCAGCCTCCTTCTCAGGCAACTGAGGTCCGATTGGAGCTATAACGCCGGAGCCGGTGTGGGTGCTAAGGGGGAGGTGTGGGTCGTTGGCTGTGGCAGTCCGTCGTGGGCGTTCGTCGTTGGCCGAATGGGGCCGCATGGAGGGGCCGAGCGTGCAGCCGATGCGACGCGCAGCGTCGCCCGCACACCCGGCCCGGCCGTCGGCCGTCTGTGTCCGGCCCGCAGAGCCCGCTGCACCTCAAGAGCGCCCGCGGTCCGATCAGTGACAAGGGCATACGGCCGCCGAGCTCGCCTCAGGAGCTCTCGGCGGCGCCGGCTCTCTCCAGCCGCTCCAGCGCCTCCGAGAAGCCATCGGGCTCCGCGCCGCAATGCGCCTTCCACTGCTGCCGCAGCACCGCGGCGAGATCGAGGAGGGTGTAGCCATCCCCCGGAGGGCCGACGAGGCGCACCTCCCGATTCCTCCCGTCGGCGGTCTTGAGGGTGAACTCGTGCTCGCCGTTGAAGCAGATGCAGGCCAAAGTCTCGCCCTGCGCCTTCACGAACTCCTGGCCCTCTTCGTCGAAGTAGGAGATGAACCGGGTGGAGACCTTGTCGGGCCAGGGCTCGACGGCGGCGGAGACGGCATCGGCAACCCACATGACGCAGTCGCCCAAAGCGCCCTCGATCCGCAGTGGGGCCTCGGGATCGCCGTGAGGTGCGGGAGCGGTCACCGCTGCTCCGGTGGAGGGCGGCGGGGTCGCGGGGATCGTCCTGGAGTAGTACCTCCCCGCATTCTGAAGCAGCACCGCGAGCATTCCGGCGATGAGCACGCCGAGGATGATGACCATCACGGCCGGGTTCCGGGAGGTGCCATCACCGGCGTCTGCGGCCTCCGGCGGCCGCCGCGGATCATCCATCGTCCTGCGCCTCCGATACGTCGCTTCTACCGTCCGTACTGCCCCCGGAGCTGCTCTTGCTGCTGCCAGGCCCGGGCCACATTGCCCTTGAGCTGAGCCACCGTCTGGTCCGAGAGCTGGGTGTTGGTCTGGCGCAGTACCTGATCGAGGCCGTTGACGCAGTCCTGGTAGCTGGTGGCCCGGGCGATGGTCTGCACCAGTTGGCGCTCCACGGCCCGGGGCAGCACGGAGGTGGCCTTCTGCCGCTCGAGGCGTACCGCCGCCTCCGCGCCGCTGCGGGAGTTGGTGACGATCGACGCGATCTCGGCGGTGCCCGATGTCGGTCCTCCGGGCACCATAGCCATCCCGGTGGTGGCGAAGGCCGCCGCCAGCAGGGCCCAGTTCTCCGGGTCCTGGTACTGGGGCTGGCGGAGCATGCCGATGAACAGGTCGATGGCCTGGTTGCGCTGTGCCCGCTCGGTGGCCTCGGCGTTCTGGACCAGTTGCGTGGCCTGGCGCTGGTTGATGGGGTTCCGGGGCGCCTGGCTGGGCTGAGGCGCCGGAGTGGGCGTGGGCTGCGGCGTCGGGCTCGGGGCGGGCGCGGGCGCCGGCTGGGTGGGCGCCGGGCTGGGCGCCACGCTGGACTGACTGTCAGACTGCTGAGCCGTGGCCGGCGCGGGCTGCTGCGGCGTGGGCATCTGGGCCGGCGCGGGAGCCTGCTGTGGCTGCTGCTGCGGGCTGCTCTGCCGGGCAGGGTTCTGCCACTGCTGCAATTGCTGCTCGCTTTGCTGGGCCTGCTGCCAATCGAGCTTCTGTTGGGGCTGCCATTGGGCCTGATTGTCGGCGTTCTGAGGCTGATAGCCGTCCTGAACCTGGTTGTCAGGCGTCTGCGGGTTGTCGGCGACCGTCTGGCCCGCCTGCGGAGCGGCCTCGTTTTGCTCCCTGGGGAGGAACACGGCAAGCCCGATGGCGATGATCGAGATGATGACCACGATCCCGGCGATCCGCCCGGGCCACGGGGAGGAGGTCGTCGCCGGGGCGGCAGGCATGGGCGGAGGCGGCTGGTTGGGTCTCTGATTGTCTGCCACGGTTCACTGCCCTCCGGCCCCCATCAGTTGGCGGGCCACACTGTCGATGATTGCGCCATCAACCACGCCGGCGCCACCGGGCTGCGCGCCCGGCACGGCGCCGCCGGGGGCATCGGGAACTTGCCCGTGTCCACGGCACTCGTCGCAGCGCACGCGCAGGGTGCCGCCGCAGTACGGACAGGGGCCCATGTCGGCATCCTCCGGCAGCAGCGGGTCGTTGCCGGAGTAGTAACGCTCCTCGGCCCAGAACAGCGGGTTGAGCATATGCCCGTTGGGCAGGTGCTTCATCGGGCAGGGCTTGGTGCCCTCCCCGCCACAGTCGGGACAGGTCTTGTACCCGGTGCCGCCGTCGGCATTGCTCGCGGTCTGGTTGCCGCCGGAGTCGCCCGTGACGGCCTGCCCTCGCCCCTGCCCCCGGCTCTGGCTTTGTGTCTCGGCCCGTGCGCGCTGCTCCAGGAAGGCCTGGTGCGCCTGTTGGGCCCAGTCGTCGGTTTGCAGGTCCTGCGGTCCGGTATTCCGCTGCTGGTGTTGCTGGGTCGGCGTGGGCGTCGGCGAGGGCGACTGGGTGGTCTGCGTCCCCGCCTGAGGCTGCTGCTCGGACTTCTCCCGGGGGAGAAACACCGCCAGACCGATGGCCAGAATCGCCAGGATGGTGACGCCGCCCACTACGGCGCGCATGCGCCCGGTTCCGGAGGCCTCCGCCCGGGCAGGCATCGAGGCCCGCGCGGGGATCGGGGCCCCGGGGGCCTCTTCGCGCGGCTCGGCCGGCTCTTGCCCGCCGGCGGCAATGGGCTCCTGACTGTCTGCAAAATCGGGACCCTCGGCGGGGCCTGCCGGAGAACCGTCGGCGAAGTCCGGGGCGCTGTCGTCTGCGGCCGCAGACGAGGTGGTGCGTGCTGCCGCCGCAGGTGCGTCGTGTTCGGGGGCGTCGCCGAAGTCAGGGACTTGGCGGGCCCCGCTGTGCTCTGGCGTCGATGCGCCCTTAGGGCTTGCGGCCTCGGTGGCGTCACCGAAGTCCGGCCCCCGTGGTTCCTGGGTCATCTGTCCTGCCTCCCCATCGTCCGAAAACCAACTTCAGCGGAACATGCGGTAGGCCGCCGGGTCCAGGCCGCTGATCCGCAGCAGATCGGCGGCACCGTACATGATGTCATCGGCCGTCAGGCTCCCCTCGGAGAGCCTCGCCTGCTCCGCCAGGTACCTGCGCAGCGAGCGGGCGGGCGGGTCATTGGCCACGGCCCACACGGCCACCTGGACCATGGGGCGGTGGACGCCCTCCAGCACCAGCGAGCGGCTCAGCCGTGCCATGTCCTGGCTGGGGCAGGGCGAGGGAACCATGATATCCTCGGCGGTGGGTGCGGGGCGACCGATGTTGGTGCAGGCCGTAGGGATCCATACCTGGGCGTAGGCACTAGACCCGAGATCTATCCTGCTGGAGCCCAGGGAGGTCTGGCCCTGACGGCCCGCGGCCTGGGCCCAGAACTGCGTCCCCGGCGCTACCGTCACGCCGCCGGGACCGCCCTCCGCCCTGCCCACGACGCCGCTGACTCCGGTGTCGCCGGCGCCCCAGAACTGTGCCCAGATCTGTCCGCTCTGCAGCCCCTCGATCAACTCCACCGGCGGCGCCACGGGCTCCGCCGCAGCGAGGCCCACGCAGGCAAGGCTCACAAACAAGATGACAGTACCAACTGCCGGGACACTGTACCGCAGCATCGCTACACCCCCTCAAGTCCCCGGAAAGCCGGGGGCATTGTGGCAGTCAGGCATGCGCGCGGATGCCACCATACCCTTGGACGTGCGAGCCGGACGATATGTGCGGTCCACTACGGCTCGGCGCGGCGGCGCCGACATTCGCCCGCCGCTCACCTCACCCCGTCTCTACCTCCGCTCCTGCACATAGGACCATGCGGAGTGGGCCGCGATGGAGGCATCGCCCACCGCCGTGGTGATCTGTCTCAGCGGCGTATTGCGGATATCTCCACAGGCGAAGACGCCGGGGGCATTGGTGGCCATGTTGCAGTCGGCGATGACGAAGCCGTCCTCGAGGTTCACGACCCCCTCGAGCCAGGCGGTCTGCGGCTCATGCCCGATGGCGACGAAGACCCCGGCCACGGGGACTTCGGTCTCTTCTCCCGTCCTTCTGTTCTGTACCCAGATCGCGCTCACTTCATCCGCGCCGACAATCTCGCGGATCACCGAATCCCAGAGGATCTCGAGGTTCTCCTGAGCAAAGGCACGCTCCTGCAGATGAGCTTCAGCCCGGAGCGCGTCGCGGCGGTGCACGAGGTAGACCTTCTCACAGACGTCCGCCAGGTAGATGGCTTCATCCACGGCGCTGTTGCCACCCCCAACCACCGCCACAGTCTGACCGCGGTAGAACATCCCGTCACAGGTGGCGCAGTAGGAGACACCGCGACCGAACAGATCGCGCTCGCCGGGCACCTTGAGGTGCCGGGGCGAGGCGCCGGTGGCAACGATGACCGCCATCGTCCGCATGTCGCCCTCGCTCGTCCTGAGCATCCAGCGGTCGCCGTCTCGCACGAGGCTTTCGGCGGTCCCGCTGATGAAGTCTACGCCCACATTCTCCGCCTGCTGCCGCACGCGCTCGGCCAGCTCGAAGCCGGTGATCCCCTCGGGGAAGCCGGGGTAGTTCTCGATCTTGGAGGCCGTCGCGGTCTGCCCGCCGGGGGCGGCTTTCTCCAGCAGCACCAGGTCGAGGTTGTAGCGCTTGGCGTACATGGCGGCGGTGCAGCCGGCCACTCCGCCGCCGACGACGACGAGTTCGTTGCCAATCATCTGACCCACGTTAGGAGACCTCCGCAAGCTGGCTCACCGCTTCGGCGATCCAGCGGTTCGAGTTCGGCCCACTTGTTGGCCGGAAGTGTAGCACAGCCGCCAGGCAGGGGCAATTGGCGCGGGGGAAGGCCGACTACCACGCCGGCCCGCCGAGACACTCCGTGCGGGCCGCCGCGATGGCGGCTTCCATGTTCTGCTCGGGAACCCCGCGGCCCGGGTAGAGTTGCACGCAGTGGCAACCGCTCTGGGCGAGCTCGGTGATCCGGTCCGCGATCCGCCGGGGTGTGAGCTCCGCCATCTCCTGGGGGGTGAGCTGGGTCCAGAAGGACTGCCCCATGATCTGGTGCATCTCTTCAAGCGTGAGGTTCTTGCAGCCCGCGCCGTGGAAGTCGGTGATACCCAACTCGTCCCGGGCGATGCGGAGGTGCTCGGCGCGCAGAAGCTCGCTGTGCATGAAGCGGCTCTGGCTGTCGCCGTAGAGACGGCGGTAGCAGGGGACGGCGAACTCCCGGTACATGGCCGGCGACAGCAGGCCGGAGAAGTCGTCGCCGGTGTAGGTGGTGCAGCGGTACTGGGTGCCGCGCAAGGAGGCGTCCAGCCCGGCGATAGCCTCGCCGGCCTCAAGAACGACCTCCAGGAGGCGCCGGGCGCCTATGGGGTCCTCGAGGAACCACCCCAGGGCGGCGCCGCTACTGATCTCGCAGGCGGTGCCGATCACAGCTCCACTGAACCCGCCGAAGCCAACCTTGTACCCCTGAGATGTGTAGTACTCCCAGGCCTCGTAGCGTTTGGCCATGAGCCCGTCTGTTCTCGGGTTGCCGATGCGGATGCCGTCCGTCTGCGAGGGATCGGTGATGACGGGGCGGGTGCTGTCCAGGTAGGGGATCTCGTCCTCCACGGGCACTACGATCGGCATTCCCAGGAGTGAGGCGAAGGCGCAACTGGGCTCGTCCACGTGGGGGTGCATGAATCTGCCCACCCCGAACCGCTGCTCGGCATAGTCGCGGGCCGCCAGTTGGGCCTCGAGCATCACGGCGGGCGAGCCGTAGTAGTCGGAGTAGCGCACCTTGGCGTACTCGGTGTACGTCACATTGCAGAAGGCGATGTGCCACCTGGGCTCCATGGCTCGCTCCGCCCGGTCCCGGCGGCCTGTACGCTCCCCGGACGCGAGGAGAGCCTGGGACCTGAGTGTTCCGCCTGCCGTGCATGCCTCGGGCGTGGCCGGATTGACTCCCGCCGGGCGCAGGCCTATGCTTCATTCACCGCCCCGCTATCCTGCCCCTCTGTACGGGAGGCCGCCGATGGACCGCGACACCAGCCTGCCGGTCGACGCCTCGAGAGCCCGGGAGATGGCCGATCACCTCATGGTGGGCGGCGGAACGCCGGGGCCGCTGCTGGTGCGTGGCAGGGGGGTCAGGGTCTGGGACGCAGAGGGCAGAAGCTACATCGACTGCACCTCGCAAAGCTGGGCGTTGTACCTTGGGCACGCACACCCCGAGATCAATGCCTGCATCGCCAAGCAACTGGAGTCTCTGGGCCACGTGCACCAGGGCTTCGACACGCCGAACCGCTATGCCTTCGCGGCTCGCCTGGCCGGTCTGGCGCCGCAGGGCCTGAGCCGGGTGTCCTTCACCGTCGGTGGCGGGCCGGCGGTGGAGGCGGCCATGAAGCTGGCCGTGCGCAATGAGCCTCGGGCGAGCCAGTTCGTCTGCCTGTGGGACGCCTACCACGGCAGCACGCTGGGCACCATGGGGGCCTCCTGGATCTCCACCCGGGCCCGGGGCCAATTCGCCGGAGGAGCCTTCTACACGCAGCTCACCAGGCCCTTCATCCGCGTGCCCAACCCGTACTGCTATCGCTGCCCGCTGGGCCTGGAGCGCGGGACGTGCCATCTGGCCTGTGCCGAGGTGTTGCGCAAGACCCTGGAGCGCGGGGTCAACGGCCCCTGCGGCGGCGTGATCGTCGAGCCGATCCAGGCCAGCGGCGGGCAGATCCCGCTGCCGGGCGAGTACCTGCGGGCGGTGAGGGCCATCTGCGACGAGTTCTGTGTCCCCCTGATCTTCGACGAGATTCAGACCTATCTGCGCATTGGCGCCCCCTACGCGGCCAACCACTACGGCGTGACCCCGGACATGATCTGTCTGGGCAAGGCGCTCGGAGCGGGGATGCCGATTGCCGCGGTGATCGTGGCCGATCATCTGGAGGGTTTCGGGCCGGAGGCCGAGGAGTTGCACACATTCGCCAACAATCAGGTGGCCCAGGCCGCGGGACTCAAGCTTCTGGAGATCGTGGAGCGCGACGGGCTCCTGGGCAACGCCAATGCTCAGGGGGCGTGGTTTGCCACGGAACTGCAGAGGCTGCAAGCGCGGTTCCCGGAGATCGGCGACATCCGCCAGGTGGGCCTGCACATCGGGGTGGAGCTCGTGGCCGACCCGGAGAGCAAGCGCCCGCTGGAGGCCGAGACGGTGGCGGTCCGGAACGAAGCCATGCAACGGGGCGTGATCTTCGGCCTCGGCGGGGTTCGGCGCAATGTGCTGAAGATCAAGCCGCCGCTGATCGTGACGCGAGTCGAGGCCGCGGAGGCGATGGAGGTGCTCGTGGAGGCGCTGGAGGCGGTGCTGAGAGCCTAGAGGTCCGGCCGGAAACCCCACCTTCGCCGGGAATGTCATTGCCAGAGCGTCCGCTCCCGGCGGGAGCAGCTCGAGGAATCTCCCGGCATTCAGCGAGATTCTTAGCTATCTCGCTGCGCGAGATGGACGCTCAGAATGACATGAAACGGACCGGCCGGACTTTTCGGCCGGACCTCTAGCAAGTGGTTCTCGCGGTCCGGACCGCCGTGCCGCCACCGAGAACGGATGCCGGGAACCATGCACGCGCGGCAGGTGTTTGCTGGCTGTTGTAAGACCAAGCTCCGTCCCGGACAGGTGCCGAGCGCTATCTGGCCCGGCCCGCCTCCGCGATCCGCGCGTCTGCCCAGACCCCTCGGCCGAAACTCCAGCCAGGTGCGCTTCCTCTCCAGCGGCCGCCCCGGACGATCGGCACGGCAGGTGTGTTCTTGGCACCGGACTCCGCGCCGCGTGCGGGCCCCGGCCCACGGGTGTCCACCGGGCACGCCGGACGACCGACGAGGCCCCGACACCGGCGGGACGGAGCACAACGGCCACAGAAGGAGACAGACAGGACCATGCATCACAGTTCGTCGCCGAAGACCGCCGCCGTCGCCACGCTGCTGCTCGTGCTCGTCATCGCCGTGATTCCCGGCGTATGGGCCCAGGAGGAGGACGAGGGCGTACCCGCAGTGGACATCGCCGCAACCATGGAGGCCGTGGAAGGGGAACTTGCGCAGGCCCCGATGGGTTACGAGTGCGTTCTGGACGACGAGGGCACTCTTGTCGCGACCCACGGCGACCTGCCGACTCTGGTGGCGCTCGTCAACGGGAACACCCTGTTCACCGTCAGCCTGATCGCCGCCCCCGAGGATACGGATGACGAGGGCCTACTGGTGATCTGCAATGACCTCAACAGGGATGCCAGGCTCGCCCGCTACTTCGTCGACGCCGGCGAGGACGGCGAGACCCACATCATCGCCGGCTTCGGCACTCACATCAATGACGAGCTGGACAGCATGACCTACGGCACGAACCTGTGGGAGTTCGTGAAAGAGGTCATGGCGGCCGCCGAGACCGTGGCCAACGCGGCCAAGGGATAGAGGCCGGTCTCAAGCACCGCGAAGCCCCCTGCCCCCCGGGGGCTTCGCCTTACCCCTGTACCCCACCGGCAACTGTCGTCAGAACTCGCTGCGCCGCGTCTCCTCGGTTGGGCCTTGGGGTGCATCACCCGGGCCTGCGCACTCGGCCGGAGCGGAAGTTGCCGCCGGCGCGACCGTGTGCTATACTCTGCCGGTTAGTCAAAGGGGAGTAACTGGGCGGCTCCTGCCGCTCCGGGTCGGCCAACAGTACGAAGGCTACCTTCTGGCCTCCCGACCGGTCTCTTACGGGTGTGAGACCTTTGGCTGCACGCATCGACTGCGTGTGGCCAGGTATCTGCCACGCGCCCGGAGGACTGTATGAATACCCGCCGTGCCCTCAGCTCCATCATCCTCGCCGCTTTGCTGGCCGTTCCGGGCGTCACCTTCGCCCTGGCCCATGTCGAGCTGTCCGCCCCGGCCACCGCCCTGATCGCCGGCATTGCTATCCTGGCGGCCTCCTTCCTGCTGCTGTGGGCCTGCGATGCCGCGCAGTCGGACATCTCCCCCGCGCTGGCCCTGGCCGTGGTCGCCGTGATCGCCGTCCTGCCGGAGTACGCCGTGGACATGTACTTCACCTGGCAGGCCGGCAAGTTCCCCGACAGTGACTACTCACACTTCGCCATCGCGAACATGACCGGCGCCAACCGCCTCATCATCGGGGTGGCCTGGGCCGTCATCGCGGCCATCTTCTGGTTCAAGAGCCGCCGCGCCGTGGAACTGGAGCCCGAGCGCTACCTGGAGGTGCGCTTCCTGGCCGCCGCCACGGTCTACGCCATGGTCATTCCGCTCAAAGGCAGCCTCGCCTGGTACGACGGGATCGTGTTCATGGGGCTGTACGCATGGTACCTGAGCATCGCGGCGCGCAGGCCGCCGGGGGGGTGTGAGGTGGAGGGGCCGGCGGCGTACATCTGCTCCCTGCCCACGGTGAAGCGTCGGGCCGCCACGGTGATGCTGTTTCTGATGGCCGCCGGGGCCATTTTGGCCAACGCCGAGCGCTTCTGCGAAGGTCTTGTGGGCACGGGCAAGGCCTTCGGCATCAACGAGTTCTTCCTGGTGCAGTGGCTGGCGCCCATCGCCTCCGAGGCTCCGGAGTTCGTGGTGGCGATCATGTTCGCCCTGCGCAGCAGGGCCAGCCTGGCGCTGGGAAGCCTGCTATCGGCCAAGCTCAACCAGTGGACGCTGCTGGTGGGGATGATCCCGGCGGTGTTCGCCCTCTCTCTGGGCTCGTTCGATCACCCGATTCCCATGGACAGCCTGCAGATGCACGAGATCATGCTCACGGCCGCCCAGTCGCTGCTGGCGGTGGTCATGCTCGCGACGCTGCGCTTCTCCATGGGGCAGGCGCTCTTGCTGTTCGTGCTGTTCTTGGCCCAACTGCTCTCCCCGACCATCGTGCCGCTGCTGCCGGGGGGCACATTGGTGGGCTTCACGGCCGAGCAGATGCACCCGCTGTTCTCGGCCCTCTATCTGGCGGCGGCGGTTGCCATGCTGGTGGACCGTCCCACCCGGCTGGTCGGCCTGGTCCCGCGCCTCGCCCGCAAGGCCGGCGAGGCGGAACGCGAGCACTCAAACCGCCTGTTCGTGAGGGCGGCCAAGGCGTTGGAGGCACCGCTGGTGGACGGGAACGTACTGCCGGAGGCCGCGCAGCCGGTTGCGGCCGAGCAGGCGTCGGCGGCGGAGAGCAGTCGGCTGCCGTAGTGGCGTGGGCGCCGGGCCTGCTGCGCCCGCTCGGCCGGCCGCGGCCATCGGACCTCTGTGACTTTCAGGACGCGTCTTTTTCCCACATCCGAGCCAGGGTGATGAAGGCCCTCAGGCCCCACAGGTGGCACCACGTGTTCTGGTAGTCGCCCGCAGTGATGTAGCCGTAGTTCACTCCGACGGGATAGCGGGTCAGGTGGGTCTCCTCGAGCCTGTCGAGGGTCTCGTCCACCCAGCGCAGGTACTCGGGCTCGCCGGTGGCCCGCCAGGCCAGGCAGCAGGCCACGATCATCTGGGCCATGCGGTCGTAGACCTCCGGCGTCCCGGGCTCGGTGGTGCCGCCGTCGCCGATACCGGGCGGCCGCCCCGGGTCCGAGCCGTCGCGGGTGTTGTGCCGATACCAGCCGCCCTCGGGCGAGCGGCTGTGCTCGGCCAAGAACCTTAGGCCCGCCAGCGCCCTGTCGCGGTACATCTCACCCCGGCCCGCCAGATACAGTCTCAGGCACGCCTGGATCATGTTCGAGTTGGTGTGTGTGAACTTCGTGGTGTACCTGGGTAGCTCTCCGCCCGCCTTCCCGTCCGGGAACCAGCCCCCATATCGCTCATCCCACAGGGCCTCATCGGCCAGACTCACGACCTGCTCCGCCCATTCCAGGAACCGGCTCTCGCCCCGGGTGTCGTAGCAGTCCAGGAGCTTGAGGGCGAGGTACCCCGACCCGTAGAGCCCCTTGGGCCGGTCGGGGGCGAATGCGCCGGTGCCGACGATCCGCGCCAGCACGGCCTCGGCGATCTCGCGCCATCGTTCGTGCGGACGGTAATGGTCGTAGCACAGGAGCCCGGCGACGGTGATCGCGTTGAACTCCGGGAAGAAGTCCTTCTGCCACTGTCCCGTCTTGGTGCTGTACTTGAGGTAGAACCCCGGTCCGGCAGGGTCATGACCGTTGTCGACGACCCACTTCAGCAGCTCGTGCGCCTGGTCCAGGTAAGTGGCGTCCCGACGTCCCCCCAGCTCGTACAGGTCCATCTTCACCAGAGCGTAGTACGACTGCTGCTGGGTGTGGAAGTTGCCCTCCCAGGCCTCCGTGGGGGGATCGGTCATGCTGTTCTGATGGATGGCGCGGCCGCCGAGGACCTCGTTGTACAGATAGGCCTCATCCATGGCGTACAACTGCTGGAGGCGTTCCAGCACCCACTCCCTCGAGTGGCGCAGGGGCGGCTCGGCCCGGCAGTGAATGGTCGCGGCCAGCAAGATGAACGAGAGCACAACCGATGGTCTCATGTCCGGCTTCCTCCGTCCTTGCGCTCTACGACGTTCGGCGAGCCATGTCTCGCCCCGTCGCGGGCGGCGCCCCGCAACCACACAGGCATTCGGCGTGTGCGCGGCGAACCCTTCTCTCTCCTAAGCAAGTCCAGCCGCGAGAGGAGCCTGGTGATGATCCGTCTGGCCACGAACTCGTTTTCCTGGCATCCGACCTACAATAGGGGCATCGGCCAGTTGTCGGCGCTTGAGATCTGTCGGCGGGCCGCGGCCGCCGGCGCCGAGGGCATCGAGATCGATCCCTCGCGTGTGACGGCATCGGACCTGCGCGACGCCGGCATCGCCCTCAGCGGCGCCTCCACCGGCGGCCCGCTGTTCGATGACTGGACGACGCTCGACGCCGACAGGGTGGTCGCCACCGCGGCCGGTGTCAGGGCCCTGGGCGGCGAGTACGTGTTCTTCACCACCGCACCCAAAGGCGGGTGGGGAGCCCACGAGCGGGTCACAGAGGGGGACCTGGGTCTCGCCGGAGAGAGGTTGTCGGCCTTGGCCCGGCGCATTCGCGCCGAGGGCCTTGCCATGGGCCTGCACAACCACGCCGCCTCGCCAGAGGGCTTCGCGGCCGAACTCTCCTTGCTCGCCGAGCACACCGTCCCGGACCTGGTGGGGCTATACCTGGACATCGGCTGGGCCTACTGCAGCGACGGCGATCCCGTGGCCCTCATCGAGCGCTTCGGCCCCAGGCTCATGGGCCTGCACTTCCGCAATCACACGGCGGACAAGGTGCCGACGCAGATGCTGTGCCAGGGGGCCCTGCACATTCCCGGGATTGTGGCGGCGCTAACGGCGGCGGGTTACGAGGGGTGGGCATCGCTGGAGCTGTGGCACCGTGAAGACGTACCGGTGGTAAAGAGCATGCAGCAGTGCCAGACGGAGTCTCTGTCTTGTCTGCAGATGCTGTTTGAGGGGCGGACAGGCACGGGATAGTAGCACAACCGTACTTGTGGGCCCGCGCCGTGCCAAGAGCGTCCGATGGCCGGCTCGGGCCGTGTCCGGAGGCCGATGGCGGCCTTCCAGGTCGGCTTGGCGGGTCCCGCCGGGTGGGTCTCGCCAAGCCGACGGCCGTCGAATCGCCTCAACCCATGTGCGGTTCCTTCGGCCGGGCTGTTGCCGGGCACCACACACGGCGCCGCCCGGCCCCGGATCAGGAGCCAGGGCGGCGCCGCGTGGGAGTGCAGTCAGGCGCCGCGACTACTGCTCCGCGGGCGCGGCCGCGGAGAGCTTGAGGGTGTCGTCCTCGCCGAACGAGAGCTCCAGCTTCCCGGTGTAGACACTGTCCCGTGTGACCTGTTGCCCCTCATCCATCATGACGAAGGCCAGGCGCACCTCGAAGACGTCATAGCCCCACTTGCGGTTGTCCTGGATGACGAACCGGCAGACACCGGGGGCCTTGATCGTGACCGGCGGGCCCTGTGGGGCCGCGATGCGGATCTCGCTGCAGAAGCCGTCGAAGAGCTGCCAGTTGTCGTCATCGGCGGCGGCGGCGAAGGCCAACGTCACGGGCTCGGCGGCGGTGAAGACTCCGGCGGGCACAGCGGCATCCGGAGCTTCCGCGGGCGCTTCTACGTCCTCCTCGGCGGGCGCATCGGCGCCCTCGCCCACTGCTTCCGCGTCGGCCTTCTCTTCGTCATCAGCGGCGGCCGGAGGCGCGGGCATGCCGGGCGCCGGAGCCGCGGGTTTGGGGGCGGCCACCACCGTGATGGTGTCCAGCGGCCACTGCTCCCACTTGTAGCCATCAGGCGGCTTGGCCACCCCACTGAGCAGTACCTGGGAGCCTTTGAAGGCGCCCGCGTCCAGGTAGGCGGAGACCTGCAGGCCGCAGAGGTTCACGGTACCGCGGGTCTGGAGCTCGTAGTCCGCCAGCAGCCGGGCACCATCGATTCTGATCTCCTCGCTGAAGTCCAGAAGGCCGCCCTGCTCCGGTCCCAGATCGCCCGGGATGCGCAGAGAGCCCGAGAAGGTGCGGACATCATCGCCCGCGGCGGAGCGGTGCTCGATCTGCGCGAAGCGCTGAGGCACGTTGAGCCACTGCAGCGCATGGGCGTTGACCTCGAGGCTCAGCAGGGCCTGGCGCCCTACCCGCGGGGGCCAGGCGTCCGGCTGGGGCTCGAGAGACAACCGGACGCTTCCGTCGCCCGCCGTGGCGACGGAGATCTCCTCCGCCACGGCAGGAAGCGTCAGCAGTAGACCACATAGCAGCAAGCCGTACAACGGTGCTCTGTGTACCCGGAAGACATTCATGGACCTTCCCCCTTGCTGGTTATCCGGCCGGGTCGCGATGCGAGCCGGCTGTCCGGAGCGCCTCTGAGATCGGCGCCGCCCTGCTGTGACGGCCGCGGGCGCGACCTGCGAGCGGCCGTCCGTTGCGGTACCGAGACCCCGCAGGCCGCCTCACCGTCCGGGACCATCCTGATACGCAATGCGCGCTCTGGCCACCAGAATGCCGTTCCCCTGGTAGGTCCACAGGCCCACATGCCCGCCGGTCAGCGGCTGCGGGTCGTCGAACTCCAGGGCCTTGCTACCGTCGACGTAGTAGGCCAGGTGGCCGCCGGTCTTCTCCAGGCGGCAGTGGAACCAGTGGCGGTGGAACTCATCCTTGGTGCCGATCTTCAGCGCATCGGTCTCGGCCACGACTTCTCCCTCGCGCATGAGCCGCGTGCTGGTGTTGTTCTCGCCGGCGAAGACAAAGGCATAGCCACTGCAAAGGTGTGTGCCATCACCGCAGATGATCCCGTTGAGGTCGCTGGGGTGGCTGTAGCCGTTTCCGTCGGTGCGGTCCATCATGACGGCGGCCCAGAACTCGGCCACCATGTCTCCGCTGTAGGGGGTCTTGTGCCAGATGAGCGGGCTTTCGGCCTCTCGGCCGCAGAACCAGGCCCACTGGGGCTGGCAGTTCCAGCGGTCGCTGATGGTCCACGTGCCCACCGTGGGCGCCCAGTCCGTGGGGGCGCCGGAGAATGTCTCGTCCACGATGTGCTCAGAGGTGAGCTGGACGCTGTTGAGGTCCACGGGCTGCCCATCCATCTGCAGGCCGACGATGGGCGCCTCCTTCCCCGGAGGGACCACGGTGCCGGCGAAGGGCCTGCCGTCCAGGCTGGCCACGAGCACTCCGCCGCGTCGCTCGAGCTCCAGTAGTGGGTCGTCGTCGGCCGAGGTGATCGGAGGGCCATCACCGCAGGCGATCCCGGCCTGGCCCGCCGTGGCGCCAACGCTCATGGAGACCGGGGCCTGCTTCAGTGCTTCGGGTGTCGCCGCCAGCCTCAGGCCCACACTCCACGTGCGGCTGGAGGGCGAAAGCTTGCCGGGACGGATGCGCAGATCGAAGTCGCCCCAGACCGGAAGGCTGTAGCTGTGCAGGTTGTCGGCGGCCTTGTCCCAGGAGGCGGCCGGGCGCGCCCAGTCGGCCATGGTGTCTTCCTTGGCGAACTGCTCGGTGATCGAGGCCGGCTCTTTGGGGGGCTCGCAGAAGCGGATGCGGAAGTTGTCGAACTCGGCGTTGCTGCCGGCACCCTCCACGTGGTAGCCCACCCTGCCGCGGCGTGCGGTCGGGACTCCCCGGCCCACATCGGCGCCCTCCAGCACCGTAAGTCCGTCCACGGCCACCGCGACATAGCCGCGGTCGGTGGTGACCTCCACCTCGTGGGGATCGCCGGTGAGGGGCGCTGCGCGACCGGCCACCAGTTCCGCGGCACCGGAGGTCACTCGCCACAGCTCCTGACGCTGCTCGTCGGGGTCCTGCAGGCCCCGTCCCCAGCGGAAGAGCAGGTAATCCTGAGGTCCCGCGCAACCGAAGTACAGCCCCACCGCCCGGGCATTGGCGGGCAGGATGTGGGCGCGAAAGGTGTAGTCGCGCCACTGGGAGCAGCCGAGCAGGGCGATGGCCTGGCGCGAGCCGGCCCCCACACTGCCGCGGAGCCAGCCGCGGTGCGTGCGCCAGGTCCCGGTCAGCACCTCCAGCGGCCGGGCGGCCCCATCGTCCTCGTAGTCGTCCTCAAACCAGCGGTACGGCTCCAGGGAGACGTCGTCGAAGTGCGCCTCCCGGCAGTCTCGGGCGTACAGACCGATGTTGCCCTGGCCGAAAGTGTCGTCCCGCGCCCGGCAAAGCTCAGCGCCATCCACGCCACCGCAGAGCAGTCCCTCGCACACCCGGACCCAGAGCCGGTACCAGCGCCCCGGCCGGAAGGCCAGAGGCTCCACCGACAGCACCGTCTCCTCGCCCGCGACGACCTTCACCAGCTCCAGCACCCCGATTGTCCCGCCGACGGCTCCCTCAGTGGCCGCATTGGTGGTGGCGCGCAACAGGTAGTAGTTGTCCTTGTCCCGACAGTAGAAAGCAAGCCCCACCGCGCCGTCACTGGCTCTGGCCGCCACCTGCGCCCGGTAGTTGTCCCAGTGCGATGGTCCCTCGACCACCGCGAGCGCCTGCTCGCCGCTGCAGACAAAGGAGAACGGATTGGCGCTCTTGGCCGCCTCGGTCTTGTTGTTCCTCGTCTCAGGGAGGCTGATCTTCCATTCGCCAACTAGGGGCTGCCAGGGGCCGGGCTCGTCGGGAGGGCGGCTGAAGTCGTCGTGGAACATCATCTCACCGATGGGCTGGGCGTAGAGGTCTTCCACAGGCAGGCCGAGGCTCAGATGACCGATGCGGTCTCCGGGTGAGAAGTCGTCGGAAGCCCACAGCACAGAGCGCTCGTCCACCAGCACCCGTACCGACCAGGACCGCCTCTTGATCGTGATGTGGTGCACGCCCGGGACAAGCAGGGCCTCGGGGGTGTCGCGAGAGGCCAGCACCGAGGGACGCCCGTTTTGCATCTTGCCCAGCGTGAGCGCCCTGCGAGAGATGTCCAGGTGCAGGAAGGCCGCCTCGTCCCGGTAGGCAAGGACGATGCGGGCCCTTTGCTCCCACTGCCACTGTTCGGGGATGGAGACCTGGGCACGGACGTCGACTTCACCAAGCACCGGCTCGTCGGCGAACTGGACTTGAGCCCCGGCCGCAGCCACGTTCGCGGCCACCTCCGCCACCTGCGCCGGGCATGGGCCCGCGCCCCCCAGAAGAAGTAGACACAGTGTCACCCAGCTATGCAGACAGCGAAGCATCGCGAGCCACCTCCAGCGCGCGCCGGGATGGCAGAGCCACCCGCCACCGGCTCCGGCCGTGTCCCGCCCGGGACGGCCCGGCACGAAGGCACACAGTCTATCTTCGACGCCGAGGGCGGGCGACCTCCCGAGGCCCACGCACGGGCGGAGGAGCAGTGCCCCGAATGCGTCGCCCTCCGCTCGGTGCAGACGCGCCCCCGGGTGCGCAAACCTCCCCTCCGCACACACCCTGGACACCCGACGCGCCCGGATGTTCCATCGCCGGCGCCCGGAGACGGGTCTGAGCTGCGGAAGGTGCGCTCGCCGCGGCGGCGAAGCAGGTCGCAGAAGAGTCTGAGCACGGTCTGTAAGCACCAGCGCCGGAGGGATAGCCAATGCCCGCGAGAGATGCCCGGAAGAGCCTGCCCTACCGCAACCCGCGCCTGCCCGTGGAGCAGCGAGTCTCCGACCTCCTGGGCCGGATGACCCTCGAGGAGAAGGTCCGCCAGATGAGCCTGCTCGACTGCGCCGCGGTGATCCGCGATGGCCGCGTAGCGGCCGGGGCCGTGGACGAGCTGATCGGCGCGCTCAGCATCGGCTGTCTGCAGGACCCCAGAGCCGAAGCGCACCTGAGCGCGGAGGCCGTCAATGCCGTGCAGCGGCATCTGGTCGAGCGCACGCGCCTGGGCATCCCGGGACTGGTGATCTCCGAGTGCCTCCACGGCCACATGTCCGGCGGCACCACAGTCTTCCCGCAGGCCATCGGCATCGCCGGCACGTGGAACACCGAGCTGGTGGAGCGCATGGCGGCGGCGATCGCCAGGGAGGCCCGGGCCGTGGGTGCCGCCCAGGCCCTGGCGCCGGACCTGGACCTGGCCCGCGATCCCCGCTGGGGCCGGGTGGAGGAGACTTACGGAGAAGACCCGTACCTCACCGCGCGCATGGGGGTGGCCTACATCAGAGGGATGCAGGGCCAGGGGCCCTCCGTCGACCGCGAGCATCTTGTCTGTACCCCCAAGCATTTCGCGGCCCACGGCAGCCCGGAGGCCGGCATCAACCTGGCCCCGGTCGCCGGCGGTATCCGCGACCTGCGCACCATCTACCTTCCGGCCTTCGAGGCGGCCATTCGCGAGGCCGGGGCGCTCTCCATCATGCCCGCGTACAGCGAGTACGAGGGGGTGCCGGCCTCGGCCTCGAGGCTGCTGCTCACCCGTATCCTGCGCCAGGAGTGGGGCTTTTCCGGCTATGTGTTCGCCGACTACGGGGCCGTGCAGATGCTGCACACCTTCCACCGCACGGCGCGCGATGCCGCCGAGGCCGGCCGCCAGGCCCTCGAGGCGGGTATGGACCTCGAGGCCCCCAGCGACTACGGCTTCGGCCCGGAGTTGCTGAAGATGGTCCAAAGCGGCGCCGTCCCGGTGAGCCTCGTGGACCGGGCCGTGGCCCGCATCCTCCGTGTCAAGTTCCTCGCCGGCCTATTCGAGAACCCCTACGCCGACACGGAGCGCATCGACAAGGTCGTGGGCTGCCCGGCCCACCGCAGGCTCGCCCGCGAGGTGGCTCAGGAGAGCATCGTGCTGCTCCGGAACGAGGGCAAGCTGCTGCCGCTGCCCGCGGGCCTGCGGCGCATCGCCGTCATCGGGCCCAATGCCGACGAAGTCCAACTGGGCGACTACACCCTCGTCGGCACCGAGGCCGTCACGGTGCTGCAGGGCATCCGCAATGCGGTAGGCAAGCGCACCGAGGTGGCCTACGCCCGGGGCTGTCACCTTTACGAACAATCACAGGAGGGCTTCGCCGAGGCGGCGAAGCTGGCCCAAAGCAGCGATGTGGCCGTCGTGGTCATCGGCGGAGGCAGCATGTCCTTGGCCGGCACCGGCTGGGGCACCGACGAGCGCACCGCCACCTGCGGCGAGGGCTTCGACCGCACGGAGCTCCCCCCCCCAGGGGTGCAGGAGGACCTCGTCCGCGCCATCCACGCCACCGGCACGCCCACCATTGTGGTCCTGCTCCACGGCCGGCCGTACTCAATCCCCTGGATGGCCGAGAACATCCCGGCGATCCTGGACGCCTGGTACCCCGGGGTGGAGGGCGGAAACGCGCTGGCCGACGTGCTCTTCGGCAAGGTGAACCCCTCGGGCAAGCTCCCCGTCACGGTGCCCCGCAGCGTGGGGCACGTGCCGGCCTTCTACAACCACCTGCCCTCCGCCCGGGGCTACTACAAGCGCCCCGGCAGCCCGGAGGCTCCGGGACGCGACTACGTGTTCTCCGACCCTGCGCCCCTGTACCCCTTCGGCCACGGCCTGAGCTACACCACCTTCAAGTATTCCAGGCTCAAGGTGACACCCAAAGCGATCCTCCGCGGCGGCAATGTGGAGGTCACGGTGCAGGTCGCCAATACCGGCGACCGTGCGGGCAAGGAGGTGGTCCAGCTCTACCTGAGTGACCTGTACAGCTCCACGACCACCCCCGTCCGCGCCCTGAAGCGCTTCGCCAAGATTCACCTGGAGCCGGGAGAGAGCCGGCAGGTAACCTTCACCCTCGGCCCGGAGGACCTCAGGCTCCTGGACGCCGACGGCGAGTGGATCGTGGAGCCGGGAGAGTTCGAGGTGCAGGTGGGAGGGCTGAAGGCGGCGTTCGAGGTGCGCCAGTAGCGGAGTGCGAGAGTGAGGAGGAGGAGAGACGGCGGGACGGCAACGTCTCACCACGGAGACACGGAGAGCACAGAGATACACGGAGAACGGCAAGGCAAGGGAACGGCGGAGAAGGGCAACGGCGGAGAAGGAGAGACGGAGGGACGGCAACGTCTCACCACGGAGACACGGAGAGCACAGAGATGCACGGAGAACGGCAAGGCAAGGGAACGGAGAGAGGACAAAGACGAGACGGCAAGACGGCGGGGAGGGGCAACGGCGGAGAAGGAGAGACGGAGGGACGGAGGGACGGCAACGTCTCACCACGGAGACACGGAGAGCACAGAGATGCAAGGAGAACGGCAAGGCAAGGGAACGGCGGAGAGGACAAAGGCGAGACGGCAGGACGGCGGGGAGGGGTGAGGAGCGCCGCCGCCGCGCTCGCCTCTACCAGCCCCGAAGGGGCGGACGGGAGAGGTGGACGCCAGCGGCACTCCCTCCGCCCTTGCTCCGGGACCCACCGCTCTGCCAATGCCGGCTTCCGTCAGCCCAGGTTGTTCCCCTGTTCCTTGAGCCTTGACTGGAGGCTTCCGGCGTCGACCTGGCGCGGTGCGACCTCACTTGCGGCCGCCAGGGCGGCGGCCGTTCCGGCCGCCTCGCCGGTCAGCGTGCAGGGCCCGATCAGGCGCAGCGTGTTGATCGCCCAGTGCGTCGCCGAGACGCACCTGCCGGCCGCCAGGATGCCGTCGACGCGTTGGGGCACCAGGCAGCGGTACGGGATGTCGTAATCCAGCCCGCTCACATCGTAGAGCTTATAGCCCGTCATCTGCGCCCCACAGCGGCCGATGGTGTCGTCGAACTTGCGGCTGCCGAGGATATCGTCCTGAGTGAGGGTGTACTCCCCCACGATCTTGCGGCTCTCGCGGACCCCAAGCTGGGGGCAAGTCAGCGAGACTTTCGCCTTCTCGTACCCGGGCATATGGGCCCGCAGGAAGACCAGCCCCCGCATGGCTCGCTTGCGGGCCTCGTTCTCGATGTGTGTCAGGTCGGCGACGTCCACCGCCGAGTAGCCCTCGAACTTCGCCCCACCGTGCGACGGCACCATCCCGCCCTGCTCCTCCAGCGTGGCAATGAGTCGGGCATAGGCCTCGGGCTCGTCGCGCCTGAACGCGTCGGCCGCCTCGCGGTCGACACCCGTGACCTGGCAAATCAGCGTGATGTCATGGTTGTCCGTCACCATGCCGGCGCCCGCCGAGGCGCACACATCGCCATCGGCCGTGGCATCGACCACGACCTTGGCAAGGATGGCCTCACGGCCCGACTTGCTCTCGACGATGATACCCCTGCACACCCCGTCTTGGACCACCGCCGCCGAGACCCACGAGTGCAGCAGGATGTCCGCCCCCGCCTCCTGCACCATCTCCACCGACATCCACTTGACGAACTCGGCGTCCGAATTGCAGTCGCCGGACTGGTTCCTCTCGCTGGTGAGGCCGCCTGCCTCGCCGAGGCGCGAGATGAACTCGTCTGAGAGCCCCCGGATCGTCTGTGACTTGCCGTTGCCCATGCCCAGGTACCAGGTGACGCTGGATCCGGTGATCATCCCGCCCAGGTAGCCATAGCGCTCCACAAGCAGGGTGCGCGCCCCGCCGCGGGCGGCGGCGATGGCGGCGTTGACGCCTGCCGGTCCCCCGCCGGCGACAACCACGTCCACCTCCGCACGGACAGGAATTGTCCTTGCCTGCTCGGTCAGTGTCTTCACGAGACCACTCCTTCTCCGCACGGCTTGTGCAGCCCGGGGGGCCGCGATGCACCCGGCGGTCGGACCCTATCGCGGGCATTCGCCGCAGGCACGGGGGACACCTCTCGGGGGCTGAGGCGACGGCCGACCAGATGCCTACGAACGGCGGTTGTCGTCGGGGGACGAACAATGCCCGGATCGCCGGAGAGAGAGTGCTCACCATCGGATGCATCGATCGTGCAGCCTCAGTGCCGCCGGCGGGAGCCTTCCGAGAGCCAGTTGGCACTCTGCCGGGGCTACCTGAAGCAGCGCGATGATGATGATCCGCGGAGTGTGGCGCTGCCTCTGCGGGGGCTGCATGAGCAGGGCTCCACGGGAGGGTATGGAGTCGCCGAACAGCGGCCGTCGGCGAGACGCACGGGGATAGCCCGATCTGAGGCGAGCGGCAGGGGATGGCGTCGGCGACGACCCTCGCCCACAAGAAGAAAGCCGTCTCCCCTGGGGGAGACGGCTTCAGTTTGCGTGTATGGCGGGGCTGACGGGGCTCGAACCCGCGACCTCCGGCTTGACAGGCCGGCACTCTGAACCGACTGAGCTACAGCCCCTGCTGGTTCGTCGGCGGCGACTGACAGCGCCGCGACAGGTTGATATCATAGCAGCGCACACTGGGGCTGTCAAGCGCGTTTTGCAGGAACGGTGTGTGAGTACCATACATGGGTTACAGTCAGCAACGCCGGTGCGAGAGCACCCGGTAGGGCGAGGGCCGTTGTTGCCTTTGCCGTTGCTGTTGCTGCCCCTGCACCACGGAGGCCGGAGGATCCCACGGGTTCGCCGCTCCCCTCTACCGCCCTGCGCGAAGGCGACGGTGCCGCGCAGAGGCCGCGCCCTGTCCGGCGTCTTCGGAATCGGCCTCGCTCACCGGACCAAATTGTTGTTGACACTCCGCAAAAACCGATGATAATGTCGCCAGGAGCCACATTTCAGTCGGTACATCGGGGTTTCCAGCGTCTTTTGATGGCATGACGCAGGAGGGAGTGGCTTTCCCATGGTGACCGGGTCTGTGCGTGAGCGCAGGAGTGTGCCGGTGCCGTCGAAGCTGGTCGCGCTGTGCGTGATGGCGCTGCTGTTTGCGGCCGGGCCGGGCCGCGCGGTCCAGACCGACGTTGCCGCGGCCGAGGCTGCTGTTGCCGGGGCCCAGGGGGACATGAAGGACGCGACCGGGGCGCTCGCGGCGATGAAGGACGCGCTTGCCGAGGTCGAAAGGTACACCGGCCGGCTCAGGCGCCTGGACGCCGACACCCCCCGCACGATGGAGCGCCTGACGGACCACTTGGTCGCGACGGTAGCGCCGCTGCAGGAAGAGCTGGCGAACTCGCTCGAGGCCCTCAAGAAGGCGAAGACCGAACTCACCGCAGTCCGCGACAAGCTACCCGCCGACGCCGAGCAGGCCGAGGGCGTCGAGCAAGCGCGGACGGTGTACGATACATGCCTGCGCAACCTCTCGGCCCGCAGGAAGGCCGTCGAAGACCGGCAGAACGCCGCCGGCGGCACTCTCGGCCGCATCGGCACGACTGTGGCCACGGCGGCGGAGCTGGCGGCCAGAGAAGTCAAGCTCGAGAAGGCGGGAACGATCGCCCCGGACGGAGACATCCCCGACGTGCTCGGCAAGAGCCCCCGGGCTGCCCTAACCCTCGCCCGGTACGATGCCGAGCTGAGCGAGCAGTGGCATGCACTCGCCGAGGCCATCAAGAAGCTGGAGGCTGATGGCGCCACCTACTCCGGCGTCGCCGGCAGGCTCACCGCGCTCCACGATGCCGCGCAGACCACGCTGAACCGCCTCCCCGGATGGCTGGATGCTGTCGTGGCGTACGCCGAGGAGCTGCGGGTGCTGCAAGCCGAGCTTCTGCCGGACCAGCTCAGGGACCCGGTCGCCAACGGTGCGGCGGCGACGAGGCTGGTGAAGCGCGCAGAGACGAACTCGGCCTCGATCAAGGAGTTCCTGAAGGTCGTCGAGGAGTTGCGGGTGGCGGCGCCGGAAGGCTTCAGCCTCCCCGCCGCCATCACTGCCGACAAACTGAACGACGCCTGGACCGGCGTTGGGCTTCTGGATGTGGAGACAGAGCTGCTGCGCGACGGCCTGGCTGGAGATATGGCGGAGTTCGTCGGGCGGCAGGTGCGGCTGTACTACTATACCGACATCCCGACGCTGATCCGGATACTGAACCCTTCGGGCTACAGCACAGGCGGTGGCACCGGCCTCCGCGAGGCGGCGCAGGTAGAGCTGCGCAAGCTCCGTGAGGCGGACCTGGACCTGCTCGATGCCCAGCAGAAGGTGAATGACGCCCAGACGCGGGTCCTCACGCTCCGCGAGGAGCTGCGACTGGCCAAGACTGAGGCCACAGACAAGGCGGCGGCCCTCGTCACGGCGGCCAACGCGGTGACCGCCCTGCAGAAGGACAAGAAGGAGGCAACAGACAGGGTCACGGCCGCGAACACACGGGCTACCCGGACCGGTGCCACGGCCACCGACGAGTTGGCGCTGGCGAATGCCAAGGAGGCCGAGGACAAGGCCGATCTGGCTCTGTCGCTGGGCCAACAGCGCCAGACCGAGGCCCAGCGCGAGAGTGACGCCGCGGAGAAGCGCCGGGCGGCCCTGGAGGACGAGCAGAACGGCCTCCCGGGGAAAGTCAAGCTCGCCGAGGACCTGCTGTCGGCCGCCCAGGCCGCCGTCGCCCGGCAGCGCCGTGCGGCGGCCCTGACCGCCACGGATGAGTCGGAGGCCTTCGCCGCCGCGCGAGACAACCAGCCGTTCTACTACGCCATGGCCAATGCCGCCAGCACCGACCCGGCCAAGAAGGTCATGCTCTACGGGTTCGAGGGCAGCAAGTCGCTCTTCGTGCGCGGCAAGCGCAAAGACGTTGAGGACGTCGTAAGGCTCATCACGCAGTTCGATGCCCCGGCGCCTCAGGCCCGGCTGACGCTGTGGACGATCGAGCTCAACGGCAGTGCCGACCGGCTCAACCGGGCCTTCGAAGACATCGAGGACGAACTGGCGTCCACCCGGGCACAGGTGAACGCGACGCTCTCTCTTCTGCGGGAGTGCGTGAACGAGGAGGTCACGAGGGCGGCGGCCGACGCGCTTCAGAAGCGCGAAGACAAGGCTGTTCCGGCGCGGCTGAGGCGCCTGCATTTCTACGAGGACGAGGTGCTGGAGCTCCTGGGGTATAGCAAAGACCCCAAGGTGCCCCTGAGCCGTGCCAAAAAGCTCGGAGCTCAGATACCCGATCCGGCCGCGACAACGACTCTGGGCGAAGCCCTCATGGTGCTGTCGCTGGCCAAGGAGAGCTACCGGCGCGGTGCGATGCGCCGCATCGAGAGCGGTCTGGCGGAGCGACTGGCGCGGTTCCCCCACCGCGGCGAGCAGGAGACTGTGGATACAGCGACGATCCTCGCCTGCACCCGGCAGGCCCTGGGCCTGGACAGGGAGCCCGCGCACGGGCCCCGCCTGACGGCGCACCAACTCGAGATCGTCCGCGCCCTGCAGTGGGCGACACTCAGCGGCATATCCGCGGTGCTGGCGAGGGAGATGCTCGACGAGCCCGTTGGCACCAAGAACGACAACGCAGAGTACCTGAAGACGACTGCTGAGACTGTGCGCGACCTGGTCCTGGGGGAGTTCGGCCCACCTGGAGGGGGGGGCGGCGGCGGCGGCCAGTCTCGCGAGGCGGAGTGGCTGCGCGACGCCCAGGAGGCCCTCGACGCCGCGGAGGGCGAGCGGCGCCGGCGCGTTGCCGCTGCGGATCAGATGCTCAAGGAGCTCATCATCGCCGTCGAGGATGACCTGGACCGCAGCTTCATGCGCCCGATGCTGACACGACTGCGCGAGCGAGCCGCCTCCAGGGGCGTGCAGGTGGGCTTCGTGCAGCGGACCTCGGTCCTGGCCACCAACCGCAGGGTAGCTCGCGTCAACCCGCGGGCCTCGGCCCAATTGGAGGTAGGCCGCGAGCAAGACGTACTGCAGGAGGCGCAGCAGGCGGTTCTGTTCTACGCCATGGCCCAGACCGGCGGCCTGATCGGCGCCTTCGGGCTCGCCGGACTGCAGCCCAAGGACAAGCCACCCGAGCTGTACGCGCTCACCACCGGGAACGTGTTCCAGGTGACACCCATCTTCGACCCATCGGGCCAGGCGCTGCGCTTCCAGCTCGACTACGTGGCCCAGACCCAGGTGCGCGAGCCCGATGGGACGGTCAACCCGCAACTGCCTCGCATCGAGCGGCACACGGTGAACACCGACGTGCAGCTCAGCAACCTCGAGCTGCGGGAGGTGTCGCGGTTTGAGTCCAACGCCAAGCTCGGGGTCCCGACGCGCACCTCCGGCGGTATCCCCATTCTGAACGACATCCCACTGATCAAGGAGATCCCGCTCATCGGGTGGTTCAGCAAGAAGAAGGGCCAGGCGGCCGTGGCGCAAGCCAGCCTCATCCTTGGACAGACCACGATGTACCCGACGATCGGCGACCTTGTCGGCCTGCTCAGCCCGGGGCCGCCTCCCTACACGGATGATCCGGGCAGTCCGTAGTCCTCCCCCGTCCGCCACCACGCCGCACGCCAACCTGCTCGTCAGGCACGACCCGGCCCGGCCCCGCAGGCGGGAGCGTCTCGTCGCTCTCGCTCGCTCGGCCGGGCCTCTGTGTCTCGGCCGAAGGTCACCCCTGCGGCCTCGGCGAATGGCCCCGGCTACTAACCTCAGACCGCGAGGCACGTCATGTCACCACTTGGCATCTGCGTGATCGGAGCCGGAGACCTGGGCACCGTCCATGCCCAAAGCTGGCTCACCGTTCCCGATGTGAAGCTCATCTCGGTGGCCGATCCTCTCACCGAACGGTCGCTCCGCAACCGCGACAGGTTCGGCTTTCAGGCCGCCTGCGCCGATCACCTGGAGGCCCTGGACATGCCCGGGATCCAAGTGGTGTCCGTGGCGGTGCCGTCGTCTCTGCACCGGCAGTGCTCCGAGGCGGCCATGGACCGCGGCTACCATGTGCTCTGCGAGAAGCCCATTGCCCTCAGCGTGGAGGACGCCCGGGCGATGCTCGCCACCCGCGACCGGACGGGCGTCAAGCTGGCGGTGGGATTCTGCAAGCGGTTCATGGGGCAGGTGGAGAAGGTCGCCGAGCTGGTGCAGGAGGGAGCCATCGGAAGGCCCTGCATGTACCGGTTCGTCACCGGCTGGGAGCGGCGGCCGAAGCTGTGGATCATGGACAAGGACTGGGGCGGCGGCCCGGTCATCGACCTGTGCTGCCACTACATCGACCAGATGCGGGTGATCTTCGGAAGCGACCCGGTGCGGGTCAAGGCCGCCGGGATGACGCTTTCCGAGGGGGCCGAGGAGCTGCCCGGGGTGCACCCGGAGATCGACACGGCGAGCTTCACGGTGGAGTACGCCTCCGGCGATGTGGGCGCCCTGAGCCTGACCTGGGGCCTGCCCAGAGGCGTCAAGACGGAGCAGGTAGAGGACCTCATCGGCCCGGAGGGGGCCATCAAGGTTGACGGCGTCCAGCAGATCACCCTGCTGCAGAGAAGCGGCGCGCAGGTGTTCGCCGATCTTGGCTACGACATGTACGCCCGGCAGGCGCAGGCCTTCGCGGGGGCGATCCGACAGGACAGCCCGGTGGCCGCCAGCGCGGAGGATGGCCTGCTGGCCCTGCGCGTCTCACTGGCGGCGCTGGAATCGATCCGCAGCGGGGAAGCGGTGGCGATCGAGAAGTCCGGCTGAAAAGCCGGGCCTGCCGTCAGGATGTCATCCTGAGCGTCAGTCTCGCGCAGCGAGATAGCGAAGGATCTCGCCATATGCCAGGAGATTCATCGAGCTGCTCTTGCCGGGAGCAGACGCTCTCAGGATTGCCTTCCCATGGGAATGCGGAGTTTTGGGCCGCACCTATGGGCGCAGGAGGCTGCCGGCCGCGCGCCGTATGGAGGGCCGAGTGCACGGAGCCGTTCTCCAAGAGCCCCAGAGCGTCTCGCCTCGGCCTGGCCGCCGGCTTCCTGGGCCTCGCCCCACGGCGACGGCCAACGGCGGAGCGGCGTCGTGGCCGTTGGCCGCCGTGCTCGCCTCCGTACGCCGGGGCCGGGGGGGCGGGAGCCGTTGCAGTCACCGATCCCCACCCCACACGCCCCACAACCCACGAAATGGAGCCTTAGCCTCGATGGGCACTGAAACTACATTTGATGTGATGGCCTTCGGCGGTGTGTGCTGGGATTTCGTGGGGAGCGTGGAGCGCTATCCGGCGCTGGATGAGAAGGCCCCGCTGAAGTCGCTGGTGCAGCAGGGCGGGGGGCAGGCGGCCACGGCCGCCGTGGCGGTGGCGCGCCTGGGCGGCAGATGCGCCGTCTGCGGCCACGTGGGAGACGACGAGTTCGGCCACAAGAACGTGGCCGAGTTTCGCAACGAAGGGGTGGATACCACGTATCTGAAGGTGGTGCCCGGCGGCAGCACCCAGTTCGCCTTCTGCGTGGCCCAGGAGGGTTCGGGGCACAGGAGCATCTTCTGGAAGGCCCCGTCGAT
>Ga0334883_1001299_pt1 | contig 38183 bp, 34 predicted proteins | sample GraSluR1_MG_6_FD_207230 | JGI IMG/M metagenome (GOLD analysis project Ga0334883, IMG submission 207230) | Sludge microbial communities from methane-producing bioreactor in Wageningen University, Netherlands - Granular Sludge_09_05-R1 | ecosystem: Engineered > Bioreactor > Anaerobic >...
CCGACTCGGCATGTTCCTTGCTGGGCGGAAAAGCACAGCCCAGCACTGGCACATGGGGCACTTGGCGTCCGATGGAATCCACCGTTGGCCAAAGAGTATTGGACGAGGCCGTATTCACGATCGCGCCCAGAGAGTCACCGCTCTTTAGCTCGGCTACAGCCTCTTCCACGGACTCGGCAGCCACAAACTCGACATCGCGTGCGTAGCGTACCAGCACCCGCTCCAGATCCCCGGCTTCATCGAACAGAACCAGTCTTGGCGTCAGGTCAGCGAGGGGCACGCTGGAACGAACGCGACGCTCCACCCATGGCCATTGTTCAGAGATCCATCGTTCCGCCCCGGCTCGCGGTCGTGCCTCGTCGCCCATGGGTAAGGAGAAAGAGAATGTCGAGCCTTCCCCTACCTTGCTCTCCAGCCACATGCGCCCGCCGTGCTGCATCACGAACTGGCGGCTGATGCTCAAGCCGAGCCCGCTCCCTGACTGTGCGCGATTGGGGCGCGTGCCGGCTTGGTAGAACGGCTCAAAGATGCGCTCAGCGTCATCCTTTGGGATCCCCGCGCCCGTATCGGCCACTGATACAACCACCATGCCGGCATCGCGCTCGGTGCGAATGCGCACCCAGCCGCGCTCAGTGAAGCGGGCCGCATTGCTCACTAGGTTCAGGACAACCTGCCGAATTCGGGTAGGGTCACAGCGAAGGTGCAGGGCGGGCTCCAGCGCTAGCTCCAGTCCCAGCCCCTTTTTTTCGAGGAGGGGACGAACCACCTCGACGCTGTCTCGCAGTAGATTGCCAAGATCAACTTCCTCTCGATATAGAGCCATCCGCCCGGCTTCCACTTGGCTCAGGTCTAGCACGTCATTGACCAAGGTTGCCAGATGTTCACAATTTCGATGCACGATCTGTAGATCCTGCAAAAGCCCCAAAGGGATGGGCGACTCGTACACCGATGGGTTGTCGATCACAAGGTCGGTGAGCCCAATGATCATGTTCAGAGGGGTTCGGAACTCGTGGCTTACCTTGCTCACAAAGATAGCTTTGGCTCGTTGCGAATCCTCCGCCAGCCGCCGCATGGTTGCCAGATTCTCGTTTGTCAAGGCGAGCTGTCGGTTGGCGTGCGCCAGATCGTCCAGCGCTTGGTGTAGCTCTGCCTGACGCCCCCGCACCTCTTCCAGCAAGCGCTGCGCTCGCTCAAAGTGGTGCCAGGACCAGATCCCCATCCCCTCCGCTGAGACGTACACCCAGTACGCGATCCCAGTCATGGCCCAGATGCTGGTGAGGGATGATGCGAGCAACCCCCGCGGCACTGGCCCGGCCCAGCCGTAGACCGCCAAGGTCGCAAGAATGATCGAACCACACATTGCCGTCCCGAGCCCAGCCCACATGGAGATTGTCACCGCCGCCAGACCTGCCACACCTCCCCATAGCGAAAGCGCCCCTGGTGCATCCAAAAGGCCTGCCGCCGCGATGAGAGAGATCGAAAAGCCGATGACCACGGCCCATCGGCCCCACACGTCATTCCATTGCCCAACAGAGAAAGTGGCTGCAGCCAGTGCCATACAAACGAGTGTCACAACCTTGGGTTGCCAGTCAGCCTGAGGGGTATCCGTGAAGAGCCCAAACAGATAGGCCAAGAGGGCGAGGGCAGCCGATGCAACGGGGACTGCGTGCTCGAGCTTCCCATAGCCTGCTTGGCGCGTCTGATCTCGAAGCTTGCTCTCACCTATCATGGCAGACTCCAGTGTAGCAGCGGGCTTGAACCCGTCTCTCTCGACTCGTGCATCGCAGCGGCAGAGGCTCCCGAGCTCTCTCAGCGCAGGTCGCGGGTTAGCCGTGGGCGATCACGTTTGCGAGGCGCCTTGAGCATTGCGCTAGCCGCCAGCGGCTAAGGCACGTATGCCGTGGCAGCACTCCTGGGGGGAGAATACCCGAGACCTGGTTCGAGTCAATGGCTCGTGTGATCTGCCGGGCGGGCATCGCGCTAACATCACATTTCTTGACGTAGAACCAAAGAGCAGGCGGCCTTGACCGGCGATACGCTGCGTGATACGATTCTGGCCTAGAGGGACACGCTTGGCGTAGCATGGCACCATTCTCGAGGAGGCCGATACCATGGGTAAATGCAGGCCGCAATGGGTGTTGCTGGCACTTGCGGTGGCCATGCTCTTGGGAGCCTGCGCCAGGCCCAAACCGGAGCGCCAGATCCTGGCGCCAACTGTGGCAGACGGCGATATGGCTGCTGTGGTGGTCGTGGTAGAGACTCCCACCGAGTCTCCAGCCGCCGGCGACCCCGTGGCCCCTGCCGAGGAGATAGAGCCCGCGCCCACAGCGGCTGCCGAACCCGAACTATTGCCGACTGAGCCGCCGGCCACAGCCACTATAGTGCCATCGCCAACCTCCATTCCTACGGCGGTGCCTACCGCTGCCCCGACAGCGACCGAGGAGCCCGAGACGTTCACGTACACGGTGCAACAGGGAGATACCTTGGGAAGCATCGCCTCCCGCTTTGGGACCACCTCGCGCGAGCTTGCGGCGCTGAACAATCTGCCCAGCTCTTACGTCATCAAGCTGGGTCAGAATCTGCGCATTCCGGGCACCGGCCCCGAGCCCGTCAACGCCGTCGGCACCATCGAGTACCGCGTCCGTAGCGGCGAGACTCTTTCGGCCATCGCGTTGCGACACCGCACCAGCACCGCAGCCATCTTGCAGGCGAACCCCAGCATCGGCAGCCCGCAACTGCTGCGGGCGGGAGTCGTGATTACCGTGCCCATCGGCACCGAGGGTCCAGTGGCGGCCCACACGGTGGCCCCTGACGAAACGTTGGACAGCATTGCTGAAGCGTATGGCGTCCCGGTGCAGAGCATTCTCACGATGAACGCGCTGGCCGACGCCAACCAGGTTGAGGCCGGCCAGGTGCTGTACATCCCACAATAGGCACAAGCGCGGCCACGGCGCAGCTTGCTAGGGCGTGATACCGGTTACAGCTTTTGACGATCGCACTGGGCGCACCTATAATGGCTCTCGAGAGCCGTTAGCTCAGTGGGTAGAGCCCCTGCCTTTTAAGCAGGTTGTCGCGCGTTCGAGTCGCGCACGGCTCATATCGCAACCGGTGGTGCAATTGGGCACCTTGATCACAAGGCCTGGTGGTGCCGGGCGCCACAGCGAAAGGTGCGCATATCAGCACCACAACTCAGAGCATGCGAGACCCGCGCTGACCCAGGCGCGGGTTCTGCTTCGCCCTACGCGGATCAGCAGGGGCTGGCCAGGGAAGAGGTGCTTGCGGCCCAGGACTAGGCGGAGCTGATCGTGCCGAAAGAAACAGGCGCTGAAGTGGCTGCACGACTACCTACCGGCAATAGCTCGGCCTGGCGCAACGCTCCTCGCAAACCAGGGTGTTACAGAGATGGGCGCCATGTCGATAACCAGTCTGCGCCTCACGAAGGTAGACCTGGCCAAGCGCGATAACCTCGGCGGCCTGCAGGCTATCTATCGCTCCCTTCGCACCTCTGTGCGCTGGTACGGCGTCAAGTATGAGCCCAAAACTCGCGTGACGGCTTGCCTCCCGAGCCCAGAACTGACCCCTAGCAGTTGCCAAGGCCAGCTGTACCCGCTATAGTAGTTCCAGATGGCTCCCCCGTAAACGCGTCGCTGTGGCTATGGTCCTAGCATCACCATGTACGCTGATCCGCTGCTATGCGCGCTGACGGCATTGGATAGGGCTTTGGCTCCGGCGGGGGACTAGATGGAACTGGGAGATAAGGAGAGTACCGCACAAGTAATGTGACAGGCTGGTGGCAAAGGCAGCTCGGCAACTGTAACCAATGACCCTGACGAGCGTCTCGGCAAGACCTGAAAGGATTATGAACGTGAACTGGCTCAAGAGGCTTTTCGCTCGGCAAGAGAAAGCGGATGAGGAAACACCTGCCACTCGCGAGGAAACGAGCACTTTTCTAGGTTTTGATGTAAAAGTCATAGACCACCGAACCGAAGAACAGAAACAAGTCGCAGAAGAGGGTTCTAAAGGCATTGGTGTCGATCCGGAGACCGAAGCATTGATACCCTTGCTGACCAGCGCTTATGAATGGGGCAAGAGAAATGGGTTCCCTGTCTTTGAGGAGTATCCACACTACGAGCAGATCCGCTTGATTGGGAAAGGAATCAACCGCAAAGGCGGGTTTGAGGCAATGCAGCGAAGCTACTACTACATTCATGCTCAAAGCTCGACACTCGGCGGGTTGCTGGAATCGTTCTGGCATTTGATAGGCGACTGGAGAAGATAAGTCCGACCACCTTCGGTTCATTGGCGGCAGTGTCGTCCCTCCCATACGCGCAGCGCCATCGGCGGCTGCGTAGAATGAAGCTTCTGATCCTGCCAGGTTGTGCGCTGCCGCGAGTTCACCAGCGCAGCGTAAGGTGCTCACAGCCGGCTGCCGCAGCGTAAGGTATCCATATCGGCAGCATAGACCGTGAGACCCGCGCCAGCCAAGGCGCGGTTTTTGGCTTCCCCCACCCGCTCGATCCACGGCGCACTCGGCCGCTGTCACTAGCTCGCCTCGATGATCCCGAATCGCCTATGTACAGCCCGCCTCCCCGAATGCTACCATGCCTCCGAGACGCTTTCACCAGCAAGGGAGGCACCCCATGACCGAACTCGCACTGCGACCCGCGCTCGTCCGCACCGGCCTGGACTTTGCTCTGGAGGGCTTTATGCTCTCGCGCGAGGCCATGCGCTGCACGCCCAAGACCCTGGAGCACTACGAGTACACGCTGGGCGGCTTCACCGACTACCTGGCCCAGCAGGGCGTGGACGACGTCGCCGCGATCACGCCCCATCACATCCGCGCCTACCTGGTGAGCCTGCAGCGCCGCGACCTCGCGGACACGACCCAGCACATCCACGCCCGTGGCATCCGCGCCTGGCTCAACTGGCTGGTGGCCGAGGGCGAGCTGGAGACCAGCCCCATGAAGCGGGTGGCCATGCCCCGTCTCGAGAAGCGCATCCCGCCGCCCTTCAGCCCCCAGGAGGTCCAAACGCTGCTGGCCGCCTGCGACCGCCGCACCGAGCTGGGCGCCCGCAACTATGCCATCATCCTCACCCTACTGGACACGGGCCTACGGGCCGCCGAGTTCTGTAGCCTCCATGTGGGCGACCTGGACATGCGCTCGGGGCTCTGCACGGTCCTGGGCAAGGGCCAGAAGCAGCGCACGGTGCGCGTGGGCGCCAAGGCCAGAGGATCCATCGTCAAGATGCTGGGCCTGCGCGGTGACGTGGCGGGCGATGAACCGCTGTGGGCCGGTCGCAACGGCCAGCCCCTGGGCATCCACGGCCTGCAGACCATGCTGCACCGCCTGGGTCGTCGCGTCGGCGTCATGCCCTGCGCACCTCACCGGCTCAGGAGGACGTTCGCCCTCTGGTGCCTGCGGGATGGGATGGACCTGCACTCCTTGCGCATGCTGATGGGCCACTCCACCCTGGACGTGCTGCAGCGCTACCTGGCGCTGGCCGGCGAGGACGTGGAGCGGGCGCACAAGGCCCATAGCCCGGCGGACAAGCTCCTCGATCTAGGCTGACCACCGCGACCCGCGCGAGGCCGTCGGGGCGACCTGACGGCCTCCTTCAATTGCCGCACATCCGGCGAAACCACTTTCTCCCCGTGCCAAGAAGAGTAGATTTTGTGGCGACGAAGCATGAAAGGAGGCGACGATGTCGAGAAAGAACGCGACCACGGGAGGCAGCGGGATGATCACTGTGAGCATGAGGGGAAAGGACGCCCCGGCCCTGGATAGGCTGCTGCGGATCATGGCGGCCACCGGCGAATCAAGCGGCGAGGTGATCCGACGGCTGGTCATGGCCGAGCCGCTGCCACAGGGGGGGGAACGAGAAGGAGGACGGCGAGGCGGACTAACGGGAGTGGCCGCCCGACTTGAGGCGGGCCGGGCGGCCGTAGGTCCGAGTTGCGCTGGGGTGCGCCACCTCGTTGGACGCATCATACGCTCAGCTCGGGCGCCAGTCAATGGGAGTTGGAGCGATGATAGAGAATCAAGGTACGGTGCTGTTTCAGCGATCGGACCGGCTCGCGGTGGAGTACCTCGACCTGCTCCGGCAGGCGGAGCGCGACGGCGTGCCCGTCGATCACCCGGGGTTCGGGTCCTACCTTTGGGACCGCGGACTAGGTGACATCGTAGGGGGCCTGTTCGACGTGGTGTGCGAGCTGGAACGATCGCAGCAGCAGGAAGAGATGACCTGGGCGTAGCGGATGGCACGGTTCGGAAGCGAAAGGAGAAAAACAGATGAAGGGGAACAAAGCAGGCGGTCCGCCGCTGGCTGACGGCGAACCTGGGGACGAGACGCGCGGGCCTGGCGGTCTCGCTACCCATCGTACCGTTGATCCAGGCACCGAGCAACTCGAAGCCCGGGATGAACTCCTGGCCCACCTGCATCGCGGCGGCGCATTTCACTACCTTTGGCGACTGCGCGGCAAGCGGTCCACCTGGTCCGCGACCGAAGAGCCCCTGATCACCCTGAACCGTCAGCCCGATGTCTACTTCGGGGTGCACCCTACCAGCTGCATCCCCGAGACGGGCGCGGACGGCGATGCCGCACCACCCGAGTACGTGCGCGGGCGCGTGGAGATCATCGCGGCCGTCAACTGCCTCTACGCCGAGTTCGATGGCGACAAGTTCGACGCCGATGATCCGCGCGGGCGCGGCCTGGATTTGGCCCTGGCGCACATCCAGGGCCTTCCCGTGCCCCCGACGGCGCTGATCCGCTCCGGCGGCGGCTACCACGCCTACTGGCTGTTGGCGGAGCCCTGGCTGCTGGGGACCGAGGCCGACCGCGAGGATGCCGCGGGGCTCCAGGCCGCGTGGGTCGACCTGGTGGGCGGCGACGACGGAGCTAAGGACCTCGCCCGAGTGCTACGGCTGCCGGGCACGGTCAACGCCAAGTATGCGGACCATCCCCGGGTCGAGATCGCCGAGTGGCACCCCGAGCGACTCTACACGCGGGAGGAGCTGGCCGACCTGGCGCCGGCGGCGACCCCGAAGAGGACGGCGGGGCGGACCACGCGACACGTCGACGAGGGCGCGCCCGACGGCGAGCGGAATGTCGAGGCACATAAGTATGCCTCACGCCTGCGAGGGCGTGGCCTCGATCGCGACGAGGCGGAGATCCTCATGCATACCTTCGCGGCGAACTGCGATCCGCCGCTGGACCGCAACGAGTGGATGGGGTGCCTCGACTCGGCCTGGGATCGCTATGTCCCGGAGGATGAGAAGGTCGACGAGACCTTTGCCTCCATCGGGGACCTGGACCCTCTGCGTCTCGACGACTTCATCACGGGGGATGGGTCGCGGCGGAGGTCACGGTTGTGGCTGCTCTCGGGGGACTTTGCCGAGCTCTCACGAGTCCGCGCGGATCAGGCGTTGGTCGGTCACGCGACCCAGCTGGGCTGGAGTGTGGGCGAGATTCTCGCCCTGGTGAAGGCTCACCGCCGGAAGCACGACCAAGATCCCACCAGGGGACTGAGCGCCAAGGAGATCCGCGAGATGACGGAGCGGGCCGACGACATCGATCGATCGGCCCTGGGCCTCCTGGGGCTTCCTAGCCCTGTCGTGCGGTTGCTCCAGGTGGGACGGCATGACCCCGAGTTCATCATCGAGCTGGCCAACGGCGACTTCATCGAGCTGGGCGGGGCGCGTTCGCTAGAGCGCCTCTCATCGTTCGCGGAGATCCTGCTGAAGGACGGGATCGCGCTGCCGGATCAAGCGCGCCGGCGATTCCGCGATATCGTGGCGGCATTGATGAGCCTCCGCGAAGTGGAGGCGGGGGAGGATGAGTCGGATATCCTGCACCAGCGCCTCGTCCAGGAGATCGCGGAGATAAACGACGACTACCGTCTCATCGGCGCACCAGCCGGACCCACCAGCCTCCAGGAGGCGATCCGCATGGATCTCGAGACCGGGACCGTCTACGGCGAGCTCTATCCTGGAGGCGGACGGGACTGGTTCTTCCTCCATGTCGATGGAACCGTCTTTGTTCTCGCGGAACGGCTGCGCCAACTGGTCATCAAGGAGAGGCATCAACAGCTGAAGTCGGCGACGGTCGCGGCGTGGTTGCGGCGACTGAAGTTCAGCAAACCGAAGGAGAGTAAGGGGAGAGTCTCGGTGTGGTTCCACCCACCTGGACGCAAGCAAGCCGGGGGAAGGCGGCGGCGGACGCAGGTCACCGTCTGGCAGAGCAGGTCTGGTTGGGCGGACATGGAGACGGTCCGCGCGATCCTGGAGGACGCCGAACGGGACCGCGCGACGAAGGGCGACCAGAGCCGCGGCTAGCCGAGGAGGCGCGCATACTGTGCGAGCTGCTCATATAGGCTCACCCCAGAGATATATAAGTCACTCACACACTTCTTCTAGGAGACTATGCACACTATGCACACTATGAACACTCCATCTCCCAAAGTGTGGGCTTCCCCGAGAGGAGGAGGTGCCTATATAAGGGGGGCGGCGGGCTGGGCCGCCTGCTCTCAAGGGGCGATGGCGGCAGCATTGTCACCTCTGTGTCGTGCTCGGTAAGATGGCAGCTATGGGAGGGATGCATGACTGGCATAAAAGCGACGTTTCGCGGTGTGGTCCCCGCCTCCGGCTGGTGGGCCATGTGCGCGCTGGATCACTGGCCCTACGTCTGGCCGCGGCGCGTCATCGCCTGGAGGGTGGAGGTGAGCGAGCGCGCCCCCGACCGCGGCGGGATCAGGTCCGGCCACGGCAGCGCCTGGGTCGTCGATGAGCGCCCAGGGAGCTGGGTCGAGCTGGACGAGGACGCCGCCGAGCTGCTGGGCTATGCCTACGGCCTGGGGCGCTTTCACCCGCGCTGGCGCAGGGCGGCACGGGAGGTCTGTGGGCGCTCGAGGCCCGCCGCGGCTCGCTTCCTGGCCGACGAGGGGTAGGCACCAGACGACGAGTGTCTAGAGAGCGGAGATGGGGATAGACTGGAGGCAAGACGCAGACCGCATCGAACGGCAGCAGAAACGACGTCGGGAGGGCACACCGTGGCCCAGAGTGGCACACATCGGGAGCTGAATCCGCGCCAACGGCGCTTCGTGTCCGCTTTGGTGGCTTGCCCAACGGTGCGCGATGCGGCTGCAGCGGCCAAGATCGGCGAGCGGACCGCCTGGCGCTACCTGCAGGATCCCGCAGTGAGCGGAGCTCTGGCCGAGCGTCAGACGGCTGTGCTGGGGCACGTGAGTCGCCGCCTGGCCACCGAGATGGGCGCCGCCATGGACATCCTGTGCCAGATCATGCGCGATGAGGGCGCCTCGGATGGCGCTCGGGTCAGTGCTGCCCGGGCCGTGCTGGACAGCGGCCTGCGACTGGCAGAATTGGTCACCTTGGCGGAACGAGTGGCGGCACTAGAAGAGAAGATGGGGGAATCATGAGCGTGAAGCAGAAGCTACGAGCGCTGGAGCGTCGTCTGGCGGCCCGCAAGGCGGGCTGGGTCATCAAGCTGACCGACGACCTCGGTCACGTGGTCTGGTCGCCGCGTCCGCCCCGTGAGGGCGAAGAGGTGCATGAGATCCGCATCGGCGGCGTCGACATCACCCAGGTGTGAGGGCGCCCTCGCCAGGTGGGGCGACGCGGCACGTGCGGGAGCTGGCCAGCGATTGGTGCTACCTGGACACATGCCGCCCCTTTGATGCCCTTCCACATAGGCAGGATGTCAGACACCACCCTTGCCACACGCCCCATTGCGTGACAAATGGGTTTGCGGATGGAAGGAACAACCGAATGAAGGCCACCATCCGGAGCGACTATGGCTATCGCAATCTGGAGAATCTAGGCCTCCGTATCCTGATGACCAACCACCCAGCTATGCTGCCCCCCCTCCGTGCTAACACCACACTTCTTGACGCAGAACCTATCTCTAGAGCCTCTTGCAGTCCTTGGGGAAACGGAATACAATAGCTTGCGTGGGATGATACGAACGTCACGCCGCATAGAGGGGGAAGCACGGTGAGTGACAAGCAGGAGCAGGGGCGTGAGTCGGTTGTTCCCGATGAGAAGCCGTCTGAGCTCGTCGTGCCAGACGGTGTTCCGGATGTATACGCAGATGGGACAAGGTTCTTCCTCAGTCCGTACGGGCTCACGGTGTACCTTCAACAGAAGGACCACCTGCAGGAACCAGATCGCAATGTCGCCCACCTTGTCTGCAAGGTCAATATGTCACATGCTCAGGCGTGGGTGTTCTCGGTGATGCTCTCACGCCTTCTCGATCGTTACGTCAGGGAAGTCGGTCCTATACCCTTGCCGAAGAAGCTGGTTGCCGATCTCAAGCTGGAAGACGAGTATCGGGAGATGCAGCGCCGGGAGGAAGACTGATGGGCGTGGTAGAGGGCTTCATTGAGGCCGAGGACGTGTCCCGCACCATTGCTTCAGGAATCTCCGCTTGGGGTAATGTGCTGTTCCGTCCACAACTGGAAGAGCAGCAGGGTTCCTGGCTGTTCCAGTCGGGGACCATTGTGTATGGCGCGGGGCTCTCCTTGGATGCAGAGACGACTGAGCGCCCGGAGCTGCATGGCCTTAAGAGGGTAGCTGCGCGACAGCCCGAGATCCGCCGTAGCGCTCGGAAGTTCCGTGAACTTCACGGCGACCCGGTCAACGAGCTGGCGCAGGTCCTGGGGGAACTGCCCGTCTCCGACGGCGACTGGCAAGTTCTCCTCGACGAGCTGCACGGCTAGCGCGCCATGGCAGTCGCCAGTCTCGCAGATCCGACGATACCGCTGCCGGACTACCTCTTGGTCGATTCATCCGTGCTGCTGGCCGCTCGACATGGCGCGTGTGACTCACGGGAGCAGGCTGTCCGTGCCTTCCTCACACGCGTCGGCGCAGAGTGCGTCGCCGGCAGAATGGCCTGCCTTGCTCCCGACCTTGTTGTCGAGGAATGCTACTTCGTTATCATCAAGACGTTCCTGCGGGCCAGCAGTCCCAATCCCAAGGACTGGCACGGTGCCTACAAGAACCAGCCCGCTTGTCTGGACGGATGTCGGTGTTGCATTGAGCGTTTCCGTCGTGCACTGCTGAACGTGCCGGTTACGATCGTGACGCCTGAGGATCTGGCAGTCACGAACCCGGGGCGCAACCTCGAAGAGGCAATGCGGGAGAACATCTTCAGATACCATCTCCTACCAAAGGACGCCTATCTGCTTGCCGTGGCTGAAAGACTCGGCGTCACAAACGTTGCTAGTCTTGACCAGGACTGGAGCAGGGCAACGGCGTTCACGGTATACACGTGCTAGCAGAGATGGCGTCTGCTGCACTCCGCACTTCGTTCGCTTGTCTGAGCGGAGCATATGGTCCGCTCCCGCGTGAGACCAAGGCGGATCGTCCGTCCAGTACCTCTGCTGCCACGTTGCTCTAGACACCGTCCACGAGTCGGTTCTCGCGTAGCCTCAAGATGAATGAGGAGGCCCCCATGGCACACATCCTCATCGGCACCTGCTCCTGGTCCGACCACAGGCCCCTCTACCCGGAGGGCATAAGGCCGCATCCTCTGTCTGGATCGGCCCACCATCGCCGACTGCCGCTCCTAAGAAGGTCGTCATGAAGGCGCTTCGGCTCGTCGCCCGCCTCCTGGCAACGCTGGTGGTGGCTATGTGGTTGTTCGTGATCGTAGCGTCCTTGCTGGAAGACGGCGTTAGCTGGGATCTGCTACCCACGCTGATGGGTACGCTCGTGCTGGGTAGCTCGGTCGCTACGGGGATCGCCTGGTGGCGGGCGCGACTGGGCGCGATCTTGTTGTTGCTTGCAGGGGTGCTCTTTGCCGTGTTTGCGCTCTGCACCGCCGGCCAGCGTCACGCCTTTGCAGTGGCTACCTCCGGTGGACCCTTCCTGCTTGCGGGTGCGCTTCTGCTCGTGGGGAGCCGCGAGACACCGGCAGCGTAGGCACCCGATCCAGCGCCTCATGCATCGGCACTGCGCTCGACGAATACGCTGGACTGCGCACGTATCTCACGCCACCGCAGCAACCCAGCCTCCCCGCGCGACCAGGCCAGCCGGCACAGCTCGCCCCGACGGCGACCCTCGTGCCGCCTCGGTCGCATCGCTCCTCGCTGAAGACAGCGCGATCCCCGCCGTTCTCGCGTTCCAGGTATGGAAAGCACCGGGCTAGCATCGGCCCTGCCCCCGAACCCCTGCCTCATCAGCAGCGATGCAGACCTACGCCACGGTTTGCGCAGCGGCCGAACGACAGCATCAGCACGCGCGGCTAGTTGGGCCTTTTCTGCCGAGAGAACGGGGCGCTGGTCGATCGGCCGGAAGTTATCCACAACTAGTGCACTAGTGCACGCACTCGGAGGGGGGCAGACGCACAACTATTTCTCGCGTCCTCGCGCAGACGTCGCTGAACGGCCAGCGCGTCCGACTGACTGCCGCGTCGTGGACGACTGCGCTCGACGCGCCCCTGGGCGACCTGCGAGTCGCCGCGTTGGGCGCGGCGTAACCGCGGGGCGGACCAGTGCACGCCGCTCGCCGCATCGGTTGACTTGATGACCTTCACCGGTAGAGTAAGAGCGCAGCACTAGCTGCGCGAATTTCGTCTGCTGGAACGGCGGGGCAGGGCGCCACACACGGAGGCGCGAACCAGAGCCCCCCGTCACGGGCTGAGCGAGGGAAGGAGCGAATGATGTCCCCAAGCGTGGTGAAGCGCGTCAAGTATCCCGGCACACTGGATCAGTTCCGCGGCTTGATGCAGCGGCTTCGTGATCGTCGCCGAGAAGGCCTGGCGGTCGCTGATGGCCAGCAGTTGAGCTTCTGCGAGGAGCGCCAGCAGCGGTTCCATCTGCGTCCCGATGCCACGTGGGACCCTCGGGGGGTTCGGCCTGACGCGGTCGAAAGGGTGGAGGACGTCACGCCACCCAGCCGTGGCACCTGGCGGATTGAGCGACTCGGCCCGGACGGACAGCCGGATATGTGGTGCGGGTACATGCAGGCCTACGAGAGTCCGTCGGGCGTCCTCGTAGAGTTCGCGCTGGTTGAGATGCCGCCCTCGAACAGAGACGCCGCCTCGTCGTTGCTGCTCGAGTTCGCAAAGCAGATCATGGGAGAGGCCGCCTACGCGGGGGACACCTGCAGTGTCTTGCAGCTGCAGGCGACCTCTGGAAAAGCCGAGGGGCCAGACGAGACGCCGACCATTGAATCGCGGATTGAAGATGTCGCCACGATGAAGCGGTACCACAAGAGCTACAGCGTGCAGACGGCCAAGGAGATCCTCAAGGCGATACCGATCGCCTACTATGGATGGTCCTATCGTGAGCTTGACCAATGGGGGCCCAAGGCCATCCACGAGCACGGGAACCTGAAATGCAGCGCCGCTACCATCAGCCGCTACCTGGGGGCCTTCGTACGGGCGGGGATCAAAGAGGTGGACGGCATCCCCATTCCCCACCGCTTCCGCAGCACGGATCATAAAACGCACTAAGGGCGCGTCATTACGACAAAGACCGCGTCATGCCTCAGATTGTACGATACTGGTATCGAGCCACATACGGTTCGATACCAGTTTTTGTGAGGCGAGCTAGTTCGCCTCCAAGCAATGCATAGGAGGGCATGATGAGCGTCAAGAAGACGGCAGAGAAGTTGGGTACAACGGCTGAACCGGAAGAAGAGGTTAACACGAACGCCACACAAGAAGAAGCCCGCGGGCTGCCACCCGCGGGCCAAGGATCGGAGCTTGCTGGCCCCTCAAATCCTCGACCCCATGATAGCACGGCCGGCGGCGCCGATCAAGGCGACAACGACCTCCTGGCGGCCGCTCGCGCCTACGCGGCGCGCGGCTGGTTCGTGTTTCCCTGCAAGCCAGGCAAAAAGGGACCCCTTACGAACCGCGGTTTCAAGAACGCCAGCAACCATGCTGACATCATCGCGGGTTGGTGGCAGCGTTGGCCCGATGCCAACATCGGCATCGCCTGCGGTCCCTCCAAGCTCGTCGTCGTCGATGTCGACGCCAAGAACGACCAGTCGGGTCTCGAGAGCTGGGCCGACCTGCGCGCCGAGCTGGGCCTGAACGACGAGACCGTCACGTGCGAGACGCCCACCGGAGGTCTCCACGTCTACTATGAGGACGCCGACGAGCGCGACATCCGCTGCAGCGTCGGGACGCTGGGCGAGGGGCTGGATGTGCGGGCCGAGGGCGGCTACGTCTTGGCCCCGCCCAGCGTGCACCCCGATGGCGGTGAGTACGTCTGGGCCATGGACTGCGCGCCCGACGAGATCGAGATCGTACCGCTACCCGCCTCTCTAGCGGAGCGCCTGGCTAAGGCCAGGCGCGCTCCCGCCGCGCCGGTCGGCGACCGTATCGCGCAGGGAGGGCGCAACAGCACGCTTGCCAGCCTTGCGGGGACCATGCGACACCGAGGCATGTCGCAGGAGGCCATCGAGGCCGCCCTACTGGTGGAGAACGTGGGTCGATGCGATCCACCTCTAGCCGAGGCCGAGGTCCGCAAGGTCGCCCAGTCGATCGCGCGGTATGAACCCGGCCATGTACCGACCTCCGCCGGCTGGTTCTGCCCGCCGCTGCCCGAGTATGCGCAACTGACGCCGGAACAGGTGGCGGAGGCGGGCGACGCCGGCGCGTGGCTGGACGAGTACGTGGCCTTCGCAGCGCAGGCCAGCCCGATGACGCCCCTCGCGTTTCACGTCGCGGCGGGACTTGCCACCGGCTCGCTGGCCATCGCACGACGGCTATATCTGCCCGTCAGCACCGCGACCAACTTCATCTACCCGAACGTGTACATCCTCTTTGTGGGCCCCAGCACGCTGCCGCGCAAGACCACGGCACTGAGGGTCCTGCGCGGCCTGCTGAAGGAAGCGGGCATGCAGCGCTTCCTCCTAGTGGAGCGTCAGACCCCCGAGGCCTTCACCATGGAACTCACTCAGGAGGTGCCCCAAAGCTTTGACAGCTGGTCGGAAGAAAGGCGAGAGGTATGGCTCGAGGAGCGCGCCATCGCCGCCCAACGCGGCTGGCTGCTGGAGGAGGCCAGTCATCTGCTGGACTCGTTCAAGCGCGACTACTCTCGCGGGCTATTGCCGCTGGTTCTGGACCTGTACGATTGCCCGGCCGAGGGGCCGCGCAGCAACACGATGACGCGGGGTCGCGAGGAGATTCGGAACGCTTACCTCACCATCTTCGGCGCTACCACGCATGGAGCCATGGCGACCCATCTGCGCAATCCGCTGCACTGGCGCAACGGCTTGTGGGCGCGCTTCGCGTTGGTCTGCAGCGACGAGGTGCGGGATTGGCAGTTCTGGCCCGAGCCGCTTCCCTACCCCGAGCCGCTGGTGCAGGGGCTTCGCACTCTAGCTACCGAGCTGCTGCCCATGCCGAAAGCCGCGTTAACGGAGGTGGACATCGCCAAGTCGGGCAAGGATGCGCAGCCGGTCAAGCTGGTGGTCATGGAGGAGCCGCTGGTCAGCCACCGGGTGCAGATGTCCGAGTGGGCCTGGGCGCAGTGGGAGCGCTACGCCCGAGCGGTCAGCTTCGACATGCTCCGCGACGAGTCTGCCATCCTCTCGAAACGGCTATTCGCCTCCTACGGCCGCCTGGGGACGATGACGGTCAAGGTTGCCATGATCTTGGCGGCATTCGATGCCGAGCAACTGCCGGTGCAGGTGGAGGGGCGCCACATGTACCGCGCCCAGACGATCGTGGAGGAGTGGCGGGCGAGCCTGCACCAGGTGATGGAGACGGCGCAGGTGGCCGAGAACCCCGACCGCGCGCGCATCCTCCAGGCCCTGGCCAGCGCCGAGACGGAGTGGGTCTCCCGTCGGAATCTTCTGCGCTCTCTGAACGCCACCTGGAGCGACCTTCAGCCGACCGTGGAAGATCTGGTCAACTCTGGCGAGATCGAGAGTCGAGCCACCGACCGAAAGGGGCCGCCCAGCATGGAATATCGTCTATGCGCGTGACCACGGCCACTGCCACCACTATCTGCTGTCACCCGGGGTGACCGCTACCCGTGGCGCGAGATCGTCCGAACAGGGCAGTGTGCACCGATCGTGACCACGCCTTCTGTCATTACTGTCTTACTGTCAACTGTCACAGCCTACCCCGCCGCGCACCGAGGGCCGCCGACTCGTGCAACCGATCGTCGGGCGGGGGGTGTCCGGCACGACACGCTGGCGATCGCACATGCCGACGGTTGCTGACCGCGGTCGATAACGAGAGGAGATCGCCACATAAGTTGCGTGTGGGGCCGAATCGCATGCCTCCTGGAACGCCTCGATGCGGCTGCCTCGGTACATCCGCAACTGTACGATGAGCGTACTCATCGCGGCGCAGCGCTGCGACGGTTCCGAATGCGGGATCAGTCCGGTATACGTCCTCAACTGGCCTCGTAGAGCGACTGCGCGGTACGCTCGGCCTCGTTCAGCCGCGCCCGAATCGTGCAGCGCGCCGTCTCAGCATTGCCTTCTACCTCCATTGGCAGCCCCAGATAGAACACGATGCGGCTGAAAGGCAGAGGAACGGTGTAGCGATCCCAGCGGCGAACGCGATAGCATGTCTTGGTATAGGCCGCGGCCGGCACTAACAGCGCCCCAACCTTGTGCGCCACAAACACCACGCCCATCTTGGGCTGGTGGGTGGGGCCATCAGGCCCATCGGGGTTAAGATAGAGATACTTGCCTCTGCGCATCTCGCGAATCAGTTGCAGCAGGCGTCGGCCCGATGCGATGGTGACATCATCCATCGAGACGGGGAAGGCCACCCCTCCCAGCTTCTTGATCCACACGCTGAGGGTCGCGCCTCGGGTATCGTTCGGAACGATGACCGTATACTGGGAAGGGTCGTCGTGGGTGCGGATGTAAATCGAGAGCATCATCGTCATGCCATGCCAGGCCGCCAAGATCACCGACCGACCGGTAGCGCGGGCCTGAGCCATATGCTCGGCCCCCTCGATCTGCAGGCGCGCCGTGCGCCCTACCCATCGCGCATAGGTGCTTAGGCCCCAACCCTGGACGCGCTCGCGCAGTCTGGCGTGCAAGAGCATGCTAGATCATCTCGTAGACGGCGCGAAGGAGACCAAACGATAAGTAGCCTCCCGTCAGCGCCAGACCAACCAACGCCGCCGGGAGCCGCACCACCAGCAAGGCCGCTGTGCCCAAGATGGCCCCGCTCAGGCCGCGCCACCGGAGAAGCGACGCCAAGGCCGGATAACGGATGCGGCTGACCATGAGGCAGGTCAGCACCGTTGCCAAGAGGACCAAGCACGTGGCGGGAAGCAGGCGACGTCCGTGCGCCACGTTCGCTAGCACGCTCAGTGCTAGGGTCGGGCCCGCCGTCGAGATGGTCAGACCGACGCTGTCGGAACGCGCCGTCTTGGTAGGAAGCAGTGAAGAGTCTGCAACAGGCACACCCTGCGCCGGAGCGATAGTTCTGGGGCGCGCGGCAATGGCTACCCCAAGCAGACACGTCCCCCCCTGTGGCGGGACGACGGCCGTGAAAGCCAGGGCCGTGCAAGCATCGAAAGACCCGACTGGACCATGATCGACCAGGCGGCCAAGGTCGGGCGCCTAGCGGGTCGGATCGCCGCCGCCAGATGATCTGCTCTGGAATCCCGTTGTCACGCCCCAAGAGATGGTTGTGACAGTTGACGGTATGACAGTATGACAGTGCAGACAGTGCCGCAGCGATCCAAGTCTGCCTGGCGACAGCCATCAAGGCCTAGAGCTCGGCCGCTCGTGACCTACCAGCAGCCTTGCCGACGGTCTCAAGTGGCCTATGTCTCCCCCGCACCCCGCGTGCTAGGATGCCATCGAAGTTGACATAAAGGTGGGGGGGCAGTATGGACGGCAGCGGCTCGGTGGACGCGGACGGGTTCGAGTTGGTTATCTCGGGTTTCGCCTGTCCGTCCTGTGGCGAGCGGCGCCTCGAGCAGCTGGCCTGGCTGAAGTCCGACTTCGAGGTGGTGCGATGCGCCACCTGCGGCGCCGCGTACGAGCCGGGCGTCGACCGACGCGCCTGGCTGATCGAGGCCGTGGTGCGGATCGGCCAGGCCGAGGGCTGGTGGAACGAGGGGACCGTGACCGAGTGGCGACGACTGGCGGAGACGCTGACTGAGGAGCAGCTCGACCGCTGGTATCGGGTATCAGCATGGGCGGCCAGAGTGAATAGGGAGACATAGGCGAAGGAGTAGGCAACATGGAGAGCGTGACGCTGCATTTCGAGATCGAGCGCGAGACCAAGAACACCGTGCGCTTCGCCGAGGTGGCAGAGTCCGGCCAGCCGCCACGAATCGGCACGCTCTACGTGCAGAAGTGGGCGCTGGGAGACCCACCGCCTCAACGACTGATGGTGACCATCGCTGCGAAAAAGTGACAAGCAGAGCCCCCTGCAGATGCGCCACATGCCGCTGCAGGGGGACGACCTCCGTCACACGCCGCCCGCCAGACGGCGACTCTCCCATGCAAGCCGCAACACCATCTGCCCTTGCGCCTCAACAACCACCCTCCAACGCCACGGGACTCCTACAGCGGCTCTCTAGGCAACTCAACATGACGGGAGTGACGCCTCTCCTGCCCGGGCTATCCACACAGGCAGGGCATGCCTGTGACGGACCAGAATCTCGCCGATAGTATCGCCGACGTAGCAAAAGTAGTTGGCGTTCTCTCGGCCACAAAAGTACTCATGGCTCTGGATGAACTTGCCCCGAGCGATACTGACGTGAAGCAAGGGTAGCAGGTTGGTACGACTGAGGTCGAAAGAGCACACTCGCTCGCGGAACTGCTCTCCGAGGCCCCGAGCGCCCCAATGGGCATAGGGTCGCTGAGGCTCCTCCGCCAACACACGCCGGGCGAACTCGAAGGAGAAGGCACCAAAGCTAATCAGCAGAACGGGCCGATGTTCGTCCAGCAGCTCTCGAAACGCAGCCGCTTCGCGCGATGCGAGCACCCATTCCTTGGTCTTTCCGGCTGGTTTGTCGGTTGCGGAGGCGACAGCATTCCGGATGTAGAGCGACGAAGTGTCCATCCGGTCGCCGCAGAGGCGATAGACACGGTCCTGAATCTGGTCGAGAACGGGAGTCCAGATGCTATGCCGCGCCGGATGGCGCGGGTCTAGCGGGGTAGTAAGCACACCTTCCCACTGAGGTGGGTTGGAGTCGCCCAGGAGCCAAATGGGGAAGGCGGGGTCGCCCACGTCTCTTTTCATCATAGCTGCGGAATCTCCCTACACGGCACCAACCAGGTCCTTCATCCTCACCTCGCCAGCCGCACCGCCTCCCATCCCCCACCTTGCCGACTGACCGCAAAGTGGCCGCTGGTTCGCAGAGCGTCCAGCCCCAACGAGATGCGAAAGGCGAACAGCTCCGGCAGGCGCACCAGGTCCAGGTAAGGGAGTTCCTCGGCCGGGTGGGCTGTCAACGCGCAGGCTACAAGCCATGCCTGCAAGCTAGCGTCGTCGGTCTCCAAGCAGCGCTCGCGCAGGGTGTAGTGGTGACGCCTGTTGGCCTCCTCAAGCATGTCCCACTCTCGTAGCGAAAAGACCACCCGCTCCACTGCCTTGTTGAGAGATCCAAGCTGGCCGCGCGTGGCTGTCAGCCGCCGCTTGACTTCACCCGACGAGATCAGGCTGCCTCTGCGCCCCAACTGCCCAACCACGGCTGCCGCCTCTCGGAAGAACGGATATGCCAGCAGCACCATGCCATAGTGTAGCCAGAGCCGCGTCTCTGCCTCCTCGGCCGCACCAAAGCGGCTGACGGCTTCATCGTGCAGCATCGGCGCCACATCGCGGCTATGGATCCAGATATTGTTCAGGATGTCAATGGCCTTGCGTTGGTTCTCGGCGCTGCTGATGCGCTGCCCCACCACCGGCTCCAAACGGTCTCGCATGGCATCGGCATCGGCGGTCTGCTGACGGAAGGATGCGGTCGCATCCAACCAGTGCAGGAAGATGTTTCGGTTGAATCCAATCCCCTTATCCATACCTCAACCTTGTGTGATAACTACCAGCGGAACCACGACCTCTTCCAGGGTCACGCCGCCGTGGGTGACCACCACGTCATTGTACAGGGCAAAGGCGCCACGCCCAATCGGCATCAGCGCCTGCACATCGGGAGGCAGCAGGCCGTCGTCGGCCCAGAGCAGCGTCTCGGGAAAGGCGTGCTGCACCCGCTGGGCCGCGTGGCGATTGGTGTAGAGGCGCGCCCGCATGGACCGGCTCTCCACGGTGAGCCCCTCCGACGGCTGGCCCATGCCCCGCGCTTCCACGTGGCCATGGTCGCTGGCCAGGAACACCGCATACCCGTCGCGGAGCAGTTGCTCGATGACCGCCTCCAGTCGCGGCGCATAGTCCTCCAGCCACACCCGCAGCGTGGCCCGCACGCCCGCGGCTCCCAGGCTCTCGCCGTGGAGCAGCTCGTCCACGCTGTGGTCGACCAGGCAGAGGGCCTCGATGCGACCGTCGCTCACCTCCGTCGGCGCTTCCTGGCGGTCCAGCGCCAACCGCGCATAGGCCACCGAACTCCTGCCGAGCCCGTGCCCGGCCCAGAACGCCTCCCAGAGCTGCGGCTCCGCTCGGTTGTGGTAGAGGGTTTCGGCAAAATCGGCGGGACGACGCCCGGCGATCAACGCCTGCCGCGAGATGGCCGTCACCGTGGGTACCTGCGCCAAGAGGAGCTGCTCGCTGAGCCGCCAATCGGAATGGCGTGACCGCCACGCCCCGCCTACCAGCAGCCAGTCGGCCAGAGACAGCCCATCCAGCACCAGTAACGCTACTCGCCGGGACCCGTCGTTCCGCCGCCGATAGGCCATATAGTCGGGGACGTGGTGCACGTGGTGCGGCTGCGGGAGGCGGCGTACGCCCAAGGGCGCATAGCGCGCCTGCAACCAGGGCAGGAAGGCCGCGTCCAGCTGGGCCTGGAGCTGCCGGCGACGCTCGTCCAGCTCCTCTGTCCCGCTTGACGCGGTAGCAAATAGCACGTCCAGCGCGGCCCAGTGGCGCGCCACCTGCTGCCAACCATCCCACCGCAGCTCCTTCGGTGCGGCCAGCTCGTCGTCGAGGGCGGTCAGTAGCTGCTCGGCTTGCCGCACCAGCGCGCGACCGTCGCCCGCTTCCACAGCCCGGCGTGCCCAGGCCGGCAATCGCTCGGCGTCGGGCACCTTCGATGGCGCCAAGGCCCCGCTGCGGACCAAGGCCGGCAGCGCGTCTTGCAGCGCCGCGTCTTGACCAAAGGGCAACAAGTAGGGCATCTCGCGCTCGCGCAGGGGCTGGCCGGTCTCGGCTGCCAGGAAAGCCCCCCACTGCTCGGCCACGAAGGCCACAAAGGCCTCGCGCTCGGCCAGGAGTCGCTCCAGCGGCCACCCGGCATAGGCGGGGAACTCCATCAGTGCCGCCAGAAGCGCCTCGGCCAGGACGGCCGGCATGGGCGCGGGGCGCTGGTGGTAAGCGTTGAGCCAGGTGACAAGCGCGGCCGGCTCGGCCAGGCGGGAGGGCTCGCAGGCGAACACGACCCGCAGCAGGTAGGCGATGGTGCCCTGCACTCCCAACGTGCGCTCGGGCTGCGCGGCGCGGCTGGCAGCCACCCGCTGGCTGGGGCTGAGCTGGCGCACCACGGGATAGGCTAGCCGCGGAAAGAAGGTGTGCAGGGCCAGCTTCACGTGATGCCCCTGTTGCCATAGATCATAGGGCAGCTCGTTCAGCGGGCCCGACGTGATGACCAGCACCGGCTCCTCGATGGTGGACGGCCGAAGCTGCTCCACGCGGTGGCGCAGCCGCACAGGGTCGGGCTCGCGCACCAGCCGAAAGCCCCTAGCCTGCAACGCCGCCAGCAGCTCCTCCTCGGCCAGCAGGTCGTCGGGGTCGCTGGCCAAGACCAGATGGTAGGCACTGGCCGGAAACTGGGCCAGCACCGCCTCCACCAGGCCGGGCGCGCCGGCGCCATTCACGGCGGGCCCACTAGCCCGCCCGCAGGCTGGCGTTGTCATAGTACATCAGCAGCTCCTGGTCCTCCTGCAGCACCCGCTCCGGCAGCCGCTCGGCCACGCTCACGATGGTGGCATAGTCATTGCGGCTCCAGGCATCGGCGAACCCGGCCCGAACCGCTTCGCTGCGGAACTGCCGCAGGCGCCCGCGTCCCTCCAGGTACTGCCGAAACTCGCGCAGCAGCGAGCGCCGCCGCAGCTTTTCGAGGTCGGTGGCCTTGTTGGGGTCGGGGGCATAGTAGCGGCCCTGCTCGTCCTGCAAAAAGTTGTCGGCCAGCACGTCGCGCAGCTCGGGCATCACCTCGTGCTTGGCCTGGTGATACTGCTGCAGGAAGGTGGGCTGAATCTCCTGGTAGGTCTGGGGATGGCCGCCCAGGGCCGGGTCGAGCTGCTGGCGCAGCCAGCGGATGGCGCTCTTTTCGTCGGTGACGAACAGGTTGAGCTGACCCACCCGCTCGGCCTCCAGCTTGGCGCGGTCATAGGCCGGCACCTGGTCCGGCAAAAAGAACATGCCGTCGCGTTCCACAAAGCGCTCCCGCAGGCCGGCATAGCACTCGGCGGCCGATAGCGGCACCGCCACGCCGCGCTGGACGTGAAAGGCCACCATGCGGTCATAGAGCAGGTGGGCCTGGCGCTCGGCCACGGGCTCCAGGGCGCCGTCGGCCTCCACCACCGTGGGTAGTTGCGCCAGGTGCTGACGCAGGAACGACCAGGCGCCCTGGGGCGTGCCGCCCGCCTCCAGAAAGCGACGCTCGAAACCGGAGCGTGGCTTGTAGGCCGAGATGATGAGGTCCTGCTTGACGGCGCTGGTGGTCGTAATCTGCTTGAACGATCCCTGCTTCTTGTCCAGCGTGCGGACGTCAGCTACGACGAAACCGGCCCGCAGCAGGGCTTCCTGGATGGCGTTCCAGACTCGGTTCTGCGAGTTGTGGAACTCGACCGTCATCCAGCGCCCAGGCTTGAGCGCACGGTAGAACTGCACAAAGCAGGCTTCCATGAGACGCTGGTATTCGGGTAGGCCCTTGTCTTGGACGTCGTTCTCAATGGCTTCCGAGGCGTTGTCAGTGAACGTGCCCAGCCAGGCCTCCCAGAGGAAGTTAAGCTCGGAGTACATCAGGTTGCCGCCAAAGGGAGGATCGACAAAGATGTACTGGCAGACCTCAGGTACCGAACCAACCTGCGAAGAGGCAGACTGCGTTGAGATTCCCATCGCTGATGGAGACATCCCTGTCCGCGCATCAACCGACCTCCTCAACGCCCGTATCTTCCCGGCGAACCATTTCGGAACGTTCCACTCTCGCACCAGTGAGCCAATGTACAGCGTGCCGGTCAGAATCATGTTGGGGAAAGTTGAACCTGGACTGTAACGCTGCAGCTTGCTGAGTCCTTGCAGGACTGCAGTGAACGCATGCTTCATGAACGGTTGGCGATCCTCTAGGTGGTTATAGAGAGCGGCCAGTGTCCACAGACTCCGTCTTGTATAGAACTGGTGGGCGTAAGCAACCCCGTGGCTTTCCCGCGGCTGACGAGTGTTGTATCCGTCTGGGATCTCGCTGGTGGGGAACCAGTATGGAATGTCAGATTCCTCAATATGCGCGATGAGGGCCAGGTCCTCATTGTCTGGACGCTTCTCGTAGCGAGACTTCCCGACAGAGTAGTTAATGAGCACTGGCGTCTGCCGCGCCCGCTCAATGCTCCGGCCCAAGGCGCGATCGTAAACCGTCTCCATGGCGCGCTCCAGCTTTGCGACGCCGGAGGCCTTGCTGGGGCTCTTGCCCACGCGGGCGCCGCAGCCGGGGCAGGGCCAGTACTTTTGTATCTTGCCCTTTGCGTCCACGGCCACATCCCAGAAGACCATCTCGTGCCCGCACTCGGGGCAGAGGAACACATCGGACCAGACGGTATAGTTGATGCGCCCCTTGACCCGGTCGGGCGCGTCGTAATGGGGGTGCCAGGTCTCGTACATCCAGCCGCACTCGCGCTCCACCTCGCGCAGGATGCGCTTGGCCTCCCGTTCAAAGGTGCGCACGTCCACCGGCGTGTTATAGTTGTAGGCGATGAACGTGGCGGCCGGCGAGAGGTCTACCAACGCGGCCTTGCGGGCGCCCAGCCGGGAAAAGGCGGCCTCAGCGCCGCGCTCGTTGTAGCCCGCCGCCGATTCATAGATGCGGCCCTCCTCGTCCACATAGTAGCCCAGCTCATCCACGGCCTCGCGGTCGCCGCAGAGTTGGGCGGCCACGCCGGTCATGCCCGTCCCGCAAAAGCCATCGAACACGATGTCGCCGGGCTCGGTATAGTGCAGGATGTAGCGCATCACCGCCTTGTGGGGCACCTTGGTGTGGTACGAGTGGGCACCATAGATTGCATGCCTTTTCCCCTCCGATACGTCGGCGGCGTAGGGCTCGCGGTGGTAGATGGGGCGGCCCGGTCGGGCGCCCTCCTCGCCGTTGCCGTTGTCGTGGCTGTCGTCGGGCAGCCCCAGCTCCTGGCGTATCTGGGCCCGCTGGGCCTGCCAGTGGGCCAGAATCTCGGGCAGGAACGGGTTGGGGCAGGCGGTATAGTAGGGCGGATCCGAGAGGGCCAGGATATCCTCGTCCTCGCCGATGGGAAAGCCCTCGATCTGGCGAAAGGCGGGGTCCTGCAGGAGTTCGCGCAAGCGTTCGGTAAAGTAGGCGCGGCGCTCTTGGTCATTGGCAAAGGTCTGGCCCAGGCACTCTACCGGCTTGTCCGCCTGCTCTTCCAGCTCCTCTTGGTACGATTTCTCGAACATGCGCTTTTGCCCCGTCGGGTCACGAAAGAGGGGGCGGGTGCCGCCGTCGGTTTTTGGGGTCATAGGGGACCTCCGGTCCAGCGGTATGTTCGTTCGCTTTCGGGTGTGCTTGCCCACGCCGGAAATGGTAGCGGAAAGGGCTCTTACCCGGCGATGCGCCGCCCAATCTCGGCCAGGAGCACGCGCTCCCGGGCCGCCACAAATCCATAAAAGTCGTCTCGTCGCAGAGCGTCGAGGGCGGCCGCATCCATCAAGTGGCTGGCCAGGATGGCCTCCTCGCGGTCTTGCGGCACCAGCTTGCTAATGTACTCGCCGGGTCGGCTGCGGCTGATGCGCCGGTTGGTGCTGGACGAGATGAGGGTGCGGTTGACGATGCAGTTGATCTCCTGGTCCTTGGGCCGCCGTTCTTTGGGCAGCCGTCGCAGGTATGCCTGCGGAAAGATGTGGTGGTCGTCCAGCTCGTGGAACTCGATGGCGTCGCCGGCGCCAAAGTCCTGCGCACCCCGGATAGCGACGAGGCACATGACGCCTCGATAGGTGGCGTTCAGCCGAGAGACGTCCCGCAGGGTGTAGGCTTCATTCTCAACAATCCGGGCTTGGGCCTCCACCAACGCCGCCGGGCGTGCGTCGGGAGCCTCGAACGCCACTCTCAGGTCCTGGTAGTCACGGTAGATGGTGCTCTCAACGGCGCCCGCGTACCGCTCCAAGAACACCGAGGACCAGTACCAGCGCTTCAGCAGGTCATACGCGTGGTGGCCTACATGCTTGGCCTGCATGTTGTGCAAAAGCGCTGCCAATGGCGAGACCATGGTGCCGTAGGGCAGCCACTTGGGGTCAAAGACGCCAAAGCCGTCATCGTTGGTGGATGCCATGCGCTTTAGCGCCACCTCGGTGGCCGCTGCGGCCGACCTCCAATGCTCGACAAAGCTATCGGGTTTCAACGTGATGAGCGTTTTGCTCTTGGCGTCGAAGCCTCGCAAGAGGGCGATGGTGCGCAGCAGGTACACACCGAACTGGTCCGGCTCCCCATCGGAGAACTCGGCCAAGTGCGTGTGCTCGGCCACGGCGTCTTCCCACAGCGCGTGGACGTCGATGGGCTTGCCGCCATCCTGCCGAAACCGGTACATGCGCGCGGTCACCAGGTCATATGCCGAGAGGCGCACGCCGGTGCTGTTCATCTTCTCAAAGATAGCGCACACCTCGCCCAGGCGGTCGGGGTCGTCGGGGTCAATCCTTGGTATCTCGATGGTGGGCACCTCGAACCCCCGGACCCGCCCCATGATGGCGTCCCAAGCGGGCTTGTCTTTCTCAAAGTACTGACTGAAGTACGCATCCCTGTCCCTATCGACGAGCCATCTCTCGTAGCGGTTCAGCCACTCGCCCCAGTGTTCTGTCACCGTCAAGGGGATAGCGAGCCGCTCGAACTGAGCTTGCTCCTTGAGCAGCCCGACTACCGAGTCGGCCCGGTCGCTAAAGATGGCGTTCTCCAGGTCCCCCTCAGTGAGCTTGCGCAGGTCGAGGAAAAAGCGGTAGGGATACTTGGTCCAGCGCAGCGGGATAGGCGGTGCCGAAAAGGCATAGTGGAGCGACGTGATGCGTTGCTGCCCGTCCAGAATCATGGCGTCTGGCCTCAGTTGCGAGACTGCCAGGTCGACGCCCTCGATGGGGCGAAGGCCAAAAGGCACGCTGTCGGCGTCGGTTCGGAGCAGTAGGAAGCTCCCGATAAAGTGGCCATCAAGAATTGACTCCAGCAGGCCGGTGATGTCATCGCGGCTCCAGACAAAGTTGCGCTGGAACTGGGGCAGCACCAGGGTGCCCTTGCGCGCTTTCTGCACCAAGTCGAGCAAGCCGTTATTGCCAGGAATGGTCTTCATCTGTCTCTCTCGTCCACCTGTCTATCAGCCGTTCAGATTCAGTCGGGTGCTGGCAGCGTCATAGCCGCGCAACGCCTGGCGGAGGAACTCGGCGAAGCGGTTCTGCAGCTCCTCTTCGTCACAGGGCAGGCCGCCCGTGCGCAGGTGCGCTACCAGCTCCTCCAGCGAGAGGGTCACCACCTCCACGCCACGCAGCGCCTGGTTGGCGGCTTCCACAAACCCGTCGGGCACGTCGGTGGCGGTGTCATCCTGCGCCAGGAAAAGCTCGATGGGGCGGCGCTCGTCGGGGGCCATCGCTGCTATGCTACGCTGACAGTGGTTGGTGCCCAGGCTGTCGCGCAAGGCGCGACGCCAGTTGGCCAGCATGCGGTCCAGGCGGTCGTCCAAGGAGTTCAGGGCCGTCTCGGCATTGGCGGCGCCCGCGCGCTGGGCCGGTCGCAGGTGGCAGTGAGGACAGGTGGGCGTCTCGGCGATGAGCCCCTCGTGGAACGCGCGGCAGGTATGGATGTTGCGGATCTCGTTCTTCCAGGCCGTCAGCTCTTGCTCGTTGAGCACGCTGACGTCGCTGAGGGTGCTGAGGGCCTCCAGGCGCGGGTCCTGGTAGAGGCGTTCCCGGCGAGCGTCTGCCTCGGGCCCCAGCGCCAGCCGCCGATGTTCCTGGGCGTACGCCGCCACGTACTCGGTCTTGAGCGCCTCCAGCTCTTGCCGCAGGGCCTGCGGCGTGCGTTGGCCCTCGCCGCGGCCGTGGCGGCGCACCTCGTCCATCAACTCGGCATGCACCGCTGCCGCGCGCTGCGACCAGGCATCGCCCTCGGGCAAGTTGGCCTTGCCCTCGCTCAGGTAGCTGGTCAGCGGCTGAAGCTGGTCCACCAGGTCGAGCAGCGATTGAGACCGGGCCGCCACGTCCTTGGCCTCCAGAGCATCGTGGATGTCGCTGGCATTCAGGCTCAGGTTCCGCAGCTTCCCCACGGTGTTGATGGGCTGCAGCTTTTGGAGGAACTGCTTGTACTGACGCACGTGGGGCAGCAGGTCCACCTTGGAAAGGGACACGGTGGGGCGTTGGCTGCCCACCACCTGGCCGCCCTCCATCTGCAGGACGACGCTGGTAAACACGGGCTCGTTCCAGAGCTGAGCGCCGCGGGTGAGGCGCTCCTCCAGCTTGGCGACGCGCTCTTGCTCCTGCCCGACTAGGCGCTGGAGCGATTGCACGGCCGCTTCACGTTCTCCAGGATTCTTCACTTGCCCCGGCACAAGGCCCAGGCCCTCAAAGATCTCGCCCCAGAGGCTCACCGGAACGCCGCGCGGCTGCTTGATGAGGCGGAAGGCGGCCAGGTCCTCGATGCTCATCGAGCCCGCCCGCTCGACGTTGCCGGCGTCCAGCGTGACGCCGCTCTGCAGCTCCAGCTCGATATCGCCGTGATAGACTAGCGCTACCAGCACCACGGCCATCCACTCGCCCTCCAGGGAGAACTGTAGGTCGCGGTCGATGGGCGCGAGCTCGGCCGCCACCCGCTGCATCAGCTCTTCGCGGTTCAGCACCTGCCCTTCGCCTTTGTCCTGGAGTCGATCCAGCACGTGGCGGGCATACCGCGAGAGCATCGGCCGCACGTTGCCCTGCTCGTCCAGCAGCTCCAACCCATCCAACACGGCCGTGGCCAGCGCGGTGCGCTGCCGACCGGCCAGGGCGCGGACAGCATCCATGGCGTTGACGGGCCGGCCGCTTTGGCTGATGGGCTCGCGCAGGCCGTGGAAGGCGGGGTATTCGGGATAGGCCTCGGCAAAGTGAGGCTCCAGCTTGTGGGCCGCCACGATGCGCACCAGGTCCTCGATGTTGGCGCTGGCGCTGCTGCGCAAGCTGGCCAGCACTTCACGTACGGGCTCGGTCACGCCCTGGTAGGTCACCTGCAGGAGCGCCGGCAGGTGCTCGGCGAACCATTGCCGCAGCCGGCGCAGTTGGGCGTCGGCCTTGCTGGCATAGACGTCGCGGTGGGTGGCGGATTGCTCCGAGAGCGCGCGGGCGCCGGCGTAGGTGCGCACGATACCGGTGAACTCGGCGTCGGTACCGGGCACGGTAAAGATCACCTCGTCGGCGCGCTCCTCGTCGCGCCATTCACGGTCGATAAAGGGCGAAATGACATAGACGTAAAAGTCGCGCGGCGGCTGGGCGGTGCTACGCTCATCGGGCGCACCGAGAAAGAGATAGCCCGGCCGGGTCACATCTCGGTCGCCCCAGGGCAGCTCGTAAAACCAGATGCGGGCGCCGGTGACATAGGTCGTGTCGCTCAAACTGAAGGATTGCCGCAAGGCGTCATAGTAGTAGCGGTTGAGGGCGTCCTCGCTCAGCGCCTCGCCGCGCTCGCCAACCTTGGCGTCAAAGTCGATATCCTTCTTCAGGTCCAGATAGTACTGGCCGTTAGACTCTTCATAGGAGATATACTGGCCACTGACCGTGCGCTTGATCTCGCGCAGCGCCACCTGAACCTGATCCAGCACGAACTCGGCCGTGCGTTCGGGCGTGGGCACGTAGAGGCACAATCCATCTCGCAGCTCCTCTGCGGTGACGCCCAGGGGCGCGTTGATGTCGTCGGTGGTGAGCCGCTGCACGCTCAGCGCATGCACGATGCGCAGGGCCACGTCCTTCAGGTGGGGTCGCGTGTAGGCGTGCTGCACGCGGTTCTCGAGCACGTTGCTCTTGTCGATTACGGCAGCCACTTCTGGAACGGCGCGCATGCTGGCGTTGTTTCGCAGCACATCCCAATACTGGTCGTAGGCGATAAGGCCAGGCCGGTCCGTCGGCACTTCCTGGTCCAGCAGCTCGCGCATGGCGCCGGTAAGGGTCTTGAGCACTTCGCGCTTTTCCGCCACATAGACCCGCTCGAACGTCTCCAGATAGGCCGGATGCACGGGAAAGAGCGCTGCGAACTCGTGCAGCCGTTCGGCCACGCTCTTGTAGAGCGCAGTAAAAGGGCGTAGGTGCTCGACGATGCGGGCGGTCTGCTCGTCGCTCTTGGCCAGCAGCCGATGCGAGACCACGTAGGCCACATCCTCCCGCACGATGCGCACCTGCTCGAAGCGGTCGCGAACGCGGCGTAGCTGGTCGGCCACAAAGGCAAAGCGGGGGTTGTCGAACAGCGTCTCCTGCAGCCCACCCACGAACCGGAAGGGCGTCACCGCCGCCACTTCGCCCAGCTCGCGGAGGAAGCCCAGGTCCAGGATGAGCTGCTGCTCGTTGCGCGAACGGAGATGGTCGAGTAGCTCGTCCACCACCAGCAACAGGCCTTGCTCGGGGTAGCGTTCCTGCAGGGCAGCCACCGCCTGGATAATGAGGTCCTTGTTGTTGGTCACGTGGTCGGCCGGTGGGAAGGAGATGGGGACACCCCACTCAGCCAAGGCGTCCTGGATCTCGTCCAGTAGCATATTGCGCAGGGTACCGGTCACGCTGCCGATCTCGGTACGTAGCACCTTGAACCGCCCAGCGATGGCCCCCATGGCTTCGCGTACCTCGGGGTGGGTCACATCGTTCGCTAGGTCGGCGTGCTCGGCCACCGCAGCCAGCAACGACATCAGGTGGGACTTGCCGGTGCCATAGTTCCCGACGATGAGCACGCCGCGATTGTCCTGCGGCGCCAGGAACTGCAGGTGCGGGATGACTAGGTCGGTGAGATGGTCGGCCATCCGGTCGGAAATCACATAGGTCCGTACGTGCTCGCGCGCTTTGTCCTTGCGGGTTGCGGTAAGCAGCTGGATGATGCTTTCGACCGGTTCGAACTGCACCAGGTCACGATAGCGCATATCAGAACCTCCTAGGAACGTCGGAGCTGAAGAACGCCAACCTGGGGGTCTCGCCAGGTCCGATAGTGGGTGTGCTCAGGAACGGCGTACGAAAGGGTGCTCCCATCATAGCCGCCCGGCCAGGCAACCGCTAGCGGTGTAACGCGGCTTGCTTCACGCAGCAGGGCCAATGGGTCCAGCTTGAACATAGGATCGAACAGCAAGTCCACGTGGAGTAGGACGAGTGGCCCCGAGCCTGCGCCACGTACGCGCTGGAGCAGGGCCGTTCGAGCTGCGCGCCCCCAGCGAGCTGGCGAGGTGTTGATAAGCTCGGAAGACACCTTGCCCCCTACTGACAGGAGCGGCCAGTCAGCCTCGGCCGCCAGAGCATTGGCGCATTTCTCCGGTGTCGCGATATCACGAGCCACGAGGAGCACGCAAGGGTAGTAGAGGCCGCTGTTGAGGTACTCGAGCACCGTTGTCTTCACGGCCTTCCTCTTGGCAGTAAAGAACCAGTCCAGATACATGACCGATCATAATCGTGTGGGGGAGGACGTCAAGGCACTGCGACATCCCGTCCTGAGCAGTTGCTTTGGCATTGAGAGAACGCGGCGAAGCGCTGAACTGCTGCCCCAAGTTGGAACACTTGCGTGATATGCCGAGGCCGCAGACGCTTGAGGCGGGGCGCGAGGTACTGTATCCTGGGATTGTCTAGTTGCCCGTGGTGCGGACGGCCGGAGGCCGAGTGTGTCCACCCAAAGACGGAGCCGTGCGCCACGTGTGGCAAGCCGATGTTTGAATGCGACTGTGAGCCACCGCGTCCCTCTCGCTACTACAGACACGTGGTTATAGACGCCCAGCGCATCAACAAGGACGTGGGCATCATCGTCGAGGAGGTGGTTCAGCATCTAGGCGCGCTCATGGGCCGCGAGGTCGCGGTGAGCCTGGAGACCCGCGATAGCGGCTCGGCCACGTCCTGGTCGTTGGTGGTGACGGCTAGAACCGGTGACCAAGAGCTTATGAGGCCTCAACAGCGACTTGGGATGCTGCAACACAGTATAGGTGGCCCACTGAGTGAGACCTGAAGGATGACGTTAACCGAGGATATCAGTGACGACGCTGCGCATCCTGGCAAGATAGCTGGTGAGATGCTGGCGTAGGGGAACGTAAGCTTGACCTTCCCTAGCGGCCGGCAGGAAAGCCGCGTCTGGATTCAGGTTCCGAAGCTCGTCATACTCCCATTCCATAAAGATCGTGTCGCGATGAGCGAGGTTACGGTACTGCCTCACCTCAAAGAACCAGCCGCTGCAGTAAGCTTTCCCAAGCTGGTCCTGCTCTCTCTCCCATTGCTCAACGTGTCTGTGCGCTTCCGCATCCTTCAGCTTCGACCAGGTGACCTCATGTTCAGCGATAGGCAGATCCTTGGCACGAAGCTCGTGAGTTTGGCATGCCCATTGCAGGAGATGATCGAACACCGCAGTCAGCTCCCAGAAGTAGGCACGAAGATGCCAGAGGAAGCGATTGACCTCCGTGGCGCGTTCAACCCGCTGGCTCTCTGACAAGTGGAGATCGTCATCGTAGCGCCTTTGCAGGGCCGGGCTATCGAAGATGCTAAGGGTCTTGCGGAGATGATAGCGGGCACCCGAGAGGGCAAACTGGACTGTTGAGGCAAGGTCACTCACCGGAACGATGCACAGCTGGTTGCTTCGCTTGTGAGTCATTGCGCTCCCTCCTGCACTTCAGACCCATGAAGCCTCAGAGATGATAGCAGCAAGCGGAAGTCTGTTTAGCAGGCGCCTAGGCTCTGGCCTCGGCAACTGCAAGGATAACAGCGCGCGTAGGTCCACGATACACGATCAAGGGATACCGGACAGCATCAAACCCCCGGGAAAAGCATCTTCTTCACAGCTTCGCTCGCGATCTGGGTCAAGATGGACTTGAGAGCAGGCGCGATGTGTTCCTCGACTTTGGCGAGTGCTTTTCTCCATCTGGCCACGGCGAGCTCTGTTCTAGGGGTGTCTGCCATGAGATCAGGCACAAGATCAGCGAGGTCGTCGCGATCATCCGCCAGGCTGCTAGATTCTCCCGTGAGGCTCGTCAGGGCGTCCAACCGCCGCTGGGTCCATGGGAAAGGCTTGCCGCAGTTGTGACAATACGCGGGAGCCGGACTCGGCGAACCGCCCAGGACGAGGACATTGGGGACGACGTAGTCGCCCCGAATGTCCTTACTACAGGATGGACACGCCACTATGGTCTCGGCTCCGCATTTCCTGCAGTAGGGTGCGTTGAACTCCGGACTCCCACGAGATCTATCGTTGACGACATGCCCGTTCAGGCAGATCTGAGCGATGTCATAGTAGCCCATGGCTCTCTTCCAGAGTAGCTGGAGGCGAATCAGGGTTCAAAAAAGCGTGGTCCGGAACATTCGGACCAGGAAAAGGAATCGATTGCACGCAGCGGTTTGAGCTGTTTGATGCTCTTGATCGGTCGGATTCCTTTGATCCCTCTAATAGGTGTCAGTTGTTTCATTGGCTTAGTCGGCCCGCCCGATGCATGCGCTGTGAAGAGAGCACCAGAGCCGTGGTTGTCGCGGATCCAGCCATTCTCGTATCTGCCAAGGTGCCTGCCATCATAGGAATAGACAGATGAGTGATCGATGTAGGCAACAGGCTTCCCCGAAAACAGGTAGATGTGCTCTCCGTCCTCCGTGTACGCTGTGGGATTACCGTGCAGGTCGTAGAAGGTGATGTCCATGCTTGTTCGCCTCCTCTCAATCCTGTGTGAGACACAAGAGTACCGATTCTTCGTAAAGGGTCCATATCTGTTAACGGCTTCGCCTTGCCTCTAGTCGTCCAGTAGAAGCCGTCGCTCGACCACGCGCAGGATCTCGCTGTCTCGGTCGTCCTGCAGAGGCACCGACTCTGCGAGCCTCTCAACCTCGGACCATCAGATGCACGTTCATTGTAACCTTTTGTCAGGATGTGCGCAAGGGTGGTCCTTCGTGAGAAGGTGCGGTCCTATCGAGTGTCTCCGGACAGCCAAGTGGCTGGGATCGGGAGACCTAGGTTCTCCAAGCCACTCCAGCGAGGGCCGAACTGGCATAGCTCCGACCAAGGTCCTGCGGCCAGTCGCTCCCTCTGCGCAAGGATTCGTCGTAGGCAGGTTGGCAGATGGTGGATGGGAAGAGCCTGAACCACCGGAATTCCCGGTGACGCACAGGTCTACCGAGAGCAGGAGCAACTGGATCATAGCGATCCTCGACCCTGGGTTGCGGCACGGCCACGACGCAACTTCCCCCGCTGACCACAGGACCAATCGCTTTGAGAGTGCTATCTCCGAACCACTCCCACCACGTTCGGCCGTAGACCCCTCACTTCGCGCGCGTTAACGAAACAGATACCCGGAAAGGGCTCAGAGCGCTTGACCTGTCACCACGCGCCTGCTACCTTATCGCTAATGGCTCCTTACTGCTGGGTATTGGAGTCGCGCAGCAGCAGGCCCGGCTACCGTCGCTTGTTCGCTGGCTTCCATTCGGCCCGCCCGGGAGGAGGCACCGTGAGGTCGACACCGTACCTACGGATCGGTCACATCGGGATCCCATGATCTGGGAAGGAAAGCCTATGACTCGCTCAGCTCTCTAGCACCTCATTGCAGCCCACCGCCCTTCCAACACACATCGCAGCACTCGCCATCGCACACCACAATCGCCAATAGTTCCACGAGCTTGCAGCCATCATCGAGCGGCCGCGCTCGATGAGCTCCCCCCGATGGCTCCAGCGTTCTCCCACTCTCGTGTTGCTGTCAGAAATGGTAATAGACTTCGCAAAACTTCGTTATGCCGGCCAGGGCCTTCGATGAGGCCCACGGTCGCATCCTGGAGTTGGCACCCAATGTCGACTTTGTGTCCGTCGTGCAGGCTTCCCGCACCTGAAAGGAGCAAGTCAAGGAACACAAGGGCGTGTTTCCGGGTCCTAGACATCCTGCCTATGCAAAGGAGACAAGCATGTCTACGCGCGCGCTACGTCTGGTTGCGATAACGGCCGTCCTAGTCGTGGTGTTGGCATCGCTGTGGGTCTGGCTCAAGCCGAGCGACAGCCCGGTGAGCGCCAGCACCGCCCTTCCTTTGGTCGCTCCCGAGGCGCTCCTTGCCTCGGAGGAGATTGATAGTGTCACCCTTGACTCGATCGCCGACGAGGCCGGTGTGGCCGCCTATCTCAAGGTTACCGCACCTGTGTCCCTCTCCGCCGTCCGCGGCGCCTTCCGCACCATCGAGGTGGAGACCAGCACCTATATCGTCGGCTCCATCCAGGTCGGCGAGTACCCTTCGTCAGAGGACCCGCATGTGTACGTAGACACCGATGGCTGGATGATGGCCTACTACCTAGCGCATGAGCCGGCCGCCAAGCTGTTTGACTGGCGCGCCTATCACGATGGTGGGCGAACCACCCTCCGCACCATGCTTGAGGCGGCTCTCCTGAGAATGACGGCCGAGGCCAGCAAGCCCTACCCTGGGGCGACGCACTATGATTTCCGTTACCCCAACGCCACGCGCCTCATGCTCATCGCCAAGTGGGATGACTACTATGGAAGGACGAGAACGTTCGATGTCATCCTGCCCTCCGATCTGGCATACTCCGAGCGCAGCTGGTCGCTGACATCAAGCTCTATGACCGCCCAACTCTATCTAAATGATGTTTTGATAGCTAGTTGCAGTGGTTGGCAAACTGTGCAGGGCACACTCGGCGCGGCCACCCTCGGGCCGGACCAACTTCACGTCTTCGAAGTCAACTACACTAATTCCGGGAACTATGCTTACGGAGGCCTGGCCCTGGTGTACGGGGAGTAAGCGACCATGCGTACTCTAGCAGTCATTCTGGCTCTGGCTTGCGTGGTTTTGGTTGCTGCACTCGGCAGTGTCTCCCAGGCCGACAAGTCCATCACAGCCGATAGCGACGTCATCGTCACTGGCGCCGATGCGATCTATGCCAGCGACGCCGCCCCGAATGCCGAGCTGTCTACCGCCTTTGGGCAGGTCATGCCCCGCGTGGTGACACAGTACCCCAATGCGACTCTCTGGGAGGCGCTGGTAGCGGCGCCGTCCGCCCTCCCGGGGCAGCTGGCGAACGTCATCCCACGCGCGATTGCCAGCTACGCCGATGCGATGATGAGCATCGTGATGGGCGCGCCGCCCGGCGCACTGTCCACATCTCTGGCGGGGGTGGCCCCCCACGTTCGGGTCCAATACGCCGACCGGGGATACCTGTTGCCGCTGCAGTATCCAGCCGCCTTCTTCGATGACGGGACGCCACCGGTCATCAGCAACGTCGTGGGCACGCTTCGCCCCACTGGAAACGCCGCAATCACCTGGACTACGGACGAGCCCGCCAGCAGTGAGGCAGCCTGCGGGCTGGTCTCGGGTCACTATACCATCACGGCCAGCACCACGCTGCTGGTAACCGCCCACCAGATCGGCCTGCCGGGGCTGGATCCGGAGGCCTCATACTACTGCGTGGTGCGGAGCGCCGATGGGAGCGGCAACCTGGCAACCAGTCCAGAGTTCCAACTTGAGTTGGTGACGCAGTGGCAGCAGTTTCTGCCGGCCGTGCTGCGCTGAGCGACGGTAGGCAGCCTAGGGATCGCGCCAGCGGGACCTACTAGGCGAGGAGGACATGGTGCGACAGGTATGCATCGTCAGTAAGCTGCTCTCCGTCTTGCTGGTTGCAACGTCGGCGGGGGCTTGCGCGCCCCCGCCCGACAGCCCGTGGCTCGAGGAACAGCTTGCCGATCCGCCGCCCGCCGCCCCGACCCGCGCGGCAGTAGCAACAGCCCCAACCGCCACGTGGACTACGCCACCAACGGCCATGCCCACGCTTCGCCACACCGCCATGCCGCCGCCGACTTCGACAGTGCGATCCATGCCTGCCCCGGTGGTTCCCGTTCACGTTGACTGGAGCCAGGCCGAGGAGCTGGCCCGCCTGGGCAAGGGCACCGTCGAGCAGGTGGCCTTCAGCCCCAATGGCGAGCTGCTGGCCGTGGCCTCTTCTGTGGGTGTCTGTTTGTACCGGACTCATGACCTGACCGAGTTGGCTCTGCTGGAGGGACATAATAGCGTGGTCACCAGCGTGGCCTTCTCCCCCGATGGCGCTATCCTGGCCAGCTCATCGAGTGACAGCACCGTCAAGCTGTGGCGCACCAGCGACGGCGCGTTGGTGCGCACGCTAAGTGCGAACATGGGCGAGGTCTCGTGCGTAGCCTTCTCTCCCGACGGGGTCACCCTGGCCAGCGCGTCGCAGGACGGCATCGTTCGGCTGTGGCGGGTCAGTGACGGGGCCATTACGCGCACCCTTGAGGGGCACAGGAAACAGAGCGGGAGCGTGGCCTTCTCCCCCGACGGCGTCATCCTTGCCAGCGGCGGGCAGGATTTTGCCATAAGGCTGTGGCGGACCAGCGATGGCGCCCTCTTGCGCACGCTTGAGGGGCACGCTAATCCGGTCTCTAGCGTCGTCTTCTCCCCCGACGGCGCTACCTTGGCCAGCACATCGAGTGACGGCACCGCCCGAACGTGGCAGGTGGGCGATGGGAAGCTGCTGCACGTCCTGAAGGGTTCTCCGGGCGAAGCTAATAGCGTGGCATTCTCGCCTGACGGTGCTGCCTTGGCCGACGCGTCGGGCAACAGCGTGTCGCTGTGGCAGGTGGACAATGCGATGATGCTATACGAGCTGAAGGGACATTCGGACCGGGTCAACAGCGTGGCCTTTGCTCCCGACGGCGACACTCTCGTCAGCGGATCGAGTGACGGGACGGTGCGGCTATGGCAGACCAGCGATGGTGCGCTCCTACGCATTTTGGAAGGGAATATGGGCCGGGTCTACGACGTAGCCTTCGCGCCGGACGGCGCCACCGTGGCCTGCGGGTCGACTGACGACACGGTGCGGCTATGGCGGACCAGTGATCGGGCCCTCGTACGCACACTGAGAGGACATGCGTCGTGGGTGTGCGGCGTTGACTTCTCCCCTGACGGGACCACCCTGGCTAGCGGGTCGCACGACCGCACGGTGCGGTTGTGGCGGACCGCCGACGGCGTGCTCCTTCGCACGCTAGAGGACATCTACGGAGTGAACGACGTGGCCTTCTCGCCTGACGGTGCCACCTTGGCCGTTGCATCGGGCAGTATACGACTATGGCAGACCAGCGATGGCGCGCTCCTGCGCACACTAGTGGGGCACAACAACACAGTCGAGGAGGTCTCCTTCGCTCCGGACGGCGCAACCCTGGCCAGTGGGTCTCATGACCGAACAGCGCGGCTTTGGCGGACTGGCGACGGCGCATTGCTGCGCACGCTGGAGGAGCACAGCAGCTGGGTTTGCGGGGTCGACTTCTCTCCTGACGGAACCACCTTGGCCAGCGGGTCGAGAGACCGTACGGTGCGGCTTTGGCGGATCAGCGACGGCGCGCTCCTGCACACTCTGAAGAGCGGCTGGGCCTGCTGCGTGGCTTTCTCTCCAGACGGCTCCAAACTTGCCACAGGGTTGTCGGACGGCACGGTGCAAATTTGGCGTGTAGGCGATGGGACGCGGATCAGCGTGCTGAAGGGTCATGCCGACCAAGTCAACAGCGTGGCCTTTGCTCCCGACGGCAGCACTCTTGTCAGCGGATCGAGTGACGGCACGGTGCGGCTGTGGGGTGTGAGACCGTAAACTGGCCCCCGCCGACTCTGGCTCGGGACACCGGCAGCGCAAGATACCTGAACTGAGAAACAGGAAGCCACCGGCTCGTCTTTGAGACGCCGGCCTCTGCTCT
>Ga0334883_1001307_pt1 | contig 37661 bp, 23 predicted proteins | sample GraSluR1_MG_6_FD_207230 | JGI IMG/M metagenome (GOLD analysis project Ga0334883, IMG submission 207230) | Sludge microbial communities from methane-producing bioreactor in Wageningen University, Netherlands - Granular Sludge_09_05-R1 | ecosystem: Engineered > Bioreactor > Anaerobic >...
GGCGCAGACGCGGCACTGGCGGTCCGCGCCGCGCTGCTCAGCGGCGACACCGCGCAGATAGCAGACGCTGCAAGAGCGGCATGAGACGTGAAAACCACCTACTCAACCAAGGTGCACCCAGCGCTCAAGCGCTCCCGGGCGCTGATCCCGGGTGCTGATCCTGTGCTGATCCCGGACGCTGAGTCGGCAGCGGCGGTCGACGTGCGCCGCCGGATCGGCATGGTGGACATGCTGACCCCCGCTGCGGCACTCTGGCAGCACCCCACCTGGTCTCTCTTTCCTCTCCGGTGGGCCGTATTGCTGTCCCTGATCCCGGTGTCTGCCGCTCATCCGGTACTCGCCCTACGGGGGAGCCGCATCGGCGCCGTCTCCGAAGATCCGCGCGCGTCTCGACGTCCCAGAGACCAGTGCTCTGGGAAGCGCGATCCTGGTGGCGTTCCCATCCCGCGCGGGGTGGCAAGCGGGTGAGGGCCGAGATCCACGGGCCGGCATCCGTCGCAAGGGCATGCCCCCATCCGCAGGGCTATGCGGCAACGGCACGGTGCCCAACGCCCAGCTTCAGCCTTGACAGAGCGCCGGCTCTTCGGCTGCCCTGTCCCCCGCACGCCCTCACTTCCCCCGCTTCGCCCGATGCTTCCTCTGCCGGTACTCCATCATCTCATCCTCGCTGCGGTACCACGGGACCACCTTCAGCGCCCTCTCCCCCATCCGAGTCGAGACGGTCATCCAGTCCTTCAGTTCACCTTGCCGTCGCCGCGGCAGCCACTTCACTCGCTCCAGCTTTCCCTTCCGCAACGCCTTCGACAGAGTGACCTGCACGTGCTCGGAGTACCAGGCAAGTCGGAAGTAGTCGTCCTCCAGGAACACCCGGGCCACGCGGACGCTCTCATCCTCCGGGCCTTCGCCGAACCGGAAGCACAGCACCGCCTCGCCGTCGAACAGCACCTGTCCCCCTTCCAGGTCGTACAGTGCCTGGTAGGCCACGGAGACGGACAGAACGGTCGCCAGGCGCCTGAGCGTGCGCAGACACTCGCCCGTGTGGCGATGCACGGCGTCACGGGGAAGGGCGTTCCCATGCCAGTCTCGCCTGAGCCGCGCGTACCACGTGCCGGCCTCGTCCCGGCACAGGTGCATGGCAAAGGAGCCCGGCCGCCCGAGTTCGGCCTCCTGGCACCATTCGCGCTTCATCCCGGACGCCGGCGCGGCGTACGGTCGGAACCCCAGGGCCTCCGGGTCGCCGGGAGAGCCGAAGCCCAGCTCCTGCAGCGCGATCACCGTCCCTAGCTTCTTCTCGCCCAGCAGGTTGGCCAGGGCGGCCAATGCGTGGTTGTCGTCGATCACTGCCGTCGTCCCTTCACTGTGATCTGCTCACATCGGGGCGGCCGCTACGGCGCCACCCTCCATCTTTGTCCCGGGCGCCAGGTTACGTCCGCCACCTCTCCCAGCACCGTCTCACCGTCTTCGGCATACACCCGCAGTGTCCCTTTCGCCCCGCCCTGTGGCAGAGCAAGTCTCACCGTATCCGGCCCCACGGCGCCCAACGTCTCCGGAACGGAGCCGTCTTCCAGGGTGACCTCCACCCGCTTCTGCAGCCACTTGGCGAAGATGCGGTTTTCGTTCAGATGCGGCGTGGCTCCGGCGCCGTACAGAAGCCCGTACAGCCGCTCCCCGTCCGTCACCCAGCCCACGGCCACCATGTACCTGTCCGCCTCGGAGCGGCAACGGGTCAGCTCGTACCGCCGCGCGAAACTCGTGCCATCCCGGGACAGGGCATACCATAGGGTATCGCCGTTCATGTGGGCGGCCATCAGGTACCACGCCTCACCGCCGACCTCGAACCGCTTCACATCGTTCACCGCCACCGCCGCATCCAGCACCGGTCCGTCGTAGGAGAAGCTCGTAAGGTCCGCGCTGCTCGCGCGGTGCACCTGCCCGAAGTTCCGGAAGTCCCCGAAATACAGGCGCCACTTGCCGTCCTCGTACAGGAGCGCGTTCATGCCGTTGATGTCCGCGTTCTCCCAATTGGCATACCCCGTCATCTCCACGAGATCGCCGTAGCCGGCCACATGGGGCAGCGCACCGTTCCAGGTGAGACCGTCCGGGCTGGAGTAGGCCACGGGCCGGTTCAGGCCCCCCTCCCTGTGCGGATAGGCGGTGCACACCATGCGGAACCCCTCCGGCGTCCGGACCGCGCAGCAGTTGCACACGTGGATGTAGACGCCATGGTCAATAACCATCTGCCGGTCGTGGAAGCTCAGGAAGTCCTCGGTCCAGGTGGTGTAGATCCGGTCATTGCCCGTGTCCACACCGTCCCAGGCGCCGTAGTAGATCCGCCAGCGGTCCCCATCGCGCACGATGGTGGGGGCGTAGATGTTCCGTAGCGGCCCCTCTCGTGGTGCCAGTACCGGCGACCGGGCATCGAAGACCCAGTTGAGCGTCTCCGCCTCCCACCAGTCGGGCCGGAAGGCGCCTGCAGCGACGCCCTGAATATCCACCGTGCCCGCCGGCGCCTGCTCGTCGATGGCGACGAGTATGGGCGCACACGGGGCCCAGACCGTGCTCAAAAACGCAAGCAACGCCGAGGCCGGCAGAGCCCATCCGACGGTGTGCATCACAAACACCACCTTCTCATTGTCGCGTCGCAGGCCCCCGGGATGCGCCCGGGACCGCCGCGGTCCCCTACTCCCAGGTGGTTCGCCGTCTCCCGGAGGCAGGCCTTGTCCCGGGCCCGCCCGAGCCTCTCTTCAGAACCCGCGTGGGGACGTCTCCGGTTCCCGCCCACGGGGAGACCTCTCAGATATCCTGTATATCGAAAATGGCAAGAAATTGGTAAAGCAACATTGACAGGGAACCGACCGCCTGCCGCTACCCGCTAATAGCAGTGGTCGTCGACCCAAAGGCGGGTACACAGCCTGCCGGGAGGTGAAATGCCGGTGACGCCGAGAAGGGTCGCTCGCACGGACACAATCCTTATCGTCGCGGGACTTGTCGCGATCGCCGCATTGGGTGTGGCGGCAACCAAGCCGGGCCGACAGGTCCTGACCGTGTGGTCCTGCGGCAGCAACTACGAGAGCCTCTCCGAGTTCTCCCGTGAGTTCGAGGCCGGGCACAACTGCCGGGTGCGCTATACCGCCGCGCCGGTGCAGTACCTTCTGGAACACGCCATGGAAACGCCGACGCCACCAGACGTGATCGTGGGTCGGGCGGGCCCCGGCTGGGAGGCCCTCCGGCAGGCGGGCAAGTTGGGTCAGGGGCCGGTCTTCTTCGCTATGGACCCGTACGTAATCATCACCCCCAAGGGCAATCCGGCCGGCATTGTGAATATCGCCGACCTCGGCCGCGAGGGGGTCAAGGTGGCCGCCGCTCCCACAGCCATGCGACCGCGCGGCAAGTGCGCCGGCCATCTGATGGCCTCGGTCTCCGAGGCGTTCTACCCGGGCCTGGTGGAGAGGTGGGAGAACAACTGCAGCGGGTACACCCAGTGTGGGCGCAAACTCGCGGATCCCGTGGTGGCCGGAAAGGTTGACGCCGCCGTGGTCCCGCTTTGTATGACCTCCTTTCCCGGAGTCGCGGGGGAAGTGGAGGTCATTCCCATCGCGGCCGAGCACCTGCTCTCCATGAAGCAGTGCCGGGCCACGATCCCTCAGTGCTGCGGAATACTCAGCACCCCCCGGCAGCCGGAACTGGCGCGACAGTACGTCGCCGATCTTCAGGGCGACATGGGCCGCTCCATCTTCACCCGGCACGGTTACCTGCCCCTGGATAGCCCGGCCGGGCTGGAGCTCAAGCCCCTGATCGCGGTCTTCACGCCACAGGACCAGGCCGGCTGGCAGGTGCATATGGCGATGGGGCTGTACGAGGATGGCGCTCTGCTCACCGCTCTGCGCCGCTTCATGGTCGTCACTCACACCTTCGGCCCCAACCACTATCAGGCCCGAGCCAGGTTCTGGGCCGGCAAGTGCCTGCAGGCCCTGGGTAATGACGAGGCGGCCCGCCAACAGTGGCAGCGGGTGATCGATGAGTTCCCCCGCAAAGGCAAGCTGGAGTGGGAGAGCAGCGTCCTGCATGTGGGCAAGCCCGTGCCGGGCGTGGAGAAGCTGCCCGAAACCCACTGGGTTCAGCAGGCCAGGGAGGCGCTGGCCTCCGCCTGCGGGTCGGGACAGTTCAGCCCGGAGCACAAGCGAATGCTGCAGACCTTCAAAATCACCCACGAACCGGTGATGGAGGGCGACCCCGACAAGAACGGCACCCGAGACCTGCAACTGGGCAAGGACCTCCTGGAGATGGGTCACTACTCGGGGGCCGCCCGGGACCTGCTCAAGGTCCTCACCATCGACTACCCCAGTCGGCACATGCGCCAGGCCAGGTTCTGGCTGGGGGTGACCTCATACCTCAGGGAACTGCCAGGCGTCGCTGTTAGGGACTGGCAGGAGCTCTCCTCGGGAGACGACCGGTGGGCCGCGGAGGCCAAGAAGGCGCTCAACATCGTGCGCGGCGCCGTCTCGGAGCCGGCATCGGAGGTCGCCGTTCCCATGCCCCCCTGGGAGCCCGCCTACGAGACCCACGCCCAGCGAGGCATGTCCTACGGCATGACCCTGTGGGAGCACCACCTGCCCGTGCACTGCTTCAAGGAGATGGGCAAGATCCTCTCCGGGATCTACGGCGCGCCCGGGGAGTTGGCGGCCATGGCCCGGTACCGCATGGGGGTGTGCTGTGTTGCCCTGGACAAGCCACAGGCGGCTTACAGTCAGTGGACACTGCTCAAGCGCTGCTATCCAGGGGCCGCCCGCTGGGTGAAGATGGCCGCGGAGGCACAGGCGAAGCTACCGCCCGAGGCGCGCCGTGACCTGCCGTTCGTAGGAAAGCTGTCAACGGATGCGGCCATCGCCGAACTCAAGAAGCCCCCAAAGTCTTCCTTCGGCAAGCGCTTTCGACTGGCTGAGGAGATGTTCAACGTCGACCTGCTCGAGGGCGACTCCTGCCTCCTGGAGTACTGGAAGGTCATGACGGTTACCGATCCCTCGCAGGAGAAGAACAAGCAGATCAGGCCGATGGCCGAGTACAAGGCGGGGCTTGTGTGCCGCAAGTCCGGCCGCGAAGAGGCCGCGAGGCGGCACCTCCAAAACGTGGTTGAGAAGTACCCGCGGCACAAGGCCGCGAAAATGGCGGCCCAGGCTCTCGCGAAGGGAGGACGGTAGCATGCAGCCCATCACCATCTGGCGCCGAATCTCGCAACTGGCGGCCTTCGTCATCACCGGGGAATGGCTGGCCATCGGCTGGCTGAGGTGCCCCTTCGGGGTGCCCTTTGTCTCCTGCCCGAGCTGCCCGTCCACCGACTGTCCGGGCAGGTACCTGCTGATCCCCACGGCGGTCCTACTGGGCCTGAGCGCGCTGCTCTTCGGCCGCGGCTTCTGCGGCTGGGCCTGTCCCATGGGGTTGGTCGAAGACGTTCTGAGCAAAGTGCCCAAGCCGGGCCGAGGGTTCAAGGACCGCTGGGCCAGGGCCGATAGCCTGCTCAAGTGGCTCAAATGGCCCATGCTCGCCCTTGTAGTCGCCGCCGTGTTCATCTACAACTACCAGCCCGAGCACCGCTCGTGGGAGTACGTGGTGCGCACGGGCTCGATATTCAACCTCGAGGCATACAAGCTGGCCTGGGCCATGGGTGGCGGGGCCTATGCCATCCGCTTTGCGCTGCTGATCGTGGCGCTCTTAGGTGGCCTGCTCATCACCCGGTTTTGGTGCCGCTACCTGTGCCCTCTGGGGGCCCTGCTGTCCCTGTTCAACAGGTTCAGCCTCTTCGGCCTCCGCCGCGACCTGGACACCTGCGTCTGCTGCGACAAGTACCCACGCGAGTGTATCCAATACACCCGCCCGGGCAGCGGAGACTGCGTCCTCTGCGGCGACTGCGTGCAGGGCTGCCCGGCCAAGTCGATCCGCTGGGGCCTGCGCAAGCGGGCAACGGGCGCCGACGATAGGGAGCAGCAGAAGCAGCAGGCGAGTTGAGGGGCGGCCGGGATGCGTCGGCGGCGATGCAGGCGATCGGGCATGGCCTACTGTGCACCGAGAGCGAACAGGGATACGAGTGAACGGCACCACAGTCCGGAGCAGCGAGGCGGCACACTCCACCCTCCGCCGCCTATCGGCCCGGAGCGGGGAGCCCATGAGCGTGGTACCGGAGAAAGCCATCGACGCCTACGAGCGCCAGCGCTTGCTGGACCAGGCCAACGCAGCCGATGCCGCTGTGCGTTCGGACCCCGGCAAGTGGCAGGAGGAGTTGGCTGAACGGCGGGAGTGGGAGGGGAAGCTGGGGGATGGAGAGAATCGGCGCAGGGCCGGCCCCGCCTGACGGGTCATGCCGGCTACAGCCTCAGTTCCCCCCCGTGCTCCCTCAGCCACCGCCGGGGGCCTTCGACGTCGCCGACCATCCCCGTCACGATCAGCCAGAACCTCGGCGAGTGTCTTCTCTCACGCAGGTGTGCCAGTTCGTGAGCGACCACGTACCGCAACACCTCCGGTGGTGCCATCATGAGTCGCCAGTTGAACGACAGGTTCCCCAGGCGCGAGCAGCCGCCCCACCGGGTCCGTTGGTCCATCACGTAGACCCGTGCGGAGGGGATGCCGGACTTGCCGCCCAGGTCGGCCATGCAGGCCTCGATACGTCTGCGGGCCTCCCTCCGGTACCATCTCTCCAGGACGCGTCGAGCAGCCTGCCTATCCCGGTCGTGCAGAGACAATGATAGGGTGTCGGCCGACAGGGCAACCGTCGACCATCGCGCGCCTTCCGGCGCCGCCTTAACCCGAAGTATGAGCGAGCGGCCCTCGAAGAGCACCGTCTGGCCGTCTCCCAGTTCGCCCTCGGGCTTCCACGCCGGTGCAGACGCGAAGTACGCCAACTGCCTGCATATCCATTCCGCCTTCTCCCGCAGAATCGGCGGCACGCGCTCCGGGTCGTAGTCGTGGGGCATCACGACCAGCAGACCCTCCTCGGCACTGACCTTCAGCCGAACGTTCCGGGCGCGATCGCTGCGGCGGAGTTCGTAGCTCACATCTCGCCCCGATAGCCGAATAGTGGGCACCTCACCCACCCGCCCCGACGTCCCCATAGTGATGCACGACGTACTCGAGGGCTGCGTCCCGGAACGGACCGGGGTATAGGCCCAGATCGCGGTAGTCACCGAGGAGCAGACCGACTATCTCCTGCCCAACCTCCTGCCGCGCGGCGGTGCTCGTGGCCCATCCGGGGAACGCGCGCTCCTGGACGAAACGGGCGATGTCCTGGGCCAGAGACTTGCACTCCTCGGGGTCGGCCGCGGGTACCATTTGGATGGCCCGCTGCATGATGGCGTGCTCGCCCGGTGACAGCCCCGCCCGTTCCGCGGCAGACCCCGTGTCCACCACGTCCGCAATCAACCTCTGGAGCTCCAGCATCAACTGGACGCCCTGCAGCATTCCATCCCGTTTGGCCTTGAGTATCTTCTCGAGCCGCTTGCTGAGCTTCTCATAGGCCGGATCGGTTCCCTGGCGGACCTGTAGCTCCCTCGCGACCGCCTGCTCCATCTCGGCCGCCTTGTCGTCGGGATCTCCGGGTAAGTCGTTGATCAGCACCAGATAGTTCTGGTCGACGCGATAGACGGGGAGGTCACGCTGCACGTCCAGGATGTGCGTGTGCTCCAGGATGAGTTGCCGGGTCTTGGCGCCGTAGGCAGCGAGGTCCGTGGTGTCCTGGCGCTTGAAGCGCTTGAGGTACGCCATGTAGAACTCGCACAGCCAGGCGTAGTCGTGCCGGTGGACGTAGAGGTCCGGGTCCGGCATGATCGCTTCCCACAAGGCCTGCGTGTGCCGGAACCGCTGCTCGAACTCGGCCTGCCTCTCGGGCGGGCTCTCCAATCGCCGGAGGCAGGCGAAGAGGCAGGAAAGGCTGTCCTCCCGCTCGATGCCCGCGAAGTACGAGAGGGCCTCCGCCAGTGCCACCGGGAACTGCTCCTTGAGTGCATCCCAGTCGAAGACCGCGTCCTCGACCTCTGACTCGTCGTAGTTCAGGGCCGCCTGCAGGTTCTGGAACACGCCGAAGTAGTCCACCACCAGCCCGTTCCGTTTCCCCTCGGCGGGGCGGTTGGTCCGGGCGATGGCCTGCAGCAGGGCGTGGTCGCGCAGCGGCTTGTCCAGGTACATCACCTGCTCGATCGGGGCGTCGAAGCCCGTCAGGAGCATGTCGCACACGATCAGGAGCTGGGGCATCCCGCCGGGTCTCTTGAAGTCCCTGACCACGGCCTCCTGGCCGCTCTTGCCCATGTGGTATTGCCGCAGGAAGGCGGGGTCCTCGGGACCTTCTGAGATCACGACCACTGAGGCCTCCGGCGGCAGGTGAGCGTCGAGGGCGGCCTTCATCAGGGCACACGCCTCGCGGTCGACGCACACCACCTGCCCCTTGAAGCCGTTGGGCTCGGTGTGCTCCCGGAAGTGCCGGGCGATGTCGGCGGCGATGGAGGCCACTCGCTCCGGGCTCTTCATCAGCAGCTTCAGCCGGGCATGCTCCTTCTGGAGCCGCGTGCGCTGGGCCTCGGTGAGGTGCTCGAACTCGCCCTCGAAGGCCGCATCCAGTAGCTCCCTGGCGATCCGCCAGCGGGCGTCGCGGGGCTGGTAGTGCACCGGCACCGTGGCCCCGTCGGCGATGGACTGTCGGATGCTGTAGATGTCCAGGTACCGCTCCTGCATCCCGTCCACGATCGGCCCGAAGCTGCGGAAGGTGTTGAGGCTATCGCGGTCTATCGGCGTGCCGGTGAACCCGAACCGCTTCGCCTTCGGCATGACCCTCTGGCACTCCAGGCCACAGAGACCCTCCTGGCTGCGGTGCGACTCATCGGCCAGCACGATGATGTTGTCCCGGTCGGTCGCCACATCCCCCAACTCCTGGAACTTCTGCACGGTGGTGACGAACACGCCGCGGCGCCCGCTCTCGATGATCCCCCTCAGGTCGGCGATGGAGAAGGCCCGGCCCACGTTGGGGAAGTCCACGGCCTCGAACGTCCCGGTGATCTGGCTATCGAGGTCGGTGCGGTCGACGATGATGAACACCGTCGGCTGCTGCAATGCGGGGTGACGGCGGAGCTTCTGGGCAGTGAAGACCATCGTCAGGCTCTTGCCTGAGCCCTGGGTGTGCCACACCAGGCCCCGGTCGTGCTCGCCCGCGATGACGCGGTTCACGATCTTGTTGGCCGCCCGGAACTGTTGGTACCGCGCGACCTTCTTCACCGTCCGGTTGTCCCGGGTCTCGAAGACCCAGAAGTGGGCCAGCATGTCCAGCAGGCAGTCGGGGCTGAGCAGCCCCGTCACGCCCACCTGCATCTCGCAGGCATCGGGGGGCAGGCGGCGGGGCCAGGCGTCCTTCCACTCCGCCCAGTGCTCCTCCGGGGCGTTGGTGGCACCATAGCGGAACTTCAGCCCGTCGGCGGCCACGTTCAGCAGGTTGGAGGCCAGGAGCTGCGGGGCCTCCTCCTGGTAGCGGGCGAGCTGCCTCGCCGCCGTCCGCCAGTCGCTGCTCGCCGTGGGCGATTTGGCCTCGATGAGCACGACGGGGATGCCGTTGACCAGCAGCGTCAGATCGGCCCGCACCGTCTTGGTGCCCCGCACCTGGTACTGCCGGGCCACACACAGGTCGTTTCGGCCGATGTCGCCGTAGTCCACCAGCCGGACCGTCTGGGTCGGTTCGCCGGGTCGGAGCTGAAGGCGGAAGCCGTCCTGCAGGAAGCCCACGAAGGTCTGGTTGGCCGTGATCCACTCGGGGGTGTGGTGGCAGGCCCGCAGGTACTGCACGACCGTCTCAGCCTCCACCACCGAGGTCACCACGCCGGGGTTCAGCCGCACGAGGGCATCCACCAGCAGCGGCTGAACGAAGGGCTCGGCCAGCGGCCGAGCGTACGCCCGCATCTCGTCGGGCGGGCGGTACGTCCAGCCCAGCTCGGTGAGCCATTCCACGATCTGCAGCTCGACGGAGTTGACTTCGGAGAAGCTCATGGTCGCCCCCAGTCGATCATGCGTCTTCGGCATTCGTCCTCGGGGAGGTGCGCCCCCTTCTCCAGCATCGCCCGCAGCGCCCTGGTGGCGCCGCGAGGTGCCAGCAGCTTCGTCCCCACCAGTTCGTCGAGGACCCACAACACGCCGTGGACCACGAGCCCCGCTGCTTCGGCAGCGCGGCGGAGGTCCTTGTCACCTGTGAGAAGACCGGAGCCCCACTCAATGGCCAGGAGTAGGGCCTCTATGTCCGCGTCACTGGGGCGTGCGTAGCGCCTGCGCATCGCGAACCACTGCTCACTCGTCGCCATCTCGCGCGGCACGCCCCGGAGCCCCTGGTCCGCCACCAGCCCCCCCAGCTCGCCTTGCAGCTCGGCTACCACGATGTTAGGACTGGCGAACTCGTAGGGGAGGGCGAAGGTCAGAGCGACGAGCCCCCCGTTGTCCAGGTCGATCCAGACGTTGGCGTCCGTGACGAGCTTCAGGGAGCTGTCACCTCCGGCTTTGGCCACCCCATCTCGCGGCGCACCTCGACGAGGGGCTTGTTCAGCAGATCTGCAGCACGAGACACTGAGATGATATCCTCCGACACCGCCCGCTCCACCAGTCGCTCGAAACGCGTGGTGCGCTCTGGCCTCACCGGCATGCCGGGCTCAAGCTTGTGCCAGTGGTTCGTGCGGAACGTTCGCATGGCCGTCTCATAGTGGCGGGGCGTGATGACGCCCACGTCCAGCAGGCGCCGGTACCAGGCGGCCATGCTCATCCCCCACTTGTGCTTCAGCGCATGGAGTTCCCCGAACTCGATCCTGCCCCGTCTGCTTCCCACCTCGGGCTCCACAACCTCGGCAGGCACCAGCAACGCCGCTGCGAAGCGGTGACAGGCCTTCTCAAGGTCCACCGACGGCCCGACGTGTCCCTCCATCAGCAGGTGGCCGAGTTCGTGGGCCAGGGTGAAGCGCTGGCGGTCTCCTGGGAGGTCCTCGGCCCGACTGGTCACGACAGGGATGCTGCCGTTCGCCCAGCAGGAGTAGCCGTCGAACTTCTCGTCCACGTCGTCAATGAGGATCACTTTGACCCCGTGGTCCTCCAGCGTCTCGCACAGGTTCGCAATGGGATCGTGACCCAGTCCCCAGGCCTCCCGCACCGCCTGAGCCCAGCTCTCCGCACCCTCCACGCTCTGCACCGTGTCACGGCACGGGGCTGGGAGTTCAAACGTCGGGAGCGCCACTGGGTCCAGCACCGACTCCGCCATCAGGTAGCGCTCCAGGAACTCCCTGATACGACCCTCGATCATGCCCTGCGCCTTCTTGCTCACACGGGTCTGCTTGCGGAAAGCGGGGCACTGAACCTCCACCTGTAGCGGGCGCACGAAGTACCCGACCTTCACCCCGAGCGCGTTGCCGAGGCGGAGGAGGACCTCCGACCCCGGCGTCATCTGGTCGTTCTCGTACTTCGAAATGGCCATCGCCGACACGCCCACATGCTCCGCCAGCTCGCGAAGGCTCAACCCCGCAGCCACGCGAGCCTGCCTGATCCGCTCGCCTATCGACTGCATGGTACTCTGCTCCTTCCATGGCTTCGTCTGGTTTACGATTATAGCCTTGACACCGCGTCTTGTAAACCATAGACTCGCAATGACGCTCTGGCCGAGAGGAGGTGAGAAAGCATGGCCAAGAACGCACCAACTGGTGATGGGCACCGACAGGGGATGGTGAGAGACCGCTCGCAGTTCCAGCTCCCCAGCGGACTGTGGGCGAAACGGGATACGGGAACGGGCCGCATCAAGGACGTGAAGACGTCCGGCGGCCCGTTCAAGGGCGTGCGGCGTGAGAAGTAGCTCGCCGCACCGTGAGGACAGCGGGGACGTATCGGCGCCCCCGCTGTCGTTGTTCGACACGACCCCGGCTACACCTTCACCCGCACCTTCCCCGTCAGCAACTGCTGCATCAGGCCACGCTTCAGTGTCTGCAGACGCCCTGCGTCCTGCAGAAGGGCGGTGACCGCGTCCGTCGCCGCCGCTACCGTGCTCACTGCCTCCTGCTGCTCCTCGATGGGCGGCAGCGGCACCAGCATGGAAAGGAAGTCTGGCTGGGGGAAGCTGGCCTGGTTGACCGCGGGCTTGATGATGCCGGTCACGTGGCGCCAGTAGACCTCCCCCTGGAAGAACAGGAAAGCGTACTCAGGCAGGAGGCGGCTTCGCCTCACCCGCACGCGGAACAGGTTGCTGCTGTAGATGTGCGGACGCGCCTGCTCAGTGAAGAGAGCACTCATGCCGGTCAGCTCGACGCTGTTCACCCTGGTCACGATCAGGTCTCCGGCCTCAAGCTCGAACTTCGACAGGTCCTCACCGTCTGGGTCATCCGGGTACCAGTACTTCATGTCCTGCAGGTCAATCCCGTCGCGGGTGATGTTGGACGACCGCACCATCGGCAGACCGACGTCCTCGTGCAGCACACTCCGTGCGAGACCGTTACGCATGGACTCTACCAGCTCGCCGAGACGCACGAGGTGCCAGGCCCGAGGCATCAGCCCAACCCTGGACTCCACAAACTCCGTGTGCCCGATCCCCTTGGTCAGCAGTTCCTGCATCATCCCCCGCTTGACTTCCCGCAGGGCGGCGATGACCGCCTCCGTCCGCTCAATCGCCTCGTCCACCGAGCGGAGGACGGCCGCGATCCTCCGACGCTCCTCGGGCGGAGGCAACAGAACGGGGCAGTCCCGCAGGTCTGACCACGAGGTGCGGGGCATTCGCGTGCCCCCACTGGTGGCGATGGCGAACTGGAGTACTCTCTCGCTCTGACACAGGTAGAGCAGAAAGCCGCCGTCGTCGGCCTGTCTCGGTGCCAGCACCAGGATGTCCGTTGAGCAGACTCCCTCGTGAGGAGCCATGCTGACCTTCCGCAGGTACGGCCGCAACTTGCCAAACAGGACATCGCCACTCTCAAACCGGAACTTGGCACTCTCCACGTCACCAGACGAGCCCCATGCATCGATGTACCTGCGTCCTGGGACCATGTGCTCAAGCCCGACGTAGCAGGTCTCCGCCACGTCAGCAGGTGACACCTGCCGCGTCCGCGTCCTGCAGACATCACCGAGATGCCCGGCGTCCCACTCGCCCGGGGGCTCCTCGGAGAGATTGCGGAGTCTAGTGGCCATGCCCCAACTCCTCCAGGTAGCCCCGCAGCGTCCGCATCGCTTCCTCGCGGGCTGCCTCGGCCTCGTTCAGGGCCGCCACCGCCGCCGCCATGTCCACCGGCTCCTCCGGCTCGAAGGTGTCGATGTACCGGGGGATGTTCAGGTTGTAGTCGTTCTCCGCAATCTCATCCATCTCCACCAAGCGGCAGTAACGCTCCTCGTCCTGCCCCGCCTCGAAGGCCGCCACGATCCGGTCCACATCCTGCGGCCGCAGGCGGTTCTGGTTCGACAGCTCCTCGAAGTCCTTGGCGGCGTAGATGAACAGCACCTTGCCCTGCCGCTCCGGCGGCTTGCAGCGGTTGAAGAAGAGCAGACAGCCGGGGATGGTGTTGCCATAGAACAGGTTGGCGGGCAGACCGACGACGCCCTCGATGATGTCGGCCTCCAGCATCGCCCGCCGGATCTTGCCCTCGGAGGCCCCTCGGAACAGCACTCCCTGACTGCAGACGACACCGGCTCTGCCGGCCTCGTTCATGCTGGCCACGATGTGCTGGATGAAGGCGAAGTCGCCGCTCTTCTCCGGCGGGATGCCGTAGGCCATCCGCCCGAAGGGGTCCTCCTTCAGCCGTCCGTAACCGTACTCCTTGTCAGAGAACGGGAAGTTGGCGATGACCACGTCGAAGGTGTCGATCTGCCCCTCGCCCGCAAGGAACTGGGGATCGGTGAGGGTGGAGGCCCCGCCGCGGATCTCGGCGTCGGGCAGGTCGTGGAGCACCATGTTCATCCGGGCAATGGCCCAGGTGTTCCAGTTCCGCTCCTGGCCGAAGAGCTTCATGGCCCGGGCCCCGTCGGAGCCGTTGTGGTGCCGCACACTCTCCGCGCTGTAGACAAGCATCCCGCCGGAGCCGCAGGTGGGGTCATAGACACGGGCATCGGGTGCGGGCTTGAGGATGCGGACCAGCACGTGGACGACTTCGCGGGGCGTGTAGAACTCCCCGCCCTTGGCCCCTGAGTCATCGGCGAACTTCAGGATCAGGTACTCATAGGCCCGCCCCAGCACGTCCACGTCCACATTGGCGTTGGAGAGGTTGTGCCTGCTGAAGGCCTGGACGAGGTCGTGCAGCACCTCGTTGGCGATGCGTGGCTTCTGAATGCCGTTGTCATTGACGGTGGCGTTCCAGTCCACCGACCGGAAGACGGCATCGAGCTGCGGGTTGACCGAACCGACCTCGCCCATGACCTCGTTGAGCTTCTGCCCGAGCTGATGGGTGGGCGTGCCGGCCACATCCTCCCAGAAGCACCCGTCCGGGATCTTGATGCGATGGAAGTCCGGGTCGTTGCGGATGGCCTCGCGGACCTCGGACGAGAGTGTCTTGCCGCCCTGCTCCATCCGCTGCACAGCGGCATCGGACTCGAACCCCCACTGGTCGGCGAGGCGCTTGTAGAACATCATCGTCAGGATGTAGCTCTTGAAGTCCTGCGAATCGATGGAGCCCCGGAGGATGTTGGCGCAACTCCACAGGTGGCTCTCGAGCTGCTGCTGGGTGAGCATTGGCTGTGTCTACCCTCATCTGAACGCGACAGACAGCACGGCGACGGGCCCCCTCGTCTGGCCCGCCGCCGTTGTGTCCGTAGTTGTCCGGTATGCTGTGACGGCCGGCCGCCGGGAGGCGCGCCCCCCGAAAGGCGTGCCGGTGAGTTCGCCCGGGCCCCAGAACTGACCTTCTCCCTCTACCCTTGCTCCCTCGCCAACGGGCAGGCCAGCACGCAGGCCTCGAAGTTGCACGGCCGGTGCTTCGGGATCGCCGGAGTCTGGCGCAATGCCGCGTCCAGCGCCGCCGCGTCGATCCTCTCCGGGACCTCTACCTCCATCTCCCAACCCACGTACTTGGTCCCCTCCTCCCCGACCAGCGAGTAGCGCTTGGCCCAGTCGCAGCGGTCTCTGTCCACCAGGTGGAACCGTTCCACCGTACCGGCTACCTCGACCTGTGCATCCTCAGTGTGTGCCGCCGTATGGCAGGCCTGCAGGCAGCGGCTGCAGCCCGCGCAGGACGATAGCACCGATAGGTCTCCGGTCGCCTCGTCTCCGGCGATCTCGGCATCGGTCACGATGGCGGCGAAGCGCACGTTGGGCCCGAACTGCTCGGTGAGCACGAAGCCACCCTTCCCGATGTGCCCCAGGCCCGCCGCCACCGCCGCGAAGCGATTGCAAAACACGTCAGGCTGCTCCCCCGGAGGGGTCCGTGTCACCGAGCCGGTGCCCGTCACGTCGAAGGTCAGCGCCGCCCTGTACCCCCGGTCCTCCAGCCAGCGCATGGCCCGGAAACACCACAAAGATAGCAGGTTCACGCTCTCATACTGGGCGAAGGCGTACGGCCCGACGGCCTCCGCCGGCTCCCTGGCGGTGCGCTCCACGCTGGCCTTCGGGAAGCGCAGCCCCACGACGATCACCGATTTCGCGCCCTGCAGGTGGTCCTCCGGGGTCTTGGTCTGGATGGTCTCCACACGGATCTCGGGCTCGTAGGGGTACATGCGCTGGGCCTTGTCCCGGGCCACGAGATGCTCCTTGCCGTCGAACAGCGCGGATAGCTGCGGCTGCAAAGCGGCGATGCGCTCCGCCGGCGCGACCCCCACCAGGTCGGCCCCCAGCTCGCACAGCAGGCGCTTGAGGGCGATCGCAGCCCCCTCGGGGTCGGTTGCCGGTGCGCCCGGGGCGGGCAGATCGCGGGAGGTCGACTGCAAAGGCGCGCTGCTGACCACCGTCGCCGTCGCCACCGCCCAGCCCTCCGGAATGCCGCCGAGCTTGCCGTGGAAGTCCCGCTCCGGGAAGCTCGTGCAGGACATGGCGCTGTAGCCGCGGCGCTCCAGAGCCCTGGCCACATCGAAGGCCGCCAGCTCCACGAGATACTGCCGCGCGCCGGCGGTGGCGTCCGGGCCCTCAGGCCGGCGGTAGTACACGCCCAATGTCATCGCACTCACCGCGTCGGGCAGGTCCCTGCGCAGGTCGATGCCCTCGGCCGCAAGCTCCTCGGCGGAGCTTGCGACCACGAACTCCACACCCTGATCGTGCGCGAGAGCCCGCAGCTCGTCCTCGGTGGCACGATCCACCGTCTCCGGCGGCGTGGCGTCCCGCTTCCGGCGCGGAGCATTAGTGTACCCCGCGTCGAAGTAGCGACGCTCCGGCGGCACGCAGTAGCGCAGGCAGCTTCCCATCTCCCCGCCCCGGAAGCCGTGTTCGGCCACCTGCTCCAGGATGACCTCCTCGTCCACATGCTCGGGGATCGGGAGGTCCAAGTCGAGGTCGAAATGCTCGCCCCAGGCACACCGCCACAGGTTCTTGTTGGCGAAGGTGTACTGCTTGCCCTCGATGTCCAGCACATTCATCCCGTCGATCTCTTTCGACAGCGCCCCGGACAGGCAGTGCTCCACGCACAGCATGCAATTGTCACATACCGAACCGGGCTCCAGGAGCGGCGTGGGCTCCAGGGCCGCGTCGGTGATGACCTGAACGTACCGTTGCCGCGCGCCGAACTCGGGCGTGATCGCCAGGCCATTGTAGCCATGCTCGGCCAGGCCCGCCGCTACCGCCGAGTGGATGTGGCTCACGTCGGGAGCGAACTGGGCCGTGAGGTCCTTGTACCCCTTGTACCGCCAGATGTTCGAGCTCACGATAGGCACCGCCGCATACCCTTCGCGCTCCAGCATCAACCCCAACCGATACGAGATCTCGTCCAATCGCGAATTCATCCAATACTGCACCCGGTAGGGCCCTATCTCCTGCGGGTGGTTGATGCCCCCCATCTCGATGGCCGCATCCGGATGGTGAATGGCCATGACCACGACGGACTTGGCGCTCGGCAAGATCCCCTGCGGCGACATGCGGACCGGCGCATTGGCATACCGCTGGATATTCGCGATCCCCACCAGATCCACCCGCAGCGACCGGTACGCATACTGCTTGATGCGCCCCGTCAGGGCGCTATCGACCGTCTTGCTCTCGCAACCGACGCTCATATCAGACATCTCCTCACCGACGTTTCGTTGCCCACGGAACCCACGGAACCCACGGGCGAACGGCGGAACGGCAAAGCGACGAACGGCTTGACACCTTGGGGCTCTGCCCCAAACCCCGCCAGGGGACCAGTCCCCTGGACCCCATGCTCTGGGCAATGTCCGGTGGCGACATTAGGCGTAGCGCCCAGCACCGGACGTGTGGCTCGATCTACAACATGGCCCGAGATTGCCGCACATACGACCGTGCGCCAATCACGGGCCGGTCGCCGCCGCTGACGCGTGAACCCTCCCGCCCGACAGGACAAGAGCAGCGCCCCCCGCTCGGACGGCCGGAACACCACCGCCAAGCCGTCAACGCCCCATCGTGGCCGTGGGCCGCCGCTTCACCTCTCCCAGCCCGCCTCAGCGGGCGCCCGTGGGAGTCTGGCGACCCGTTGGGTCGCTTGCGGGTGAGGGGAACCGGCACCCAACACACATCCGAGGCTGCCCTCCGCCGTTGGCCGTTCACCCCTCTCCTGAGCAGCCGTACCGCGAAGGAGAGGGGCGGGGGTGAGGCATCATCAGTGCCGTTCGCCGTTTCGCGCCACGAACCGCGCGTCACGGCCGTCACGCCTGCCTCCCCAGTCTCGCCGCCACCGCCGTCATCTCCTCCAGGATGCCCCGCAAGTGCTCGGCCTCAGCCCGCATCGCCGGTAGATGCACACCCAAGGCCGCCACAAGCTGGCCCCCGGGCTCCAGGACCGGGACCGCCAGCGAGGCCAGCCCACGGTCCCTCTCATCCTGCGCCGCATGACCCGCCTCACGAGTTGCATGGAGGGCGGCGGCGAGGGTCGCGTCATCGTGGATCCCGTCCCAGGAGACTCCCGGGTAGCCCTGGATCTCGAGGATCTCCGCCAGCTCCTCGGCACTCGCCCAGGACGCCAGGACGCGGCCGGTCACGAGGCTGAAGAAGGACGCACCGACCTCCACATTCGCCCCCACCCGGATCACCGACTGCCCCTCCGCCCGCAGCACCGGGTGGCGCCGGCCGTGGGCCAAAGTGGCCAGGACCACGGACTCCCCCGTGCGCTCCGCAAGCGCGTGCACCGCCCCGGTCGCCGCGGCAAGGAGGCCCCCGGACAGCCTGCTGCCCCGCGAGATGTCCCGACAGCGCGGTCCCAGCACATACTGCCCCGCCTCATCCCGACCGACGTACCCGCACTGCACCATGGTCTTGAGAATGTTGTGGGCCGTGGAAGAAGCAACACCCATGCACTCGGAGATGTCCTGCAAAGGCGCGCCCTCGCCCGAGAGCGAGCGCAGGACGAGGTAGTCTAGAGCAGTGAGAGCGCGCTCGATGGACTGGATCACGGCGGGGGGACCTCATTCATTATCATTGAAGATGATTCAATGATAATGAACGGGCAAGGCGCTGTCAAGCGGGTGTGGCCCGCGGCCGGTGACGGAGCCCCGGATCCACAGAGACGGCGGGGGCGGCCCGTGAGGCTTCAGCCCATCTGCACGATTCGCAAGGTCGCCACGTTGCCCGGCCGGTGGGCGGCGGTGACACGCAGCTCCTGCGGCGGGCCGGCTTCGACGTCCAGCTCCGGGCCTGCCTGACCAAGGCCGGCGGTCACCTGAAGCACGTCCTCCCCCGGGCCCTGCAGCGGGGTCAGCGCCAGCCGCGCCCGCAGGCCGGCCTCGGCGCGAACCGTTGACTGGCTCAGCAGGCCCACAAACACTTCTCGCACCACATCATCGCCCACCGTCACCGTCACCAGCGCCGACCACGCCAGAGCGGAGGGCACCGGCAGCCGCCAAGTGTGCGCACCGTCGCCCTGGGGCTCGCCGGGGAGCGTCTCGCCGGCAAAGCCGCTGGATAGCCCCACATCCTGCCACTTCCCCGGCGTACCGCGCTCGATGCACACCCATCCCAATGGCGCCAGCGGCCCGGGTTCCTGATTGATGACCACATCGCCCCGTCGCCAGTGGCCGGTGGTGGGACGAGTGCCCTTCAAGGGCTCCAGACCCGTCTGCCAGGCGCGCATCTGCTCGGGGAGCCTCTGCCAGAGTTCGGCCACGCTGCTGTCGTGAATCAGGTACCGACAGCAGTCCGGACGCCCCGCGGCCTCGTCGAAGTACGTGTCGAGATCCAGGCCCGGGTCCACCAGCACCAGCGGGATGTCGATGATCCCATGGCAGTTGCGGACAGTGATCATGTTGGGGATCTCATTGCAGTAGATGGCCGCCCTGCGGGCGTTGTTGCCGATGCAGTAGACCTGACAGTCTTCCAGGTAGATGGCGTTGGGGTTGATCGGGTAGGTGCTGTCATACCTGGCGTAGTTGTTGACGGCGCAAAAGCCCGCGCCCTCCCCCCCAAAGCGCACGCGGATGCAGGCCACCGTGCCCCAGTTGTCGATCCAGCGCTGATCGGCCTCCCAGTTCGTCAGCGGCACGCCCAGCATGCGCTCCAGGTGCAGCACACCGCGGTTCTCGATCACCGCGCGGCCGACCATGTCCTGATTGGACGTGATCCAGCAGTCCATGAGCGTCGCTTTGTCGCAGCAGTTGCGCAACACGGACATGCACGCCAGGAACACGCAGCCTTGGACGAGCAGAAGCGTCGAGGGTGACTCCTCGGTATGGATGGCGCAGTCGTGGCTCCCGTAGAACTGACAGTCGCGGATGACCTGCTGGGAGGTATCGAGGTTGTGGGTGTTGATGCTGATGGCGCGGCGGCCGTCAACGAAGCTGAGGCCCTCGACCAGGTTCTTGTACGCGCTGTCCAGCAGCAGGATGTCCTTGTCGTTGTCCGACTGAACCAGGCGTGGGTTGCCGGTTCCGCGGAGGCGGTCGTAGCCGCCGAGCTGTATGGTGTCGGTGAGGCGGTACGCTCCGGGGGGGAACAGCACTACGGGCTGCGTGGCATACCACACCGAGCCCGGGTATTGAGCGCCCGTCTTGGCGTTCTGCGCGGCGGCGACGGCCGCCCGGATGGCCGCGGTATCGTCGGTACTACCATCGCCGACGGCGCCGAAGTCCTTCACATTCAGCTCCGCGGCCACCGAGACGCCCTGCGCCGAGGCGAAGTCCGGAGTGCCGAGCACCCCGGCGCCGAGCAGCATTCCGGCGCCGCCGGCGGCGATGAGCTTGCGGCGGTCGATGGAGTCGGGCATGGTGGGCCTCCCGGTGGTCCCCTGGATAACGGGGTCTGGGGCCCGCGGCCCCAGCGGGTGCGGGGCAGAGCCCCGCGACGTTGGTTGTCCGCCGTGGCCGAGGCAGGTCGGGCATGTGTACTGCGATGACGTCGCGGGGAGACGAAGAGCTACTGCTCCCCTGCCGCCAACCACGGATAGGCCATGAGCGCATACACCGGCGTCCAGTCGAAGTGTTCGTACCCGAAGGGCTGGTCCTCGAAGACCTTCAGCTTCGCCAGCGCCTGTCCGTGATCGATGTACCGCGACACGGCCATCAGGTGCGCGAAGTCGTAGCACCGCTGCCTGCTACGCTCCGCGTACGTCCACCACCGTGCCTGCTCCAGGCTGCGCCACAGGCCATAGCGGTCCTCTTCCGGGAGCTGCAGAGCCGGGACGTATGAGAACCACGTGTGCATGGTGTAGTCCCAAGCCGCCTCGATGCCCGTCTTGATCTCTCCTCGCCGCAGCTCGCTCACGATCCCCTTCTCTCCGAACTCCTCCCGCCATCGCAGCAGCGCCATCGCTTCCCGGGCCAGAGCCGCCCGCGCCGCATATTGTGCCGAGAGTTCCGCCTCGCCGGCCATGTCGGCCAGACGGCTCATGGCGCAGCAGCCCACGAACCCGCCCATCACGGACTCGGCGATGATGTGGGTGAACTCCGGCCCCGGGTAGGCGTAGGCCGCGCCCGTCCAGTCGTAGGCCAGGGGAAGCGTGGCGCCCAGGTTGCGAATCTGGGCGGCGATGGCCCGCGGGTACTCCGGGGCCACGAGCGCGGCATACTGCACCGTGGGCCACAGCAGCGTGGCGGTGATCTCCGGATAGTCGATGACGGGGCGGAAGGGCACCGGCTCGGGGAAGTACCAGATGCCGGTCTCGCCGTCGAGGCACATGTGCTCCCACCACAGATCCAGCGTCCGGCGCACCGCCTCCGCCACCCGCTCCTGCATCGCCGCGGGCAGGTACGGGTATGCGGTCATCAGCCCGCTGCAGGTGAGGCCGTCGTAGAACGGCCGGCCCTCGGAGGGTGAGAAGCCCCCGCACCAGCGGAGGCGATCCACCATCTCCGTGGCGTAGCTGCCGAGCCGCTGTCGCCACGCCTCCGGCATCTCCCCAAGCGGCGGGCCGACCTCCTCCATGTCCGCCACCGGCGCCAGAGATACCCTCAACTGGGCCCCCGGGCACACCGAGATCGGGCCCTGCAGCGTGTCGACCGTCAGGGCGCCCTCGGGCGCGTGCATCGCCAGCGTGGGCGGCAGGCACGTGACCCGAGCGGGCTCAATGCCCCACTCATTGCCGATGGCCTCGGCCCCGGTGGCATAGGTGACCACCGGAGTGCCCTCCTGCAACTCGAAGGACATGCCTTGCCGCGTGGGTCGCGAGAAGGCCAGGGGCATCAGACGCAGCAAGTCGTCCCCGCCGAGCTCGGCGGGGACGATGGCAAGGGCGAAGTCGGGTCCCTCGCCGGACGTGATGCCGATCTCGACACCGTCCTCCGCGGCCCGCACCACGCCGGGACTGCGGGGGAACACGAGCGCCAGCGCGAAGGGCTCGTCGCTGAACCGCAGCACGACAAGAGGGCCGCCGATCTGCATCCCGGCCGGAACGGCGTCTTCGGCTTCCGTGGACAGCGCTACACGCGCGGGGGTCTCCCGGCCAAAGGGCAGGAACTCGCAAGTCTCGGGCGGCGCCTGCTCCGCCCAGCCGTAGCCCATCAGCCGCCATGTCACGGCATTGCCCGCGTCGGGAGGGGTCTGGGAGGACAGCCAGACGAAGGGGTACGCGCGGCACACCTCCACCGTCTGCCGCCAACCCTCGGCCTCCTTGGCCACGATCACATGGTCGCGGTCGCAGATGAGCGTCCGGGTACCTTCCGTAGGCCGGGCGAAGCGTTCGAATAGCGGCCCCTGCGGGGTCTGGAGCGTCAGGAACCCGGCGAACTCCTGCCTGCCGAACCAGTTCGGGCGTCCCGGCGCGGCGACGGTGGCATGGAGCTTGAACCCGCGCTCGATCTGAGTGGTGAACACCTCGTTCCACAGTTCGCCCTCGTCGTACCTGGCAAGCTGCGACACGGGCCCCAGCGGGTAGGGCGGCCCGCCGGCGCCGAGTGCAGGCCAGACGACGAGGACCAGAGCCATGCAGGACAGGAGCCGATGCATCGTGTCACCCTCTTCTCGCCCTGACGGCGGTCTCCATTGCGCCCGGCACCGAGCCCGGGAGCATCATCCCGGGCACAGCCGGTCGCCGGCCTGTCCGACCACCGGCCCTCGCCATTCACATGCCGGGCTCGATCAGCATCTCTACTCCCAGCACTTTCACCGATTCCGCCGGGGCGCCGACCTCGACCACATCGTGCCCGGTGCCCGTGAAGGCCTCCGGCGGCACCCGGTAGGTCGCCAGCACGGCCCCCTCCCCGGACGGGCTCGCACCGGCGCTCTCGCACCGCGTGGCATTGAACTCCACCGCAGGAAGCTCTGCCTCGGCGGCCTGCTCGAGGTGCAGCTCCAGCGTCACCTTGGCACCGTCGGGCGGCTTGGGCCCGGTGGCGAGGGTGAAGCGGAGCGCCTTGCCCGCGGCCGGCAGCGGCGGGGTGTACTGCTCGTCGCGGCCGGTGATATCGCGCCAGGTGATGGCATGGCGCCGCGGCAGGGCATTGAGCGCCTCCAGCGAAGCCATGGCTTGCAGCGTCTTGCGGTACCCCTCGGGCGTCCACGTGGGATGGTTGGCGATCGGAGTGAAGTAGTTGAACAGGTAGACGGCATCGGCACCGGCCGCCAGCACTGCCGCCGCCGCACCGGCGGCCTGCTCCTTGCTCACCGAGACGGCCGGGCCGCCCGGCAGCGGACGATGCAGGATCTCCAGGCCCCCGGCGAGGGTCACGTCGGTGCCCTCCAGCTCCTCGGCCCACCTGTCCAGCGGCATATCGTACTCCAGCGTCGCCCACCGCGGGGTGGCGACGATCAGGTCCACCAGACCGTCTCGTGCCCAGCCCACCGCGTCCAGACCCCAGCTCCGGGCGACCTCCACATGCGACGGCACCCGTACCGCCAGGTAGATCGGGTGACCCCGGCGCACCGAGGCGTCGTGCACCAGCCTGCGCGCCGCCCGCAGCCACTCCCGCAGCACCGGCGCCCCGGCCTCCTCGGCACCCGGCGCGAACAGATACGGCTCGCGCATGAAGTCCAGCTCCAGCCCGTCGATGTCGTACCGCTGGAGGGTCTCGACCATGAGCGCCCGGTACAGGTCGCGCACCTGCGGATGGGCCCAGTCCAGCCCGCGGGCGTAGTACCCTGAGCCGCCCCGGTGGAACTGCGGGTCGCGCCAGAGTTTGCCGTGGAACGGGTGGTCGAGGTTGTCGTTGTAGTGCACGTCGTTCATCCGCAGCGAGATCCACGGCGACACGCCCCGCAGCCGACACCGCTCGATGACCCGCCCGGGATAGTCCACGCCCTGGCGGTCCAGCTCCATCATGCTGTGGACCATGCGCCGGTAGCCCGCCTCGGGGCCAGAGCGCGCGAAGTACGGCTGGTCGTCGGGGCCGTCCGGGTCATAGCCGTCCCAGAACCGCTCCCACGCCCGGCCGGTGTAGTTGGTCTTGCGGGCATTGGTATTGACCATCAGGACGGTGACGCCCGCGTCGGCGATGACGTCGAAGTACTCGTCCAGGACGGCGCCGCCGTCCACCCCCTCGGTGATGGCGTTGGTGTAGAAGAAGTCGGTGCAGTCCTGGTTGAAGATCGGTCCCGTGAGTTTGGGCATCGGCCTGCCTCTCCATGCAAGGGGTGTGTGGCCGCCGCTATCCGCCGCATAGGCAAAGCCGGCAAGAGACAGCACGCAGACGAGGGCGAGGGCTTGCTTTGGGGGTCTCATGGGCGGCTCCATTGAGCGGGCGGTAGGGTGGCGCGGTCGCCGGCGTCTTCCCCGTCCGGGCCCGGAAGACCTCCGTGATGGGCGGCCGGTGGCGGAGACGAGAAAGCCCCGCGCCCTTTGCGGGACGCCCAAGAGAGTCGGCCGCTCCTGCGGATGTCTTGCGGGTGAGGCGCCGCCCGGAGGTACACCACCGCCCAACTCGTGACTCGCGGGGCTCCTGCCGCCCATGCCGACACCACACTGGGAGAGGCGAACAGCGCCCCTCACAGCACCTCGATGGCCTGCACGATGGCGTCACTGCCGCCGGCGGCGAGTATCCGAAGGCTGATGCACCCTTTGCTGTCCGGGGCGACATCGGCGATCCGCAGATCCGCGGCCATGCCCACCTGCCCCGCCGCGGTGGCCGGGTCCCAGCTCTCCCGGACGCGGCGGCCATTCACCTCGATATGCAGCGGGCGCTTTCCCGCCTCAGGCAGCCATAGCTCGGCGAACTTCAGGTGCACCGTGTACAGCCCCGGCACCACCGGGACCGAGTAGCGGAGGTCCGCGCCGCAGCGGGCGGTCTGGTACAGACGCTGGTCGTGCAGCGTGGGTGAGGCCTGAGCCACCGGCGCCTCCGAGCGTAGGGCGCCGCCCGCGGCGGCGTCCGCGCTCCACTCCAGACTGTTCCAGTCCACGTAAGGGACCTCGGCGCCGCAGTTGATCCTCAGAACCGAGCGATCTTCGGGGAGCACCTCGATGGCCTGCACGAGGGCGTCTTCGATCGGCTGTCCGGGCTCCGAGCCGCTGGTGAAGTCCAGGTGCAGGCTGCCGTCCGCGCCGGGGACGAGGTAACGGAACACGCGCTCGTAGGCCCGGCGCGGTCCGCGGGCGGCCTGGCAGACGTCGAAGTCCGCCAGCACCTGCCGCCCATTGATGCTCAGGTTCATCGGCCGCTCGAAGGCCCACTCGTGCTCGGGCTCGGCCAGCTTCAGACGCAGCGTGTAGAGGCCCGGCTGCAGCGGGATGGCGTAGCCGAACTGATCGCCCACCCGTCCGCACGCGTAGAGTGCCCGGTCGGCCTCGGTCGGCTGTGCCCCGGCGATGGCGACATCCGTCCGCGTCGCATGCCCGCCGGTGAAGTGCGCGTCCGCAGACCACACGTTCCCCTGGCTGTCGGTGAAGGCCTCGTCGGCTCCGCACAGAATGCGCACCACCGAGGCCGCACTCGCCGGCGGCGCCTCGTCGGTATACGTGATCCGAGGCATCCAGGCCAGGAGGGCGTCCTCCGGGGCGTCGCTGCGGTCGAGGACGAAGCGGATGGTATCGCCCGCGCGGACCGGAGCGGTCACGTCATGCGTGGCGCCGACCAGGTCGTTGAGCGGCACGTCGGCAAAGCCGCCCTGCGGCCAGATCGGCTCGGAGTCGCGCAGGATCTGCACGCGCAGCGGCCCGCCCCTGTCCTGGTGGTACACCTCCTTCATCGCGCGGCCGAGTATCCGCACCGTCCCATCGCGCGGGGCCCGCCAGGAGCGCACGCACCGGGCCTGTGCCGAGGCCTGTTGCCAGCCGCGGCCCACCCGAGCCGTCCCGGCCGCCTCCCAGTAGCCCTCCACTCCGCCCACCTGGTTGGGGGTGCCCCCCAGGTCGCCCGCCGGGCTCTTGGCCGGATGCACGAAGGCCATCGGGCTGAACGACAGCCCGTCCGTGCTCGCCTCGGCACTCCAGCCGTCGCGCCCGGTTCCCGAGAAGTGCCCACCCAGGGCCCAGGCGCTCAGCGGCTCGTCGGGCAGACGCTGAGACTCGGTCCACTCACTCGCATTGCCGTCGCCGTCCACAGCGCGCACCGCGTAGTGCACCCCCGCGTCCCAGCCCTCGGCGTGGTCGAAGTAGTAGGTGCCCACACTCACCTTCCCCAGCACCCGCTCGCCGCGGCGCACCTCGTAGAAGCCAAGCCAGTTGTCATCGCTCCCCGGCGACCAGTAGATGCCCACTCCGGGATGGCCGATGTTGGTCTCGCGCCGCGACAGCACCCGCCCCGGCGCCGTGGGGGCGAGAGTGTCGTTACCCGCTCCCGGTCGGTGCGGCAGGCCGAGGTAGATCAGCTCGCCGGGCTCCGGGTCGCGCAGGACGATGCCACCGTCCATCAGGTCGGCCCCGGTACGGCTCTCGGTCTGGCGTCCGCACTCGTACCCGACTGAGTAGGTGTGCTCGGGCAGTAGCCCCCGCGGCCGCACCGTTACCTCGCCCGCCGCCCGGTGCTTGAGCACGATGCAGGCCTTCGTGCGATCGTGGCCGGTGCGTTGGGCGTAGTAGATCTCGCTATCGCCCTCGACGGCCGGGTGGAAGGTGTAGCTGTGGCGCCCCACCACGCCCTCGCGGCGCAGGTAGCGGTAGATCTCATTGCTGCGGCGCAGGGCCTCGTGGTCCGCGGGTGCTGCGGAGAAGCCCCAGCCGGGAGCCATCGTCAACTGCCGGCGGGAAGTTGCCGGATCGTAGCGCGTGCCGTTCAGCAGCGGGTCCAGGATGTCCAGCCACTTGTCCGGCAGCTCCAGGTAGGAGAAGTAGTGATTGGTCTCATCCCCGCGGCCGAGGTCGGAAAGGTAGTTCACATCCGCCAGCCGCTGGACCTCGAACTGGTGGGCGAAGCGGCTGCCGCCGTCGCAGGTGTGGTACGAGCAGCGGGGATTGGTGGTGAGGAAGTGCTCGATGTGCTCCCGGTACGCGCGATCCGCGGCCGGGCCGAAGCGGCCCACGCCGTCGGTGCGCCACTGGAAGTCGCCCCAGGCCCCGGCCTTGCCGTCCATCAGGCCCGCCGACGGCCGCCCGGCGAACCACAGCAGCCACGGCATGTCCATCTTCGCCAGATAGCGCAGTGTGTGGGAGTAGTCCGGTCCCTCGTACGTGGGCCGGAATACGCTGGCATAGCTGTCCTCGGGCCAGCCGGGGTACTTGGACCACCCCGCGTCATCCCACAGCATCTCGAAGCCCAGCTCGCGCATCAAGTCCGCGTCCATGTCCAGGCCCGCCAGCCGGGCGGCGAACTGCTCCTGCAGATTGCGCGAGCAGGCGAACCACGCCACCGCCCACTTGGTGCGCGCGTAGTAGTCCGCGTTCGTGTAGTCCCACAGGTACCGGTACTGCCAGTCGTAGACGCGCACCCCCATGTCGTCCAGGTCGCCCCGGAAGACGCCGAGGGTGATCGGGGGCATCGCCAGGCTCTCTCCCGGCTGCAGTACGCGCGCCGCCAGCGCCGGGAGGCTCGCCGTCAGGTACAGCGGGCCGCTGCCCTCGCGATCCAGGCTCAGGTTCCAGGTGCCCAGATAGTCCAGAGCGACGAGCAGCCCGGCGCCGGAGCCGCCCTCGCCAAGCAGGGCCGTCCAGGGCACGTAGTTGTCGCTCTTTTCGCCGATCAGGGCCTGGTGGTAGGAGGCGGCCACAGGGGCGGAGCGGAGTTGCCCCTGGTTGGGGCGGCTGGTGCCGCCGCAGAGCCAGTAGTGGGTATAGGCGCCGTCGGCCCGCAGGGGCAGACGGAGCGTCAGTGGCGCGGGAGCGGCGAGACCTTGCGCCTCGGCTCCGGCATTGTGCAGCTCCACGGTCTGCCGCAGGATGGAGGTCCCCGGATGGGCGGTGAGGCGCAGCGTGGCGGTCAGCGCACCTCGGGACAGCTCCAGCAGAAGCTGGGCCGCGGGCCGCCCACCGACGGCCACCTGCCGCGCCTCGCCCCTATCCAGCTTCCAGCCCGCCGCCTCGGCGCCCTCCGCCCGACGCGGCGCCTCGGTGACCCCCACGATGCTCACCTCCACCGGGCTGCCGCCTCCCACGTGGGTCGCAGGCCCGGAGAGCAGCACGACCCCATCATGCGGGGCCTTCCACACGCGGACGAGGGTGAGCGCATTGAGCAGCTCGAAGCTCGTGCCGCCGAGCTTGGGGCACTCCCCCGGAGCGCGGTAGCCCTCGGGCACGCGGGCCTTAACACCGGGGGCGATCTCCACCGTCTCGCCCAGTTGCTCCAGGCAGCCCGTGCCGGTGGCCTGCACGTAGGTGTACCACACAGGTCCCTGGGCAAGCTCCGCGTCCTCGGCGGAGCGGAACGCCTCGCCGCCCTCGTAGGCAACGGTGGTAGGCCAGTCCAGCCCGGCGCCGCCGTCGTCGGCACGAGTAGTGGCACAGAACCCGAGAAGGTCTCCCGCGCGCACCTGCAGGCGCTGTGTGCCCGGATCGGCGGTGGCGCCGGGAGCCACGTGCCCGCTCCAGAGCGCCGCGGTGACGAAGGTGCCGGCCAGGGGCGCGGCATCCAGAGCGAAGGGGGGCGATAGTGCGCCGGGCTCGGCGTAGTCGCAGGGGGTGTCGGTCAGCGTGTTTTGCAGCTCAGCCAGTTGCAGCTTTCCCTCGCGGCAGTCGAAGGCCATGCGGACGGCCGCGGTGCCCACAGACCAGCGCAGGCCGTCCTCGCTGCCGCGGGCAAAGGCATCGCCGACGGAGACTTCGCGCCCCGCGGGAGCCGCAGAGCCGCCGAGACAGCAGACCAAGAGAAGCAGGAGCGCGCAGGACAGGCACATGGTGAAGACCCTCCCAATGGAGCAGGGGGTTCGGCGGGAAGGAGGCGAAGACCTTTGGGGGTTGGGGAGTGCGGGGTGGGGGGAGGGGGAACGGCAACGGGTACCGTCGGTGGTGCGGCGCCGCCGGCTGCAAGGGCCATCAGTGGGGCGGGCTCTCCACTCAGATTATGCAGGTTCCGGGCAGGCGCCGACTCACGTCACCTCACCCCCCCAGCCCCCCTCTCCCTTACTCCGCCAAACGGCCGGCGGAGACGGGAGGAGGGGAGAGAACGGCAGTACTTCGACCGTTCCCGACGCGGGAATGGCGAAATGCGGCCCCATTGTGTTCATGCATGATCTGAGTCTCCAGCCCGCCGCGGCGCTCGGGACGAGCGCCGTCCGGCCCTGGCACCCGCGCAGGGAGCGCCTCGGGCCTTCCGTGGGTCGTGGGCCGGGGTCTCCGTACTCGGTCCGAGGCTCTGGCGCCCCTCACTCGCCCTCGTCCGCAGTCCCGCCACCGTACTTGTGCTCCAACTCCAGGTACCGGGGATCAGACCGGTAGCCGTTCCAGTCGGCATCGCCCGCCACATGCGCCCACGCGATGTACCCCTTGCCCAACGCCTCGGCCAGACCCGTGAGGGCCGCCTCCGCGTCGCCGCTGAGGGCGTCCATGCACGCGACGTTGTACAGCCCGGCGCCGGGCTGAATGCGCACCGCCTCTGCCGCCTTCTCCCGGGCCTGCGCCAGGAGCGAGGCGTCATCGGTCAAGCGCCAGAGGCCCATGAGGGCTGCCGACCAGTTGTTGAGCGCCTCGTGCATGTCCGGCTTGAGTTCGACGGCCTCGGCACACCGCCGGCACGCCTCTTCCCACAGCTCCAGCGCGCGGTCTCGGTCAGACGCCGCGACGGCTTGTCCCCAGTGGTAGAGCGCCAGGCCCCAGTTATACAACGCGTCCTGGTCGTCCGGCTTGATCTCCACGGCCTGAGAGTACCTCCGGCACGCCTCCTGCCATAGCTCGCGCGCACGTGAAGGATCAGACTCCGCGACGGTCTCGGCCAAGTACGAGAGCGCAAAGCCCCAGTTGTGCAGCGCCTCGTGCTTGTCGGGCTTGATCTCCACGGCCTGGGCGTACCTCTGGCACGCCCCTTCCCAGAACTCCCGCCCGCGTGAAGGATCAGACTCCGCGACGGTCTGGGCCAAGCGCGAGAACGCGAAGCCCCAGTTGTACAGCGCCTGGTGGCTGCTCGGCTCCAGCTCCACGGCCCGCGCGTACCTCTGACATGCCTCCCGCCATAGCTCGCGCGCGCCTTCGGCGTCAGACCTCGCGGCCTCATCGGCCAGGCGCGAGAGCGCGACGCCCCAGTTGTTCAGCGCTTCGTGCTTGTCGGGCTCGATCTCCACGGCCTCAGCGTAGCGCTGACACGCCTCCTGCCATAGCCCCTTTGCGAGCGCAGGATCCGACTCGGCGACGGCCTCTGCCCAGCCGGCCAGCGCGACACCCCAGTTGTACAGCGCCTCGTGCTGGTCCGGCCTGATCCCAACGGCCTGAGCGTACTTCTGGCACGCCTCCCGCAACAACTCCTGCGCACGCGCAGGATGAGACTCCGCGACGGCCCCTGCCCAGTCGCCCAGCGTGGCGCCCCAGTTGCTCAGCGCCTCGTGCATGTCCGGCTTGAGTTCGACGGCCTGAGCGTAGCGCTGACACGCCTCCTGCCACAGCTCCAGCGCACGAACGGGGTCTGACCCCGCGACGGCTTTGGCCCATCGGCCCAGTGTAGTGCCCCAGTTGCACAGAAGCGAACCCCTGCTACCGGGGAGCGCCTCTGCCGCCGCGAACTCCGCGAGCGCCTCCCGCTGCAGTGCCTCTCCCTCCTCGGAGAGCCCTTGGCCCAGCGTCTCCAGAGCGAGGTCGGAGAGGGCACCGGCCAGCAGGCCTCGGGCCTCCAGCTCACCGGGGAGGAGCGCGGCGGCCACACGAAGCAGTGGGACGCAAGCAGACAGGGACGCGTCGTTGGCCTCCGCCGCCCGGAGCAGCACCCGGGCCCGCCCCCGCGCACCCTCCAGCTCCACCAGCGCCAGGCGCGCCAACTCCGCCGCCACGGAACGCAGGTCCTCGGCGGTCGGCTCTCTTTGCAGCGTCGCCAGCATCCACTGTGCCGTGGCATCGGGCTGCCTGCCGGACGGGTCATCCACCAGCCGCGCCAGGTCCAGGTGGTCCCTGTGGAGCTGCGAATGCCGGTGCCACTTCTCACGAAGGGGCTGATCCAGCAGCGAGAGGATCGGCTCGTAGTGGAGCATGGGCGGGTCTGCGCGCAGCCCCAGCCTCTGACGCAGGCGCGACAGCCGCTGCTCCACCAGCTCCAGGTCGGAGTTGGGCACCGGACCGGCCACCACGGTCAGCAGGCGCTCATTCCCGTCCCGCAGGTCGAGCTGCTGCATCACGTGCGCGGTGCCCTCGATGTTCTGCTCGTTGAGGCCCGAGAGCATCACGAGGCGGTCGGCCAGCCACCGCGTGCAGAACCCGGCGGTGTCGGCAAGGCCGGTGCGTGAGTCGATGAACACGTGGTCGAAGGGGCGCCCGGCGTGTGTGACGGCCGCCAGCAGCAGTCGCCGCACCAGGGCCGCGAACACATCGGCGACCATCGGGTCGCGCTCCCACCGGCGGTTGAGGCCGGACGCCTCAAGCATGGCCTCCGTCGGTGCCGGGCGGTCGCGGTCGTATATGGCATCGAAGTCCGTGCGAGAGAGAGTTGCGAGGTACTCGCCCACGACGCTGCCGGCACCGAACAGCTCAACCACGCCAGGCGGCGGCAGCTCGAACCCCTCGGTCTCGGCGATTGCCTGGAGCCGGGCTTCGAGGGCTTCCGGCGCCGGCCCGTCCTCGGAACCGTCGCCCGCCGGCACAGCGTCCAGCGCCAGGGCGGCCTGCTCGTGCTCGGGCGAGAGTTCAAACAGGGCGTCCTGGACGCGCCGCTGCAGGCCCGCCAGGGACTGGTCGATGGTCTCGAGGTCGGCGGGGTGGCGCAGGACCATTGCGGACAGATCGCCCAGCAGGTCCGCAAAGCCGTAGCGCTCCCGGGCTTTGCCCACCAGATGGGCGAAGGTCAGCCCGGGGGCCTCGAGGTCTCCGTCCACCATGAGCACGCTCTGGCGTCTCTGGGCCAGAGCGCAGGCGACGCCCTGGAGCGCCATGGAGCGGCCGACGCCACCCTTGAAGGAGTAGAAGGTGGTGATGAGCCGCTTGCGCTCCGGCCTGGGGGGCGCCGGATACGGCATCAACTGGGCTCTGAGGGCCGACGCGCGGGGCTCGGTGCTGTCAGGCATGTTGCGGTCTCCGGCCTGGGTGGTGTCGGGTGCGGTCGCGCCTCGGGCTACGCGGCTACGCGGCTTGCGGCTTCCTGCGGCCGGAGGGGGCTTAGGCCCCAGAGGGCCTGCTTGTCCGTCCCGGCGGACCCATTCGGCCAGTCGAGCCAGCGAAGCACCGCCGGCGCGATTGAGGGCGCCGCCTCCGCCCTCTGCCTGTCTACCCACGGGGACCCGTGGATAGCCGTCAAGATGTCCGTGACGCGCAGGATGCCGGCCATCAGTGCGGCGTCTCCGGGAGCAGCGATGGCCGCCAGCACACGGAACGGGTTGAGTTCCGAACGCTCGGCGCCTCGCATCGCCACGGGGAGGAATGCGCCCGGGTCTCGCCTGGCCTGCGCTTGCCAGAAGGACATGTTCTCGTGCACCCTCATCGCCATCATGAGTTGAAGCAGGCGGGCGTGCAGGTCACGGTTGGGGGTGCGCTCCAGGCCGACGAAGTCGCCCGAGTGAGCCATGCGTCGCACCGGAGGCGCGATCTCCTCACCACAGGTCTCGCCCGCCAGGAGTAGCAGGCTGTCGCCGGCCTCCAGGTTCCGCCGCCACACACTCGCCGGGTCATCGGCCATGTCGCGTACCAGGTCCGCGACCGTGTCGCTGAAGAGCCGCCGAGCGATCCCCGCTGTCTCGCGAAAAGCGTCGATCAAGAAGTCGTGGGGCTCGGGCACAGTCCACGCCGGGAAGTCCGGGTCGCGGCGCTGCAGGACCGCCTCGATCCACTCGCGCAGCGCCGCTTCGCCCAGCCCGGCGATCCAGTCCGGGTTGAGGCCTCCGTCGGGGAGCAGCTTCGTCGGCATCTGTGTGCGTTGCATGGCTACCTCTGCGGCCTCGTTTGGCGAGTGGGACTTGGCAGCTCTCGCAGCTCACGGCTCAGGCAGTCGCCGGTCACAGGTTCGTGCACGACCTCCGGACACGAGCGAGCATGCCTGTACTCGGCGTGAGGCTGCGTGAGCCCATGCGGACACCCCGGAGGCGACGGCTGCCAGTACTCACTCCACACATCGCCGCAGGCGACCGTCGCGACCGTAGGGATGTGGGGCCGGGTGCCGCCGGGCAAACGGTAACACACAACGATGAGGTCCTTGCCGAGGTACCGCCTGCAGAGCCCCAGGCACCGGCAGATACGCCGCGCTTCAGAAGGCAGGTGGCCAACCGGATCGCCACTGCTGTCCGGCGGGCGGAACGTCGCCCACATAGTATACTCCCTGAGCCGGACGCCCGCCAGACGCCGACGCTGGGCCTCCAGATCGAGCTTTGTCAGACTGCGCAGCCAGTCGACCGCCTCTGTCTCAACGAACTCGCCCAGCTCCTTGCGCAGCCACTTCGCCAGCTCGCTTGTCATGACGAGGTGCGCGTACTGAGCATCGGCCGCAAGACCGGTGGCTTCGCTGCAAAGCGCGTGTCCGGGCGCACGCCCCCACTCGGTGATGGCATCACAGAGCGCAACGGGGTCCGGTCCCGCGGCCTGCAGCCTCGTGCACAGGTCCTCCCACATGCTGTCCGACAGCCGGTGCTCGAGTTCGAGCATCGCAACCATCCGCGTCAGCGCCCCCGGCGGGTTCTTGCCCACCGGGCTGCTGTGCTGCGAGAGCCCCAGCAGTCGCCCCTCCACCTCTTCCCGCTTCTCATCGTCTCCAGCGAGGTGCTCGTGTAGACGCATCAGGTTGCGCGCTCCCCGAAGGCCCGTAGGTCGCGTGGACTTGTGCGTCTTCTCCGCGGCAAGAGCGTTCTCCTTCTCACCTTGCACGCGACGAATCGTCATGCGCCGGCGCCCTCTGGGGCTGGCGTAGGGAGGGAAGTGGGAGTTCCGTGGGGGGATGTCCGGGGAGGGGCAGGCGCGCGGGTGTCGGGTCAGGCCCTCGCCGCCCCGGCGGCCTGCTCGCTACCCCGCAGAGCGCCAGCGGGCGCCGTTGGGGCCGTGCGAGCGATGACGGCCTCTGCCGGCGGGGGCCAGAAGTCAGCGGCCGCGTGCCGTCGGTGGGCCTCTGCTCCTACTCCTTCGGGCTGCCGATATTGCGGAAGCGCTGGTAGCGACGGGCCATGAGCTCAGCGGGGGGCACGTCGGTGAGGGAGCAAAGCGCGCCGCCGATGGCCGCCTTGAGCAGGGCCGCGGCTCCCGCGGGGTCAAGATGCGCCCCACCCGGAGGCTCGAGGACGACCTGGGTCGCTACACCCAACTCCAGGGCATCCTGCGCCGTCAGCTTCAGCGCCTGGGCGGCTTCCACCTTGCGGTCCGGGCTGCGCCACAGGATCGCGGCACACGATTCGGGGGCAATCACCGAGTAGTAGGCATTCTCCTGCATCAGCAGCTCATCGCCGACGCCGATGCCGATGGCGCCGCCGCTGCCGCCCTCACCGATGATGGTGCAGATGATGGGCACCGGCAGCGAGAACATGTTCCTCTGGTTCGTGGCGATGGCCTCGGAGATCCCGCGGCCCTCGGCCTCCTCCAGGCAGTCCGCGCCTTTGGTGTCGATCATGGTGACGATCGGCCTGCCGAGCCTGGCGGCCAGCTCCATCACCCGCATGGCCTTGCGATAGCCCTCGGCCCTGGCGCTGCCGAAGTTCCGGGCCAGGCGCTCGGCGCTGTTGCGGCCCTTCTGCTGGGCGATGACGGCCACCGGCCGCCCGTCCAGCCACCCCAGGCCCGTCACCATGGCGCCGTCGTCACCGTAGCGGCGATCGCCGTGCAGTTCCACGAAGCCATCGATGAAGCTCTCGATATAGTGCAGCGCCTGAGGCCTGTCGGCGTGGCGGGCAAGCTGCACGCGCTCCCAGGCCGACAGTTCCAGCGGCACCGCCACGGGCCGGCGCACATCGGCCTCGGCCGCCTCCGCATCGTCGGAGAGCAGCCGCGGTGGCGGGCTCACGACGGCGGGCTCCGCGGAGGTCTCGGGCTCGGCGACCGACCACCGCAGGAGCGTCGACAGCGTCGCGTTCAGGTCCGGGCGGGACACCAGCATGTCCAGCATCCCATGGCCGTACTGGAACTCCGCGGTCTGCACGTCCGCGGACATCTTGGCATTGGTGACGCTGATCACCCGGGGACCGGCGAACCCGACGGCGGTCTGGGGCTCGGCGAGGATGAAATCGCCCAGGAAGGCGAAGCTCGCCGTCACGCCGCCATACGTGGGGTCGGTGATGACGCTGATGTACGGCAGACCGGCCCTGGCCAGAAGCCCCGCGGCACCGGAGGTCTTCGCCATCTGCATCAGCGAGACGAGGCTCTCCTGCATCCGCGCCCCACCTGTAGCCGAGAAGATCACCACCGGCAGACGGGCCTCCACACAGCGCTCCATCAGGCGGCTGACCTTCTCCCCCACTCCCCAGCCCATGCTGCCGCCGATGAAGCCCAGGTCCATGATCCCCAGCCCCACCGAAACGCCGTCGATCCTCGCCCTACCGGTCACCACCGCCTCGGACATCCCCGTCTTCTGGCGGGCCTCCTCCAGCTTCCCCACATAGTCCGGGAAGTTCAGGGGGTCGTTGATCGGCAGGTCGACGTCCCACTCCTCGAAGGAGCCGGGGTCGGCGGTGAGCTCGAGCCTCTGCCAGACGGTGAGCCGGAAATGATAGCCGCACTTGCTGCAGACTCGTGCGCCGGAGGCAAGCTCCTTGACGTAGAGAAGCTGGTGGCAGCTCGGGCACTCCTCCCACATCTCGGCAAGACGATCGTCCCGGCTGGCCTTGTCGGAAGACATAAAGGGCTCTCCAGCAAACGCCCGAGGGCGGTTGATGTCGCAGGCGAAGGCCGCGTTCCACCGCCGTCGGGCGGCGCAGCAGTCCTGCAAACCGGGACCCACAATGCACCCTGCGAGGGCCGGCAGAAGGAACGCGGATAGGTTCACTCTCTCCCAAGAGGTGGTGCCATAGTAAGGGAATGGGCCGCGAATTGCAAGGACGGCCGGGGCGGAACGGCAGGTGACGGGAGACAGGTGACAGGAACTGCAGACCGCAGGAACGGCACGTCGCGCCGTCCGCTCCCGCCCTGTGGGGCCGTTCCCGCCGTTCCCGCCGTTCCTGTCACCCGTTTCCTGCCGTTCACCCGCCCCTCGCCTTGATCGCCAGGTACGCATTGACCGTGGCGACCGAGAGGTCGCCGGGCGAAGCGTTCAGGACGACTACCCCGCGGCCGGTCAGTCCCGCGATAGCGCGGTTGCGATCCTCCTGGACCGACTTGGCCATCACCTGGCGGAACATCTGCTCGGCATCCTCGGGCGGTCGGCGGAGCTCCTGATCCAGCTCGTAGTCGCTCAGTGCCACGCACAGCACCTGGTGGCGCCTGGCCAGTGGCGGGAGGTGGCGCAGAAGACGGGAGGAGCTGTCGGGATCGACGAGATCGGTGAACACGATGAGCACCGCGCGGCTCAGACGCTTGGCGGCGATCGTGACGAAGGCCGTCTGGTAGTCACTCTCGACGGTACGGGGATGGAGGGGGTACAGAAAGTCCGTCACCCGCGGCGCCTGATGCTTGCCCTTGCCCGGAGGCAGGTATGCCAGGACCTCGTCGGCGAACGCCATCATCCCCACGCGGTCCTCGTTGCTGCCCGCCACGTGAGTGAGCAGGACGCTGGCATTGATGGCGTGATCGAGCTTGCTGAGCCCCTCGAGCCGACTGGCCATGGTGCGGCCGCAGTCCACGGCGATGAGCACCGTCTGCATCCGCTCCACGTCGTACTCCTTGACCACGAGCTTGCCCCGTCGCGCCGTGGCATTCCACTCCACCCGGCGCATCTCGTCATCGGGCAGATAGTCACGCAGGGAGTCAAACTCGGTGGCCGCCGCCGGCAGTCGCAGCCGGTGCAGCCCCAACAGGGCCAGTCGGTCCCGGCGAGCCAGCAGCTCATACTGACGAAGCTGCGCCACATTGGGGTACACCCTGACGCTGTGCTGCAGGTCGTAGGCGCGCTGGACCGAGGCCAGTCCCAGGCCGGTACGGAAGCGCACGTGGAGCTTGCCGAGGTCGTAGTCGCCGCGCCTATCGGGGGTGAGGTGGTACTCGTGCACCCACTCACCGTGTGGCAAGAGCTGCCCCTCCGCCTCGCCGGCACCGAACCCGAAAGCCTGGGGACAGTCATCGACCACCGTCAGATGCAGCCCAAGGGCGACACGGCTGCGCAGACGCAGGCGGACGGGGTTGGCCACTCCGAGGGAGAAGGTGTCCTGGCAATCGCGGGTAGCCTGCACGCCCTGCACCGCCCGCAGCCGTTCCCAGTCATACGCCCAGAACAGGGCCACCAAAGCATCACCCAGCACCGTCACCCACACCAAGGCCGGGACCCAGTGGGAAAGGGCCAGGGGAAACGACAGCAGCAGGATAAGCAGGATGGCTCTACCGGTAGGCATGTTGTGGTCCGCCAGGTGTGTGTGTCGCCGCTCCGATCTCCGCCCGCGAGCCGCCGTGGGGCGTCGCCCCGCCGTTCTGTAGGGCGCGGGCCTGTACCGCGCCGAAGGCCATCCAACAACAACGGCCAACGGCGGCGGCGCACAGGTCGCCGCCCGTCTGCAGGGCGCGGGCCTGTACCGCGCCGAAGGCCATCCAACAACAACGGCCAACGGCGGCGGCGCACGGGTC
>Ga0334883_1001308_pt1 | contig 37617 bp, 33 predicted proteins | sample GraSluR1_MG_6_FD_207230 | JGI IMG/M metagenome (GOLD analysis project Ga0334883, IMG submission 207230) | Sludge microbial communities from methane-producing bioreactor in Wageningen University, Netherlands - Granular Sludge_09_05-R1 | ecosystem: Engineered > Bioreactor > Anaerobic >...
GTCTCACGGTAGACCAGCAGATCGATCACCGATGAGCCGTCCCGGGCCTTGCGGATGTCGAAGGGCCACTGGTACCCCTTCAGGAAGATCAGCGAAGCGAGCCGCCCCCGATCGGGGATCGCGTCCAGCAAGAACTCCCGCGGGTCGCTGCCGTCCGGCTCGGTGGAGATGAACCGGGGCACGACCTGCATATAGGTGCCCGACACATTCCATCTCGGACGCAAGGAGGCCAGGCCGAACTGCCACTCGGTGACGTTCTTGCCGATCACACCCGCCCGGTAGCCCGCGCCCGAGGCACCCCACTGGCCATGCGGGAAGACGCTGTTTGCGTAGAGCATCGCCGGGCCGCCGGTGGCGTAAACCACATTCGTGCAACGGATGAGAAGCAGCGGGGGGTTTGCAGCGTCCCAGTCGCGATCGCGCCTGAGCACCAGGAGGCCGATCACCTTGTCATCGTCCACGATCAGATCGACCACGCGGCATTCCGAGATGACCGGGATGCCCTGCTCCTGCGCCTTCTTCTCCAGCGCTTCGACCATGGAACGCGAGGTATACGGGCCCACGGAGGTGGCCCGCTGCCGCGGATCATGATCGGTCTTGTAACCTACGAACTCGCCGTACTCATTGCGAGGGAATGGGACGCCGATATCGCACAGGTGCAAGAAGGTCCTTGCCGACAGCGCCGCCTCGGCAAGCGCGTTGTCACCGTCCATCGCACCGCCGGCGAACAGCGTGCTGGCCATCTCGCGCACCGAGTCCGGCTCCGAGCCCGCCAGCGTCAGCTTGTAATAGGTCTGCTTGTCCGAGCCCGCGTTACGAGAGGTACCCGCCTTGGTCTTGTCGGTCACGATGACGACATCGTCCTGACCGAATTCGACAAGCCGGGTGGCGGCGCAGAAGCCTGCCGAACCTGTTCCGACAACGACCGTATTGGTCGTGAGGACATCGAGTTCGAGCCTCTCGAGAACCTCGAGAATATGTGTTTCGATATTCGCCACAGTCTCACTTCCTCCAACGCTGGCCAGTTGAACACGCGCAAGATACCATCCTGGCCCTCCTGGAGGGCCCTGTCAGGAATGCCGTGGCTCTCCATGGCCACGACTCGCCATACGACATCTGGCGACGTACTGTGCATCCTACCGTAGCTGCATCTTTGCAGCAATTGCTGTCGACGTGTCATCACTGCTCATCCATCAGCCCTCTGCCACGCGCCTGCCCCATGCCTGACGCCGCACCGTTGGACGAGGCAACCCAGCGGAGACGTCTGGACAAGCATTGACGTGCTCGCCTCACAGCCCGATACCGCGGAAATAGCCAGTGGCGCGATCCACCGCCAGTTCGGGGTCGGGGAACAGTCCGATGCCTGCCGCCTCCGCGAACAGGTCGGCCAGATGCAAGACGGTACGACCACTCTCGAGCCCGGCGAGCATCCGGAAGTGCGACTGGTCCCCCATGAGGAAGCTGAGCCACGCGACTCCGGTCTTATAGAACTGCGTGGGCGCCTCGAACAGCAACCTGCTGAGCGCAACGGTGGGATCGAGAATTGTGTGAAACCCCGCGGTGTCTGCGGCGTCCAGCCTCAGGAGCGCAGCGGACGCGTACCGAGGTATGACCGCGAATGCGCCCAGAAGCGCGTCGCAATGACCGCTCTCGTCGCCGGCGATGAGCTCGGCATAGTTGAAATCATCGCCGGCGAACACCCGCACCCCCTCGGGAAGCCGACGGCGCAGCACGCCCTCGCGTCCTGCGTCAAGAAGGGAGACCTTGATTCCGACGACGGCTTCGGCGTGGGCGTTGACGAGGGTCACCACGGTGTCGACAGCGGCGTCGAGGTCATCACTGCCCCAGTAACCGGCCAGCTGCGGGTCGAAAATCGCACCTAGCCAGTGCAGAATGACGGGACGGCTGGCTGCCTCGATCACGCGACCATAGATGGCGAGGTAGTCGTCCACGGAAGCCGCGCTCAGGGCGAGCTGCCTGCTGGCCATGACAACCACACAGCCGCCGGCGGACTCGATCTGTTCGAGTTGCTCAAGATAGGCATCACCTATCGCGGTAAGCGTCGCCGGACCGGCAGGAAGCTGATCGGTTGCGATACCGACGACCACCTGCCCACCGCAAGAAGCCGCTTCCCGCACGGCGCGCCAGCCCAGTTCGAGGGCAGTCGCTGCGTCGAGGCCCATGCCACGTTGAGCGGTGTCCATGCTCTCTGCAACACCGAGCCCCAGGGCCCACAACCTGTGGCGTACCGCCATGGTGGCGTCCCAGTCAATGGTCGCGGATACCGAGGCGGCGGCGCGTAGTGGATCGGCCACGACGTGACCGGCGGCGTAGACGAGTCTGCTCAATGGCGGAGTCCTGGCAGTGATCAGCGCGGGCGGGGCGAGCAACTCAACGGTGCGTGCCCCGCTGGGCCCGGGGATTCGGACCGTGGCGGGCGTAGTCATGCGGATTCCTTCTGCGCGGAGGTGATGAGATGACGGGCTACTGCATCCCATATGTCCTCAATGGTCACCTGGTGTCTCCGAAGACTCCGCCAGCGTACAGGCGGCCATGGGCGAGTCTTCGGCAGCGGGACTCTTCGACAGCGAAACTTCTGGCAGCACGCCGCAGCCAGCAGCACAAGCTCTCTGGTGGTGGCACCAAGACGGTCTTCAAGCTGGCGTTCAACCAGACCGAGGATCACCCGCAGTACGTGGCGGGCGTCGAGTTGGGCAAGAAGCTCGAGGAGGCGACCGACGGCCGGTACTCGATCCGGGTCTACCCGAACGAGCAGTTGGGCGGCCAGGCCGATGTCGTTCAGAATCTGTCGAACGGCACCGTCGAAATGATGTGGATCGCGGCCAGCATCCTGGAGGGATACAACCCGGACTTCGTGGTGTTCAACCTGCCGTACATGTTCGACTCCACCGAGGCACAGACCCAGGTGTTGTCGGACACTGATCTGCTGAGCGATCTGTACACCTCGCTCGAGGCGAGCAAGTCGATCACGGTCCTCACCGGTGTGAACGCCGGCACCCGTAACGTCTACAACAGCAAGCGCCCGATCCGGACTCCTGCTGACATGCAGGGTCTGAAGGTCCGGGTGCAGCAGTCGGATTCGCAGGTAGCGATGATCGAAGCCATGGGCGCGACCGCGTCCCCGATGAACTTCGGCGATGTCTACTCGGCGATGCAGACCGGCGTCCTGGACGGTGCTGAGAACAACGAAGCCGTCTACCACTCGATGAAGCACGACGAGGTCGCGAAGTACTACTCGTACACTCGGCATCTGCTCATGCCCGACTACCTGTTGATCAACTCGAAGACGCTGGCAGGCATGGACGAGGCGGACCGCGAAGCACTCCTGGGACTGCTGCCCGAGGTCCAGACGGCGGCCAATGACGGCATGGTCGAATTCGCCAACAAGTCGATAGCCCAGTCGGAGGCGATCGGCGCTCAGTTCAACGACGACGTCGACGTCGCCGCCTTCAAGGCTCTCGTCGCGCCTCAGAACCTGGCTTCGGTCAATCAGAATGATGCACGCATCAAGCTCTACGAGGGCGTGCAGGCCGCCAATCAGGCTCACCCGGCCAAGTGACAGCACTCCGCCGGTTCTTCGCCACAGATCTCCATGGGGAAGAACCGGCGGTCCTTCCCTCCCGAAGCGGGTACTGGAAACCCGTTGACACACACAAAAAAGGCTCAGTGCATGAAAGCTTTTAGCGTATTTCAGCGCGTGGTCGATGCGATTTTGAGATGGGTTTGTATCGTATTGTTCGCGTTGCTGGTCATTCTGGTCGTGTACCAGGTAGTCATTCGTTCGTTCGGTGGTGGTAACGCGTGGACCGAGGCGATGGCGCGGATCATTTTCATTTGGCAGGGCATTATTGGTGCCGCGTATGTCATTGGTGAGAATGATGATGTCGCGATCGATTTCTTGGTTCGGAAGTTCCCGGCCGCGGTCGTGAAGTTCTTCGAGATCTTGGCGCACTCGATCGTGGGGTTCTTCGCGGTCTGGATCATGATCATGGGCGGGTGGGAACTCGCGTCGTCGGCGTTCGATCAGACGGTGGAGTTGTTGCCGTTCTCCCAGGGCCAGATCTACATGATCTTGCCTCTCGCGGGTGCTCTTATCGCGATCTACTGCGTCTTGCACATCATCAAGACGGTCACTTCGGATGTGAAGGAACTCCTTCCGGAAGAAGACATTGATATTGCATCCCTGCAGGAAGAGGGCATCTGATTATGAGTGACGCAGCACTTGTCGCCATCATCTTGGTGGTGGGCATGTTCGGGCTGATGGCGATCGGCGTGTCGGTGTCGGTATCGATCGGTCTGCCCTCGGCGATCTGTCTGGTCATCTTGATGGGCCACGATTCGGGTATTTTCACCTCGGCTCAAAAGATCTACAACGGTGTCGACTCGTTCGCGCTGCTGGCGATCCCCCTGTTCGTGTTGGCTGGGGCGATCATGAACCAAGGCGGTATCGCGTCTCGGCTCATCGAGTTCGCGAAAGCCCTGGTCGGGCCGATGCCCGGAGCGCTGGCTCAAACCAACTGTGTGACGAACATGTTGTTCTCCACGATCTCGGGATCCTCCCTGGCGTGCGCGTCGGCGGTCGGGGCGATCATGAGCCCCGAAATGGAAAAAGACGGCTACGACATGAGCTGGGCTGCCGCGGTCAACATCGCGTCCGCGCCGGCCGGGATGATGATCCCCCCGTCGAACACCGTGATCGTGTACGCGCTGGTCTCCCAGGCCTCGGTCGGCGCACTGTTCCTGGCCGGCTACATTCCCGGAATCTTGTGGATCGCGACCTGCATGGTGCTGGTCTTCTTGTACGCGCGGAAACGTCCCGAACTCAAAGGTAAAGGCTTCCCGCCCTTCAAAGACGGCATGCGCGCGTTCTTGCGGGCCCTGCCCAGCCTCGGCCTGATCGTGGTCGTCATCGGCGGTATCATCACCGGTATCTTCACCGCGACCGAAGGCGCGGCCGTGGCCGTGTCCTACGCGCTGATCTTGTCCCTGGTCTACCGCACCGTGAAAATCCGCGACATTCCCCGCATCTTGCTGACCGCGACCCGTACCGCGTCGGTGGTCATCTTCTTGATCGGATTGTCGTCCATCATGAGCTACGCCATGGTCTTCGCGAACATCCCGAACCTGATCGCCGACTGGCTGACCTCGTTCACCGACTCATCCGTGGTGTTCCTGCTCATCATGGCCGTCATCTTGCTGATCATCGGTATCCCCCTGGACGCCACCCCGGCAGTGCTGATCTTCACCCCGATCTTCCTACCGATCGCCGTCCAATACGGAGTCCACCCGGTCCACCTCGGCATGATGATGATGTTCAACATGGGCCTAGCCATCATCTCCCCACCATCAGCACCCGTCTTGTTCGTCGGCGCCCGCGTCGCCGGCAAGAAAGTCGAAGACGTCATCGGCCCCCTCATGCCCTTCTTCGGAGCCCTGATCGTCATGCTGCTCATCGTCCAATACGTGCCCGCCCTATCACTGTGGCTACCCACCGCAGCCGGCATGATCACACCGGCATAACACGGCTAGTGGCAGAGGAGATCGCAAGATGCAACCGCATTTGCAGCAACAATTGCTGCCAAGGTGGGGGTACGCTACGCTGACGACGAGAACATCCGCCCCTCTACGCTCGGTACATGGAAGAGTCCGCCTCATGACATCGACAGCTCGACTAGTTGCGCAGCGCGCGGGGGTTTCAGTATCTACAGTGTCGCGGGCGTACACGCATCCTGACAAACTCTCCCCTGCCACGCTCAGCCGGGTTCGAGAGGCCGCACAGGCCCTCGACTACGAGCCGGTGCAGGTACGACGTCCGTACGGAATTGGCACCAGTCATCCGACGATAGCTTTCATCGCTCCTGACATTGCCAACCCGTACTTCGCTGCGATTGCGAAGGCCGCCCAGCAGCGTGCGCACATGCGTTCGTTCAACATGATGGTCGCGAACACCAGTGAAGACATCGAACAGGAATCCGAGTTGCTCAACGGATTGCCGCCGAGCGTGCAGGGCGTGATCTCATGCTCCAGCCGCTCGACGGATTCCCAGATCCTCGAGATGTCGGCACGCGCACCCATGGTGCTCATCAACCATTCGGTCCCGTCGGTGAATTCGGTGCGGGTGGACGAGACCGATGCCATGCGGCAGATCGTGAATCATCTCACCGCGCTCGGGCATCGCCGGATTGCCTACGCCGGCGGGTCGGCGGCATCACCGTCCGAAGTCGCGCGCAGCTCGGCACTGATCCAGATCGATGCAGAGCACGATGAACTCGAGATCATGCATCTGGGCAACTTCGCCGCCTTCGCACATGGCGGCATGGCCGCAGCAGATCTGGTCATCTCGTCGGGGGCTACCGCGGTCATCGCCTTCAACGACTTGGCGGCGATCGGCATCTTGTCCCGTCTTCACCAACGCGGCCTTCGAGTGCCCGAAGATATCAGCGTGGTCGGCACCGACGACGTCCTGATTTCCGAGGCCACCTATCCGCCGTTGACCACCATGGCGATGCCACTCGAGCGACTGGGCAGCGCCGCCGTGGAACTACTGGAGAAGGCGATCTCCGGACAAAGCATCATGCGAGAAGAAGTCGTGCTGCTCGCAAGTCTCGTAATACGGCAATCCACCGGCCCAGCGCCATCGAATCACGACGCATCAGCCAGCTGAATTGCGCGATTTCGCGGCGGCCCGCTCGCCGCACAGCGATATTGCGCGCCTATTTTTGTTCGACCCTACGCAAAGGAGCAAGACATGAATCAGCCAACCGCCCTCGTCACCGGAGGATCCCGGGGCATCGGTTTGGCCATCGTCAAGAAGTTGATCGCTGCCGGTTACAACGTCAGCACGATCGCTCGCAATGAGTCCACCGATGACGAATTCCACCAGCTCGTGGACAGCGGCAAGGTGTTGTTCCTGTTGGGTGACATCACGGATGCTGCCACACGTGAGACTCTGGTGAACACCACCTTGGACAAGTTCGGCCAGATCGACCTGCTGTGCAACAACGTCGGAACCGGCCCCGAAAAGCGCCTCGACATCCTCGATATGCCGCTGGAGAGCTACGACCGAGTCATGGACGTGAATCTCCGCAGCCCGCTGCTGCTCACCCAGGTGGTGGCTGCCCTCATGATCAAGAACACTCCTCGCAACCCGGGCGGTCAGCCTGGGGTCATCGTGAACACCGGCTCGGCCTCTGCCACCATGGTGTCCACCAACCGTGGCGAGTACTGCATCTCCAAGGCCGGGGTCTCGATGATGACCAAGCTCCTCGCGATCCGCCTGGCCGAGCACGGCATTCCCGTCTACGAAGTGAGCCCCGGAATCATCCGCACCGAGATGACCAAGGTTGTCACGGCCAAGTACGACAAGTACATCCTCGAGGACGGCAACTGCCCGATTGCTCGCTGGGGTGAACCAGAGGACGTCGCCGAGGCGGTCATTGTGCTGGCCGAAGGTCGGCTCAAGTACTCGACCGGTGACATCATCTACGTCGATGGCGGCATGCGGATCCCGGTGCTGTGATGATCGCCACGGTAGCGGCCGGACTCCTGGAGCAGTGATGTCAATCAATCGCCTTTCCCTCAATACAGCAACCGCCAAGAACCTCGATCTGCCGACGGCACTGGCCGCGGCCGCCGAGCATGGCTACGAAGCGGTAGGGCTGTGGCGCGACCGCGTCGCCGAGACCGGTGTCGAACGCACGGCCCAACTCGTCAAGCAGGCAGGGCTGCGAGTGTCGTCGCTGTGCCGCGGAGGCTTCATGACCGCCTCCGAGCCTGATGCCATCGCGTGGGCGCTGTCCGACAACAAGGCCGCGATCGACGAAGCAGCCGGGCTCGGCACCTCGGAACTGGTGATGGTGGTCGGCGGTCTGCCGGCCGCCAGCGACTTCGGAGGACCTGCAATTCCCGATGGCGATCGGGATCTCGGCGCAGCGCGGCAGCGGGTCATCGACCGCGTCGGCGACCTCGTCGGCTATGCGCAGTCTCGCGGGGTGCGTCTGGCGCTCGAGCCGATGCACCCGATCTTCGCCGCCGACCGCGGCGTGCTGTCCACTCTGGGCCAGTGCCTCGATATCGCCGATGCATTCGATCAGGGGGCTGTCGGGGTGGTCGTGGACACCTACCACGTCTGGTGGGATCCCCAGCTGGCCTCGCAGGTCGAACGCGCCGGACGAGCCGGACAGATTTCGTCCTACCAGGTGAGCGACTGGGTTCTTCCGTTGGACCTCGACACTCTCAACTCCCGCGGATTCATGGGCGATGGCTACATCGACTTCGCCACGATCACCTCGCTGGTCGAGCAGACCGGCTACACCGGCGACATCGAGGTCGAGATCTTCAACCGAAAGATCTGGGATCTGCCCACCGACGAACTGCTCAGCACTGTTGCCGAGCGCTACAGCGCGCTCGTTCTGCCGTATCTGCGCTGAGACGATGCCTGGTGTTTCCTTATGCCCCTGCTGCCGGGGCATAAGGAAACACCTCCTCAGTGCCGGATTTCGCGATGCCGGCCTTTAGCCCTGCCGCGACTCCAGCACCTTGTTCAGCACGCCGAGATCCACATACTCCCCCACCTTCACGCCCCACGGATCTGCCAGCACGGTTGCGGCAGCTCCAGGTTCCCCCAAATCGGAAAGCACCATGGTGGCACCGGTGAAATCGTCCCCGCCGGTGTATGCCGATACCGTGATCACAGTCGCCAGGCCTGCGCCGACCGCGGCCCGACAGCCGATGCCGCTGTCCTCGACCACCACCGCGTTGTGCGGCCCGAACCCGAGACTGTCCAACGCGTACAGATAGATGTCGGGAGCCGGCTTCTTGCGCGCGACGATGTCTCCGGCGAAGATGTGCACGCGTGTGGCGAGTTCGGGCCCGATCACATGCTGTAGGACCGCCAGGACGGATTCGCGGGCAGAGGTCGAGCACACCGCGACCGTCCAGCCGCTGCGATCGGCTTCACCGATCAGGCGCTTGACACCCGGCCGGCCTGGCAGCGCACCGGCGGTCACCAGCTCGGTGTAGCGGCGGGTCTTCACCCGATGCCAACGAGCCACCTCCTGCTTAAGTACTTCTTCGTCCTCGGGCAGCCCCAACTGTTCACGCAAGGCGGGAGTCAGCACGCTGGCGAGGCGTTCCTTGCCCCCGCCGATGCTCACCAGCGCGGCGTACTCGTCGTTGCTCCAGTGCAGCGGGATCGACAGTTCGTCGAACATCTGGTTGAACGCCACCCGGTGGCCATCGCGCTCGGTGTCGGCCAGAACGCCATCGCAGTCGAAGATGAGCAGCGCCGGGGTCATCATGCCCTGCCTGCCGAGCCGAAGATCTCGAAGAAGCCGACCGCCATGGTCTCGACCGCTCCACCGATCTCATTGAACAACGTTGGCGGATCCCATTCCTGGGTCTGCTCGCATCGCCGCAGCGATGCGAGCGCAGACTTCATATACGTCATCTTGAGCTCCGTCGAGATATTGATCTTCGAGACTCCGGCTTCAATGAACGCCTGGAATTCCTGCGTGGTCAATCCGGTGCCCCCGTGCAGGACGATCGGCTTGTCCGACAATGCCCTGAACTCCCGTGCTCGCTCCGGAAGCAGTAGCGGACGACCATGGTAAACCCCGTGGGCAGTGCCCAGCTGCGGGGCGATCAAGTCGATGCCACTCGCCTGGGCCGCCTCGACGACCTGCTGCGCGCTGTAGGCGTGCGCAATCACATCGGAGCCGACACCGTCTTCAACGCCGACGATGTTCTCGATCTCGGACTCGACGCCGATGCCGTGAGCATGTGCCAACTCGGCTACCTCCCGCGATTCGCGGATCGCCGTCTCCAGATCGCGGTTCGACGCATCGAACAACACGGACGACCAGCCCGCCGCAACCACGTCCTCGATGACACGACGATCCGGGCAGTGATCCAGATGCAAGGCGACCGGTACCCGCGAATCGGATACCGCGGCGTCGAACATGGCTGTCAGCAACCCCACTCCGATCGACTTCGCCGTCTTCACCGACGCCTGAATGATCACCGGTGAGCTCGCACGGTTCGCCGCGGCAACGATCGCGCGCAGACTCACGTCGTCCACAACATTGAAGGCAGCCACCGCATACCCACCCGCCTGAGCGGCTTTCAACAACTCAACTGTTGATGTCGGCTTCATCGTCACATCCCTTTCGGCAGTCTCAGATCTCGCTCTGGTCTTCACGGGCTCCGAACCAGGAACCGTTCCCTCAGCCTCGGCGCCTCCATAGACGTGACTATACAGGTATGTACCAGTATTTGCCACCGATTCCCTCGGCCGGTGCCGCCCACACCCCATTCGCGCATCGGACAACTCGCCGTCGCGGGTAGGGTGTAGTCGTCGAGCCTCCACCCGTGGAGACGACGCGCTGCTCGCACAACCGGCCGGCCACGGCGCCTGCAGCGACCCTGCCAACTCGGCCTCACAGGAGATGCAGTGACAACCGATATCGAGCCGATGGCGACAGGCCTCGCGCGCGATTCGGCTGTGCCGCTGTACGCGCAACTGGAAGAGATCTTCCGAGCCCAAATCGCCGGCGGTCAGTGGGCACCCGGCGACCGGATCCCCTCAGAGAACGAACTCAACCGCATTTTCAACGTCTCGCGGATGACGGTGCGGGGCGTGCTCACCAGACTCGTCGAGGACGGACTGCTCGTCCGCGTGGCAGGCAAGGGCACCTTCGTCGCCAAGAAGAAGATCGAGACCAGCTCCCCCGCCTACCGAGGCGTGCGCGAGCAGCTCGAAAGCCTCGGCTACCAGACCACGACACGACTCATCCGCAGCACCAGGACGACTCCCAGTCCGTCCGTGCAAGAACATCTGCGCCTCGCCGACGGCGAAGATGTCTTCACCGTCGAACGGGTGCGCAGCGCCGATGGCCTACCGATCTCGCTGCACCATTCCTTTGTTCCGTATCGGCTCGCGCCGACCCTCGACCAGCACGATCTGACCTCCCACCAGCTGTGCGTCATCCTCGATGAGCACTACAACCTGGCGATGAAACACGTCGACGAGAAGCTGGAATCGGTATCTGCCACGACTGAGGTCGCACGGCAGCTCAAGCTGAGTCGTGGCGACCCGGTCCTGCTTCTCGAGGACCTCATCTTCGACGCTTCAGGGACTCCGTACGAGTACTCGAAGATTCTGTTCCGCGGTGACAAGGTGCAGATCAGCTTCAGCTTCGATCTGTGACGGCCCAGACGTTACATGGCTGAAACACTCGCGCAACACCTCCGCTAGATTGGCTGGATAGCGTGAACCCGTTCACTGATTCAGCGGGCCGGGAAAGCCCGGTCGTCGAGTTGAAGGAGACCCCATGTTCCAAGGCGCCGATGATCTCTTGGCGTATTTGAAGGACGAGAACGTCGAGAACGTCGACGTCCGTTTCTGCGATCTGCCAGGAGTGATGCAGCACTTCACTGTGCCTGTGGGTTCGTTTGGTCCCGAAGTTTTCGAGGAGGGCCTGGCATTCGACGGCTCGTCCGTGACTGGCTTCCAGGCGATCAACGAGTCGGACATGGCCCTGATGCCCGACCCCACCTCGGCTTACCTGGATGCGTTCCGTAAGTCGAAGACGCTGGTGGTCAACTTCTTCGTGCATGACCCGCTGACGAAGGAGCCCTACAGCCGCGACCCCCGCAACATCGCGCGGAAGGCTCAGGCATACCTCGGCACCACCGGCATCGGCGACACCGCGTACTTCGCTCCCGAGGCCGAGTTCTACGTTTTCGATGACGTGCGTTACGAGACCAACGGGCACAGCGCGTTCTACTCGGTGGACGCGGAGTCGGCCGGCTGGAACAGCGCCCGCGAAGAAGAGCGTGGCAACCTCGGCTACAAGGTCAAGACCAAGGGCGGCTACTTCCCGGTGGCTCCCGCCGATCACTACGGCGATCTGCGCGACGAAATCGTCAAGCACTGTGAAGATGCCGGTCTGATCATTGAGCGCGCTCACCACGAGGTCGGCGCTGCCGGCCAGGCCGAGATCAACTGGCGTTTCGACGAGCTGCTGACCAGCGCCGACAACGTCATGAAGTTCAAGTACCTGGTCAAGAACACTGCATTCGTCAACGGCAAGACCGCGACCTTCATGCCGAAGCCCGTCTTCGGTGACAACGGCTCGGGCATGCACTGCCACCAGTCGATCTGGAACGACGGCAAGCCGCTGTTCTACGACGAGAACGGTTACGCTCAGCTGTCCGACGTGGCCCGTTGGTACATCGGTGGCCTCCTCAAGCACGCTCCGGCGCTGCTGGCCTTCACCAACCCGACCATCAACAGCTTCCACCGTCTGGTGCCGGGCTTCGAAGCCCCGGTGAACCTGGTCTACTCGGCTCGTAACCGCTCGGCCTGCATCCGCATTCCGATCACCGGTTCGAACCCGAAGGCCAAGCGCATCGAGTTCCGCTGCCCCGATCCGTCGGCCAACCCGTACCTGGCCTTCTCCGCACTGCTGCTCGCCGGCATCGACGGCATTCAGAACCGCATCGAGCCGCCGGCTCCGGTCGACAAGGACCTCTACGAACTGCCGCCCGAAGAGCACGCTCAGGTCACCCAGGTTCCGTCCTCGCTGGATGAGGTGCTGGCCGCCCTCGAAGCCGACAAGGACTTCCTGCTGGCCGGAGACGTCTTCACTCCTGACCTCCTGCAGACCTGGATCGATCTGAAGAACGACGAGATCGACGCACTGCGTCAGCGTCCGCATCCCTACGAGTTCGATCTGTACTACCAGATCTGATCATTTGGGCTTGTCACCCCAAGCCGAAATGAACCGGGCCAGTACCTCTTGGAGGTACTGGCCCGGTTCATTTCTTCGGTGCGGATCGATCGCTCACCAGTCGTGCATCGATCCGTCGCGGTCACGAGCGACAGGGAGATAGGCCGACTCGAAAGGGAATCCTGCGGCGGCCTGTTCGTCGAATTCGACGCCCAGCCCCGGGGCCTCTCCCGGCACCAGGTATCCGTCGACGAGTTCGTAGGACACATGGAAGACCTCGCTCACCTCGCGGGGGTATCCCATGTACTCCTGGATCGCGCCAGCCGGATTCGAGATGCCCAGGTGAACCGACGCAGCCATGGTCAGCGGCGAGACATCGGATGGGCCGTGCGGAGCACCCTTCACCTGGTAGAGATTCGCCAGGTCGAAGATGCGTCGCACATGCGAGATACCCCCCGCATGCATGACACAGGTGCGGACATAGTCGATCTTCTGCCCGATGATCAGGTCCTTGCAGTCCCATATCGTGTTGAAGACTTCGCCGATCGCCAGTGGCGTCGTCGTGTGCTGACGCACCAGGTCGAGTGCCTGCTGGTTCTCGGCCGGGGTGACGTCCTCCAACCAGAACAGCCGCAACGGCTCCAGTTCCTTGCCCAGCCGCGCGGCTTCGATCGGCGTCAACCGGTGATGAGCATCGTGCAGCAGCTTCAGCTCGGGCCCGACATGGTCGCGGACCTCGGCGAGCATGACCGGCGCATGCCGCAGATAGGCCTCCGTGTCCCAGACTTCGACGACCGGCTTCGCTCCCCTGGATGCAGGTTCGTAGGCGTCGCGATGGCGCTGCACCCCGTATACCGAATCCAGCCCGGGGACGCCTGATTGCGCACGGATGGCTGTGAAGCCACGCTCCCGGATGGCGTCCACGGATTCCAGCAGTTCGGGAGTCGACCATCCGGTGGCATGGGTGTAGGCGAGGAGCCGGTCTCGTACCTTGCCTCCGAGCAGTTGATAGACCGGCTGGTTGAGCGCCTTGCCTTTGATGTCCCACAGGGCGAGGTCCACCGCGCCGATGGCAGCCATCGTGATCGGCCCCCGGCGCCAGTAGACGCCACGGTAGAGGTACTGCCAGGTGTCCTCGATCCGGTCCGCGTCCAAGCCGACCAGCAGCGGCGCGATGTGATCTCGCAGATACGACGCCACCGCCAATTCGCGTCCGTTGACCGTAGCATCGCCCCACCCGACGATCCCATCATCGGTGGTGACCTTGAGGGTCACGTAGTTGCGGCCCGGGCTGGTAAGCAAAACCTCGGCGCTTCTGATTGTCCTCACTGATCAGCACTCCATCATTCGTGGACGTGCTCGCGGCCACAACGCTCGCGATGCCCGTCGTCCGAATTGCAATAGTAATACCTTAAGCATTCAGACCTCGACGTGGGGGGTCTCAATCCAAGGTCCTGCCCGGGCCACCGATCACCGGTCGGCCGCCCGCCGACGGCCGGCAGGTGACCGACGGCCGGCAGGTGAATGGCCCGGAGCCGCGACGTGCTACTGCCCCAACTCCCGGCGCAGGCCGCCGAGCATGGCAACCGTCGCGTGGAAGGCCGCTTCCCGATCGCCGCCGGCAACCAGCCAGGCCACATGGGCGTGGCCGGTGATCGCCATCAGGGCAGCCTCCCGCGGCATCAGCCCCCAGGCGACGCGTCCGCGCAGTGTTTCGGCCAGCGCGCCCTTCAACGAGACGAAGATCGGATTGCCGCTCGCCTCGAGCAGCAGCGCATGGAATCTGATGTCAGCCTCGAGAAAGTCCTGCGAATCGGCCCGGTCGGCAAGCTGATACAACCGTCTGGCCAGGGCCTTCAGTTCTTCTCGTTGCTCACTGGTGGCCAGGGTAGCCGCGGCCGATGCGGCGACCGGTTCGACGGCGAGCCGCAATTCGGTCAATGCTCGCAGCTCCGCGAGATGACCACCGCCCTGCATCATCCACCGCACCATGCGCGGGTGGAGCGCACTCCATTCGCTCTGCGGCCGGACGACCAGCCCCACCTTGCGGCGGGCTTCCAGCAGTCCGACCGACTCGAGCACCCGCGCGGTCTCCCGCGCCACGGTACGAGAGACGCCGTATTCCTCTTGGATCCAGGTCAAAGTGAGCACCTCGCCGGGCTGAATCTCACCACTCAGAATGTGCTGCGCCACGGATTCAACGATCGCTTGGTGCAGCGTCGGGGCTCCCATACCGTCCTCCTGTCATCACGGCCACGGCGATGCAATACACCACTCAGCCTCTATCACTGGTCATAAGTTCTGACAAGTTGTCTCGCATTTGGTCGCATCAATCGACAGGCCGTCTCCAGAAAATTACCGTTCTCGTGAAGCAACCACCAGTCTGGTCGGGCGCCGGCTGACGAAGCCACTTTCGGCAGCGACACGCTGACGCCCTCCTGTTCACGGCGGTCTTACCCGCGCGGCACTGGTCCAGGCCAAGCGGGCTTGCCGAACCGGCACACCTGGCGCGAGACACCCCATGATGCCTCCTCCACCTCGGGCGACTGATCCGGCGTACCCGAACCCCAAAGGAGGGAATATGGATCAAGAGACGATCCGACGCCTGTCGGATCAGGCAACCCATGTGTTGCTCAACAAGCCCCAGACCATCTCGAGCCGCAAGGGCGGCTGGATGATGATCTCCACGATCCTCATCGAAGCGTGGGATCTCTATGCGATCGCCTTTGTGCTGATCTTCATCAAGAACGAGTTTCAGCCAAATGCCGTTGAGCTGTCCTTGGTTGCCGCGGCGGTCCAGGGCGGCGCGCTGATCGGCGCGCTGATCGGTGGCGTGGTCGCCGATCGACTCGGACGCAAGAAGGTCTTCATCCTGACGATGGTGCTGTTCATCATCCTGGCCATCGCGCAGGGATTCTCCCAGAACATCATCGACCTGATCATCATCAGGCTGCTGATCGGTATTCCGCTGGGCTCGGATATCTCGAACGGCTACGCCTACATCATGGAGTCGATGTCGAAGGGCACCCGCGAGCAGATGGGCTCCCGCTGGCAGTTCATGTTCGGTCTGGGCGAGGTCTTCTCCATCATCGTCATCACGATCCTGTTCGCCACCAACATCTTTAGCGATACCATCCTGTGGCGCGTAGCACTGGCCCTGGGTGCCGTGCCGGCCCTGTTGCTGCTGATCATGCGGCTGGATCTGCCCGAAACACCGCTGTCGCTCATTCAGCGCGGCAAGTTCGTCCAGGCGAAGGCGACCAGCAAGCTGCTGTTCGATGACGACCTCGATATGCTGCCCGACCAGGACGTCAAGATCGAGAAGCCGAAGCTGCACGACTTCTTGAGTGTCATCTGGAGAGATCCGATCAAGAAGCGCGCATCGATCTTCGGCTGGATCTCGAATGCCTGCCAGGGCGCCGAGTTCACCGCCTGGGGCTTCTACCTGCCGTTCATCCTGACCGTCGCCGGCGTTGCGGGAGCCGGCAACATCATCGGATCCAACCTGGTGACCGCGCTGGTCTTCTGCCTGGCGACAGTCTCCGGCTTCGTGGCCCCGCTGATGCTTCCGAAGATCGGCCATCGCGGCCTGTCGATGTGGGGCTTCGGGTTGTCGTTCATCGGTCTGATGATCGGAGCTATCTCGCTGGCCAAGATCGCCCCCTTCGAGGCGCTCAACCAGACTCCGCCGGTGGCCTGGGGGAGCCTGCTCGTGGTCGGTGCCTGCATTTTGATGTGGGGCCACTACTGGGACGCCTCCAACGGCATGACGATCGTCTCAATGGCCGCCCCGGCGCGCTTCAAGGCGACCGCGTCCGGCTTCGGATACGTCTTCGTCAAGGCGGCCTCGTTCTTCGGCGCCTTCGTCTTCCCGGTCCTCACCCAGTACGCAGGCAAGGCCTGGGCCACTGCGGCCGTCGGCATCTTGTCGCTCATCGGCTTCTTCTCGGCGAAGTACATCCTGCCGGAGATGTGGGGCTACGTGGAGACCGAGGAGGTCGGCGGAATCGCTCCTCAGAGCGAAGCCTCGGCAGTCGTGTAACTCTGCCATCTGATCAGTCCGTAGCCAGTGGCGGGCGGCTCCAACCGGGGCTGCCCGCCACTGTATTTCTCCTGAGCCGCGTGTTCTCCCGGGCCGCCCAGCTGATCCGCAGCAAACCGGTCAACCAACCTCACAGCCGGCTCCAGGCGACACCCCGTCCCCGCATTCGTCCGCCAACCCGGCGGCGCTGATCTCGCGCACCTCGGCGGGTGCCAGCGAGTCATGCTCCCAGTCGACATCCCGGTGCCCCCTGCCCGCCAGCACCGTCTGAAGCACGCACAGCGCGTCGCCGTGTCCGACCAGCACGACCGTGCCGCGAGCATCGATGCGTGTTCTCAGCCACGCCAGCAACCGCCGCATGCGTTCATGGACCTGGACGATGGACTCCCCACCGCCCCACGCGACCTCGGAGACATCCAAGCCGGCGGGGGTCGGCAGAGCCCGCAACTCACTGACGGGGCGTCCTTCGAGTTCGCCCAGGCACTGTTCGCGCAGCAGCGGGGTGACGTTGAGCCGAGCCCCCAACCGATCTGCGATTGCCTGTGCTGTCGATGCCGCCCGCACCGCGTCCGAACTGAATAGCTGAACGGGCCCGTCGGCGACCAGGCCCGCCACCGTGGCAGCCGCCGCCTCGGCTTGCAGCCGTCCGAGCTCGGTGAGCGGCGCCGGCAACGACTGCCCCAATACCAGATGGTCTCGGTTGGCGGTCGATTCCCCATGCCGCACGATCAGCAAGCGCATGTGCCCACCCTAGTGATCCTCGCGTCTTCCGAGCCCGATCGGCACAACAGGCTCATAGGCAACACACAGATGCGTCATCGATGGAACCAAACTTCGCCTGACTGAATGGTTAACACAAGATGACATGACCCGAAAGGTCCCACCATGAATCCGTATCTGATGCTCGCCGATATCGTGGCCATCACCTTGCTGATGCTCGTCTTCTACGTGCCTCGCAAGGGTCGCCGTGAACTGGTCTCCAGCTTCCTGGTCACCAACGTCGGCGTCCTCGCCCTCGCAACCGCGATGTCGGTCGGGACGATTGCAGCGGGTCTTGGCCTCGGTCTGTTCGGTGTGCTGTCCATCATTCGGCTCCGCTCCGAAGAGCTGAGCCACCGCGAAATCGCCTACTATTTCGCTGCCTTGAGCCTGGGCTTGCTGGGCGGCCTTGAGGGGCTGCCGTTGTTGTGGAGCATCGGCCTGATGGCCCTGGTGCTGCTGGCCATCGCGATCGGCGACCATCCTCGTGTCACCGCGCATACCAGGAGCGCAGAACTGATCATCGACCAGGCCATCACCGACCCCGCCGCTCTCGAACGGCGGACCTCGGAGTTGCTCGGCGGCGTCGTCACCGACCTCGTCATCCGCCGCGTGGACTTGATCAACGACTCCACCACGGTCCAGGTTCGCTACCGTCTGCTCACCACGAATGACACCACTGCGGGCAACCAGCTCGACAAGCCGAATACCTATCAAGGCCCTTTCGAGCCCGCCATGCGGGCCACCGGAAACCGTGAGCCGCTGCGATGACCGCGACGATCAGCCTCGAAGAACTCAACGAGCAAAGCGCCCTGCTCGACCGGGTGGATCGCAAGTACCTCATCAAGACCTCCGATCTGCCGGTGATCTGGAACAACCTCGATGATTGCTCCCGGGTTCTGGACATCAACGGGCTCACCTGGTTCGGCTACCACTCGGTCTACTACGACACTCCCGAGTTGGACTGCTATGCCGATGCCGGCATCGGACGACGCCGCCGCTTCAAGGTCCGCACCCGTGCTTATCTGTCCAGCGACGAGCACTGGCTCGAAGTCAAGACTCGCGGGCCACGCGGCACCACCATCAAGGACCGGCTGGCCCGCACCGGCGACTCCGGCTCGCTCTCCAGCGCCGAACGGCACTGGATCGGTCAAACGCTCTTGTTCCGCGGCATCACCCATGCCCCCGTCGAGACCCTGCAACCAACCGTGACCACGGACTACTCACGCCGCACGATACAGATCTGTCCCGCGGATGCACCCGTCTCGCGGCTCACCATCGATGTCGGACTGACCTGTTCAACTCCGGACGACAACGCCGAATCGGTCAGTTTCGACGAGTACACCATCGTCGAAACCAAGGGCTCGCCGCGGCCATCACGGGCCGACCGGCAGCTGTGGACGATGGGTCACCGACCCCTTCGGGTCAGCAAATTCGGAATCGGGGTCGCACTGCTCAACCCGGAACTGCCCGACTACAAGTGGCACCGCATCATCAAGCACGAGTTCGCCGCCTAAACCCACCCGATCGTCAGGACAACACAATGAATCATTCGAAGATCACCACATCGATTGTCGGCTTCGCCTTGGCCGGGCTCACCCTGGCCGGCTGCGGTTCGTCCGATCTCACCGCGACTGGCTCCAGCGCCAGTTCGGTCAACAGCTCGAGCTCGACCTCGTCCAGCACCGCGACCACCGTCGACTACACCCAATACGCTGACGTGCTCTCCGATAACAAGGAATCGCACGCCGACTCCAACGATGCCGACTACGACGCCTCCAAGGCGACGACGATCACGCTGGCCGATGACGACGTCACCATCAGCGAGCCCGGCACCTACATCCTCAGCGGCACCCTGACCGATCACAGTGTCACGATCGACTCGTCGGCAGACGGCAAAGTCAAGCTCGTGCTCGACAACGTCACCATGACGTCGTCGGTGAACTCGCCGATCATCGTGACTGCCGCCGACGAGGTCGTGATCATCCTGGCCGACGGATCCACCAATACCGTCACCGACACCTCGGCGCACAGTGCTGCCGAATCCGACTCCGATGCGCCGAACGCTGCGATCTTCTCGATGGACGATCTCACCATCGGCGGCAACGGTGCCCTCACGGTCACCTCCACCGCCAGCGGGGTCGACGGCATCGCCAGCAAGGATGGCCTGGTCATCCTCGCCGGTGACATCACCGTGGACGCAGCAGATGACGGTATCCGCGGCAAGGACTACCTCATCGTCGAAGGCGGCACCATCAGCGTGAAGTCCGCCCAGGACGGCCTGAAATCCACGAATGAGGACGACGACACCGTCGGTTACGTCTACGTGAGCGGTGGCACCGTCACCATCGATGCCGGAGACGACGGCGCACACGCGGAAGGTGACCTGCTGGTCTCCGGCGGGAACCTGACGATCACCAACTCCTACGAAGGCCTCGAGGGAGCAAACATCGTCATCGCGGGCGGGGTCGTGGATGTGACCTCCAGCGATGATGGCCTCAACGCCACGCAGGGCACATCCAACGATTCGGCGCAGCCGGCTGACCAAGCCGGTGACACTGGTCCTGCCCAGGGCGGCGCGATGCCTCAGGGTGGCCCGATGGCCGATGGCCAGGCCCAGGGCGGCATGGCGGGTGGCATGGGTGAGTCCAGCGACGGCTCCCAACTGATCATCACCGGCGGCGAGATCACCGTCAACGCCGAGGGCGATGGCATCGACTCCAATGGCACCGTCACGATGAGCGGCGGCACGGCGATCGTCCACGGCCCCACCAAGAGCGGCAACGGCGCTCTCGACACCACGTCCTTCGATATCTCGGGTGGCACACTGATCGCGGCCGGCAGCACCGGCATGGTGGTCACTCCCACGACCACAAGTGCCCAGGGCTGGGTGAGCGTGAATCAGACGTTGACCAGTGGACAAACCGTCGAGCTACTCGATGGTGACACTGTGCTGGCCACATTCACCGCGGTCAAGGACGCCGGCAACATCGTCATCTCGGTGCCGGGAATCGTCAGCGGTTCGTCCTACACGGTTCGGGTCGACGATTCTGACGCGGGCAGCGTCACTGCGGACCAAGCGTCCGCCGGCGGCGGAATGGGTCGGGCCGGCGACCAGTCCTGGCAGCGATGACCGACGGCCGGCCCAAGGTATCGCGGCGAGCCGTGCTGCTCGGCGGGCTGACGGCGCTGGCCGCTACCGGCACCGCCAGCGCCTGGGCGCTCGATCGGTTCGTGATCGAGCATGCCCAGGTCACCGGGGTCTCGCAACTGGACTCCTCGGCCTCTCCCGACGACAACGCGTTGGCAGACCCGAAGGTCACCATCACCACCTGGACGACAGGCGCCGACGACGACCTGGTCACCGGCTACATCGCCGACATCAGCACGGCGGACGCTCGCCAGATCCGAACCGCATTCGCCGACGACACCTACGGCGAGAACATCATCGAAAACCCCTCGGTGATCGCCGCCCGCGTCGGGGCGGCCCTGGCCATCAACGGCGACTACTACGGATTCCGCAGCGAAGGCATCGTCATCCGCGACGGCATCGCCTTCCGCGACAAGGGCACCCGCGATGGACTGGCGCTATATTCCGACGGGCAACTGAGGGTGTACGACGAAACCACGATCAGCGCTCAGGAGCTCGTCGATGCCGGCGTCTGGCAGACCTGGTCGTTCGGTCCCGGGTTGATCATCGACGGACAGATCCAAGCCGGCATCGACGACGTGGAGATCGACACAAACGTCGGCAACCACTCGATCCAGGGCGAACAGCCGCGCACCGCGATCGCGATGATCGAACCGAACCACTACCTGTTCGCCGTGATCGATGGACGCTCGCCGGGCTACAGCCGCGGGGTCACCATGACCGGACTCGCTCAGCTTCTCGCCGGTCTGGGTGCTCAGGTGGCCTACAACCTGGACGGCGGCGGCTCATCGACGATGGTCCATGACGGCCAGCTGGTCAACAACCCCCTCGGCCAGGGCAAGGAACGCGGCACCAGCGACATCATCTGGACCACCGGAGGCTAGCAGCCGTGGCCATGGTCATCCTCATACCCAGCTACGAGCCCGATCGCAGACTACTGACCCTCCTGACCCACCTGTCCGGTCAGCAGATCGTCATCGTGGACGACGGCTCGAGCCAGCGCTACGCCCACTGGTTCGCCGCAGCCGAACGTCTCGGTTGCACCGTCATCCATCACCGGATCAACCGAGGTAAAGGCAAGGCACTGCGTACCGGGTTCGAGTACATCGCCCGGCACTTTCCGGGCGAGCCGGTGGTCTGCGCCGACGGCGATGGTCAACACACACCGGCCGACATAACCAAGGTCGCCGATGCCCTCGACGACGGCGACCCCAACATGGTGCTGGGTGTGCGGGAATTCTCCGGCAAGGTCCCGCTGCGGTCACGGATCGGCAATGCCGCAACGAGATCGCTCTTCCGGGCAGCAACCGGACTGGCGATCAGCGACACCCAGACAGGGCTGCGCGCCTATCCCGCACGAATGCTCAGCTGGCTGTGCACGATCGACGGCGACCGGTTCGACTATGAGCTCATCCTCCTGGTGAGGGCGAGCCAGCAGGGGATGCGCGTCCGGCAGGTACCCATCAAGACCGTCTACGAGGACGGCAACGCGTCCAGCCATTTCCGGCCGGTCCGAGATTCCTGGCTCATCTACCGCCCCTTGCTGGGATTCATCGGCAGTTCGCTGCTGGGCTTCGGCATCGACTGCGCGATGCTCGCGCTGCTGCTGGCCGGCACCGGTGTGCTGACCCTGTCGGTGATCGGCGCCCGGCTGGTCAGCGCGACAGTCAACTACACGGTCAACCGCCGCTACGTCTTCGCCGCTCAAGCGCCCCTTGCGGTGCGCCAGACACTCCCCGGCTATGCCGCGCTGGCCGTCGTCGTCCTGATCGGCAACCTCGTCCTGATGTGGACGCTCACCCCGCTCACCGGCGCAGCAGTCGCGAAGATCGTTACTGAGGTGTCCTTACTTACTGTCAGCTATGTCGTCCAATCCACCCGGGTATTCGCGCATCGCCACCGAGCCCAGCACGAGGACACCGCACCGGCGCCCGACGATTCCGACGCTGTGCAAAAATTAGGCGTCCGCTGACAAGACCCCTGGAAGGACGATGATGACCATCGATCCTGGTTCGCTGCTGGGCAGAACCATTTCATCCATCACCCCCACCGACTCCAAAGCGCTCGCAGCCGCCGAGGACCGACAGTGTCAGTTGACCAAGCCACCGGGATCCCTGGGACTGCTGGAAGTCATCGGCTGCCAGCTGAGTGCGATCTGTGGCCAGGTACCGCCACCGGTACCCACTCATCCGGTATTGGCAGTCTTCGCGGGCGACCACGGAGTCTACGAGCAGAACATCACCTGCTGGCCGCAAGAGGTCACCGTGCAGATGCTCATCAACATGTGCTACGGCGGCGCGTCCATCAATGCGTTGGCGCCCGAGACCGGCACCCAGATCTGGCCGGTCGACATCGGGTTGGCCAACGGTGTGCCGGATGCTCCGGGGCTGCGCCGCCTGCGGGTGCGCAGCGGTACCGCTGACTTCACCCAGACCTCCGCGATGACTCGGGAGGAAGCTCAGCGCGCGATCGAGGTGGGCATTGCCCTGGCCGACCAGGCCGTCGCCGGCGGCGCAGACGTGCTGTTGACCGGCGAAGTCGGGCTCGGAAATACCACCTCGGCGTCGGCGCTGATCGCGGCGATGACCGGTACCGACCCCCAGCTGACCACCGGACGCGGCGCCGGCTCCGATGACGTCATGCTGCAGCGCAAGGTCGATGTCGTTCGCCGCGGCATCGCCCTGCACGATCCCGATCCGTCCGATCCGCTCGGCGTGCTGGCCGCGCTGGGCGGCCTCGAGCTGGCAGGCATGGCCGGCTTCATGCTCGGGGGCGCGGCCCACCGAGTCCCGGTGATTCTCGACGGCGTGCTCAGCTGCTCCGCGGCGCTGGTGGCCACCGGTCTGCAGCCCGATCTCATCGGTTATCTGTTCGCAGGTCACCTCGGTGACGAGCCGGGCATCAAGGTAGCGCTCGAGGCGCTGGGGCTGCCGGCTCTGTGCGATCTCGAGCTGCGGCTCGGTGAAGGTAGCGGCGCCCTGATGGCGCTGCCGATCATCCGCGGTGCCGCCCGGGTGCTGCGCGACATGGCCACCTTCGCCGACGCCGGGGTGTCCGGCAAGGTGGACGAGTGAGCGAGCCTCGGATCGCGCGACTGCTGGTGCTGGGCGGTGCCCGCTCGGGCAAGTCGACCTTCGCCGAACAGCACTTCGCGCATGCCCCGGCCGTCGACTACCTCGCCACGTCGCAGGTGCGCGACGACGATCCCGAATGGGTCGAACGCGTCCGCGTACACCGGCGGCGGCGCCCCTCGCACTGGACGACCATCGAGACCCTTGAGCTCGCCGGCGAACTGTCGCGGGAGACCACCACACCGTTGCTCATCGACTGCATGACCGTCTGGCTGACTCGCCAGATGGATCTGGCGGGAATCTGGGATGAACGGCCGGGTTGCGATGAGGCCCTGAAGACCGCCGTCGAGGAGGCCGTCGGGGCGTTCGCTCGCGCGACCAGGCCCGTGGTCGCGGTCAGCAACGAGGTCGGGCAGGGCCTGGTGCCTGCTGAGGCGGGCAGCCGGCGCTTCCGCGACGAAATGGGCGTGCTCAACATGCGCCTGGCCGAGGTCGTGGACGAGGTCTGGTTCTGCACCGCCGGTATTCCGGCCAGGCTGAAGTGAGCGGCGCCACAGGTGCGGCACCCCGCCGGTCCGGTCTGGTACTGGCGGCGGGATTCTTCAGCATCATCCCGATGCCGGCGTTCACTGAGATCGGCGAGAACGAAACCCGCCGGGCTTTGCGCTGGTTTCCCACCCTGGGCGCGCTTTTCGGATTGGCGGCAGGTCTGGCCGGTGCCGCGACGCTGCTAGTGAGTGGGGCTCACTTACTGGCAGCCGTCATCGTGCTCCTTATCTGGCAGGCATTGGCCGGCGCGATGCATCTGGACGGCCTGGCCGACTGCTTCGATGGGCTGGCTGCCTTGGGCAGTCGCAAAGAAGGACGTGACGCCGCCCGCGCGCTGGAGATCATGCGCACCCCCGACACCGGTGCCATGGGTGTCGCAGCAATCGTCCTGGTCTTGTTGGTGCAGGTCGGCGCCTTGTCGGCAGCCCCCGATGCACGCACCCTGCTCGTGCTGGCGATTCTCGCTCCGGCCGTCGGGCGGGCCGCGATCCTGATCGCCTCCCGCCCCGGTGTGCCCGCTGCCCGCAAAGGTGGCTTCGGGGCGCTGTTCCACGAGGTGACGCCGCCCACCCAGATCGCCATCCAGATGCTGCTGATCGCCGCAGTCGCTGTCGGCTTGGGCTGGTGGGCAGCCGGATGGGTCGGCGCCATCGGGCTGGGCTGCTCACTGGCGATCGCCGTGCTGGTCTCATTGGTCTGGGTGCACCGGCTGGTCGGCGCCTTCGGCGGGCTGAGCGGTGACATGTTCGGCGCCATCATCGAGGTCACCACGGCAGTCTGCGCACTGGCCGGTTCGCTCGCGCTGTCCGCCGCCTTCCGAGTCGCCGCATTCTGATGCGCCGCGACACCGGATCGTCCCTGCGGAGCGGTGTGGTCAGAACAAGCGGCTGGCCAGGCCCGCGGGAAGATTGCGGTAGACCGCCATCAGCGGCCCGAAACCGGCGGGCACACGGATCATCGCCTTGCCCCGTCGCATCGCCTCCACGGTGGCCCGCGCCACCTGCTGCGGAGTGACCGACATCGGCACCCGCCTGCGGCCGGCGGTCATGCGTCCATTCACTGCCCCTGGACGAACCACCAGCACGTTCACCCCGGAGTCCTTGAGGGCCACCCCAAGCTGCAGATAGTAGCCGTCCATGCCCGCCTTCGACGAGCCGTAGACGAAGTTCGAGCGCCGGGTGCGCTCCCCCGCCACCGAGCTCAATGCGATGATCTGGCCGTGGCCCTGCGCACGCATCTGCTGAGCGAGCAGGGCGCCCACACTGAGTGCACCGACGTAGTTGGTCTGGGCGAGCCGCACCGTCGCCGCATGATCGAGCCAGGTCGTGGGGTCGTCCAGCACGCCGAAAGCCACGATCGCCACGTCCACCGGCTGGTCGAAGGCCGCCTGAATGACCGCCGGGTGCCCGGCGGGATCGGCAGCATCGAAGTCCAGCCATCGCACCGAGGCCGCGCCGGCTTCCCGGATGGATTCGATGGCTGCTTCCCGATGCCGGGAGCCGGGACGGCCGGCCAGCACGACATCTGCAGGCTGGTCGGCCATCAGTTCGCCGACGATTGCCAAGCCGAGCTCGCTGGCCCCGCCGAGCAACAGGATTCTCATCGATTCAGGCCCCAGAAAAGGCGCCCCACTACCTGAGATGCGTGCCTGGCAGCCTTCGCCCAGGCATCCATGAGCTGTGACGCCTGGGCGTGCTCGTAGCCGAGCAGGGTCGCCACCGAGGCTGTCTCCCGCGGATCGGAGGGCAACAGATCAGAGGGTCGTCCCCGCACCAGCATGGCCTTGTTTCGCAGCTGGCTGGCCAACTGCCAGGCCACCGACAGCGCCTCGGCATCGGTGTCGCTGATCAGCATCGTCTTCCGGGCGACCTCCAGTGCGTCCTGGGTCCCGGGCACCCGCAGCTTCGGCATCTGGCCCGCATGCTGCAACTGCAGCAACTGCACGGTCCACTCGATGTCGCTCAACCCACCCGGCCCGAGCTTGAGATTCTCGGTCGCGGCGCCGCGGCGGGTCCGCTCGCGCTCCATGCGTCCCTTGAGCTGGCGGATCGCGGCGACCTGGGTGGGATTGATGCCGTCGGCGGGGTATCGGCGGAAGGTGATGCCCTCCAGCAGCCGATCGACCAGCTCGCGATCGCCCGCCCCGAAGCTCGCGCGCAGCAGAGCCTGAGACTCCCAGGTGTCGCTCCAGCGCCGGTAGTAGCTCAGATAGCTGCCGAGCCGGCGGACCATCGGGCCGTTGCGTCCGTCCGGGCGAAGATCGGCGTCGATGACCAGCGCGGGTTCGGGACCGGGACCCCACAGCAGCGCCCGCATCCGGGCGATGACTTTCTCGGCCCAGGCCAGGTCGTCGGGCTCGCACTCGTCACCGACGACGAACATCGCATCACCGTCGGATGAGTAGCCCATCTCGCCGCCGCCCCAGCTGCCCATGGCCACGATGCCGATCGGTACCCGCGGTCCGTCTGCGCCCATCGCGATGCGCAGGGCGGCGTCCACGCTCGCCCCCGTGAGATCGCTGAGGCCACGCCCGACATCGGCGAGTTCCATGGTGCCGAGCACATCGCCGGCTGCGAGCCGGAACAGCTCCCGCAGTCGCAAGGACCGGACCGCGTTGATCGCCGGTTCGGGTGATTCGCTGTGCCGTTCGACGATCTTGAGCATCGAATCGTTGAGATCCTCGCGGCTTCGCGGCTTACTGATCTCGTCGCTGACCAGAAGTTGAGCAACCGCCGGATCGCGGCGCAGCAGATCGCTGATGTACCGGCTGGTCGACAAGATCTTCGCCAGCCGCTCGGCCATCCACCCTTCATCGCGCAGCGCCCGCATGTACCACGAGGTGGAGCTCATCTCTTCGGACAGTCTGCGGAAGCTGAGCAGTCCGAGGTCGGGGTTGGGGCCGTCGCTGAACCAGCCGAGCATCGCGGGCATCAGCTGCCGCTGAATCTCCGCGGTCCGGTTGAGACCGGTGGTGAGCGCCTCGATATGGCGCAGCGCCGCGCGTGGATCGCTGAAGCCGAGCGCCCGCAGCCGGTCGGAGGCCGCTTCGGGGGAAAGCTTCAGCTCATCGCTCGACAGCTTGCTGACCGCCTCGAGCAGCGGTGAATAGAAGACCCGCTGCTGCAGCCGCTTGACGTGCCGGGCCACGTGACGCCACAGATCCCACAGTTTCTCGCCGTCATCGAGGCCCATCTGGCGGGCCAACCGCCGCAAGTCCGTGGGATCGTCGGGCATCAGGTGGGTGCGACGCAGCCGGAAGAGCTGTTCGCGGTGCTCCAGGACCCGCATGAAACGGTAGGACTCGTCCAGGTTGGTGCCGTCGGCGCGCCCGATATACCCGTGTTCGACCAGGCGTGCCAGCGACGGCAGGGTCGCGGTGGTGCGTAGCCGCTCGTCGGCGCGTCCATGCACCAACTGCAGCACCTGGACGCTGAACTCCACATCGCGCAGGCCGCCCGCCCCCAGCTTGATCTCGCGGTCGCGTTCGCGGGCCGGGATCAGGTTGACCACCCGCTGGCGCATCGCCTGAGTCTCGGTCATGTAGTTCGGCTGGCCGCCGACCTGCCAGACCATCGGCGAGACCATGTCGACGAAGTCCTGCGCGAGTTGCAGATCACCGGCCATCGGCCGGGCCTTGAGCATCGCCTGGAACTCCCAGTTCTTCGCCCATTTCTCGTAGTAGAACCGGTGCGAAGCGAGAGTCCGGACGAGCGGTCCGGCGTTCCCGTCGGGACGCAGGGCCGCGTCCACCTGCCAGATCGTGCCCGCCCCGGAATGTGCCGAACACACGCGAGTCATCGCGGCTGCCAGTTTCGTGCCGATCTGCATGGCGTCCTCGACGCCGAGCTGGTCGTCAGCCGGCTCGGCGACATAGAGCACATCGATATCGGACAGGTAGTTCAACTCGCGTGCGCCGCATTTGCCCAGCCCCACCACCCCGAGCCGGGTCTTCTCCTGGCCGGGCACCTGAGAACGGGCGCACGCCAGCGCCAGACCCATGACCGCGTCGGCCAGATCAGCCAGCTCGCCGGCCACATCGTCCACGATCTCGACAGGTCGTGGATGGCAGAGATCGCGAGTGGCGATCCGCAGCAGCTGGTACTTGTTCGCCAGCCGCAGCCGATCGGGGGCCGCCGGGTCGTCCACGATCAGATCGTCCGCCCAACTGCCCGCGCCCACGACAGCCTCCAGCATCGCGGCCCGAAGGTCGGCGGCCTTGAGCCGGCGCGGAGGAGTCCGGATGACCTGCGTAGCGCCGGGATGAGCTCGGACGAACTGATTGAGGGCCTGGCTGCCGCCCAGCACGGTTACCAGGCGCACCAGCCAGTCTTCGTCGATGAAGATCTCGCCGGCCAGATCAGTGGCAGACTCGTCGAGCGCGGAGATGCCTTGCAGTGCCAGATCGGGATCGGCGGCGCCGGCCAAGATGTCGAGCAGTCCATCGGGATCGGTGCACGCCGGATGCCGAGCGACGATGGCGTCCACCATCTGCTGCGCGCGGCTTGCGTCGCTGAAGCCGCGCCGGGCGAGGTCACCGACCGCGGTGCTGGTGCGTCCGCTCATGGTTCATCAGCCTAGTCGCTAGTATCAGCAATGAGTGGTCATCTGTTCGTCACTGGCACGTCACCTGAGGATCGAATTCGATGCCTACGCTGTGAGGGGTGGAGGACTTGGTAGAGCGTGCTCATCGCTCGATGGCTCGGATCTACGCTGCCCTCCTGTCGCAATTGGACGCACTGGTCGCCCCGCCCGGCCAGCTCTCGCGATATGGCCTCGGGCGCCTGATGCACCTGGTGAACGACACCTTGGTGACCTTGGATTCGCCGGCTGTCAGCACGCCGATGTCGTTGAGCGATCATCTGCTGGAGCGATCGCGTGCTGCCGACGATGTCGCCGAGAAGGTGAGCGGCATCATGGGCGATGAGACCGCTGCCACACTGGCGCGCCAACTGGAGCCGCTAACCTGCGAACTGTCCGACGCATTGGGCCACCTGCCGCTGCCGGACACCGTGGCCAGCCGCTTCGGCACGGTTCGGCTGACCGACTATCTGCGCGCGAATGTCATCATGGTGGTCGATCTGGCGCTGGAGGAACTCGCCAGAGCCGAACGGGCCGCGATGACCGAGTCGGTACGCGCACTCACCCAGGTGCTCACCGAGCGCTATCCGGGACGCACCATCGAGGTTCGCATTCCGCCCTATGCGGCGGTCCAGGTGGGGACGCTCAGTGCCGGGCCATCGCATACTCGCGGCACGCCGCCCAACGTCGTGGAATTCACGCCCGAGACCTTCTGGGAACTGGCGACCGGACGACAGAGCTGGCAACGCGCCGCGGCCAGTGGCACCCTGACCTTCTCCGGCGTGCACGCCGGAGAGACGGCCAGGATGTTCCCGATCGTCAAGATCCGCTGAACTCACAGCTTCGGCAGCAGCGTCCTCAGTTCCCAGGGAGTGACCTCGCGGCGGTAGGAGTCGAATTCGGCCCGCTTGTTGCGCAAGAAGAAGTCGAAGACGTGTTCGCCGAGGGTCTCGGCGACCAGTTCGCTGGACTCCATGAGCTCGACAGCACCCTCCAGATTGCGTGGCAGAGAGGCGATGCCCAGCGCAGCGTGCTCACGCTCGGAGAGCGACCAGACATCGTCCTCGGCCTCGCGTGGCAGCGGCAACTCCTTCTCGATTCCGTCCAGACCGGCGTTCAGCAGCAGCGCGTAGGCGAGATAGGGATTGCAGGCCGAGTCCATGGCCCGGTACTCGACACGGGCGGAGCTGGCCTTGTCGGGCTTGAACAGCGGGACCCGGACCAGCGCCGACCGGTTGTTGCGTCCCCAGCACACATAGCTGGGAGCCTCACCGCCCCAGGCGAGCCGCTTGTAGGAGTTCACCCACTGATTGGTCACCGCGGTGATCTCGGCCGCGTGCGCCAGCAGTCCGGCGATGAAGTGCTTGCCGATCTTGCTCATCCGGAGTTCGTCGGTGGCGTCGTAGAAGGCGTTCTGGTCGCCTTCGAACAGGCTCATATGGGTGTGCATGCCCGAACCCGCATGGTCGGTGAACGGCTTCGGCATGAAGGACGCCCGGATGCCCTGGGCGATGGCGACCTCTTTCAGCACCACCTTGAAGGTCATGATGTTGTCGGCCATCGCCAGCGCGTCCGCGTACCGCAGATCGATTTCGTGCTGACCGGGGGCCGCCTCGTGATGGCTGAACTCGACCGAGATACCCATCTGCTCGAGGATGTTGATGGCATCGCGACGGAAGTCGGTGCCCTCGTCCATGGTGTTGTGGTCGAAGTAGCCGCCGGTGTCCAAAGCGATCGGCTCGACACCGGGCTGCAGCGGGGTGCGGAGCAGGAAGAACTCAATCTCGGGGTGGGTGTAGAACGTGAAGCCCATGTCGGCGGCGCGCTTGAGCGCGCGCTTGAGGACGTGCCGAGGATCGGCCATCGCCGGGGATCCGTCGGGCATCGAGATGTCGCAGAACATCCGGGCAGTACCCGCCTGGGTGCGCCACGGCAGCAACTGGAAGGTTCCCGGGTCGGGATGGGCGATCATGTCCGCTTCGTAGATGCGGGCATAGCCCTCGATCGCCGAGCCGTCGAAGCCGATGCCTTCCACCAAGGCGCCTTCGAGTTCGGCAGGGGCGATGGCGACTGACTTGAGGTAACCGAGCACGTCGGTGAACCAGAGGCGGATGAACTTGACGTTGCGCTCCTCGACAGCGCGCAGAACGAACTCGGTCTGACGATCCATAGCCTTAAGTCTGCCAGCATCCGTGCCAGATCGCGCGAGGAGCCGACTGGAGACGGCAACACGATCGTGCGGTTGTCACGACAATCACGTTCCGAGATCCACATAGACTGCATGGCATGTCTATGCCTGGTTGGTACCCCGATCCCGCTGGCGGTCAGGGCCGCTTCCGCTACTGGAACGGCTCGGCTTGGTCCAACGAGACGACGGCCAATCCTTCCGACCCGGCTCCGAGCACCGGCGGGGGCGGCGGACGCTCCTCGGGTCGTGACCGGACATTCCTGATCATCGGCGCAATCGCGGTGGTCACGGTGCTGATCATCGCCTGGTTCGTCTTCGGCAACCGGACCGGCGGATTCGGGGGCAACGTGCCGGAGGACACCAACTCGTCCACCCCGACGGTCAGTGGCTGGGATGAGACCTCATCGCCGACACCGCCGCCAACCACGGCCGCGAGCACCATCGACTGCCCGATCACGGCGAACAAGGACCAGACCAGGCAGAGCAATGACGGCCGGCTGCGCGGGGGCGGCATCTCGGTGCAACGAATCGCCGGGTGGGACGACTACTCCATGTATCTGCAGTGGGTCTCCGATCTGCATACCCAGGAAGATTTCGTGCGCACCGGCTGGATGAGCAATGTCGCAGTCGGTCAATTGAATTACGAGGATGGCTTCGACAGCCCTCAGATCTCTGCCCGGCAATCGATGGAATGCTACGCATCGTCGGGCTACTACCTGAACTTCACCGAACGAATCGACCTGGTCGACGAAGCGACGACCATCAGCGGACACTCCGCCTGGCATATGCGCTCCGAGGTACGTATCGCATCACCGGATATGCCCGAGATCGAGGGCGATGTGGTCGACATCTATGTCGTGGACATCGGCCAGGCCAACCGGATGGGCATTTTCTTCTCCTCGGTGACCATCGGTGACGATGCCCGCCAACGGCTCGTGGACGACTGCATCGCCTCGCTCAGGGTCGACTGAGCCGGGCAGTTACCGGGGCGCCTAGAATCGGCTAGGTGAGTCAACCAATCAGACCGTACCCGATCAGCCCGATGCGTCACGTTCCTGCCAGCGTGCCGAAACCCCCGTATGCCGGGGTGATGGCGGCTGAGCAGTACCACGGTTCTCACGTGCAGACCCCGGAGGTCATCGAAGCGATGCGGCTCGCCGGCCGGATCGCCGCCGATTCGATCCTGGTCGCCGCCGCGGAGATCCGTCCCGGGGTGACCACTGATCATCTGGATGCGGTCGCTCATGAGTACCTGTGCGACCACGGCGCCTACCCGGCGTCCCTGAACTACCGCGGATATCCGAAGAGCATCTGCACTTCGGTCAACGAGGTCATCTGCCACGGCATCCCGGACGGCCGGCCGCTCGAGGAGGGCGATCTGGTCAAGATCGACTCGACCTCTTATATCAATGGCGTGCACGGCGACAACTGCGCAACATTCTTCGTGGGCGAGGTCTCCGACGAGGCCCGGCTGCTCACCGAACGCACCCGGGAGGCGATGTACCGGGGCATCAAGGCGGTCAAGCCCGGGCGTCCGCTGTCGGTGATCGGCCGAGTCATTCAGGCCTACGCCAAGCGTTTCGGGTACGGAGTGGTGCGCGAGTACACCGGTCATGGTGTGCACACCGCGTTTCATTCGGGGCTGATCGTGCTGCACTACGACGAGCCGATGCTGAACACGATCATGGAGCCCGGGATGACCTTCACGATCGAGCCGATGCTGACACTGGGCAGCGCCCGCACCAAGCAGTGGGACGACGGCTGGACCGTGGTGACCCAGGACGGCTCCTGGTGCGCACAGTTCGAGCAGACCCTGGTGGTCACCGACACCGGCACGGAGATCCTCACCGTGCCGAGCAGCGGTGAGCTGATCCTCGGCGGCAAGGTTCCGCAGAGCGTCACCAACTGATTCCGAGCACCCCGGGCGATCGAGATGAGCCCCCAGCGGCCACCACGCCGTCGGCGCCGCCGATGGCTGGTGGCCGTTGCTGTTGTGCTGGTGCTGCTGGCCAATCTCGCATTCAACCCGTGGTTTGCCCGCTGGCGATCGCTGGCGCTGATGGCTGGCTACGACCAGGTCTACGAGCGCGATTCGGTGCCTCACGATGCCGGGGTCCGAGCCGAGATGCCGCTGGCCGGCACCGGCCTGTATCCCCGGATGATCACCTTCAACGCGGATTCGGCAATGTCTGCCTGGCTGGGCTCCGACGTGCGGTTCACGGTCGATTTCACCTTCGCCGATTTCGAACCGTGGCGCGGATACAGCGCGATCTTCGATCCGGACGATCCGTTGCACGGCGCCTATGTCGGCGCCTATTACGTGCAGGGTCTGGGGCGGGAGCTGACCGATGCCGAGGTCACGCGGGTCGCGGAGTTCGATCAGCGCGGGTTTGCGCTGCCCGCGCTGGGCCTGGGTTTTGCCGAGAGCCAGTTCGATGTACTGAGCTCGGACGCCGCGTCGGTGTCGTTCGCCGGCCGTGATTGGACGAGTTACCAGGCAGCGGTGTTGACGAACTGCCCCGAGCACACCCCCGACGGGTTCTTGGCCTCGTATCTGCAGTTCGGGACACCCCCGGCCGCCGACCAGCAGTATCCGGCCTGTCGGATGGCTGCGCAGATCGATGTCACCTATCTGCCCGCCGAAGACCTGACGATCGGGCTGTATGTGATGACGACCAGCGAGCAAGAGACGGCCGCGCTACGTGATCAGGTGAGTTTGCGGACCGAGATCATTCAGCACTGAGCCGGGCCCGCGCCGCGCGGCGGCCGGCCCATCGTCCCCAGATGATCACGGCGACGCTGAGCACGATCATGAGCACCAGAATCGCGAACGCATTGCGCATGAACAGTGATTCCGGCAGGTAATTGATGATGGGGTCGGTGCGCGGGTCGAAAATCCACAGATCGTTGTCGAAGAACAGTTCGTGAAAGACCACGAACGACCGGTCGAAATTGATCATCAGAGGAATCGCTATCAGCAGCGGCGAGGCCAGCGTGATGATGCCGCCGGCGATCAAGAACCCGGACGAACGATGCCTGCGCCACAGCCAGATGCCCAGGACCAGCGCGATGACAAGGCAGATCAGCCCCGCCTGCACGAAGACCTGGAAGAGGTCTTTGGCATCGGCGAAGTGCTGGCGTCCGGAATCGGACATCGGCAAGGTGTCGAGCCGGAGTTCGCTCACCCAGGGGAAGAGGCTGTAATGCACCACCCGGTCGTAGTTGGCCTGCATCTGGGCCGCAGTGAGGTCGTAGTTGTTGACCAGGCCCGCCGAGAACCAGGGATAGGTGAACGTCGCGGCGAGGACTGCGGTCACCGAATTGCCCAAGATGGCTCCCGCAACGGCCACCGATGCCAGCACGCTGGCTGCTCGTTTCATGCAGGCGAGACTAGCGCGACTGCGTGAGTGGGCGTGGCAGGCTGGAATCCATGCACAACCCTGTTTTCGGTCAACTCGATCCGTTGCCCGCCATTGAGCACCCGGAGCTTCTCGCGCCGGCCACGTTTCGCGCGGTGCAGCAGTACCTGCCCGAGGCGCTGGTGGCTCCGATTGATCCGGCCGTCAGCGACACCGAGGCGATGTGCGCCCGCTATGACGTGCCGTTGGGGATTTCGGCCAATGTCGTGTTGATCACGGGCAAGCGCTCCGGTGAGGTGCGTAAGGTGGCCTGCCAGGTGCTGGCGACCCACCGGGTGGACGTCAACCATTTCGTCAAGCAAGCCCTCGATGTGCGCAAGTGCTCGTTCGCTCCGATGGACGAGGCCGTCGAGGCGTCCGCCATGGCCTACGGCGGCATCACCCCGGTCGGGCTGCCGGAGGATTGGCCGGTCTGGGTCGATGGCGCGGTCGCCGACTGCGAGTGGATCTGCCTGGGCGCGGGGGTGCGCGAGGCCAAGCTGTTCATGCCCGGCGCGGACCTGCTGACGTTGCCCACCGCGGTGCGTCAAGACGGTCTGGCGCACCCGGTGCCGACCGCCTGAGGGGCTGATCAGAGACCGATCGCGGACGAACCGCGGGTCGGGATCTGGGGCGGCGATGGTCGACTAGGCTCCTGCCTGGGCATGCAATGAGGCAGGGGACGACGTGAAGCTCGACGACTTGAAGACTCGGCTGGCCGGAGGAGAACTCGACACCGAGATCCGGCGGATCTATGCGGCCGACAGCGCGGAGATCGCATCGACGCGCGAGCGGTTGGCGGCGCTGATCGAGCGTTTCGCGGCCGATTTCGGCGAGGCGGACGCCGGGCTCTTCTCGGCCCCGGGACGCACCGAGATGGGCGGCAATCACACCGATCATCAGCGTGGACATGTGCTGGCCGGATCGGTGAATCTCGACATGGTCGCCTGCGCGGCGCCGAACGGGTCCACCACCATCAGGATCATCTCGGACGGTTACCCCGCACTTGAGCTGGATACGGCTGCCCTGGAGCCGGATTCCGCTGAGGTGGGCACGTCCGCGGCGCTGGTACGCGGGGTGTGCCGGGCCGTGACCGACCGCGGATATGCGGTAGGAGGGATCGATGCCTGCATCACCTCACAGGTGCCCGGCGGGTCGGGGCTGTCGTCCTCGGCAGCCTACGAGGTCCTTGTCGGCGTGATCGTCAACCACCTGTTCTGCAACGACGAACTCTCCCCCGTCGAGCTCGCCCAGATCGGGCAGTACGCGGAGAACACCTTCTTCGGCAAGCCATCCGGCCTGATGGATCAGATGGCCAGCTCACTCGGCGGGGTTGTGCATATCGACTTCGCCGACCCCGCGAATCCGCTCGTCGAGCCGATCGCGTTCGACATGGCCGCCTCCGGGCATGTGCTGTGCATCGTGGACTCCGGGGCCGACCATGCCGACCTGACCAGCGAATACGCTGCGATCACCGACGAGATGCGCGCGGTGTCCCAGCACTTCGGTAAGCAGTATCTGAGCGAGGTTCGCGAAGCCGACTTCTGGGCCGAGCTGCAGGCGGTGCGGGCGGCGACCGGTGACCGTGCGGCGCTGCGGGCCGCCCACTTCTTCGGCGACAATGCTCGCGTGCCCAAGCAGGCGGCAGCGCTGGTCGAGGGACGCTTCCCCGACTTCCTGGAGCTGGTCCGGGCCTCGGGTGTCTCGTCCGCGATGCAGCTGCAGAATCTGTTCAGCACCGCTGACCCGCATCAGCAGGCCGTCGGCGTGACGCTGGCGCTGGCCGACCACCTGCTGGCTGGACGCGGCGCGGTCCGCGTGCACGGCGGAGGGTTCGCCGGCACGATCCAGGCCTACGTGCCGGTAGATCGAGCCGAGGACTTCCGTGCCGGTATGGACGCCGTGCTCGGTGCGGGCAGCTGCGCGATCCTGCACATCCGCCCCGCCGGTGGCGTCGTCATCGCTGGCTGAGCAGGCCGCACTCAGTCCCGCTGCTTACGAACTCCACAACGGTTGCTAGTTTGTCCGATCTGGAGCAACCACCATTCGGGGGCCTGGTAGTCAAACCAGTGAAACTGAGGGACGAGCCGGCCTGTAAGCCGGGTTCTGTGCCCCATGGGGGCGGTGATCATCCATCTGCGACCACCATTGCTGGTGGCCTTCCGCTGGGCCTTTCGACCCAGCCGTGCGACCTACCCGGAAGCTCGGGCGGGCAGCCCTCGGTCACTTCCGCAGACGCCCGCAGGCGTCCTCTTGGTCTTGCTCCAGGTGGGGTTTGCCGTGCCGCGACTGTCACCAGCCGCGCGGTGGTCTCTTACACCGCCGTTTCACCCTTACCCGGACCGGGATCCCCGAAAGGAAACGGTATCCGGGCGGTTTGTTTTCTGTGGCACTGTCCCGCGGGTCACCCCGGGTGGGCGTTACCCACCACCTCGCCCTGTGGAGCCCGGACTTTCCTCAGCTTGCGCCGCGATCACCCGGCCGACTCGTCCAATCGGCCATTCTATGCCGCGTTCACCCCAACCGCGTACCCGCCATCCAGCTCGGCATAACGCCCGCCGAGAGCCAGCAACTCGGCATGAGTGCCACGCTCGACAATGCGGCCATGGTCGAGCACCACAATCTGGTCGGCATCACGAATCGTGCTGAGCCGGTGCGCGATGGTCAGCGTGGTGCGGCCGGTAGCGAGGTGGTCGAGCGCCGCCTGCAGCTCGTGCTCGGTATTGGTGTCCAGCGCGCTGGTCGCCTCGTCCAAGATCAGCACGCGAGGGTTGCGTAGCAGCGTCCGGGCCACCGCGATACGTTGGCGCTCTCCCCCGCTGAACCGGTGACCGCGGGCGCCCACCACCGTGTCCAGCCCATCAGGAAGACTGCGCACCACGTCGGCGATCCGGGCGGCCTCGAGTGCGCCCCACAGCTCGGCCTGAGTGGCCTCCGGCTTGGCCAGCAGCAGATTCCCCCGCAGGCTGTCGTGCACCAGATAGGTCTCCTGGGTGACCACCCCGACGATGGACGCCAAGGTGGTGGGATCGAAGTCGCGAAGGTCGATGCCGTCGATCGTGATGCGACCTTCGGTCGGATCGGCAAGTCGCGACAGCAGGGACGCAGCAGTCGACTTGCCCGACCCGG